>Ga0105055_10012817_pt1 | contig 10146 bp, 9 predicted proteins | sample BON03_FD_78090 | JGI IMG/M metagenome (GOLD analysis project Ga0105055, IMG submission 78090) | Freshwater microbial communities from Lake Bonney liftoff mats and glacier meltwater in Antarctica - BON-03 | ecosystem: Environmental > Aquatic > Freshwater > Ice > Glacier meltwater | place: Lake... | reverse complement strand
CTACTTGGCGTCCCCACCTTCACAATCTTCGGCCCGCAGTTACCCGAAAATTTCGCGCCCCAGCAACCCCAAGCCGGCTGGATCGAAGGCGCTCCCTGCCCGCACAAACCCTGTTTCGATTCCTGCCGATTTGATCGACCGCATTGCATCCTCGATCTCACAACCAAGACCGTAAGCGAACGCGTTGTTAATTGGCTAAACGCTTAAAGTCTGACGCCACACTTCAGAAGTCTCCTGCGCACAACGAGCCCAGGTGAATTTACGTGCATGATCCAGTCCCGCCTGTCGCAAATGCTCTCTCATTTCATCATCACGTATGAGCGCATCGATAGCCGATAGATAGCCCTTAATTGTGAGATCGGCATAACACGCTGCGTCTCCTCCCACTTCCGGCAAGCTGGCCACTCGTCCACAAATGACGGGGCAACCCGCCGCCATCGCTTCCAACACTGGAAGCCCAAAGCCTTCGTATAAGCTCGGGAAAAGTAGACCTCGTGCTCTTCGGTATAGCGCCAACAATACCTCATCTGATTGGTATCCCAGATAATACCAGTCAGCCGGTGGCGATCCTTCCGTCGCGACCCCTTCCCAACGAGCTCCTGCAATCACTAAGGGCGGTAACGAGGCACCATTTTGTTGAGCCTGATGCCAAACCTGTTTCAGTAATGAAAGATTCTTCCCCGGCTCGAGCGAACCCACAAAAAGAAAGAACTCATCCGGCAACCCTGCGGGCATCTCTTCGTGCTCGGCCAAGGGAACACCATGATGAACGACGCTGAGTTTGGCCGCCGGGACTTGCAGTAGACCCATCGCTTCGTCGGCGGTGAACTGGCTCACCGCAATGATGTGATCCGCGTCGGCTATTCGTTTCAATCGGTTGAGACCACGGCGTCTCTGCCAAGGGCGAAACCGCGCCGGATTGCGCAGCAGAGCCAGATCGTGAAGCGTGACGACATGCCGACATGGTGAATATTCGATCAGAGGTAGGGCCGTCGAATGCAGTAGGTCTGCTTTCGTTCCACGCAATTGTCTCGGTGCCGTCGTGCGCGCCCAGACCAATTCCCGCCACGCCGTTTTGATCGCGCGTGCGGGTTGCACGTAACTAAAATTCTCCACCTTCCACGCCAAAGGCGCCACCTCGAAAGCCGTATCGTTGTTTGCCCTCAAACCAGCCTGCAATCCGCGCACATAACGCGCCACGCCGGCACGCGTCGTATAAAGTGGATTGGTATCGAGAGCTATCTGCACGGCGATTACGAATTGCGCCACAGTTGACTGTTGGCGGCAAGCTGGACTTACGCTGACAAAATTGCTGTAAGTGACTCGATACTCTGCCTCCATAGCTTGGTTGCACTATCAACCGGATGAAAATTTTCCGTCAGGAACTCAAGACACATCTAATGCCCATACTCTTGGCTCAGGGTTTCGGCTTCGCGTGCGGAATCATTGGCGTCAAAGTCACCTCGCAGTTCGTTTCACCCACAGATCTGGGACGCTATGGTGTTTTGCTTACCTTCACCACAACAGGCGCGGTGATCGTGCACGCCGGTCTCATCAAGTATGTGTCGCGCCACTGGGCCGGAGAGCAAAACCGCCCAGCCATGTTGGTGGGTGTAATCAAATCATGGTGGAGTAAATTACCGTGGCTGCTGTTGCCAGCCATCGGAGGTGGCCTGGTGGTCGGAAATCTCCCCGCTGTTTTTGGAATATTTGCGGCCGCGGCACTACTAGCTTTGTTTGCGCTCACGCAGGCCGCCCTGCAGGCCACACGTGAAAACTGGCGCGATAGTGGTGTAGTCGTAGGAGCCTCGCTGACCAGAACCTTTGCCCCCCTACTACTTTATCTGAGCACAGGTGGACAGTGGTTCGCATTGTGGCTCGGGTTTGTTGGTCATGCTCTAACGGCGACAGCAGGGGGCATTTGGGCGTTGCGCCGACATTGGCGAGGTCACCTCGCAGCCACGCCAATCATCAAACCTGCAACAATCTACACTGGTGCACTTTTCGTCACACTGGCAATCACCGCATGGACTCTGAATGGACTCACCCGCTGGCTCGTAGCCGGAGGTTTCGGGGTAGAGACCGCTGGCTACTACACCCTCGCTAGTAACATCGGATTGATCCTCCCCACGATGATAGGAGGAATTTTCATCCAATACCTGCAGCCGGTTCTGTTCGCACATGCCGACCAATCTGACACGAAGCCCAGAAAGCTTATCCGTTTCGTTGACCGCATGACTCTCGCATATACCGCCCTCACACTGCTGGGGCTCGCCTTGCTCTACTGGGTTGCTCCACTACTCGTCGGACCGCTGATCGATCCCGTTTACCTACCTGCCTTGCCATGGATTCTGCCGGCGGGTTGTTTCGGATTATCCATTATCTCCGGGCAGTTTTATCATACCGTATTGCTGGCTGGTCGACGAGAGAAAGCCTGCGGACCGGTAGACCTCATCACTGCCGGGGTGTTAGTGGTGGGATCCGGCGTCAGTGCCCTGTTGGGCGAAGATCAATTTCGCGTATGGCTGGTGAGTAGTATTCTGGTGCCGTGGGCGATCAAGCGTCCACTAGCATGTCGCGCCCTGCTCAAAACGGTCGCAATCCGTGAGCCCGCACCGGACCAGTAAAAAAAAGCCGCAGGAACCACCACGTCGAAAGCGGCTCTCGCACCACCGCCGCACCTAGCACCTTACCCGCGAAAAAGAGTGCACGAGGCCCACGATCCACACCCAGCAATTTGCGCACATGATAAACTGCAATTGTCGGATAACCCTCGCTCAGATAACGACGCGCGAAAGCGGCAAACGTCACGGACTGCTTCGGGGGCTGCTGGCGCCATGCGCCAAACTCTGCCGAAAGTTCAGCAAGTTCTTCCTCGCGACCTGACCGCCGGCGTGCCGTCGCCAGTCGCACAATACATTCGTTGAGCACCTGTTCGTCACGCGATTCAACCGTGATCTGCTGCAGATGCCGCCGGTAGTGTAAGAGAACTTCCGGCACCCCCCCCATCCGCCATTGATCCCCGATACGGGAGAAAAAATCGTAATCCACACCAGTGGTAAAATCTGGCCGCAGATTATACTGTTTTGCGACCTCTCTGCGCACCATGAATGCCGAAGTGATCGTGCTCGAATAATACGCCGAGAACACTTGCTGCGCGTCACCCTCAATTAGGACAAATTCACGACCGGTCACCCGTCCCGTATCATCTATCGTCATCACGCCGCAATTAACCAAACCCAGCAGCGGATCGCTTTGCATCAAGGCGACTTGCCGCTCCAGCCGAGCGGGCAGTGCGATATCATCAGAGTCCAAAAACCCAACGTAGTCACCAGTTACCACTTCAATGCCGGCATTGAGACCGTGGGAAATCCCCATATTTTCCGACAACTCCACCCAGCGCAGGCGCGGGTCACTACCCATCGCACCTAAATCTGAAGGAGCTAACCCGCTGCCATTACTCACAAAAATAAACTCCCAATCACTCAGGGTCTGATCGAAGATACTATCGACCGCAGGCCGCACATAGGGTGTGTTACGATGACAAACCATGACGACAGAGACTAATGGCATCCACCGATGCAAACGTCTCTCTGCTGCGGAGCAAGCACGTCACACTCTTTTCGGGCTCGTTTTGCTCCTCAACTTTGTCATCCGTTGAAGCACTTGGCATGACCCTCTCTCCCCATTGGCGCACTAGAATCACCGCCGCTATCGCCGCCATCCTTGCGGTGTGGCTGGGCGCGGGTTTGGCGCAGGCAGAATACTTTTGGCCTGTGATCATCACTGGTGGCTTACTCCTGTTTTCGGCGCAGCGCGTATTTTCCATGCCGCTCGATGCCCTCTTGGTCGGCAGCGTCTTATTCGGTTACCTTCTGGGAAATCGCGGATTCGCCCAGATCTCGCTCACGGGCGGTTTTCCGATTCTGCCGGCTGAGTTTGTTCTGCTCGTAGCGAGCCTGATTCTGATCGTTCAGGGCGGGCTTTATCGAGTGACAATCGTGAGACGCGAGCTACTCAATCTGGCGATTCTGGCGTGGATCGTGATCGGTGTCGTGCGGCTGATGTTCGATATCCGCAGCTTTGGCTTTTTGGCGATTCGCGATTTCGCGATGGTTTATTACGCGGCGTTTTTCTTCATCGCCCAGCATATCGCGAGCAACCCGCGCCAACGAAACTGGCTCCATAATGCCTTGATCGCCGGATGTCTGGGCATGGCCGTGTGCTATCCGCTCATTCAGCTGATTCCTGATTTTTTCTATGGAGTGCTGACCCTCCGCGGCAATCCACTTATTTTCTATAAAGGCGATCTCGTCGGCACGATGTTAAGTGCGGGCGCTGTGTTGATCTACGTGCGCCACACCAAAAAGAATCCGGTAATCGCCACCGTAGCCACCTTGATCCTACTCGGTATCGCGATTACGACCAATAATCGCGCCTCAATGGTCGGCCTAGCCACGGTTACCATATTGCTGATCCTCGGCCGCCAGTGGAAATTCGCCGTGACCCAATCCATCGCGGGAATTGTCGCAGCAATCTCGATTCTGTTTTTCGCCCATCTGACGAATACTTCCTGGCGGCAGACTCCCCTGCACGGCGTTTATGAACGTGTCGTCTCCATCGCCGATCCTTTCGGGCAAAGAGCCTATTCGGGAGAAAACACGTATTTTAAGGGCGACAACAATCGCTTCCGGGCCGTCTGGTGGGAGGCGGTTTATCTTGAAACGGTGGCAGGCAATCCGTGGACCGGCCTCGGTTTCGGGCATGACCTCGCGAAACAATTCGTGCGCGAATACTATCCGGAGCAGGGCGAAGAGTTCGATACCCGCAGCCCGCACAACGTCGTGCTGACCGTTTTTGCCCGCATGGGGCTGCTCGGGCTAATTCCTTTCATCCTCATCGGTGCCCTCATCGCGTGGCGGATCATTCAGGCCGCTCGCCACGAATGGCCTGGACTCGGGATGTGGTGCGTCGCTTGGATCATCTTAATAAGCGCGTGTTTCGGGGTCGTGCTGGAGGGGCCGATGGGGGCCGTCGTCTTCTGGATCGCGCTGGGAACCACCAACTCGAGAGACGAGATTGAACCCGAGATCGAGGAAACCGCCTCAATCCAAGCCGGACCATTGCCAAACCCTTCTTCATCTGTTTGATGCACAGTCTTCCGTGAATCTTTCCTCACCACTCGATTCCCTCAGTATTTTCAAAACGACGACACGCGGACGTTGGGATTTGGTTAACCCTCTGGCTATCATATGCTTAGCCACAATCGGGGTGTTTTTCATCTACAGCGCTCAACTTTCCGCGCAAGGAAACAACTGGATGACTCAGCTGGTGTGGCTCACAGGAGGCACGTTTGTCTATCTAGCAGTCTCGATGATCGACTACCGTTTCTGGCTCAGTGTGGCCCATTGGTTCTATTTGCTGGCGCTAATACCACTCTTCCTGGTCCTGATCCCCGGAGTCGGCACGTCAGTCTACGGAGCACAGCGCTGGCTCGACTTCGGATTCTTCGCTTTCCAACCCTCTGAAACAGCGAAGGTTGCGGTATTATTGATCACCGCAAGTCTTCTGGTGCGCTTCAAAATCGGCACCGTTAGCCAATCCATTGGGGTATTGGGCAAATTGGCACTTGCGGTAGGTTTACCATTGGTTCTTATCCTGCTACAGCCTGACCTCAAGTCGTCTATTGTGCTGCCCCCGATGGTCTTTTCCATGCTCTTCGTATCCAAGCTCTCAGCCCGATTTTTCGCGGGAGCTCTCGCGGCCTTCCTCCTTATTGTGAGTTTGGTGGCGTGGGACACATGGCGCTACGCGGATTTCATCGAGTCCAATGAGCTCTCCTACATCCGCGACCGGGGAGCCTTCGAATCGCATTCTTTGATTCCGCTGCACGATTATCAGCGTAATCGCATCATTTCTTTCGTCGCGCCCGACAAAATAGATCCCATGGGGATCGGCTGGAACCAACGCCAATCTCTCATCTCCGTCGGAAGTGGCGGATTGACTGGCAAAGGTTGGACCGAAGGCACGCAGGCCCAACTCGGCTACCTGCCCCGCTCCGTCGCGCACAACGATTTCATTTTCTCGGTTATCGCCGAGGAGAAAGGTTTACTGGGAAGTCTTACGGTTCTCAGCCTGTTTGGTTTAGTTATGTTTAATGGAATACGCATCGCCGGGATGGCCCGCGATCGCCTCGGCACAGTAATTGCCGTGGGGGTCACGGTTTTATTCATGGTGCATGTCTTCGTTAACATCGCGATGACCATCGGACTCGTGCCCATTACGGGCATACCGCTTCCCTTCATTAGCTACGGTGGCTCCTTTGTGCTCAGTTGCTGCTTGCTGCAAGGACTGGTTCAGAGCGTCTATCGATTCCGCAAGGACTTTACGTAAAAATGAAGCCTCGCCTCGATATTGACCTCTCAACCGGGATTTCCTGCGCCGCAACTTCAGCCCAAGGCTGCTCCGTCACACACCCCCACATCACGCACCATGAGCGATCAATCACCACGCAAACCCGGAGACCGCAAGGATTCCGCCCAGAAGTATGACGAAGAATTGGCCCAACCACCCTCGGCGGTAAACGCCCCCGAGATTGACCAGAAAGAACTGAAAAACGGAGCTCAAGAACGCTCCAAAAAACGGCCTATGCTCGAAAAGGTCCTCTCCGTGTTCCAAAAGGAGAAGGAATCCTACCGCGAGCTCATCATTAATTCCGAGCCACTCGAAACACGGGTCGCTCTACTCGTTGATGGCCGATTGGAGAAATTTGAAATCGAGCGTGATAACGATAATCGTATGGTTGGCGGCATCTACAAAGGCCGCATTAAGAACCTCGATCCTGGCCTGAAAGCCGCGTTCGTCGATATCGGCTACCAGAAAAATGCCTTCCTGCACTATTGGGATATGCTCCCTGCCGCGGCCGATTCCTCGGTCGAAGTCGTGCGCGTTAATCGCAAGAAAAACTCCAAGCGCGGCAGCAAGTCCAACGAGCCGACCATCAAGGACATCCCCAAGATGTATCCCGCCGGCTCGGAAATCGTCATTCAGGTGACCAAAGGCCCGATCGGCACCAAGGGCCCGCGCACCACGACCAATCTCTCCTTTCCCGGTCGTTACCTCATCCTCATGCCCTTCAGCGAAGGCTGCGGTATCTCGCGTAAGATCGAAGACACCGCTGAGCGCAAGCGCCTCAAGCAGATGCTCAACGAACTCACCATTCCCGAAGGTATGGGCGTGATCGTCCGCACTGCTGGCGAAGGCAAAAAGACGCGCTACTTCGTGCGCGACCTCCACATCCTCATTAAGAAATGGGAATCCATCACCGCTCGCATGGAAACCGAGCGCGCCCCCGCCTGCCTTTACCAAGAACCCGATCTCGTGGAACGCACCGTGCGCGACTTCCTCACTGAGGAAGTTGATCGCGTGCTCATCGACGATAAGGAAGGCCATCGCCAAACTCAGGACCTGGTTGGCCTGATCTCGAAACGCTCGCGTTCAAAGATTGCCCTCTACGATGATACCATTCCGATCTTCGAACGCTTCAACATCGAGCGCCAAATCGAACAGACCTTCCAACGAAAAGTAGCCCTCCCCTCCGGCGGTGAAATCGTCATCGAAGAAACCGAAGCTCTCATCTCAATCGATGTAAACACCGGCTCACACAAAAACCGTGGTGGCGACGAGAAGAACACCATCTACGCGGTGAATCTCGAATCCGCGGTCGAAGTCTCCCGTCAGATCCGTCTGCGTAATCTCGGTGGTCTCATCATCATCGATTTCATCGACATGAAAGACCGCCGCCATCGCAATGCTATCTACGATACGATGGTCGATTCAATGGCTCTCGATAAGGCGAAGAATCACATCCTCCCCATCTCGACGCTCGGCATCATGCAGATGACCCGTCAGCGCCAACACGAATCGCTCTCGAGCAATCTCTACACCGACTGTCCGTATTGTCGCGGTCGCGGCATCGTCAAGAGTGCCACGACCATGTCGGTCGAACTGCAGCGCAAACTCGCCTCCGTCATTCGTCGCCTCACCGTGCATGAAGACAGTCCTGAGTATTCGCTTCGAGTCCTCGTGCACCCGAGTATTCTCGAGCGACTCCGCAAAGAAGATGCCGATCTGCTCGTGCGCATGGAAAAGCTCCACAACGTGAAACTCGCCTTCCGGGCCGACCTCAACTATCACGTCGAAAACTACAAGATCGTCAACGCCGAGACAGGCGAAGAATATCGATAAATGCTCCCTCATCACGACGTGAATAACGCGTCGTGAATCCAAAGAAACCCGCCGCGAGCCTCTAGCTCCGACGGGTTTCTTTGTTTTAAGGCTCATCTAAATGTTGGACGCGTGGCCAGATCCCACTCTTCCGTTCATAGTCCGAGTCGATTGAGGCGCGAGAATCGAAGAGCACATGGTAGTCATTATCGATCTGAACTACCCGCCGCGATAGCTCGGGTTATCATGTGACCCTCTGATTGCCGCGGTAAAAGGCCTCCAGATGCTACTAACGCACCCCAAAAATACCACCGTTGCCGCTTGCCTTTCCGCTATCTGCTGCGACGTTCTCCCACGTAAACACGTTAGATGCTAGTGATTGGTGGGTCTGCAGATGAGCTTATGGTTCAGGTGTCGGTCCGAAATCCGAATTTCGGAAACGCACTCAGAAGCTACGATGTTTGCACCCTACATACATATGAACTCCAAGCTATACATTGGTAATCTTTCCTTCAACACGACCGAAGATGGTCTCCGTGACGCTTTCGGTCAATTCGGTGACATCACTGACATCTACGTTGCAATGGATCGTGAGACTGGCCGCCCTCGTGGTTTCGCCTTCATCACCTTCAGCAACGCTGACGAAAGCTCCGCCGCCATCTCTGGTATGGACGGAAAAGAACTCGACGGTCGTAACCTCAAGGTTAACGAAGCTAAGCCAAAGGTCTAATCGACCCTCAGACTTTCCCAAGGGGCGACTTTTTACGTCGCCCCTTTTTTGTGCCCAGACACCAAGACGTCCAGCAACTGCTACTGTGGGGCTGGGTTTCCGCTCCCCGCCATCGAAGCAACAAAGACTCAAAAGGTAGGGGCGACCCGCCGGGCCGACCGCAGAGAATCCATGGCGCGACCAGCGACCACGCCCTACCGCGCAACCCGGCTTGCTGATCACATAAAGCTCCAGCTTCGCCGCCTTACTCGCTCCTCAACGCGACCATCGGATCAACTTTCGCGGCGCGGCGCGCGGGTATAGCCAAGCCGCGAGCAAAACGACCAGCAACAGCGCCATCGTTACCCCAACAAATATCACTGGATCACGTGGTCGCAAATCGTAGAGCAGGCTTTCCATGTAACGGCTGAGCACAAACGCCCGGTGAGTCCGATCACCTTCCCGCGCGCGTTCTACAATCGAGCTCTACCCCTCCAAACATCTCGCATCGCCGCGTAATGTGCCTCCTTGGGCGACATGCCCTTCACAATATTGCGATCGGTAAGTCCGTCCAGCTGTGCCTGCATCTCGTCGGCCATTTCCCGCTCATGCTTTTGCTTCTGCAAAAGTGAACAGATTTTTCGAAGGAGTTTCTTCACCTATTAGGCTTCCAGCTTATCGTTAGAGCTAAGCCTTTCCCATCACCCGATTGATCGCGCCCGCAATCCGTGACCAGTGATCGGTTTCGCGAGTGAGCTGCTTCCTCCCGGCAGCGGTCAGTTTATAGAACCGCGCTTTGCGGTTGTTTTCGGATAGACCGGCGGTCGTGCTGATCCAGCCCCCTGCTTCCAATCGGTAGAGCGCGGGATAGAGCGAGCCTTGCTCCACTCGCAGCACTTCGTCGGACATCTGTTGAATGCGATCCGCAATTCCCAGCCCGTGCCGAGGCTCGTGCTGCAGTGCTTTGAGAATCAGCATATCGAGCGTGCCGTAAATTGAATCTGATTTCACTTTGGCCAAAATGACTTTCGCCTAGACTGTCAAGGGATAGCCTGTTCAGCAAAACTCTCTTAGCCCCATGCGCGCTCATTTCGACTATTAAGGGAACTCCTATAAATAGCAACTAATTGGTTGCCAACTGGATACGACTCTTTATAACCATTCAATATGAGCACTGATCAATATACGTTTTTTGGGGACCACCGGGCGCT
>Ga0105055_10012815_pt1 | contig 10148 bp, 8 predicted proteins | sample BON03_FD_78090 | JGI IMG/M metagenome (GOLD analysis project Ga0105055, IMG submission 78090) | Freshwater microbial communities from Lake Bonney liftoff mats and glacier meltwater in Antarctica - BON-03 | ecosystem: Environmental > Aquatic > Freshwater > Ice > Glacier meltwater | place: Lake... | reverse complement strand
TTACTCGCTGGTGTTTGTGCAGCTTGCATGCTGGCATACAGATGTCTCCAGATGAAGTGGTGGGCAGCCGTGACGGTTGTCGCCATTCCATCGCAGAAGGCACCCTTGATGTGTCCATGCGTCACGGTCTTTTCCAGTCAAATTCTCAGTGCTCGCACCGTGTTGCTCTCGTGCCCTTTTATAAATCTGCAGCCTACTTATGATTGCCGTTTGCTTTTTGCAAGCTTTTTGGCTACTGGAATAATCTCTGCAATTGCCATCATTTCTCACCTTTTATGTCTTCAAGGGACGCACAGGTCGTTCAAATACTTCATAAGAACGCTCTGCTTTCATTTTCCGTTACATGAAGTCTGCCGTCCACGTGCCATATGCAGGGTGATTGATATTGTCTTGCTCTGCCCTAGCTTGCACACATGATTTCAAGAATTTTCTGTCATCAATCTAAGTGTTCTGCTGCAAGACCGTCACCATGCTTTGGTACGATGCCTCATATCGTTTAATCTTCTATGTCATCATGTGTATATATGTATTTACATATACTGCCGACGTTGTTTATACTATGACATGTACTGTGTGTGGGTACGTATACAACACAATTATCAAAACGCGGGCACTCCTACACGCTGCAACACACTTCGACACACGATCATTAAAATCCAGGCACTCCAGCGCTTCTAGATCTCGTACGCCTTTTGAAAGAACTGTATGGCCTCACAGTGATGATTAAATGACACATAAAACTTTCCAATCCGACACAAGAAATCCTGTATGTGGTTCCCATCTCTAATGTTGCATATGTTCAAGCTGAAATTCGAAGCAGCCTCTGCACACTCAGTCAAATGTAGTCAACTTGACACAGACAGATTCTGAATAGTACTAAAAAATGACGAGGGGCAAGTGATGAAACGAGTCATGGCTCTCTGGTCATAGCTCAGCGAGCAGCACAAACAGATGCTTAGCTCCTTGCACAAACGCACCTGCAATATTTCAGTAGCATGGTGGAAGATACGCTCTGCAACACACTCTGCAACACACTCTGCAACACACTCTGCGACACACTCTGCAACACACCCCCAAGCAAACTTTGCAACACACTCTGCAACACACGCACCTGCATCAGTACAATAAGCTGACAGATACGCACAGCCTGTAGCTGTTGGTTTTGTTTGATGCAAGCAAAGGCAATTTTTTCTCAGCAGCCAAGACTGCTCCACTGTGACAGATGAATATTCGCTCGGTGGGGTGCCCAGGTGCCAACAGACGCTCATGATTAAATTTACAAGCTTTCGCCGATTCACAGAGTCGAAAAAAGCATAAATAAACTTGATCACCCTTTTTTGTTATCATAGTATCAAGATCAGCGATGAAATCATCTTTCGAAAATCATGAAAACGTGACTTCAGGAGTGCGTTGTCGTGCCGCTTTTAGTCTTCTGAAGCCATAAGGCGTACTTCCTAGGGACAAGCCCTTGCCCTTGCGGCTCCGATATGACACGCACTCTTCACAGCTTACCCCAACGCAAAACCTAGGACTTTACAAATCAATAGTTCTGCTTCACACATCCAAATTGCCAGGGAAGATTTACAACGCCTAGACTTCTTTAAATCAGCCCAGTTTTTACGTACCATTCACAACCAACTCCTACTTCTTCGATTCCGAATGCAAGCCACCAGCTACTTCCCTTCTCATCTCCACCTTAGCAACACTCACACCTGGAAATCATATGACGAACGGTATTGCTCCTCGTGTCTTCCCTTGTGAATCCCTGGAAACGAGACTCACACCCTCCTGCATTGCCCTTATTTTCTCTCCACTCGCCCAATCAGCAATCCAAAGCCTCATGCTCAACCTCCGACGATTACAAAGTATTCATGTTTGAAGGCAACCCTGGCGATACTCGAACTCGCATCGCCCTGTTTTGAAGACAGGCGCTCTAATCCTTTGAGCTACAGAGTTACACGATGGAAGAAATCTGTAGCGGTGTCACAGGATGTTGTTGTGCATTTTCACCAATAGGGAAGGTGTATATATTACCGGAAAAGGAAACGATTGGAGGTCCAGCTCCGCCGTTTTGTCGGCTCTGGGTTCTTCTAACCTTTTTCACATGCACACAACTTATTCACTCAATTCAATCCCACTCTCACCTAGCCCGACCCCCTGTACCCTCCTTTACCTCCCTCCCTGCCACTACCCTGTTCTCCCCTCCCCTGGATAATGCTCACTGCCGAGTATGTCAGAGTCCGTTTGACGAACATGAAATGCTCCTTTGTGACAGATGCAACGCAAGATGGCATATGGACTACCTCCTCCCACCCCTTACCACCATCCCGAGTGGGACCTGGAAATGTCCCCTATGTACCTAAGAACTGTGGTCACGTTCGTGACATGGTTGATTTCTAAACAGAGTTTTCTAGTTCGGAACTTGTTCTATAAAGACATTTTTGTTGACGTTCTTCTTAGAGGTTGAGACGGCGAGAGAAAGTTGTCGCGTCGCTTGCCTAATACAAGCACGTTTGTACAAAATGATCCTTCGTAGTGTCTTTACTATGTCTTGCCCATCATGCAGTGCGCCTTTGAAGCTCACCTAGGCGTTGGCCTCGCGGAGCGACCAACCCCGTGCAGATTTGTTGGAAATGTGCACATTTCCTTCCCTCGATTCAGGGAAGATGGCCGTATTTGATAAGACGGATTCGCTAAACTCTACTCTCAATCTAAATGGTGACATAGGGGTCGAAAACCCGCTTCCAAGAAGCTTCTTTTGCGTACAATCACAAATGACTCCGCAAAATACAGCGATATGATTCCCGTCACCTTTATGTTGCCGCCGCCGCCCTTCGAGTTCGCAGAGCGCACTACAAAGTGTGGTGCAGAACAGACAACAGTTGGCAAAACGCTACTCATCAATACATGTACATATATTATGCACCAAGTAAACTTAGGCCTACACAGCGCTTCTCCCAATGATAGGAACAAGGTGTTCGGAACTCTTCCGCTTCAAGTGCAGGCGACGATTGTGCATGCATTTATTTATCCAATATTTCAACATGTTAATTTTTCACATGAGCGTAGGCAAGTTCCTCGTGGTGCGTCCATAGCTCTCTCTCCCCCCACCCTCTCTCTCGCATTTTCTCCTGCACGCGTGCGCGCAAACTCTCTCGAGCGGTTGAGTTGTTTTCAACTCACCACTCTCCAACTCAACTACCATACCAGACCTTTAAAACAGCTCCTATGATTCGCAAGACTCGCTCACAACCCATAGCGCATCGGGCTTGCACACCACTCACTACATTGTGACTTTCACTGTGTGATTTTGTGAGTCGACAAGTCATGTAGCGATTACTCGGCAGGAGTCATGGAGTACAGTGCCCCGCATATATGCCACATAAAGGCAGCCGAGGCGCAGTCGACACACAGCAGCACACCATGCTACGTCCTGCAAACTCATGCCAGCGCCCACATTACTCGACAGGAGAGCGACCAGTGCGCCGAGCGCGTCGGTCATCAGGTCTGGTGGGTTTATCACCGCGCACCACGCGCAAGTCGTGCTCACCACGCGGCGTGATTTCGATTTCCCGGCGCTCCCAGCTCATTTCGCGTGGCATATCATGCTCACCGTCTATGCCCTCACCGTCAACCCCTCCAGCTCCGCCCAGATGTTTCCCGTCACTGAGGGGCGAGCTTAGCGAGGGGGACGCAAATGATTCAGAAGCAAGCGAGGTCGCAGAAAGTGGACGCTTGATCTCAGCCAGTGCCCCCTCCTCGTGTTCATAATCTTGATCGTGTTCTTGCTCATCTTCGGCGACACCAGCAAGAGTGGAGCCACCTTTCTCAAACTGGTTGTACTGCTGCACCATCTCCATCTGCACCGTATTGTCAACCTCCACCCGCAGCCGCCGCTCCAAGTCCTCTAGTCTTTCATCCTCATCCCCCTTGAGCCTTGTTGCCACTGCCTCGCCACTGGCATCCTGTTCAACACAATGTGCACCCAGCGCAGTGTGCGCCGGCACAGCTGTCGTGTGCCCCTGAGCTGCGTTGTGGTCCTGCGTGTCGCCGTGCTGCGTGTCTACGTCGACAGACACCACAGGCGCCTCGGGATTGCTGCGAGATGCGGAGGACTTGTCCTCCTGCTCCTCCTCCGCCTCTTCAGCTTCATCAGCATGTGCAAGCACATCTTCATCAGACCCGGCGCTGCCGTCGGAGATATCACACACACTGCTGTGCTGCGGTGCCCCCGCGAGCCCCGACGGTTCCGATCCGAGTCCTGAGACCTCTGTCAAGGATGAATCCACCAATGGCGACAGGGTGCTCGACGAATCTGCCTCCACGACGGATTGCAGCGCGCTTGAATGACTGCTTCTCCTCTGAACACTGCCAATCCCCGCTAGGTCCAGCTCGTGAGCAGCGGCCCGCAAGGTGGCCGACTGTGGGCGCTGGCGTGAGTTCGCAGGGCGTGGCATGGTGTGCTGCTGTGTGTCGTCTGCGCCTCGGCTGCCGTCACGAGTCATATATGCGGGCACAGCAGACGCACTCATGGGTCGCTGATTGATGGATCTCGCCATGGATTCGGCTCGAGCTGCTGCTTGAGCCTGTCCCGAAACAGCGATGTGAACTGCCAGTGAAGGTACTCCCCGCGGCGCACCACCACTCTGCAAAGCCGCCTCGGGGGTAGGGTTCAAGTCGGAAGCAGGGGCTGACTCTGAAGGCGCTGCAGGTGCACACGCGGAGAGAGCATCGAGTGCATGCTCCACATCAGCGTCGTGGGGTTGGCGTGCGTCCTCCTCGCTGGGTTTGCAAAAGGAGGCATTCGGCTCACCCGGGGTGTCTGTACATGTTTCTGCTGTTGTGCTGAGCGCCAATGCGTCCTCTTCACCCGACACAGACAGCTGCGACACGGCATCGTTCTGCAACATTGCATCTTGCTGCAACACGCCATCGTGCTGCAACACGCCATCGGCGTGCAACACGGCATCAAGTTGCTGCAACGCAGCATCAAGTTGCTGCTGTTCGAGACTCGTGTCCCGTGGCAGTGCCTTGATGTGCTCAAGCGGCAGCGCCGGCGGCTTCTTAGCTTTAAAGCTCGGGGCACCTCTGCTAATGCTTGCAGCATGTTCTACCTGCGCAGGTTCAGACGCCGTGGCCACACACTGTGTGTGGAGCAGGGGAGACTCCCCTGCTGCAGCATGCTGTTGCGTCGGCACCGCCTCTGACTCCTGCGCCATTGTGGCCTCACCAGTCGACAGCACTCCCTCCCCTCTCTCCCTCTCCGAGGAATTGGCAGCAAACGGACACAAATCTAACCAGATGAAGCCCGCAGCCAACTCACCATCATCTGCCTCATGCACTCCAGATCCTCCATGCGCATCATCGTCATTTCCAGATATATGCCCAAACATCCCGAGCCACGGCATTGCCGCCCGCTCCATGCCCTCTTCCGCCACGACCCCACCCGTCAGCACCACTTGCGTTGTCTCCACCGTGTCATGTATCTGAGCAGCGACTGACACGCGCACCGCAGCCGCGCCCGAGGTAGAATACGAGGAGTGCGAGTGCTGCAAGTCGGGATCAAAGGCCGTACCGTTGAGCGAGAACACGAGCGACTCGTCTGCCGAGTTGGCGCCGTCGGCCAAGTTATCGTGGCTGATGTCCGGGAGCGCCGACAGTTGCTGCAGGTTATGCATAGCTGTGTGCTGCTGCTCCTCCGGAGTGTCAGCTCGCCGCGTTCGCCGCAGCTCTGCCGCCACACAAACCTTCTCAAGCTCCCGTACCAACAGCATGATACGCCCTGCCTCGTCTCCCGCCTCGCCCCCCGCCCCAGCGGCGTCAGCCAGTACCCTTGCCTCCCGCCGCGCCGTTAGTGCCAAGGCTCCTTGGGGTGTGTGAAGCACGTGCAACTGCGCGTCAAAAGACGCAACAACGAGTTGTAGCAGGCGCAGCTCTTGGATCAGCGAGCGCTCCAGCGGCTCTTTTCCTGCTTCATCGCGCACGGCGTTGCGCAGGTGGCTGTAGTTGGCAGCCAGTTCCTCCTTGAGCGCCGTCAACACGCTCACGAGCGCCCCGAGGGGATACAAATCCTCATCCCCACTCTCCTCGTCTCCTCTTTCTGCACGCAGTGATAGCGCTTCAAACGCACACAGTCGCATGTCGCCCTCTGCGTGCAAGTGCTTGCCGGCACGCGCAGGCAACATATCAAGTTGCACCTCAGCCTCTTCTTCTGAGCCTTCCAACTGTGCCAGAACAGCAGGCATCCACATCAAGTCCATATTGTCCTCTTGCTGCTGCTGCCGCCGCTGCTCATCATTCTCATTCGACGATTGCAGCAGAGCTGCATCGCTTCGAGCTGGCGCGCTGAGATGTTGTGGATGCTGCTGTTGGCTTTGTTGCTGCTGCATCTGCAGCTTCTTGACCTGTGCAAGGTCTAGAGGAGGCAGCGCATGCTGTTCTTCTTCTGGTCGTTGCTCGTCCATTGGTCTTTTGCAGGCAGCTTCTCTCTTGGCCTGCGCTCGTTGCTTTGCTAGATCCAGCTCCCGCTTGCATTTGTCCAGATCGATTTGCAGCAAATTCATCTGATCATACAAGAGGCCCTTTTGCCGTTCCGAGTCCTGTGTCATGCGACGGCTATGCTCGGCTAGTGACGCGACCTCTGCCTGCAAGTTATAGTTCTGAGCTTTGGCAGCCGCAAGATCCTTGTGCATCAAGTCAAGAACCAGCTGCGACCCGTCGTCGCGTCCCAACCCCCGCGGCGATTTGCCCATGACATGCATCTGCACTTCGTGCAGCTGCATACGCAGCCGCTCATTCTCAACACGCACCTGCGACATCTGCGAGCGCAAATGCGCGGCAGCAACCGGCCCATCCCCCGCCTCGCCTGCACGCGGGCTGTTCGTGGCTGCCCTGTCGCGAGGCAAAACTTCGCGGCCCCCCCCCGAGTGAGCAAGATTGAGTTTGGGCACAGGATGCATCTTATCGCGCGAGACGGATACATTGTGGTCGTTGCTTCCTGCGGGGTTGCTGGCACTTTGTTTTGCGTACCAGCGCTGCCACTCGAGCAGCTCATCGTCCAATTCAGCAACACGCGCCACCGCCTCCGCATACGACATTTTCAGCCGCAAGGCATCCTCGAGCGCGTCCAGCAGCGGCCCCGGCATGCTCTCAAACACCGCGCGCTCCTCAAACGACACCGACAGCATCTGCCCTAGAAACGCCACTTGCGACCTCTTGCCCCCTCCCGCGCCTACCATCATCACCCGCGTGGCGCCAGAGTGCCCTTCCCGTGGCGTGCGTGCACCTTGCTGGGCGCATGACATGAAGACTTTGACGAGCAGCTGCTTCTCGGCATTATTCGAATCGAGCGCACCCGCCAGGGATTCAATGGCCTCGACACTTCTCCTGAGTGCCTCACTTCGTGTCTTATTGTCATGCACCATCTGTCGGAACTCATCTTTCAAAGGTTGTCGCCTCCTGAAAACACTTTTCTGTCCACCGCCCCCTCCTCCCCGGCCCTCCCTTCCCGTACCCACGTCCTCCATCTCCGGATCCGTGTCCACACCCCCCAGGCCCTCCAGAGTATCAACCAGCTTGGGCATGCACGAGCGCTGCGGAAGGTGGAGGTGGTCAAGTCTTTGACTATCTCTGTGAGGCGCGCCGTTAGTGTGCCAAGCTTCGGTGTGGGCAGTACCACTGCAAGGCAGCCGCAGGCGCATGCCGGCGCTGCCCGCTCTCCGCGCAGGGCGGCGCTGTTTAGGGCTCTTTGGGCCCATGCGGTTCAAGGGCGAGGCGCATGTCTCATTGTATTCCACGCGCTCTTGCTGGTCCTGGCGCGACCAGCTCTGTGACTCCTCAGTCACAGTAGCCAGCTCAGACGTCGGCGTTGTCGAACCTAGCCCGCCCACACCACTTGATATGTTCGTGGCCTCGTCAACCTCCAGTTGGGTGCCAGCGCCAAAGCGCGCGGCAATACGAGTATCCCTCGTTGCATCTCCCTGCAATCGCGCGCCTGTGATGGCCACGCACAAGAACATCAGATGCAGACCACAAGAAGAAGCAAGACATATTACACTACACCGCACTGACGTTTGCAATTCAGATATTTCTGGCCGGCAAACGCCGCCAGCGGCTCTGCTCGGGAAATAGGGCTCGTACGTGCAGTGATGGGGCGTCTTGCACTCGACCGGTCGTCGCCTTGTTTGTGCTCATCAGTGTTGTCCCAGGCCTCGCGGTTGTTCCTCTCCTGCTGGTTGCATGTGCCCGTCTTGCTGGTGCGGGCCGAAAAGGGGCGTACTTGACGGGGGTCCACGTCCTTGAGCCCGAGCCTTCGCACAGAAGGTGGCCGCGAGCCTGCGCGGCTGCTGCTCGACGACGCGGGACGAGACGGCGGCACATGCTGAAAGAGATTGACTATCATTGCTTGTGTTCTTGCGTCTTTGCACCCTATCGCCTTACTACGCCGTGCACAAACTTTTCCCTTGCCTGGCAGTCAAATCACTGCAACGCTGTCCCTCAGAACACACACCACATGGTGCAGCGTCGCTGGGCCCGTGCGTCAGCTCGGACAATATCGATAGAGCTGATGGTCAGCTCGGACAATGTTGATAGAGTCCTGCCCTCGTCCAACTTCGTCCACACTCAGCCCTGAGAGAACTCCAACCGCTCAAATTGAATTTCAGGACCGTTTTTGAAGAGAAGCATTTCTTATCGACGTGTCAGAACGAGATCGTGGAGATGGCGACGGCAATGGCAGCCCAGCACTCGACTCTGCCGAATGCCTCCATCGACACTGCGCACGAGGATATGATAGTAAGTTTGCAAAGAAGTTCGCGCCCGAGTCACCGGCGCAGGTGCTTTCGGGTGCGAATCCAACAGGGTGCGCGGATCATGGTGCCCATGTAGCTGGTGAACGAAATAGGAAATATGCTACTGCTGCAGGGCGCAGTCCTTGACAGCTGTGCAATCTCAACACGATAATGCATGGCGTACACAGCTTATTAGTTCCGGTGCTGATATTGCTCTGCCGGGTGTCCCTCCACGGTCACCTTTCCTTCCTCTGAACACAGCACGACGTGCAGCTGGACTACTATGGCAAGCGACTAGCGACATGCTCGTCGGACAGATTAATCAAAATCTTTGATGTATCTCCTGACCAGACGCAGCACCAACTCAGCGCGTCCATTGCTGCGCACGAGGGGCCTGTGTGGCAAGTTGCATGGGCACACCCCAAATTTGGAAGCCTTCTTGCGTCGTGCTCTTACGATCGCAAGGTATGCGTTTGGAAGGAAACTCAACCTCAGCAGTGGACCAAGGTCTATGAGTATGCTGACCACCAGTCGTCAGGTACACACACACATACAGACACGTGCAAGCGCACACACCGACACGTGCAAGCATATAAGCACCAGCACAAATCAGTTCTCACACAGAGCTTCCTCTCTCTCACTATCCCTCGCGCGCTCTCTTTCCTCCCCTTCCAGTCAACAGTATTTCCTTCGCGCCGCACGATCTGGGGCTCAAACTTGCGGCTGCTTCTGCAGACGGTGCTATCTCTGTCCTCTCTTGGCGCGGACCCCAGGTCTCTTTCTCTCTCTCTTGTTCTCTTTCACTCTCTCTTTCTCTTTCTATCTCTTTCTATCTCTTTCTCTCTTTCTCTCCCCCCCTCGCTCCTTCTCTCTCCATCTCTCGCTGTCTCTCTGCATTTCTCTCTTTTTCTCTTTCTCCCTCTCTCTCTCTCCCTCCTTGCCTCTCCCGCTCTCTCTCTCCTCCTTCCCCTCTCTTATTCCCCTCGTCCCCCCCCCCTCCTCTTTGCTCAAATGCCAGCCTTGCAGTCCAGTCCCTCAATCCGATCGAAAAGTAGCATGGCGTTACTGAGAAGCCCCATATTACCGTCGCAAAGCTGCACATAAAGAGTAAAGAGATGGGGAAAGTCAACCCGGGTTACGCACATGACGATTTATGAAACATCTATATGGTTTGGTAACGCTCGCCCCCCTTGTTAGCTCCAACGTGTATATGTATATACATATATATATATATACATATAAATATATACATAAATATGTGTATGTGAACATATATATATATGTATATATATATATACATATGTACATATATATATATATATATATTCATACATTTATATTTGTACATAGATACATACA
>Ga0105055_10012814_pt1 | contig 10149 bp, 7 predicted proteins | sample BON03_FD_78090 | JGI IMG/M metagenome (GOLD analysis project Ga0105055, IMG submission 78090) | Freshwater microbial communities from Lake Bonney liftoff mats and glacier meltwater in Antarctica - BON-03 | ecosystem: Environmental > Aquatic > Freshwater > Ice > Glacier meltwater | place: Lake... | reverse complement strand
ATAAGAAGAGTCAACAGGATCGTGAACGACTCCTGAAGGCATGCTAGAAACCAGCGAAGGATTGCCAACCCCCCCGACTGTACCTGTACCAGGGCCAATGATAATATCACTGCGGACAGAGCCCAAATCTGCAAGCTCGATTCTGCAAGCTTTATCGAGAGATAGAAAAGTTTAATATAAGACAACCACCTTTATCCTGTCGATTTTTCGGTTGTAATTTACTTGTTTGTGTGTTCCTAGCTTTCAAGATTTGTTTGCGTTTCGTTCAGACTTAACGAAACGCAAACAAATCTTGAAACACAAAAACAAGGTAAGGGGTTCAACCCCCCCCCCCGGGATTTTTCCAAATAGGGTCGGGCCCGGGCGCGTTTCTGGCAGCGTCAAGCGCGCGGGCTTTTGACGCCAAAATCCATCGGAAAAAAGCCCTCGAGAATTGTGTACAAGTAAAGCGATCCTTGATTTCCATTTTTTGGAAAGCACAAGCTTACTTGGATTACTCAATTTCAACCGACAAAATCGGCAGGATAGAGCTTGCAGAATTGAGCTTGCAGATTTGGGCTTAAATTTCCTCCAGTAAAATCCATCCTGTCACCGGCGTTAAAGCTGAAGTTCATTTCTATCAGAAAAGCAAAGGCAGAAGAGGAAAAAGTAAAAACACACACACAGGTTCAAAGATCGGATTTCCGTGATGCAGCAAAAGTGAAAGGATTGAGACAAATTGTAGTAGAGGTGATCTAAGACTCAAAAGCGACAACTTGAGGAGGGATTGCAGGCTGCAAGATAGAGGCGCAGTGCAATGGCAGAGTGCGAACCGACAGCGTGTCGTCGCTCATCGTCGCGGCGGGAGAGAGGCGTGGCTTGCTCAAGGTGGGATTCGAGAACATGATACGTTCTTGGGTCATAAAATGAGGGGCCCAGCAGGGACTGGGCGTGGTGGCGTCTTGATGGCTGGGGGGCGGGAAGGCCAAGGTGCAAGGATGGGAAATGGGGTGAGGGGCCATCACTTGCCATCACCGCCATGTTTCATTTAGAATTTGCTTATGTGTTTCGGCTTTTTGTCTCGAAAAGGAAGGTGGCTAGCGAACATCCGTTCTGTGTACTCATATACATGAATTCTTATATATTTCATATTTATTTCATTTTATTTGTTTTCTTGTAAAACACATATCTAATATTTGATTTTATGTGCTTGTCGTTATCATTGGCCGACATATATGGAATTGCCAAATACGCACGCACATACATTCGAAGATACACGCACACACACACTAAAAGAAGGAAAAAGTAGAAAGAGTACCAAAAAGGGGGAAAGGGGGTAAAAAAGGAGGGCAGGGTCTGGGAAGAAAGAAAGAAAAGAAAATGAAAGCAACAAAAAGATAACGAGGAAAAAAAAAGGAAAAAAAGAGCAAAAGAGAGGAAAAGTGGGTGGGGGGGGCAAAGGAAAAAAAGGATGAGGGAGGAGGATGGGTTCAGGGGATTAGAGGAGCGTGGGTATTGAGGAGGGTAGGACCTCATATTTATAACGCTAGATCGACATGAATGTTTTCCAGTTTTTTATCACCTGCAAAAGAACAGACAACGCAAACAACGCCACTCACTATGTGAAGCTAGGCAAGAAAAGACGAGAGAGTTCCGAACGCAATTACTACATTATTTCTCCAAGAGTGATAATAAAAGCAATCATCATCACTGCTTGTTGTGCCCTTGCCAAATTGTTTTGAAGGTATTCCGGGAAGCGTTGGGACCATACTTCTATCGCTTGTGCCTCTTCGCGCATGCATATTTCATCGTTGAGTAGGATGAGGCATTGGATTTGACTTTCCGTGGCACCCAGGCTGTGCCACAGGTGATGCCATGTTCTCATGATTTCCCGGGAGAGGGCATCTGCCCCACGTGGTTCTAGGACACTGCAGTTTTTCGGGCAAGACGTTCTTGCTCTTTTGCATATCACACGTGACATCGGGGTCCAGACTGAACTCCATTCCCACGAAAAATAATCTGGGTGGTTCATTTGGCAGTACTCTTACAGTGATGGTGGCATGTCCAATCCTGCCGAATTTGAGCCGGTGGGCAAGAACTTCTTTATCACTCCACCATTTCTTTTCGGAAATAATACCTAACGCTTGCAGTTTTTGAATTGCTGCTAGCTTGTTATCGATTCGGATTCCTTGGAAGGTCACCCACACCCCTCGATAGCCAGCCTGGTTCGTCACGTCAGTCATTTCTTTCCATCGCGACCGTTGCCTGGTTTCCAGAAAACTCTTGGCCCAAGGTGCAAAATGCTCTTGCACCCATTTCTGACCTTCATCCATTTGTGTGCGCAGGTGTCCTGGGTCTTGGCATGCTATGTTCTTCCTGAAGGTGCCGGAAAAAAACTCGAAGTCTCGCAGTTCTTTTTCGTCCCATTCCAGGAGGCGTCGCGCCGCTTCCGGGTCACAATAAGCCTGTCAGAGCGTCTCTCCTCCAAGACCTGTATCTGTAGGGCATTTAGCTCTTGGTCGGCATGCCGTTTGCTGTCCGAGTCCTCCCTGCTACGGATACGATGCACCGGGTTTCGAACGCGCTTGACGAACCTCGTCGCCTGTGGTATGATCTTCAACTAACCACAGGTTGTGAGTCCCTGCGTGCCGCTATGGTTCGCTTCCGAGTCCTGCCTGCCAGTCTTCCTCATTCTCGGAGCTATCACTGCCCATGCTACTGCCTGCTCCATCAATTTGCCCCGGCCACGTGATTCATCATCGCTCGGTGGCTCTTTGTCGCTCTCTAGGTTGGGTTCCCAGCCATCCTCGCTCATGTTGACCACTTGCAAAAGCCTTTCGGATGTTCGTGGGGGCTGCAGGGCCTGTGAGGGCTGCGAACTCCGCCGAGAGCGGGAGTTGGGGGGCTGCTCACAATAGCTGGGGGCACGGGAGGATTCAATTTTTTCGGTTGAAGACATCATGACGGAGGCCAAGGGCCCTCGTACTGGGCTCATTGCGCAGTATGAGTGTGCTATGCCAAGGGCTGGGAGAGCGAGCAAGAAGGCTGAGAGTGTCTTTGTCGACGAAGAGCTCGTCACAGTGTTGGCCGCGCTCGTCTGCCTGCATCTGGTCTAGTTTAACCTGTAGCAGAGGGAGATTTGCCTTCAGCTGAACAGGCGGAAGGTCATGAGGTGAAGGGGCACTGCTGTATGTTGCAACAATGTCACATTTAGCTTGCTCACTGTTCCCTTCATATGCATCCATTGGCATGAGGTCGTTTGTATTGCCGCCCCGAAATCTTGCAACCCTGGGAGGTTGCAAAAACAAAAAAGTATATACTTGGGACCATACTTGCCGCAGGGTGTACATGTGCACTCGTGTATGGGCATTTTGTTTATTTGTACTGTCCAATTTCTCTACTACATGCGTGTGTACCACAGGTGTTTTAAGTTTCAACACCTGCATGCGTGGGCAGGAGGGAGTTGGGAGCGGGGTCTTTTTTCAGCTGGTTCATGTCTGGCGCTTGTTGCTGGTGTGGGGAGCTGTTTTTTGGCAGGAGTAGAGACAAGGATTTTGTCTTGTATATTTCTCTATTTTTGCTGGTGTTGTGGTGGTGGGTGGACGTATACGTGTATATGCACCTGCACACACGCACACTACTTGGGATACTCAACGTGAGCCCAGGTGCTGGCTGGACACCTGGAGAGCCGGAAGAATCCAGATTGACTAAAGCGCCATTTACATGTAGACCGTATGTGTGTACAAAGTACAGTTGTCTAAATATATGCTGGGCTGCGGGATGATGATCTGGGCTGACTGCCTTTTTTTGAACATGTTTTTCTTTTGCGAGAAGAAGAAGATGTGACAACAATCAGCAAACATCAGTCACGCAATTCAGTGAGAATATTAGACTACACCTTGAGAAATCCAAACAAAACTACTAAATTGTTTCTTTATGAGCAATAATAAAAGCAATCCTTATTCCAGATCGCACAACAGAATCTGTGGCACAGATTGCAGATCTATTGCGGCATTTGTCCACTGGTATTGCCACGAAAAAGTATCGTGACATTGTATTGTGACGATTTTCTTGCCAGTGTAGATGAGCCAGAACAAACTTTTTCTGTCAGGGAGATCTCACAGGAAATTTCGTAAGGAAAAGAAGGGTGATAATCTCAGCCTAATGGTATGTGCCGTGGCGCGTGTGAATTGTTTCAACCAATCTGTGCTTACAAGTTACAAGTATTGGAGTAGCATTGCTGATTTAATTTTCAAGTAGTGAACGCCATTTCAAGTCACGCGCACACACTCAGCGGCATGGATTCTGAGTCGGAGAAAAGGACCCCAGGCCCTGTAATGATTGATGTTGCTTTTATTACTGCATTAAAAATAGTCCAGCAGATTTCCTGGAAGCTCTAATTATTGTCTTTTGGGGTTTGGAGACATTTAAAAGTATTGTTGTTCTCGACACTGTGCGTATCGTCAACAAGCAGCGCAACTATTAAACAGGCTAAGTCTCTGTAACCATGATCACACACTGGCAAATGCCACCCTCAATCATGATATGCTACTTTCCTCTGACGTGCTTGCACACAGCGACCGAGCCTCAGGCAAATGGCGGGAAACCGGGATCGAAAACCTAAATCGAGAATTTAGTCGTCTTCAAGTTCCTGCCTTGGCAGTTCAGACTCAGTACATAGAAAGCTAACAGCCACAATACGTTGACTTCGATTTTGACGACCTCTCCCACTGGCAAGTTTTCTTCAAGTTGAGTTTAGCAGAGAATGGTCTTGATATCGGCAAAGTACGAGTCACACCACGAGGCACAAATTGACACATAAAGAGAAAGACGATGACAATTTGTGTGCATGTTAGTGTACGGTTCCCATGTATCTATTTAATGAAAAAAACTCGAAGCAGCACACTAAGGCTTGAAGAGAAAAGGCACTATGAAAGAGAAGGTTCGGGAGGTTGGTGGGGAAGGCGCCCATTTCAGCACATTATTTCAATTTCTCTTTTAACCAGAATCCAGGCAGCTACATGTGACAAAAGACAGAACAGAGGCCTACGAAAGGAGAAGTCTATACTACTACGGTAGTACAACAACAATACACACAATATTAAGACTTGTAGGCACGGTAATAAAACAAAATGGGTGCGAGGTCTCTTTTCGAACGGAACGTTTTACAATTAAAAAGAGAGACCTATTACAATTCATTTTTAATTTCAATTTGCATTCCAAGAACCATCTTAAATTAAACACAATGAACTTTTCTTTGTGCATTCTGATATTTTAATCAATTTGGAACTTGTCATTTCTTGGAAGGGTTTCTGATATGCAAACAAGAGGCCCTGGGTCCAATCAAAGTTCCTAATGATCTGTTGAGGGCCAACACTTTCTGGTGATTTGCTAAATACAGTACGACGCTGGATCCAAATGTCAAGTCGGAGTAATCCAGATTTGTTGTGACAAGGGCCTCTGAACATCAACATTTACTCTCACTGGCAGCAAGATCTAACTTTCATCCGGATATCACGCAGCCGCCAGGGTGCAAGCCCTTGGTTGTCAATGCAGTAGTTATAGGTCCACTCTAAAAGCAATAACAGGAGATCGGTATAGCCAGCGACGTAGTCACTAGTAAGGGGGGGGGTGAGGATTCGGACACCCCAGGTTGTTTAAAGGGGGACATGGTGAGGAGGTACGTCGGCGATTTTCAATCGTGGGTGCGTGCCCCTTGGATCGTTCTCGAAGAAACCCCGGGACCGTGACGACTTCCCAATATTGGTTATAGAAACAAACCCAGGGTTTGCCATCGTGAATGAAAAAAAACGCCCGCATCCCTGGGATACCCACCGTCAGTTTTCAATAAAAACTCTACTCTCAAAGCAGCACACAAGCTCTCATCAAGTGCTCAAAAAGTAAGCAACAAAGATAAAAAGGAATGGACTGATTCCTTCATTTGGATGTAAAATTATCTAACTTCACGCACTTGGATCATACGAGTCTCACCTCCTAGACTGCAAATAGGTGTTGTCTTGGGTGAGTGGAAGGCACTACGGGGATTGATAAGCCTTCTAGCAACATCCTTTCAAGCGGGATACAGACCAGCGCTATTAAGGCATGGTTCGGTATTTTTTGAACAAATGCGATTCTCAGTGAAATCCATCCTACAGAGTATTTCCGAGTCACCGAATTTGAACCCACCTGCAGTGACATTTTCCAAAGCTTCTCAGTGAAATCCATCCTACAGAGTATTTCCGAAGTGAAATCCATCCTACAGAGTATTTCCGATTCTCAGTGAAATCCATCCTACAGAGTATTTCCGAGTCACCGAATTTGAACCCACCTGCAGTGACATTTTCCAAAGCTTGAAACAAAGCTCGAAGCCAAAGCTAGTAGGGTTCTTTTCATTGAAACGTTGCAAAAGAGACCTACGAGCGTTGGCTTCGAGCTTTCGAAATAACTTTGAAAAATGTCACTGGAGGTGGGACAAGCTGTAGTAATCCAAACGTGGTCTATATGCGGGAAACTTGCGGCCAGCGCTCAAGCAGGATACGGGAATCAAACTCCGAGCACCAGCATTTTATGCTTGTGTGAATTTGCTGTACGTTCTTAATATCAAAATATAGGAAAGAGTCAGATCTAGATCTCTACACAACTTCGAGATGTGAAAAAAGAAAACGATACCCAACCCTACCTTGAAAACTCGTTCGTTCGACTCGGCGAATGATACCAAATTCAGCCTTAAGCCGATGATAATAACCTAGATGCACAGACAGAGTAATCAAGGCAGCGCACACAGAGTCACAGACAGTAAATATTGCATGACACAGTTAGGTATAGGATCACATTGGCAGCGCGCACAGACTGTGTCTGATAACGGACGGGAGCGCTAGATAGGAATGTAGGCATACACAGCAAATCAAAGCAACTTTTAATTTATCAGCCTGCGGGGTCTGTACACTTGGATTTATTTTGTTTCTTTTTGCGGGGGAGGGGGCTGTGAAGTTTCAAGTCTCCAATGTTGCCCCCTTACTATAGTCTCTGGGGCATACTTTCTAGAATACCCTTGCTAATCACCCACGCCACAGCAATCACACGAGTTAGCAACTTGAGAGTCTGAAATAAAAAAAGACATCGCACTGAAGCTTCGATGTTGACACTCCCTGGCTCGAGATAATTCGTATGTACCGTTTTGTGCGGCATACAGTACGGTGTACGAGCCTGAGTTGCCTCGGATTTAGATGTGAGTTTGAACAATATTTTTTAGATTTTGTTTGTTCCAGTGCCGACTAGAAGAAAATTATGCTACAGAATTATGGCTGATCGACCGTGCGCTCAAACTGGCAATTGGCGGTGCCGCAAGAGTGCGTTCGGCATCTTTTTTGGCACCAGCCTCAAGAAATCGAGCTATGAGTTCCTGCTCTTCCTTGGTGATGGCAAGCCGATCAGGATTTTCATCGTCAATCGACAATACATCCATTCTTATGCCTCCCTCGATGCTCGTGGAGCTACGGCGGCGGTCACGACGCTTGAGCATGCCCACCTGGACTTGCCTTGCCATGCGTGCAGCGCGGTCTGCCGCCATGGCGTCAGGCTCTGGCAACGGCTGCTTCGCTGCTAGCGCCGCCTCGCACGCCACCAGATAGTGCTGCTGTGTGCCCAGCACGCTGCCTGGACGCACCACGCGCAGCCATGCAATACACTCACGCGCACTCCACCCGAAGTGCGTCATAATCCACAGCGAGATCAGCGTCCCAGTCCGCCCCAGTCCTGCCAGACAATGCACAGCCACAACACCCTGCGCATTGTCCACCAACTCCAGAAACCTGTCCACAATAGTGCTGGGCGGCGTGGTGCAATCCTCAAACTGCATGTCATGCACAGCGATGCCATCCTTTCCAAACTCTTTCACATCGTACGTCTCTACTTCGTTGAAGCGCACCACGTCTGTGACGCCAAGGCGCTTGAAAAGGCCTGTGAAGTCCGCTGGCTGTCGCAAGTGCTTGTCCCGGCAGTCGGGGCCTCGAAAAGCCACAAGCTTCGGGCATACTTGATGCATGTCAAACAAGGCAGGATTGTCCATATTGCAATACTTGTGGAGGTCAAAGTTTGCGAGATCAAACCATCCCGTCATGACGGCACGCCGCAGCCCCTTCATGCAGTCCAAAAGCGTCAAATGGAAAGTCGACGGACGCACATGCGTCGCATCCCGGAACGGCAGAAACGCGCACGGTCCTAGCGCCTCGAGCGGTCTCACCGCATCCTCTGGCGAGAATCCTTCCCCCAGCAGGAGGTAAGCGGCAAGCAAAAAAGCAGCATTGGTGCGCAATGCGAGGTCCTTCTCCGCATAGTAGCAAAGCAACCGCTCCGACAAGCGCGCATCCGACAGACGCTCCTTGATCATTTTGCAGAAGCTGTAGACTGTCGCCAGGTTTACGGGCCCAAAATCGTCGCAATAGGCCTCATACGATTCATGAAAGTCCGAGGAGAAAAAGTAGATTTCGCGGCGGTGCAAGATGTCGAGCCTCGTCTGTGCCTCATCTCGATGGATCACAAATGCCAGGCGTCCTTGCAGAATGTGATATATTCTGCCAAAGTCGACTCCTTCCTCAATGGAATCTGCCATATTCAAATCGAACGCATCGTCGTTTTCAACGTCACGATCGTCCTCTTCATCTTGATCACTCCCGGCGTCAGATCTCTCTGTCACAACTTTCATTGGCAGGCCCAACACGCCAAACTGCCGCGCCTCCTCCAATCGCTCTTCTGACGCCGTCGACAAAATCTTGATCAAGGCATGGTTCAGCGTCAAATCCTTCGTGACAATCTTGACAAAGTGGCTTACATGCAACTCCCAACACGTGCAGGTTTCCGCGGCAAGCACGTCACACACTCGCTGTCACGATTTGTCAAACGTCAGCTATATACTTTTAGTATACGGTCAACTGAGTAATGAGCTGACTTTTGAGTATATCTACCAGCTGCTCCTGCGGCAGGACGAGCCCAACGCCAAACGCCTTTTTCGCCGACGCCACAAAGGCAATCTCGCCAAAAAATGCGCCCGCCTGAAACACTCTGAGTTGCTTGCCCTTGTCCATCACTTTCACTGCCAACATTCTCGGAAAATGAGCTCACCACGAAATGTACTACATCAAATAAATCTACCGCAGACTTTTGAGGATTTCTACCTGTGCCCTCATCAACGAAGTACAGCGAGTCGCCAACGGTGCCTTTTTTAATAATCACGTCGTCCATGTGATACGACCGCAACACCATATTTTCGAAACACGCCATCCGGCTCGCGTCCGACATGTTTTCAAAAATCTGGCCAGATTTCTCCAAAAGTCAGCTCTATAGCGACCTTGTACGGTAGATTCAGAAGTGAGCTGACTTTTGAGAAATTTTGAACTCGCGTCTGACACGTTTCCTACAATCTGGATCAATCTCTCAAAAGATCAGCTCGACTATTATTTTCTAGAGCAACTCTTTCGTAGCGCGCAGACTTTTGAGACTTTTCACTATGAAGTGCGTTGCAGTGTATTGTGTAGTGTGCTGCAGTGTGTTGTATAGTGTGCTGCAGTGTGTTGCACAGTGTGCTGCATAGTGTGCTGCAGTGTGCTGCAGTGTGTTACAGTGCGTGAGAGGGAGACGACTATGACCCTTGTTTTTTTAAACCTCCACATTGCCTTTGCTCGTGACATTGGCACAGGCATGGCAAAGAAAGTCATTTTCTGTACAAAAAATCTCCTAGCATACTGGGGTTTGAGAAAACGTCTTTTTTGGGTGTTTATCTCGAAGCTCCTTAGTGTTTGACGACATGGCACAGGAAGCTGAAATGTTTAAGAATCATCATATGATATACGCTTGATAACAATAATATAATATAATAATTGTAATATGATTTGTTTGTGTGTGTGTGTTTACCTCTACGCTTCCTTTGTTCTTGACGTAATGGCACAGGAAGCCGAGATGCTCCGAGATCCCTGTGCGTGTGTGTGTGTGTTGGTGTGTGTGTGTGTGTGTGTGTGTATGTGTGTGTGTGTGTGCATGTGTGTGCGTGTGTGTATGTGCGTATATGTGTTTGTTTTCGTGACAGGAAGCCGTGATGCTCCGAGATCTCTGTGCGTGTGTGTGTGTGTGTGTGTGCGTGTGCGTGTGCGTGTGCGTGTGCGTGTGCGTGTGTGT
>Ga0105055_10012812_pt1 | contig 10149 bp, 10 predicted proteins | sample BON03_FD_78090 | JGI IMG/M metagenome (GOLD analysis project Ga0105055, IMG submission 78090) | Freshwater microbial communities from Lake Bonney liftoff mats and glacier meltwater in Antarctica - BON-03 | ecosystem: Environmental > Aquatic > Freshwater > Ice > Glacier meltwater | place: Lake... | reverse complement strand
CCCCCTCTCCAACCGTATTTTGTGTGTGTCTAGTTGCGTGAATACAAGTGTGCGCATGTTTGTATTTGTGTGTCTCTCTTTTTCGGTTTGTGTGTGTCTCCTTTCCTCTGTGGGTGTGTGTGTGTCTTTCTTTCTGTTTGTACGTGTGTGTTTCTCTTTCTGTGTTTGTAACGGTGTGTCTATCTTTCTCTTTTTGTATGTGCGTGTCTCTCTTTCTATGTTTGTACGTGTGTCTCTCTCTTTCTACGTGTGTATGTGTGTGTCTCTCTTTCTATGTTTGTATGTTTATGTCTCTCTTCCTTTGTTTTTATGCCTGTGAGTCTCTTTCTATTTTAGTATATATCAGTCTTTCTCTTTCTGTCTCGTCTTTCTCATACTCTCGACGTGTGCCTGTTTCTCTCTAGCGCGCGTGTTTGTATGTGTGTGTATCTCTTGCTCTGTCTCGTCCTCTCTCCTCCTCCCGCCTTTTCCCTGTGTCTCTCTGGCGCGCGCGCTTTCTCTCTTTCTCTTTCTCTCGGTCTCACAATTGCTCTCTCTGTCTCTTCCCCTGCGAGCTGTGCACATACATTGTAGAAGGACACGTTCAATCAGCTGGACACACAATATGTGACAAAGCTCGTCGTTTTTTTCATTCCTCTCTCTCACACTCCCTCCCGCTCTCTGCCTCCCTTTCTCACTCTCTTTTCCTCTGGTTCTTTCTCTCGTATTCTCCTTTTGCCTGTTTTTTCCTCTTTTTTCCTGTTTTTTTCTCCTTTTCGTTCTGCCTCTTCCTCTCACTGTCGCTTTCTTTCTCCCTCTCTCTGCTTTTCTCTCTCACACCTTTTCTCCCTCTCTGCGAGCAGGGGATATTGCAAAAGGACCCGTTCCAGCAGCTCGACACAGAGGGTGTGGGTGAGCTAATCAAGATGACTGTTGATCGCGCCCGCGCTGTGAATCCGGACGTCACCTTTGGTGTAAGTACATCCCGAAACACATATGCTGAGTCACTGACAATTCGAGTTAGGTCAAAAAAAATTGATTATACGGTTGAATGTGGATGTCGAATTTGGTCTAAATGTATACCTCTGTCAGACCCAAGTGCAAAGTCACGTCAAACATATGTCAGTTTTATGTTATATATGCAAGGGCAATTTTGCACGAACGATGTGTACGTGATATATGTATGCATAAATAATACATGTATGCATATCTTTACATGCACTTGCACAGATCTCTATATACGTGTACAAGTTTGGTATGCATTGTGTTGTGACGGCGTACTTTTTCCTATAGTGGGGCGTGCGTTTGTCTGGAGTGAAAAGAAATCGCAAACGGGTCTCGAGTGAGCATCGCATATATATATATACATATATATATATATATATATATATATACATATGTATATATATACATATATGTAGGTATATTTATATATATCAACATATACATACATATATATACATATATATATATATGTATATATTTACATGTAATGTGTATATATATGTGTATATATATACGCATATTTATGTATGCATACATGTATACAGGTCTCGGGCGAGCACGGTGGAGATCCTAGCAGCATCAAGTTTTTTGATAGTATTGGTATCGACTACGTTTCTTGCTCCGCATTCCGGTATACTATGAGTCACGCCACACTAACACATGACCCACATCACAGTTGTGAACGCATTCCGATATCATATGAGTCACACGCCACACTTACACATACCCCACATTACATTTGTGAAGGCATTCCGGTATACCATGAGTTACGCCACACTAACACATGCGCCACATCACACTTGTGAACGCATTCCGATGTCATATGAGTCACACGACACACTTGCACATGCCCCACATAACACTAACGCATTCCAATATACCATGAATCACACCACACTAGCACATGCGTCGCATCACACTTGTGAACGCATTCCGATATTATATGAGTCACTCCACACTAACACATGCGCCACATCACACGTGTAAACGAGTCATGTCACACAAATACAATACATGAACGCGTCATTACAACACATGAACAAGTCACATTATCGGTATCAGCTACGTTTCCGGCTCCGCCTTCCGGTATCCTAAGAGTCTCGTCGCACCCATACATGAGTCACGTCACACTTGTGACTCGGTAACGTCACACAAACAAATGACATGAATGCGGCACGTTGCCGGTATCAGCTACGTTTCCTGCTCCTTCTTTTGGTACCACATGAATCACGTCACACACACGAATGACATTCATTTTTCATTTTTTCGTTATTGACTGTGTGTCCTGCTCCGCCTTCCTGTGTCACATGAGTCACGTCACGCACATAAATGAGTAATTTCACACAAATGGGTCACGTTTGACATATGAAGGATTCACATAGTCATTATCATCACGTCTCCTACCCTGCTGTCCTGCATCTTTCTTTACTTTCTGTGACGTGACTCGTTTTTCTGTTTGCTGCAACATATTCATGTGTGCCGTGCCTCCTCATACGTGTAATTGGACAGCATTTTAATCGACTGTTAATCGTTTCTCTCCATTCGCCCTAGCCTTTCTTTTGAATCCGTGCAAACTCGTACACGACGAGGATTTGATCTGTGTGCCGTGATTGATTCTCTTGTGTGACATGGGACCAACGCGCATCCACCTTACTGAGAGATCTTACTTTGCTCTCCTTCCCTTATTTCACCCCGTCCTTCCCTGTGCCACACTTTCTTTCGTGCCTGTGTAATAGTGTGCCCATTGCACGTCTTGCGGCGGCAAAGGCTGCGGTCGAGGCGAAGTAAGCACACCACAAAGCGGAGGCGGCGGGGGAGAAGGCAGCGGCCGAGGAGAAGAAAATGAAGTCCTTATCAAGGATCTTGATGGATATTTATTTGAGGATGGATATTCGTTTCAAGTTGATGGACGTTGATGGATATTCGTTTTGCATTTTTTTTCTTGATGGATATGCATTTGTCGAATCTTGATTGATATTCATTTGATGCTTCATATGTGTGACATGTGACATGACGTTTTCATACAACGGAAGAGGAAGAGGAGGGGGGGGGCGGGGAGGAGAAGGAGGAGGAGCGTGCAAAGGAGAAGGAGCATGGGAAGAAAGGGTTGCGGTTTATGCATATATATTTATATTTATATATGTAATATATGTGTATGTATATCTGCGTATATGTATTTACATGTATATATATGTTCATGGAGACTCGTAGTGTCTCTCAGAGGAATGTGCATGTGTGTGTATATGTATATTTGTAATACATACGCATGTATACAAATGTATATGCATATGTATGTGAATACGTATAATATATACATATGTGTACATTTGTATTTGTATGTACATATATGTACATGTACATGTATTTATATGGAGACACGTAGTGCCTCCCCAGGGAATATATATGTATATATGTACATGTATATTTGTAATATATATGTATGTACATATATGTATATGTATATGTATATATGTTTCTCAGGGGAATTAGCGGTTAAAGAGGTTAATGGGCATTCTTGTGGTCTGTAGCTGTGCATATATATATATGAATGTGTATGTACAAATATATACATACATATTATGTATACACATATACATTTATGTGTATAAATATTATATGTATATATGTGTATACCTCAGACTCGGATCAGATTTTCATTGATGGTTGTATCCGCCAGATACATATATATTCATACATATCCCCTAGAATTTGCCCACAATATCAGTCACGGTGATGGCTGTACTAGTCGTAATAACGCACATCTTCCACCGACTTTTCAAAACATGATTTGTTTTGCAATATACACATTTCCTCAGAAACACAGAATATGTTGGGTGACAGTAGTCGATCTATACTGGTGTTCGTAGACCACAACACCGGTGCATGAACTTGGACTCATGGATCTGTGGGGCAGTGATTTCTTGTATCATCACACTATTGTAAAACCGCACGAAAAGCTTCTTGGAATAAGGCGGGTGTCGAACCCGTCTACTAGTATCGACCCCGGCTCACTCAAAATTGGTTTTCTGGTACTAATCCAAAATACAGGTTTTTTTCGAGATAATGGTACAAATCATACAAATGAGGGGCATAGAGGTCGAAAACCCGTCTCCAAGAAACTTCTTGGGTGGCATCACACACGACAAGCCAGCAAGATATGGCAAGTACTTCGTCTTTGTGGTAGAACAATACCTTGCCCTGGGCACGCGGCAGCTCGCACAAAGATATTGAGTGTCGTGTCCTCAAATAAATTGAGCGTTGTGATCAGGTATCTGACCTGCAAACATGACACAACCCATACAACCCTGATCCAGAATTTGCACCTTGGTCTGGTCCTTTCGATTTGGTTCTGTTTGTTAGAGTTTAGGAATTGAGTGGTGCAAATAATAAGGTGGCTGTCAAGTTCCTGGCACCAATTGAACAGCACTCCCGAATCCTCGCATATTCCCCCACCCCACTCTCGGCAACGCGTGCCCCGACACTGTGTCGTAGACAACACACAGCAAGAGAAAACTCACCACAAGCAAATAACATTGTCAAAACAAATCGTCCACCAGCAGATGTGTACTGGCTAAACGAAAGGAATTCAAGATACAAGTGCAAGACAAGCGTCAAATGGCAGCTAGCAGCCCGCACATGACCTGCACAGTAGAAACAATAATAATGCCAGTGTACTTAGACAACATCGCATAGAACAGTGGGGGCCATGCATGAGTTATAAACACTGAAGAGAACAGTTTTTCTTGAACACCCCAGGGAGCAAATTTCATTACGACTGCAAAAGCAAAACGGTTCGTCTGTTGTGACTACCATTTCTGTAGCCCAAGGTAGCACGCTTTTCAACCGTGCCACCCAAGACCAGTTGAGTAGCCACGGTATACATCACGGCGAAGCAAAACAGTCTGATCAAGTGTGGTGGCTGTCTATCGTACCGCGTGTCTACTCTATTTGCGAAGGTCCGGCTCACTTACTGCGTCCACGCCAGAGATGAGTGTCAACTCCACTGCTTAAAGCGGTTGCACATTGCAACAACGCTGCTTTTTTTCACATCCAGCGACAAGGAAGAGATACATCCGGCTCGCAGAGCAACACACAGCGCTTGTGCGAAGGACTTGTACATCGATGCCGAGCCATCTCAAATACGCTAGTCTCTTTTGGCCTCGGTTGACGGTACCTTCCTTGGCACCATAGCCTGTTTTCTTCTGTATTAAGCAGCCCATCTCGAATACGCCAGTTCTGTATTAAGCAGCCCATCTCGAATACGCCAGTCTGTTTTGGCGTGGCGATTCCTTTTCATACAAACCATTGTGAAATTGAAGAAGCTACTGACATCACACATACGCATCCCAACAACACTTGAAGAGTGGAGTGTATTTTGCCCCGCACTCTTTGCAAGTCGCTAGAGATCAAACCAACCAGGTTTGTTTTGGTCTCTGGATATTTCATCATAAAGAAAGTTGGTGACTCTACAACAACAGACATCTCACACGAGTAGAACAGACTCAGGCTGAGAGAAAATCTCACACCGTGTGAAATGGCAGGTAATCAAGACATAGCGGGCATGTGTACATCCCGGAGATCTGTATTACCCTGGGCCCGTTTGAGTGTCGCGTGATAGCTTCCTACTCGCCACCGCGCGAACCGATGTTGGCATAAACCTGTCTAGACAACTACTCAGTGACACCCCTAGCGAACTAACACCATCCAAGGTTGATGTTCTGGCAGGATGATCATGGCAGCTTATTCCAACACAGCTGTCTATAGCATGGCTTGACATTACCAGGACACACCCCCTCGTAACTCAATCCTCCAGTAACAAGCACCAGGACCTTGAAATGTGGCCGCAAGGAAGGCCTTCCATTGGTGGCACAGCGTGATCGCTGTTTCAACAGTGGCTCATTCACAACACACAACACATGAAAGGACACAGATCAACAAGCAAATATTCTCTGAATACAAAGTAAGAATGCAGTGCAACTCACAGCGTGCCTTGTCGTGTTCTCTGTTTTCCTCTGCCAGTCAACCTGACACAGAAAAGAAAAGAGAACAGCACCAACAAATTTGGAAAAACATGAAAAGAAAAAGAGAACTGCTGTTTGTTGGTGCACCATTAAATTTGGAATAACATGTCAATGCTAACAGGCGCAGCAAAGGGCGGGTGGGTCTCTAGAAAATTAATGCCAGAGATGGTCGCGAGTTTGGCGAAAGTGCCACGGCAAGCACGATAGGAGCATATCTCGTACAGCACTAGAGCAGAATGCAGTCACAACATCGCACACGCGACAAGCGAGCAAAATATGGCAAGTACTTCGTCTTTGCAGCAAAATACTGCCTTGCCCTGGGCACGCGGCAGCTCGCACAAAAATATTGAGTGTAGTGTCCTCAAAAATATTGAGCGTTGTGATCAGGTATCTGACCTGCAAAAATGACACAACCCCAACAACCCTCACCAGAATTTCGCACCTTGGTCTGGTCCTTTCGATTTGATTCTGTTTGTTCAAACCACCACACCGCAACCCAAACCCTGCCAAGAGTTTAGGAACTGAGTGGTGCAAATAATAAGGTGGCTGTCAAGTTCCTGGCACCAATTGAACAGCACACCCGCAATAGACATTCTATTCCAGTCAGCGCATGGACCCCTCGCATATTCCTCCGCCCCACTCTCGGCAACGCTTGCCCCGACACTGTCGAAGACGAAAATCACCAAAAACAAATAACATTGTCAAAAAAAATCGTGTGCAAATGTGTATTGGCTAAACGAAAGGAATTCAAGATATGCAAGACAAGCGGCAAATGGCAGCTAGCAGCCCGCACATGACCTGCACAGTAGAAACAAAAATAATGCCAGTGTACTGAGACAACATCGCATAGAAGAATGGGGGCATGCATGAGTTATAAACACTGAAGAGAACAGTTTTTCTGGAACACCCAAGGCAGCAAATTTCATTACGACTTAAAAAGCAAAACGGTTCATCTGTTGTGACTGCCATTCCTGTAGCCCAAGGCAGCACGCTTTTCAACCGTGCCACCCAAGACGATTTGATCTGCCACGGTATACATCACAGCGAAGCAAAACAGTCTGATCAAGTGTGGTGGCTTACTGTGTTCATGCCAGAGATGAGTGTGAACTCCACTGCTTAAAGCGGTTGCACATTGCAACAACGCTGCTTTTGTGAACATCCAGCGACAAGAAAGAGATACATCTGGCTCGCAGAGCAACACAAGACGATTGTGCAAATGACTTGTGCATCGATGCCGAGCCCACACCGACGTAGTAGGGGCCTCGCCTCTGCTCGGCTGCTGGCGGTGGCGTTGGCTGTGAGCGCGGCAGAGGCGTTCAGCCCGCAGTCTGCACTTGTCAAGTACAGCCGGCTACACCATGCTCAGCCGGCCACCTGCATACGGCTGCAGATGCTGCGTGTGGCTTCTCCACGCTTCCTTTCAGGACTTGCTGCAAGGGTGGGCGCTGAGAGCATCATGTGTAGGTGGCCAGAGGTCGCCGCGTCGGATATCAAGACCCACTTCCCGCGTACAGAGCGCGTCGTTGCGCTTGGCGATGTTCACGGCGACTCGTACGCGCTGTCGACGGTGTTGTGGAATGCTGGTCTTATCGATGAAGAAGGCTCCTGGGCTGGCGGTGAAGCGGTCTTGGTGCAGGTGGGGGATATCCTTGATCGGGGGCCCGACGAGGCCTTCTGCCTGAACTTGCTGCTGCGGCTGCAGCAGGAAGCTCGCCAGGTTGGTGGCGACGTGATTATGCTTCTCGGCAATCATGAGGTCATGAACTCGGACCTGGACTATCGATACGTCGACCCACTAGGCTGGCTTGGCTGGGACGAGGAGAGTGATCAGATGCTTGCCGAACAAATGTCGACGACGCACGAGGGCAAGAAGAAGAAGCCAAAGAAGGACAAGGACGCCATGGCAAATTGGAGGAACCTACTTGACCGGGCAACTCAGCTTGCAGAAATGGTAAATCGTCCCGCAGTCAAGGTGCTTCCTCCCTTCATGCAAGGGCGGATTAAAGCGCTAGGTGGGCGCCAGGGTGCGCTGGCCACTTTGCCTGTGGCAGTCACGGTTGGAAGCACCGTCTTTTGCCATGCTGGTGTGATGCCCGAGGTGGTCGCCTACGGTCTGGAGCGTTTGAACTCGGAAACGAGCGCGTATCTCCGCGGCGAGCGTGCTAAGAAGCCGCTGCTGCTCGATGCCATTCCGCAGATCTCGCCCATTTGGCACCGCGAATTTGGCAAGGACGGGCTTGAGTTTGATCAACGTGCACTCGAGGCCGCGGATGCGGCTATGAGTTTACTGGGTGCGAAGAGGATGGTTATTGGCCACACGCCGCAGCAGCGCGGCGTCAATTGCGTAAAAACGCCCGAGGGTCGTGAAATCTGGCGCATCGACACTGGCATGAGTCAAGGTATTGCGCAGGGTCCTCTCGAAACACTCGAAATCGCGTCGGACGGTCTCCCGGAGGAGGCTGTGCAGATTTTGAGAGGTGACTCCAACGTGGCTGCTGCAAGTCGCACGGTCGAGGCGGCGAGATCACTTGAAAGTGAGCTTCAGAAGGAGCTCAAGGCTCTGAGAAAGGATTCTTTACCATTTGCAATGGCTGAATCAGGAGGTAGCAGGGCCAAGCTTGCGCCCTATATGCGCCCAAGAATCGAAGTGTAAGGGATAGATTCGAAGTGAAAGGGAAAGTAGCCAAAACTACGCTTGTCTACTTCAATCTCACTACACACATGCGTGGACCTCAGTGCGCACACACACTTGTATATTAACCCAAGCTGCCGAGGGTATGAAAATAGCTGGGATCAACCCCCAATTCTGTCAATAAAGAAACCTTTTACTTTTGACTTTCCCGTCAGGCTTCGATCTGTTGTGACCATGAAACATAAACGTTTCCCGGGCCTCCTTCTCATCAGAAACAATTCGACACGAAAACTGTGACTGTCCCCTTGTACCAGTGGGTGTCTGGTGGGTGTATCTGAGAACCACGTCTACCTTTTTCCTGAGATGCGGTACTCGCACTGGTAGATAGGGAAAACATAGGCCTAAACGCGGTGGCGAAAGCTACTAACGCAGAGGACTAGGTAGTTGAAGATAGACGAGAATTCGGCATGGATTTGAAAGAAGGTGTCTCTTTACTGTTTTACGTGGAACACAATATCAAAATAGAAAGGAGTCTTTCAGAGACGTGAAGTGGAGGGGCCTTGTTGGGACGTGACGTCTTATTCGTGACTTCAGTTATCTACTAACTTCCCGTGTCTCCCTCGAGAAACTGGCAAGGGCAGAGCACTCGAAATAGATCCAAGGCGTGTTGAACCAACTGTCTACCAATGACGAAGAAAATTTATCAAATGAATACACGAAGAAGAAAACACTACATAGAAACAGAAAAGAATGAGTCATGGTCCATTCAAGGATCAAATTAATACACACAAAAGAAGATACTATAGTACACGGAAACAGAAAAAAATACGCTCCCATAACAAACTATATTTGGAGAGGACTGTAAGGACATAACAAAAATAAACCGCTGGAGAAAATATGAAGGTTGTGATAAAGGTCTGCCGAAGGTCAAACCGTGTTGAAGTCGTCCAAAGAAGGACGGTACTGCAGTCTCCCGAAGAAAAGAACACGCGAAAGTGGTCTGCGAAAGAAAGTTTCCCGAAGGTCAAAATCGAGCAGGAAGGGGAAGGGTCTTGCGGAAGGGCAAGCGAAGAAGTTTGCTGAAGGGTCAGAACAGCACAGAAAGTAGGGCGTTGCACGTGCTGTCAGCAGTAGGGCGACAGGGGTGCCGGTGGAACATGAGCTGGAGCATCTCGGACATCGAATGCGGGGTTGGAGATTGATCATTGCTCGAAAACACGGATGGTGTTGTAAGCTGTAGTGCTTCCTTTGGCACAATCGAGGTTCATCTGTGAAAGCGCTCGATATAGTTTCCATTTTTCCGTCCATAGGGTGACAACGCCGCCAGAGAGCTCGCAGAATCCCGTCCATAAGGTGCTTGATCGAGACAGAGTGCTTATTTTTCAATTGTACGTGGAGAATTCTGTCCATAAAAGTCAGTACTTGTGAAACGTCGGCGAAAGAGGAGATGCATATGCGTTCCCGACAAAGAACGTTCTGCAGCACGCGTACGTACATTTGCTGAAGGGGACT
>Ga0105055_10012810_pt1 | contig 10151 bp, 6 predicted proteins | sample BON03_FD_78090 | JGI IMG/M metagenome (GOLD analysis project Ga0105055, IMG submission 78090) | Freshwater microbial communities from Lake Bonney liftoff mats and glacier meltwater in Antarctica - BON-03 | ecosystem: Environmental > Aquatic > Freshwater > Ice > Glacier meltwater | place: Lake... | reverse complement strand
TCCAAGATCTGTATCCGTAGGGCAGTTAGCTCTTGGTCGGCATGCCGTTTGCTATCCGAGTCCTCCCTGCTACGGTCCGGATACGATGCACCAGTTTTTGAACGCGCTTGGCGAACCTCGTCGACAGCGGCAGGAAAGGTGGTTGCTACTACGCGCCTGATTCCTGGCGCAGCTGACAGCCACCACCCTTGCTAGGCCTATTGCAGTGCGCGTGAATGTTTGCCGTGCCGTGATAAAACACTTGTAATAATGCGGCAGAAGAGTCTGCAGGAGTTCTTTATGAGCCACCGCTAGCGTTTGGTATAGATTTTCGCAAAAAGAGCTTTCCATAGTGCTCCCAGGTGCACGTTTAGGCCTGCACGCAGGACCACATGGGTCAATGTGATGAGATTGTGCAGAAGACTGTAGCCTACTGCGTGTTTTGCGTGTCGTTTGCTGTTATTAACCCACAAAATACAGAGTTTTGGCACCCAAATTGGCTTTGTAAAATCCTGGTGGCCAGGATTTCGTTCCGTGCGTGCGTGTGTTTTTAGCAATGTCATCGAGGACATATTTCTGCCCAGCGTTCGCAGTGACGGGTGCCACTTAGTGTAGTTGCACCGGCCACACGAGCATTATTAATTTAATTTGGCAGACAACTCACCATTTTGAGGTTAATCAATGTATCCACTCTTCGCAGCCAGGACTTACGATTTTCTCTAACGTGTTCTTGTTTTTCCTATATTCCCCAACGCGCGCACATATGCACTGCCTCTTGAGTCTGAGACACTGACACAACACATGCGAGCGAAAGAGAACTCACAAGACAGATAGATAAAGACATCGTGCATGATACAGTGTGTGAGTGTGTAAGAGAGTGTCATACAAACACAAGTACAAACAGACAGAGCGAAAGCGAGAACAAGAGCACAAACAAGGGCATGAGCGAGAGGTGGCGGAAACAGGAGAGTAGGCCAAGCGAGAGAGGGACAAGAGAAAATAAGAGAGGGAAACAGAGACAGAGAGCAAAAGACAGAGAAAGAGAGAGAGAAAGAGAGAGAGACCAGACAGTCAGTAGAGAGAGAGAGAGAGAGCACGTGGCAGTGAGAAGGAGAGGGACAGAGATGGAAACACAGAGAGGAAGGAGAGAGACGGGGGGGTGTAAGGGGTGTTTAGAGAGATGGTGTAGAATAGCAGGAGTGGGCGCATGCGGGAATACAAGAGCGGACACAAAAGTGAGGGTTGGAAGTGAACCAGCATGCCCAGAGGCAGTCCTTGAGGGTTTTGGCCCTTCAAACACACGAAGGAAGGCAGTGCTCTGTGGGCGGTCGAACAGAAACAATTATGGCACTGCGAACCGTCGCACACACAGTGCACCCTAACGGGTTCCTGCTCACCGTCGCTTGTGGGCAAGTCGCACTGTCGGTCGCGCGCCTCAAACCCTTGCCCGCTGCTGGTGAGGTGCAGCACTTAACGGCAGCGACAGGGTCTGCAAGACGCCGGAGGACAGAATTTTCACGCGCACGCTCTGCCGGTGCGGGCATACCCGTGCCCTGCGTTCTATGCAGCTGATGATCCCCAGCGAACGCGCTACTCACAACCCCGCCCCTCGCTGCCCACAAGGTATCGTGTCAATCAATTCAAGTGATTTGGGCCCCTGCCCAAAAGGAGGGCAAAAAAACACGCAAACTCAGTATGCCGGCGCACACACACGGCGGATCGGGCTCACCCGTACACACCATGCGGGCAAGCCGCTCCGGTCAAAGCACGGCCTGCTGTTCGGTGGCGGGGATGAAGTCGACGCGTCGACTTCATTTCCGCCACGGGGCAGCGGGCCAGGCTTTGAGGCGCGCAATAGCCGCGCAATAGCCGGGGCGGTTTGCCCACAAGAGCTGGTCAGAATGAACCTGTCGGACTTGTTGTGTGCGGGCATGGGTGCGCCATACAAGCGTGTTGTTGGGCCTTTTCCCTGGAAAAAAACCTCCGTAGGCCTTTGGAGGAGCCGAGAAAATCGATAAAATTTGCGCGGTGTGGCCTTATATCGACCGTGACGGCCTTATCACCCCAAAACCCCCCCCCCGCACTCGGGGGACGGGGAACCCCCTGAACGAGTGAGGAAGACGTGCTCACAGGTGGGGGAGAGGGGAGGGTCTTTATCGCAAAATGACACCTCGTAGGGGATTTTTGAACCTAGTGCCACCCCTGAGAACTGGTCGCACAACCATCCCTGAAAAAGTGAATTGTTTGTCACGATTGACCAGTGGAGGGACTTGATGTGAACTAGAGCACCTCTTTTTGAAAAAATTGAGCAAGTGAAAAAACGCCCTAACATACCCGAAAATGCACTCTTGACGCGTCACTATAGTCATGCGTGTGTTGTTTATTCGGCTGATTGCGGCGAGCAAGTCCTCCTGTGAGTATCAGATACATTTGCACCAGACCTTTCCCCGCCCTTTCACATCCTCTGCCGTTCAGCTTTCTCACCGCGCAGTAGTGCATCAATGCGCGCATATGCTCTTTCGCTCTTCCTCTCTCGTTCACTCATATGCTCGTGCGTTTTTTCTCTCTCGCTCTCTCACTCGCTCACTCGCTTGCTCTTTTTCTCTCACACGTGCTAATCTCTCTCTCCCTCGCTTTCTCTTTTCTTCTTCAATCAAACCTCGCTCTCTCTTTATCTCTCTCTTTCCATCCTTGCCTTTCGCTCTCCTTTTCTCTTGCTCGCTCGCTCTCTTTCTCGCTCGCTAGCTCTCCTTCGCTCTCCCTCTCTGTCTCATTTTCTTCCCCCCCCTTTCTCTTTCTCTCTTTCTCTCTCTTCTCTGCGCCCGTGGTGGGCCTCAGCACTCAGAGACGATGTGTGTGATATCCGAATTAATGATGACGGACAGTGATCGGGTCTTGAGTTTGCGACACTCCAGTATGTCATGCGCTCTCTGTCTCTTTTTCTGTCCCTTCCTCTTTCTCTCTCTCATTTTCTTTCTCTCTCGCATTCTATCTCTCTCTCTCTGTCTCTCTCTCGCTTGAACTCTTGGCAGTTTCGTTCTGAGTGTAATGGTAGTGTTGGCATGTGTGTGTGAATTTGCCTTTTACACAGACACACCATGTGACACGTGTACACACATATACACATGCACACGCACATGAGTATTTTCAGACGCGTTGCCGCACGGTTGCATGCCAACACTACGCTCATCACGATTAAAATTGACCTCACGTGCAAGCGTGGTTGAGTTGGTCTGAGCAAAGGACTGTCAATCCCTAGGTCGTTGGTTCGATTCCGTCTAAAACCAAAATCTCAATTTCGCATGGAATTGAGCTACACAGCCCCTCAATCAAGAGTACTAAACTACCGTTGAAAGTAATAAGAACAATCATCATGTCATAAGTGAGCGATGCGCCTGCTACAGCTCAGTTACTAATGCGTGTGATGTTCGAAATTGAACGGACAGTGATCGGGTCTTGAAACAACACTCTGGTATAGCATATGTTTTCTCTTTCTCAAAACAAGTGACACAGAATGCTTCCTGAGTGCATGATTCTGCTTCAGAAGAAATCAAAAAAATCTCTTTTTTTCTCCGTTCCTCTGTCTATCTTTCTTTCAGTCTTGATGTTGGCTGTATTTCTTTCTCTCATTCTCTTTCTCTCACTTGCTAGATATATCTCTGTCTCTCTTTCATTGTATCTCTCCCTCTCTGTGTCTGTCTCTCTCTTGAACTGTTGACAGTTTCGGTCAGAGTGTATTGGGAGTGCGGGCATGTGTGTGTGCATTTGCCTTTTTCTCACACACACGCATACACACATACACACATACACACACACACACACTTTGAAACCCTGACACTCCAAGCATACACGCAAAAACACACACACACACACACCAACACACACACAAATACAGGAACACGCTACACACGCACTCACCCACCCACCCACACACACTTACACACGCTACAAACGCACACACACACGCACACGTACACACACACGCACACACACGCAACGCACACACACGCACATGCACGCATAAGGTGTGTGCGTGTGTGTGTCTGTCTGTCTGTTTGAATGTCTGTCTGTGCTTGTCAGCGACGCACACAAGCGATACTGTATCGTCAAATCAATCATTTTTGTTTGTTCGTTGCTTGTTTCCAGATCATTTTTGCGGAGGTGGGGTCAGATTCATTTTTCTACATTTAAATGTATTGAAACACCATTTTTTTGAGAGAATGAAGAGACTACAAAATCACCTGAAGCAATCGGAAGTGCTCCCTCCGATGCGCTACTCATGTAGCGTTTTTGAAAAATTGGTGGTTGGCGCCGCAGGTGAAAACTGCGCTTCACCCAGTTTTTTTGGACAGTATTACGGTCAAAACAGTAGTTCACACAGAATCTAAGACACTGTATGTGAACAGTCCAGTGTTATAGGAATTTGGAACCTGGACGAGAGGCCAAGAACAGCCCCGGGTTCAACGTGTCAGGACCACTCCTTCTCCTTCTACTACCTAAGAGCTGTCAAATGCCGGCAGTTGCATCAGTCATCGTGATAATGACCCAAAAAACAATCAAGAAAATGTCAAATTTTCACTTGTTTCCTTCCGAGTCTACGAGACTCTCGTCCCTTGACGTTTTATGTATACTTGCAGGCGCACATGAATTTCAAAGTACATACACAAAGTATGAACATATACGTGTAGGTAAGAACACGCACACATACACACACGTTCGGAGTGTGTGTTTGTCCTCATGCGTGTTTGCGTGTACATACATTTACATATACAAAGCATTGTCCATGTGACTCTTTCGAATTATTATTCTCTTTCTCTCACACGCACAACCCACACACACTGGGCCAGGTAATGTAACCAGAACCAAGGACTTTAATTGAACACAACTTGATTTAATCTCTGTTCTTTCTTTCTGATGTTCCCCTGATTCGCTGAAAAGACGCGACGACCAGAACTCTTACATACTGGACACCCCATCCCCCCCATCCATCCCCCCCACCCACCTCACTACACCCCCGCCTCCATCTCCACCGTACCTTAACTTTCACAAACGTTGAAACACACGTCATTGATGACACACAAACCAGAGAGTGTTCAAAGACATTGGCACGCGTACCAGTCCAAGAATACTCGGGACTCACAGATGATAGCGAGACACGTATCAACCCCAGGACCCACGATGACACTAACAAACACAGGACCAGAGGTATGAGCTATTGAGAGAGTCCTCTCTCTGACATGGTAGTTAACGATATTCCAGAAATTCCCGCAGTCCTATGGGAGCTGTCGGACTGAAAATTCACAAATAAATCCATGTAAAGATGTCAGAAAGGATGATTAGTATTCTGCTACGTGGTTCGCCATCAGCGCTGAGCGCAAAGTGGCACGTCAGTGAAATTGTACGCATGCTTGTCAAAGTTGTATGTACAAAAGTACCTGAGTCCTGATGATACTTTGCATTAGAAAAATGGCTGCGCCACGTTTACGCGCACATCACTAACATCGGGACCATAGGTGTCGTCCATCCGATTCACGGTCTCTGTTGGCGCAGGCGGCACATTCTGCCTTCCCGGCGGGAGAAGCTTTTCTTGGCGGATTGCCAACTTGAGGGAAAAGTAGCGGTGCACCAAGTCGATGGCGTTGACACGGTTGCCCTGGCGGATTTCAAACAATTGCTTGTGCGGATTGCCATCCGTGTTTGCAACCATGAAATGGACGGCGCTACTGCAAAATATGTAAAGCAGGAGGGCCAGAAGCATACATCCCCAACCGAAGAGTTGAAGGAAAACTGCTCTCACCTCATACATTCCCTTGGCCTCCGCACAATCATCATAATCTGAATAGTAGAAACCGTCACACTCACGAGAAATGTAGCCTATGTCCAAAAAGCCAAAGAAAAGACAGACCATGCTGACGAGAAACAGGAACAGGATGCGCTTCCATTTTGGGCGCTCGCGTCCGACCGAGGCCGCCGAAACATCTTCAAGGAAAGCGCTGGAGAGTGTAGTGGATCCGTGCATTTGCTTCAGCGTGAGGATACGGTAGTTGGTGATCACGCAGTACTCGGCCGGACAGCACTCGTTATCGCATGGGATACAGTGACAGCATTTTGCCGGAGCGCAGTACTCCTTGAGCACCGTCTCTCTCCCTCTCTCCCCGTGTTCGAACAAGGGCAGGTCGGTGATCTTCCCGTCCATGACGCATGGCATCGCCATTGGTTGTGCGTGCCAGGTCCAATTACGGAGATCAATCGCTGCAGGCGACAATCCCGGCAAGCGGCCGCAGCTGGTTGGGTTCCAGTTCTACTGAAGAAAAGCGCAAGAGCAAGTTGTTTCGCTCTTGAATCATGACCAATGAGATTGCAGGTTCGAAGGTGTAAAAGACAAACGCACCTCCAGGGAATAAATGCACCTCCAGGGAGCTGTTGGGAGTTTTAACAGTTGCAATATCTGTATGTACTGCATCTCAGGTTGTCAGCAAAACGTTCATGAAAAAATTTGTGTAGTAAAAAAGGAAACCCCCCCCCGTATGAAGATGAAAACTTTGTAAGATTCAAATAGAAAAAGCATATCAATTTCGAAATAAATTTGATTGTGTGGAAGGGGTAAGAGTGTTCCAACTTGTACAGTTTCCAAGATGCGTTTTGATGCCCTCTGCGAACATTTCTCCATCCCGTCCTTGTCTCTTCCTTTCTGCGTGACCGGAATTTCTCGAAAGGGGCGAGATGAAAAAATTGTGTCAGCATATTTTCACCAGATTACTACTTCCTCTGCCCTCCGAAGAAACGACATGTTATCGATTGTGATCGAATTGCTTTGAATATTTATACCGTGTGCATGAAAACGTGATCCTTCACGTTACGACTTTCGATGGATCAACAACTCCAAAGACTCAGCACCCACCACTGAGCGTAACATGGACCCGACCGGCGCTTTCAAACACATCCTCTTGGGGTTGCTGCTGTGCGCCTGCGGAACTCACGGCACCACCTGCGGCCCTGGGTTTTTTTTCGGCACCGTGGCGGTGCAATCATCCTTGCTGTGCACGTCCCAGGCTTCGAGCGGGCCGGTGTGCGAGGTGACGTTTACTGGATTGGTAGCAGCGCCACGCATCACCATCGAGATTGCCCATTCGGATTTTGCCGATTCGAGTGAGCATGTGTCCAAGGTGACTGTGGGCGGGCAGGCGATGGGAGGCCGCTACCTTGACTATTATGACAGCAATCTGGATGGTAATTGCGCCGTGATGACCAAGATCTTGGACGCGGCAACGGTGCCCACGGGGGCAGTGTCTGCAGCCGGAGCACTGGTGGTGCGGATTGAGACCTCAAGCTCTGTCGGTGGTATCAGCTGCTTAGGCCATGCCGGCGCGACTCTGGTGGCCAAAGTCTCCATCACCTACGACGAGCTGGGGTGTGTGCCCTGCGCCCCCGGACAGTACAAGCTGGCTACAGGATCGGGCGCGTGCACAGATTGCAGCGCTGGCTCGAACTCGCCGCAGGGCGCCACGTCGTGCCACAGCACCACCTGCGGCCCTGGATTGTTTTACGGCACGCGTCAATCATCCTTGCTTTGCACGTCCCAGGCTTTGAGCGGCCCCACGTGCGAGGTAACCTTTGTTGTATTAGCAGCATCAGCATCGCCACGCATCACCATCAAAATTGCCCATTCGGATTTTGCCGCTTCGTATGAGTATGTGTCCAAGGTGACGGTGGGCGGGCAGGCGCTGGGAGGCCACTACCTTGACTACGATGACAACAATCTGGCTTTCAATTGCGCCGTGATGACCAAGATCGTGGACGCGGCAACGGTGCCCGCGGGGGCAGTGTCTGCAGCGGGAGAGCTGGTGGTGCGCATTGAGACCTCAAGCTCTGTAGGTGTTGGCTGCTCATACAGTTCAGGCCATCACAGTGCGACTCTGGTGGCCAACGTCTCTATCACCTTCGAGCCGGAGTGTGTGCCCTGCGCCCTCGGACAATACAAGGCGGCGACAGGGTCAGGCGTGTGCACAGACTGCGGCACTGGCTCGTACTCGCGCGAGCTGGGTGCCACGGCGTGTGGGTCTTGCGGGGAAGCTGGGGGAGCAACTCTTCCAGGACAAATGGCATGCTCCTGCAAGACTGGCTTTTCCCCGGTCGTCACTTTGCCACCCGCACTCTGCACGTCGACAACGACGAAGGGCCCGGCGTGCAAGGTCGTGTTTTCGTCCGTGTCCCTGGCGTTGTCTCTGCGTATTACCATTGAGGTCGTACATTCAAGATTGTACTTCTATTCTTTGGAAAAGTATGTGTCTGAGGTGACGGTGGGTGGTCTAGCCCTAGGAGAACGCTACCTCGAAGGTGAAGTAGGTTCTGGAAGGTACTACAGTAACGCTGACTCGTCGCAGTGCGACATGATGACCAAGCTCGTGGACGCTGCAACAGTACCCACAGGGGCAGTGTCTGTAGTGGGAGAACTGGTAGTGTGGATTAGGACCTCACCTGATGTTGGGGTTCACAAGTGCGACGAGTCCTCATATTTCACAGGGGCGACACTAGTGGTGAACGTTTCCCTTTCATATGTTGCAGAGTGTGCTGCGTGCACGGCTGGACAGTACAAGGAGAGAACGGGATCTGACCCGTGCACGGTCTGCAAGGCTGGCACGTCCTCGCCTCCTGGAGCAATAAGCGCTACACAGTGCGGTCTGTGTCCTTCCGGAAAGTATGCGAGGGCGGGTTCCTTGACCTGTGCTGCTTGTGACGCAGGAATGTCTGCTTCCCAGCCGCACTCAAGTGCTGGTGCCACTGCGTGTCAAACTTGCAATCTAGGAGAATATTCGGCTTCAGAAAGTACAGAGTGCACGGTCTGTAGCTCAGGCAAGTATTCATCCTCTCCGTGTCACAAGCCTGTGACTCGAAATGATGGACGTGACTGTGGATTGTCATATTACTATTACGGTGAGACTTGCGCTTGTCAAGATCCAAACTATTTGGGCAGTGATGGTTGTGCATCATGCCCATGGGGATCCAGTTCTCCAGCAGCAAGCTTTGAGGCAATACACTGTCACATCACAGAGCTTGCGATCTTTGGAATTGCCATTATTGTGCTCGCGGTCCCCGCTGGCATAGCCATTTTGTTTTACCTATTGCAAAGGGAAAAGGCCATCAGCATTTACCGTTTCTTCATACCGCCGCGGACAGCATCAGTAGATTGGCGCCAGGAACAGATAGATTTGACTGGCATGTTACAAGGAAGAGGGAGAGCGGGAGGTGGGGAAGGCGAGTCGGCGCCAGACGCGGAAGTTTCAATCAGATTACCTGCAGCTAATAGGAGTGCATGCGGCAGCGTGTACAAGTACGAGCACTTAGATTTTACTGGCGTGCTGTCAGGCCCGGGGGGAGGGGAGGCAGGGCCCTGGGGAGGTGGCAGGGGAGGAGGCGGCGGTATCATAAGTGCGTGTGGAAGCGCGTACAGCTATACACCAATGCAATTTCCTGGTGCAATGGAAGGAGACGGTGGAATGGGGAGCGAGGGCGGCAGTGAGGGACTCGGAGCAAACGCAGAAAGAGGCGCTGGTGTAGGGGAGTTGGGAAGGCTTGGCGGAGGGGCAGGAGGAGCAGCAGCGGCGATGCATAACTACGAGGGATCCCAAGCAGTGGGGCAAACAAACGTACTCTGGGCCGGCCCAAGGTTAATCAATTCATGAATTCATGAATGAATGGATTAATGGATTAATTAAAACCGCGCAAAGCACGGTTCCAACAAATCAGAAGCGCGGTTTTGTTTTGGGGACACCAGCCGCGAAATTTTGAAAAAGTGACATGAGTAGCGTGTCGGAGAGAGTATTTTCAGGTTTTTTTTGTATTTTTTTTTGGTTGAACTCCCTCAAAAAAAGAAGTGTTTTGATGCACAAGAGTTCACTCGCTTCTTGTCAACTTGTGTCGTCACAGCGTCGAGTCACGCGCTCTGACATGTCCTTTCAAATAAAGTAATCTGAGTTCTTGGTCACTGTTGAGTTAACACCCCACACATACACACCTCTAAAGACGGGAAAGTTCCAAACGCAATTACTACATTATTTCTCCAAGAGTGATACTACTGATGATTTCTCCCAGAGTGATACTACTGATGATGTTTTGGGAATGCTGAGAGCGTTGAGTATACATATATACATATATATACATATATAAATATA
>Ga0105055_10012808_pt1 | contig 10152 bp, 12 predicted proteins | sample BON03_FD_78090 | JGI IMG/M metagenome (GOLD analysis project Ga0105055, IMG submission 78090) | Freshwater microbial communities from Lake Bonney liftoff mats and glacier meltwater in Antarctica - BON-03 | ecosystem: Environmental > Aquatic > Freshwater > Ice > Glacier meltwater | place: Lake... | reverse complement strand
CTTATCGACCGATAACTCGCCAGACCCCGTGGCCGATTTCTGATACTTCGACTCTTTTGTTTAATAAAACGTAAGGGGCATCTTCGGTGATTATGCTGAGTAGCACCACGGTCTCTTGGAGCACCTTGTTGGCTTTCACATGGTGAAGTAGCACCAGCGGCGTGCCATTGGGATTTCCCGCCATGAAAACACCCGTGCCTTTGACGCGAGTGATGTGCTTGCTGGAGGCGATGTTGCTGAGTTCGTCTTCGGTAATCTCATTGGCGTAGACGCGCTTGATGATGACCTGCTTGCCCTTCTTCCATGTCGTCATGATCGCGAGCACACCGACCGCGATGGTGATCGGGAGCCAACCGCCATCGAAGAACTTATGCAGATTTGAGGTAAAGAAAACTACGTCGATAAAGAGAAACAGCGCGCAGAGCGGCACGGCTTGCCAAAGGGTCCATTTCCAAGCCCGACGCATGACGACAAATAAGGTGAGAGTAGTCACAATCATCGTAGCGGTAACGGCGATGCCATACGCGGCGGCGAGGGCGGAACTCGATTTGAAACCGATCACCATGGCGATCGATCCGAGTGCGAGAGTGACATTGACGAGGGGGAGATAAATTTGACCCGCTTGCTCAGCATTAGTGTGTTTGACAGTTAGGCGGGGAAAGAATCCGAGCTGCACGGCCTGTCTCACCAACGAGAACGCACCCGAGATCAGTGCCTGACTGGCCACGACGGCGGCGACAAATGACAGGGCCAGCAATCCGTAACGCAACGGACCTTCCGGAGCCAAAGCGAGAAACGGGTTTTCCACCTGTCCCGCATGAGATAACACGTAGGCCCCTTGGCCAAAATAGTTGAGAGTTAATCCCGGTAGAACCACACCATACCAGCTGATCAAAATAGCTTTGCGTCCAAAATGTCCCATGTCGGCGTAGAGTGCCTCGACCCCCGTTACTGCGAGGACCACTGAGCCTAGTAGCACCGAAGCTTCCTTGGTGTGATGTTGCAGAAGATGGACGCCATGAAGCGGATTCAGAGCGGTCAGGACGAGAGGGGTTTGCACGAGATGCCAGAGACCAAGTGCGCCCAGCACGAAAAACCACACCAGCATGACGGGACCGAAAATGCGGCCCATGAATTTGGTTCCATGATGTTGAAACGCGAAAATCCCCACTAAGATCACACAAGCGATCGGAACGATAAAAGGGGTGACATTGGGCCAAATAAGTTGAAATCCTTCGGTGGCTGAAAGCACCGTGATTGCGGGTGTGATGACGGCTTCCCCCAAGAGCATAGCGGCACCGACTAGGACGAGAACCACGCCAAAGGTGAGTTTACCTTTCGCCAATTTGTCGATGCGGCTCAATGAAAGCAGAGTAAAAATCCCGCCTTCTCCGTGGTTGTCGGCCCGCAGAACCACGATCGTGTATTTGATACTGACGACCAAGATGAGAGACCAGAAGACCAGTGAGAGCACCCCGAGGATCGCGGTCGATTGTTCCGCAGCAGGGAGCACGGCCATACATTCGCGAATCGTGTAGAGGGGACTGGTTCCGATATCGCCAAACACGACGCCAAGCGCGCCGATGGCTAAGCCTTTCGTGGCTAGATTTCTTTTGCCGGTATCGGGGGACTGCATTGGCGCTCACATTGCCAGTCCGAGCCTAATCTCCAAGGAGAATTATTGGAGTGATTCTGAGGCGGTAAAGTGATTGTGGTTGCCGCCAATCCGCATCTTGATTGCCGTTCGCTATGCCTACCGAATGGAAACCCGTAAAAGAATATTCTGATATTCTCTATCACAAAACCAAGGGTATCGCGCGGATCACCATAAACCGCCCCGAGAAGCGAAACGCGTTTCGTCCTGAAACCGTTTCGGAGCTGTTTGAAGCCTTTTGTGACGCTCGCGAAGACCCAACCATTGGCGTCGTGTTGCTGACTGGTGCCGGGCCGCATACGGACGGCGAATATGCCTTTTGCGCAGGTGGTGATCAAAGTGTGCGCGGCCATGCGGGTTATGTCGGCGGGGATGGGGTGCCGCGTTTGAACGTCCTCGATTTGCAGAAACTGATTCGCTCGATGCCTAAAGTTGTGATCGCGCTGGTGGCGGGATACGCGATCGGCGGCGGCCACGTGCTGCACTTGGTGTGCGATCTTACGATTGCAGCGGACAATGGAATTTTCGGACAAGTGGGCCCGAAGATGGGGAGCTTCGATGGTGGCTTCGGTGCTGGCTACCTTGCTCGCATCGTCGGTCAAAAGAAGGCCCGCGAAATTTGGTATCTCTGTCGTCAGTATAGCGCGAAAGAAGCCGAGGATATGGGGATGGTGAACAAAGTCGTGCCCGTGGCTGATCTCGAAGCTGAAGGCGTCAAGTGGGGGCGTGAGATTATGGGAAACAGTCCGCTCGCGATCCGCTGCTTAAAGAGTGCGTTTAATGCCGATGTTGACGGACAAAGCGGACTGCAAGAGCTCGCGGGTAATGCAACGATGCTTTACTACATGAGCGACGAGGCCAAAGAGTTTCACCGCGCGCAGCGCGAGAAGCGAAAGCCCGACGCGAGCCAATTCCCATGGCTACCCTAATTCATAGCATGAAATATATTCGCAACATTGAGCAGGAGATTTTCGCATGGCTGTGATCGGACAACGCAATCGGCTGACCATTCTGTATGAAACAGATTCGGGGTATTACCTCGATGGTGAGGAGTTGGGTGAAATTCTTCTGCCCGGAAAGTATATTCCGCGTGGATCGCGTCCCGGTGAAATCGTGGATGTGTTTCTCTATCGCGATTCTGAAGATCGTCTTGTGGCGACGACGGAATATCCGCTGGCGATGGTGGGGCAGTTTGCCTCGTTGCGAGTTGTCGGGATGAATCCTCGCGTGGGCTGTTTTCTTGATTGGGGGTTGGCGAAGGATTTATTGCTCCCAATCCGTGAACAAAAAGAAGGCCTAGAGATGGGGTATTGGGTGGTCGTGGCGGTGCTGCTCGACGAGAAGACGGATCGGCTCGTCGCGTCGGCCCGGATTAGCCGCCATCTGGATCTAACCTCACCGAATTATCATGAAGAAGAGGAAGTGGACTTGCTCATCATCGGCGCCACGGACTTGGGATTTAAAGCCATCGTTAATAATGCTCACACGGGTTTGCTCTATCGCGCGGAAGTCGCTGGTGAGTTAAAGATGGGACAACGGATGACTGGTTATGTCCGCGTGGTGCGCGAAGATGGTAAAATTGATCTGGGATTGGATCGCGCTGGTCATCGCCGAATCATTGATTATCAAGGCCACATTATCGAAGCACTCGAAGCGGCCGGAGGCGCGATGGAGTATGACGACAGAAGCACACCGGATGAAATTCGCGAAGTGTTTGGTATGAGCAAGAAAGCTTTCAAGCAGGCGATTGGCACGTTGTTTAAAGCACGTCGAATCATGATCGCTAGCGGCGGGATTCGTTTAGTCCCGCCCAAAAATTAAAGACCCAATTATGTCCGACAAACCTGCTACTGTGATTACCATCAAGGCTGAGCCGATTGAGCTTTGCCAACTCATGAAGTTTGGAGGGCTCGTCGAAAGCGGTGGTGCCGCCAAGCATGTTATCAGCGAGGGGCTCGTGTTGCTCAACGACGAGGTGGAGACGCAGAAACGCAAGAAAGTGCGCGCCGGTGATCGCGTGTCGTTTAACGGCCAAACGATCAAAGTGTCCCTTTGATGTCGGCTTTTACTGAACTGGGGTTAGGCGCTCCCTTGCTGCGGGTTCTGGAAGAGCGAGAGCACATCACGCCAACTCCCGTGCAATCGGAGGCGATTCCTGCGGTGTTGTCAGGCCGTGATGTTTGGGCTCAGGCACAGACTGGCTCCGGTAAAACCGCCGCTTACGCACTGCCAATCCTGCAAAACTTTGGCGAGCCTCACGCGACTTCACCTCGTGGAGTGCTTATTCTGGTGCCAACTCGGGAGCTCGCGGCGCAAGTGGGCTCTACGTTTACTGATTATGCCCAATATCTACCGAACTCGTTGAAGATCGTGACGGTGCATGGAGGAGTGTCGATTAATCCGCAGATGATGAAGCTACGTGGTCGGGCCGATATTGTAGTGGCGACTCCGGGAAGGTTGCTGGATTTGGTGGAGAAAAATGCTTTCAACCTTTCTACCGTTTCTCTGCTCGTTCTCGACGAGGCGGATCGACTGCTTGATCTGGGATTTTCTGATGAACTGGGGCGCATCCTCGAGATGCTGCCAAGAGAACGCCAGAACCTGCTGTTTTCGGCGACATTTCCCGAAGAAGTATCGGCTCTCGCGAATGCGATCCTGAGTGATCCTGTTCGCATCGAGATAAAAGCTTCGAAGTTATCGACTCCGGATATTCTTGAACGGGCGATCGAAGTGGATGTGCCGCGTCGCACTCAACTGCTAGTTGATTTAATTAAATCAAACGGCTGGTCACGCGTCTTAGTCTTCGTCGCGACGAAGTATGCAACTGAGCATGTGGCGGATAAATTGCGACGCGCGGGTATCGAGGCTGGCGCGCTCAATGGTGAATTGAGTCAAGGCGCCCGCACGCGAGCCCTGGCAGATTTTCAATCTTCCCAATTACAAGTGCTCGTAGCGACTGATCTGGCGGCTCGCGGGATTGATGTCGTGCAATTGCCAGCGGTGGTGAATTACGACCTGCCGCGTTCCGCCGTAGATTACACGCATCGCATTGGCCGCACCGGACGGGCTGGAGAGACGGGCGTGGCGGTGAGCTTTATCAGTGCGGAAACGCATGCGCATTTCCGGTTGATCGAGAAACGCAATGAGCGGCAGATTCCCCGCGAACAGATCGCAGGGTTTGAGCCGGTAGAAATTGAAACGTCTCAGGCCGCTTCAACCGGCGGAGTGAAAGGAAAGCGCAAGAGTAAGAAGGATAAGTTGCGTGAGGCGGCAGAGAGGGCCGCCAATCCGGCGGCACCTCCGGGCGAACCGTTGGATACTTCGTTTCGTTGGCACCGCGCAGGCTCAAATCCCCGACGATGAAAGTCTCAACAGTAGCCGGTCTCGCTGAGCCTGGTCTCGAAGAATTGCCTAAGGCAACCGGGGTCGGCGACCCCGGCTACAAATGGGCGACTGATTTCTGTTAGCCGCGATTGACTGAGGGATCGTCGGCCCAGACCACGAGCCAACCACTTTGCTTATCGACATAAACCATGGCCGTGGAATCGGGATCTTCGATCTCCACGTAATCTACTTGCACCATATCGCTTGCGGCGATGAGTGGAGCTGCCGCGTTCTTCTGTTGAGGCAGAAACGTGAAGAATAATGCCGCCGCTGCCGCGAGAGGTGCTGTCAGCCAAATGATCGGGGCTACTTTTCGCGACTTCGTGGGCTGCTCATGGGGAGTGTTCAGCTTCGCACTGATTTCATCCCACATTTCATCGGCGGCTGGCAGGGAAACTGAGTCCGCTTCGTTCTGCAGAAGCTCAGGGATCGCATCTAATTTTTCTGCGAATTGTCGGCACGCTGCACAGGATTTCACATGCGCGGCAACCGTGGCCTGCTGCGACGCAGACAGACCACCATCGGCGGCGTGGGTGAGATTATCCTGAATGATGCGGCAATTCATAACGGCGAGTTGGGCTATCAGTGGCGGGATTTACGGTCGCGTCTATTGCTATAACCATTATCGCGATTGCGACGACCCTCATTACGCCGGGTGTCGTGGTGGCGATTGTGATGGGGACGGCGTTCATAACGACGTTCGTGGCGAGCGACGCGACGATCTCTGTTGTAAGTAGAGACCCAAACTTTGCGCACGCGAGTCTCGTGATGGCCGGCCACATAGTGGCGGGTGGGATGGCGGTGGTGGCGATTGCTGACGACCCAACGGCCTTCGATCCAAACATCATAAGGAACATCACGCCAGTAACCGTCGCGATATCCGACGCTAACCGACGAGTGGTGGTTACTGTGGCCATCAAGTGCATCCGCAATGATGAGACCACCGATGACGCCACCGAGAATCGCGAGCCCTTTGTCTCCCGCATAGGTGGGTCTGGGGGCAACGATCATAACAGTGGCGGCGAGAAGTGAGAACAGGGTGATTTTTTTCATATTAACTCCTATTTTATGGGTTCACTTCTTGGGACGTTGCTCGTGGTGAGTTTATTCAAAACTTCTGAGATTATTTTAATGAGCAGATAGATAAGGGTTAATAAATTACTGGGCCTTGAGAATCACCGCGTAAACTTCGCCGCGATTGCCGGTGCTGGGGCCACCGAGCACAGCGGGAACACCGGGACGAAGAGTAAGGCCGGTTTTCATCAGAGCGCGTCCGTTTTTCTCCCAAATTACGCTGATGCGCACGCCACGATTGCCGCTATCTTCGGCCGTGAGTTCGAGGCTCTGGCCTTCGCCCAATGAGATGTGCCCGGATTGTCCCGGCGCGAGGGTGGTGCCGCCTTGTCCTCGGAATTGATAACTCTCAAACCGCAGAATGCGTTTCAACGTCGGCTCGTAGCGAGAAAGGCGTGAATCGGTGCGACCTGATTCATTGGAAGCGGCGATGAGGATGGCTTGCACGCGGGTGGTTTCAGCAGCGTTGGCATGCAGGGTTCCGGCTCCGATGAAGAGACCGAGGAACAGAAGGATGCGGGTGAGTTTCATGATGAGGCTCCTAGTTTTTTCGCCAAGATACGGCGAGCATGATAAATACGTGACATCACAGTGCCAGTGGGGATTTTGATCGTCGCTGCAATTTCCTCGTATGAGAGACCTTCGATCTCACGAAGGGCGAGCACGGCGCGTTGTTTTGGTGGGAGAGTATCGAGTGCGCGGCGCACCTGGGCGATTCGCTCGTCGCGAGGATCGTCACACGGCGATGTTTCCTGAGCGATGGGTTCGAACGTAGCGGGATTCGTTTCATCACCTGTGGGGAAAGGTAGAAAACGATCATACCAACGTTTCCGTTTGCGGAGATGATCGAGCGATCGCCGCACCGCGATGGGATGTAGCCAAGTCGTAAAGCGGGCGTCGCCCCGAAATTTAGGCAATTGTTTCCAGACCGTTAACCAAACTTCCTGGCAGACATCGCGTGCATCCGCTTCGTGGCGCACCACGGAATATACGAGACGAAAGGTGCGTTCATGGTGCATGCGCATCAATTCGCCAAACGCGGATTGGTCACCGGTCATCGCCAGTTTGACTAACTGGGAATCGTCGAGAGTTGTTTGTGCAGTGGGGCGAGACACGAGTGAGGATGACAAACAGGAGAGGCGATGATTCCTCGGGGCGGAAACCGTCAACAACGCTCAAGGGCGAAGTAGAATTGGAATTGAGACAAGGAATTTTTCGGGGCGCCTGAAATGAGGAAGCCAGCAGCCACCGATTGACACCCTACGTGGTTCATGAGCTTGAGTTCGAGTCTGATCATGGCTTGCTCGGGACATGGCTGATTCGACCCCTGAAGGAAACTCTTCCGTGTCTTGGTGGCGAAGTCTTGGCCCCGGGTTTGTGGTCGCTGCCACTGGGGTGGGCGCTGGTGATTTGATCGCGGCTGCGGTGGCGGGGCAGAAATTTGGTTTAGTGGTGTTATGGGCAGTGGCGGTGGGCGCGCTATTCAAGGCCGTGCTTAATGAGGGGATCTCACGTTGGCAGTTGGCGACTGGCACGACCCTCATTGAAGGGTGGGGAGCTCGATTGCCAAAATGGGTAGGCGGCTACTTTCTCATCTATCTCGTGTTCTGGGGGTTTCTAGTCGCGGCGGCGCTCATGGCCTCATGCGGGGTGGCGACGAAAGCGTTGTTTCCGCAAATCCCTATACCCGTCGTGGCATGGAGTGCGTTTCATGCGGTGCTGGCGTTTGCGCTGGTTAAGCTCGGTCGTTATCAGGCGTTTGAGAAATTGATGAAGGTTTTGATGGGCCTGATGTTCGTGCTTGTCGTAGGGTGCGCGATATTGATGAATCCGCCGCTTGGAGAACTGATGCGTGGTTTGACTTGGCCTTCAGTTCCCACCGGTTCCGCGTCCTTACTCCTTGGCGTGATGGGCGGCGTGGGAGGCAGTGTGACCTTGCTCTGCTACGGTTATTGGATTCGTGAAAAAGGGTGGCGCGGGAAGAGCATGCATCGGCGAACTATCTGGGATCTGCTTTCTGCTTATGCCTTAACTGGAATCTTTGGCATCGCAGTCGTGGTGATTGCCGCCACCGCGAAACCGGCCGATGCCTCGGGCAGTGCTTTGGTGCTGGCTTTGGCTGATCAATTGGCCGTGCTGCTCGGCCCAATGGGGAAATTGTGCTTCCTGATCGGTTTTTGGTGTGCCGTATTCACTTCGATGCTCGGGGTCTGGCAGGGGGTGCCGTATTTGTTTGCCGATAGCGTTGCTTCGCTGGGGTGTGCTTCGGATGCCGCGAAGGCTCGTGAGAAGGGTCTGAACCTTACGCCAGCCTACCGTTGGTTTCTCGTCTATCTGGCTCTACCACCACTTCTGATGCAGTTCTGGCATCGCCCCGTTGCGATTGTGATTCTTTACGCGATAGCGGGGGCATTCTTTATGCCGTTTCTCGCCTCAGTGCTACTCATGCTCAATAATAGGCGAGAGTGGGTGGGCGAACTGAAGAACGGCCGGCTCACGAACGTGATGCTGGTGTTCTCGCTGTTTCTATTTGGGTGCCTCTTCGTTTTTGAAATCGTGCGTAGATTGAGCAGTGGATGAGTTGAATTAGTGGCGGGATGCGGTGTCCTGCCCTACAAGCCGGCGCACCTCTGTCATTGCGAGTCGCAGAGCGACGCGGCAATCCATGAATTGTAATGTCGGCTACATCTCCGCACTCGTGGATTGCGGCGTCGTGCCGCTCAGCGGCGCTCTCTCGCAATGACAATAAGGCTGAATCTTTAGGATGTTAGCTCCCCAAACAAAACGGGCGTCTCCCGAAGAAGACGCCCGATGAAAATGAGATGAGTGACCTTTACTTGCCGAGTGATTCGCGGAGCGAATCAAGCTGACCAGAACTACCGAGTAGCACATTGCGGCTGGCAATGAACTTGGCGTATTCGGCCATGAATACCTTACCGGCAGCGCGAAAATCAAAGTCGGTCGGGTTATCACGGAAATGCTCGCGGTGGACACGGGTCCAGACAAGACGACCATCGGTATCGATGTTGACCTTGGTCACACCACGCTTCGCAGCGGGAAGATATTCCTTCACGTCGACACCCATTGAACCAGCGATCTTGCCACCAGCGGCATTGATTCTGGCGACTTCGTCCTGTGGCACCGAGGAAGAGCCGTGCATCACCAACGGGTAGTTGGGGAGAAGATCGCGGATCTGCTCGAGCACATCAAAGTGGAGCGATTGCTTGCCCTTGAATTTGAATGCGCCGTGCGAGGTGCCGATGGCGCAGGCGAGTGAATCGCAGCCGGTGAGTTTTACGAACTCTTGTGCTTCAGCAGGATCGGTGAGGCAGGCATTGCCTTCATCGACTTGAATATCTTCTTCAACCCCACCGAGCATTCCAAGTTCGGCCTCGACGGAAATACCCTTGGCGTGAGCGGCATCGGTCACGCGCTTACTGATCGCGACGTTTTCCTCAAAAGTTTCATGTGAGGCGTCAATCATCACCGAGCTAAAGAAGCCCGATTCGATACATTCGTAGCAGGTCTGCTCATCACCATGATCGAGATGCACGGCAAAGATAGCATCAGGATAAATCACGCTGGCGGCGCGGATAATAGCTTCCAGCATGCGCTTATCGGTGTATTTCCGCGCACCTTTTGAAATTTGGATAATAAAGGGAGCCTTGGAATCGATGGCTCCTTGGAACAGACCCATGGCCTGTTCAGCATTATTGATGTTGAAGGCACCGACGGCATACTTGCCATAGGCGTGCTTGAAGAGCTCCGCAGTTGTTACGATCATGGAAAATAAATTCTATGGGGCGCTTACTTCACGGACAAGCGAATATTCGAAAGGGCCTTAGCTTTCTCGAAATATGATGAAAGCTTGCGAGAATATGCGGTATTCTTAACTCGCTGCGGAGACAGTCAAAATGCCTCTTCGCTGGAATGAACGACTACTTCTCAATACCACTCAAAGTGGAGCAGTTAGGAACGGCGATCGAGCGTTGCCGAGAAGCATCAAGGAGGCACTTGGGCGACACGACCGGGACCTGATT
>Ga0105055_10012806_pt1 | contig 10153 bp, 7 predicted proteins | sample BON03_FD_78090 | JGI IMG/M metagenome (GOLD analysis project Ga0105055, IMG submission 78090) | Freshwater microbial communities from Lake Bonney liftoff mats and glacier meltwater in Antarctica - BON-03 | ecosystem: Environmental > Aquatic > Freshwater > Ice > Glacier meltwater | place: Lake... | reverse complement strand
CTTCTCCACCCCCCCCCCCTCTTCCTTCTGTAGACGAGGCGCGAGAATGGCGCAAGTAGTAGTCTAGGTTGCGCTGGCGCAAGTGCAGCAGATGCGGGTGCGGCGGAGCATGGCCCATCAGAGGGCGAACGGGAAGATCAACGTGAAAAGCAGTGTGGTTTTCAAGCGCCACATCGCCCCAGTCGTCCACCACCGCTCCGCGCACATGCAGGCTGCCTGGTGGCAGGCGTGCCACCAGCCAGCCTTCATCTGTGCGCAAGCGCTCGCCATTGAGCCATAGGTGCAGCGGCCTAGCGCTGGAGATGCCTGGCAACGACGACACCGTGCCGCCCAACAACAGGCACCCCCAGTGGTCCAGCTCAACACGCCCTGCTGTACCACCTGCCCGGCCATGCTCACCAGCTTGCAGCACAAGCTGCCCAGTGCTGACGTGGAGCGTGATGCGGGCGATGGTGCGGCTGAGCACCTCGGCACGCACCACGTGTCGACCGCCAGGCGCCGCACCCAGCGCCAGCTCCAGCGAGCGGTTCGCCGATGGAAAGACAAACACGCCCAGCGGATCATCGTCGAACCACACCGCCACAGACACCCGTTGCCAGTGCGACTGCGGCGTGTCTGCGGAGCGCTGAAAGGCCAGGCGCACGGGTTCGCCAGGCCGAAAGATTGCGCCGTCGTGCGGCGCCGACAGCCACACTGCAGCACCGCTATCTGCGCCCAGACTGTGCTTGTCGTCGGTGCTTCCGCAGGGAGACAGGCACGCCAGCAAGCACGCGGCCATCAGCATGCTACCTGCAAAAGTGAAGCCACCCCAAACTTGGAGCTCGAGTGCCGTAGAAGGCGAGTCTCCCACGCTTCGTCCACCCCCCCCCTTTGCCATCGATAGTTTGGTTGAGCCCGGCAGCGAGGAAACAATTACAAGTCTGAGAAGCATCTCATTTTAATTGGAATACGCTCTAGTCAGGATATTTTGACGGGCAAAGACTTTACTCGTGAGTGAGAATTTGAAAAATGGGCCTTGGCACTGGCGCACTTGCGCTGGTGCTGGTGATCTCGTGTGTGTGTGTGGCGGAGAAGCACATTGATAACTCATGGGTAGAGTCAGACTGGGAAGATGGGCCCTCGGTCTATGGGGATGCGCCCTCGATCTTTGATGATGCGATTCAAACGTTTGAAACGGCCTTTGAGCGAGAGTCCGTGCCTGCGTCAGACTGGGATGACGGGCACGCAGTGTATAGGGAAGAGGAATCGTTCTTTGATGATGCAGTTTCAACATCTGAAACGGCCTTTGAACGAGAGTCAGTGGCGCTAGTAAGGGACGCTCCAGACGGTAAGTTGGCACCTGACGAACGGGGGCTGGCGCTGCTGCGGTCTCCAGCGCTGGCCAACAAGGCGCTGCGCATCATCGGCGTGGTAGGACAGGCGCGCACAGGCAAGAGCTTCTTCATGAATTCGCTCGTGGGCAAGGCACGCACATTCGAGGTCAGCAGCGGCGACGAAGGGTTCACCAAGGGCCTCTGGCTCCACCAACTTGACCATTCGACCTTTGCTGCTCCTCCGACCGCCGCCGCTACTGCACCGCAAGCGCTGCAATCTGCTGCCGAGCACGATAACATGCTGCAAGATCGACTCCCAGAGGCAGATGCACATCACCACGAGACCGAAGGAGGCGTGCTCAGCGAGGACGTGGCCACTATCTTGATCGACTCCGAAGGGTTGGGCGCCCCCGGTGGATCCAAAGTGTATGATACCAAGATGGTTGCGCTGACAGCTATGCTGTCATCCATCACGTTTTATAACAACATGCGCAAAGTGAATAAGATGGACGTGGAATTCTTGGGCGACGTGGTATTGTTTGACGAGATCTTTCGCTCCATGACCGACCAACCTCTGCTTGCCTCTGAGATTGTCTGGCTTGTTCAGGTCTGTGTGTATCAGTCTCTCTGTGTGCGACAGTCGCCCTTGGTCAAGGTCTGACCTTGTGAAACATGATCCACCATTCATGTGCAACATGATTCAACATTCACGCACAGCCACACACGCTATGACCTGCACCTATATATTGACGATCTTTGTGTGTGCGTATGCGTATGTACAACATATGTGCACACATAGAGCTACAGCAGTGCAGATGAGTGCAGCGAGTACCCGGGGCGGTTTCTGCGAAAAATCGGAGGCTCGGGCGGAGAGGAGCTGGTGATGCACGACCGGGTAATCGACTATGTGCAGGCCCGATCGTCCAACAACTCCATCTTCTGCCTCCCCTATCCCAAGACTATGCCCTACGTGCCCGAGGCCGAGCTGCACTTGCTCGAGTACCAGGAACTGGATTCTGCCTACACCAATCTGATTGCACAAGTGCGCATGTTTGTGAGCGGTGTGGCGCCCAAAGCCGCCGTACATTCCTCGCACGCCATGACGGGCATGCAGTTGGCAGAGCTGGTCGAGCGCCTGGTGCCCGCGCTCAACGATGTCGAGTCAGCTGCCAAGGCTCTCGTGAGCATGCGTGCAGAGGCAGCGCGCTCCAACGCCACCCTCCATGCCGAGCAGGCCTTGAGTTTTCTCAACCAAGGACTTGCCGATTGCTCAGCGCACCCTCAGTCTCTCGACGACCTCACCCACTTGGGGGTGCGTGCCGTGGAGGAGGCAACAGCAGTATTTGATGCGCATCTTCTTGGCGATGCCTCCATGCCCGAGAACATGCGCGAGCGCAGCCGCCTCCTCGACAGTCTTCACTGGATCACTCAGGCAGCTCAACAGCGCATGTTAGCCCTGTGGACAGGGTGTCGGCCTGATGCAGTCTTTGTGATATTCCGCGACTACTATTTGTTGATCTACGCCCTCCAGATCGATGTCATGGTGCGCGCTCTCGTCGAGCACAAGGCCCAATGCCCCTCTGGTCTCTTCCTCCTTGCTTCTTCCCCTTCCTCCCTCCCCGCTGTCTCCCCTGGGTGTTTTCCGAGCTGCACCTCGTGGCCCCGCTACTTGCACACACATACCGGAGGGGGTTGGAGGATGTTGCAAAGTGAAGCTCGCAGCGGCAGCACACGTGGAGCGGCTGTTGATAGGTTGGGCTGCTGAGGGATAGAGCGAGTGCGGCTGTTGATGGATAGAGTGACTGTTGATAATGAGAGTTAAGACATAAAGTCAAGGCTCTTGATGCATAGAGTCACGTGCCTTGATTCTTTTGATGCATACAGTCAAGCCTTTCATGTACAGCCACATGAGTGTCATGTATAGCGGCAGGGGTGCGATTGAAAGGGTCATGGAGACTGGCGGACAATTTACACTCGCGAAGTTTGCTGCGTGTAACCCTCGCGCGCGTCATGCAGCCACATCTGTGCCTTTCACCAGTGCCTTTCTCCCTCGTCGTCTGGGCGCTTGCTCCATTCGGTTACCTTCGCGCTCATGCGTATCCCCGTAAAATGAAAAATTGTACCACCACACACACACACACATGTAGTAAGAGATACGATCTTGTAAAGATTGGCTTGGGGCAAGGGCTGACATTGCGGGTGATATGACTCAGTGTCGCGGATATTACTGATGCTGCTGAGCTGGCCTCGCGAGGTGGCAATAGCTAGTGGCATTCTGCACATGGTGCCTGCTTCTGGTGCCTGACTCGTGCCCTTTCCATCTCCTCTCTCTGCCTCCCCTCTGAGTGTACCCTCTCTGTCTCTTGCTGTCCTTTTCGGAGCGCAGCGTGTTTTGACGTAGCATGTGATGGCGTGTGTCATGACGGGTGCATGTATGCACGCGCATGTCTAGTGACCTCTCTCACGACGAGCATGTCTAGTCACCTCCCTCAAGACCCGCATATCTTGTCACCTCTCTCATCAAGGATACCAGTGTAGAGGCACACAACATTCTGACGTGAATATGGGCGTGTGGTATGGTGGCAGTTGTTTGTGAGCAAGTGCACCTCTTGACCAGCAATCTCTTGCACTTGGAGGATGAGACTTGTGCCAGTGGTGTGTCACGGGCAGGAGGAGCACTGCGGTGGCTAGTCGAATCGTGGGTGGCCGTCATCTCACCCGTGTGCTCCTCCGCTGCCTCCCACCTGCAGACTCTGGTATCGATATCTCTCCTTCGTGTGCTGCCTGTCATTCTTTTTTGTGCTTGTGGGTTTGCTCTTGTGCTCTTGCCTCCTCTCTTACCTTTTGCTACCACTGCAAGCACTCTCACACACACTGACCAACCGCCATCCCACATGACTAAAACCGTGACGGGCACGCACGCAGTTGGCTACGAATGGAGGTGCTACCAGTGTAGTGGCAGGCATGGCTGTGGCTGTGCGATTAGCACCTATTCAGGTGGTGGCCAAGGTGCTGCCAAGCATGGTGCTGAGTCTTGCTATGATGACCCTGTCGCCCACACCCATCGAGTGGCCTCTGCCGCCGCCCGGCCCAGCCCTCTCGCACACCAATACCACGGCCTGGCAAGTTGAAGGTGGGCACTGGGTGCAAGGTCTTAGGCAATGGGTGTGGGAGGCAGTTGCAGGTGCATGCCACCAGACGCGCACCACTAGGTCGCTGGTCTCGGTCTTGCTAGTCTGGTCGCTCATAGACCTAGCACGCACTCTTGCTGCCAAAGTGCGTGCCACACCACCAACCAAGACGCTCGCCTCGCCACTACCACAGGCCCGCGCTGTCACCGGCACGCAACATAGAGCAGCAGGCGGCAGTGCAACTGGCGGCGGGCGGGTTCAACAGTGGCTGGGCGCACAGCCTGTGGGTCCTTGTCCTGCCAACCACCACGCTGCTCAGACAAGGCGTAAAGATGGTGGGAGCGGTGAAGTTGGTCAGGACGGTCACTGCACCAGTGGTGGGTGCGTCAAGACACCGGTACAGAACAGGTCGTCTGGTATTGAGGCAGGAGGCATCGCACCTTCTCCAGCGTCGCCCCTTGGCTACGGGCACTCGCTGCAAGCAAGTCATTTATCAGCACACAGCCACACGTGGGGTTGGGTGACGAAGGAGACGATGGCGTCGTTTCTTGCACACGACGCGCAATGTGTGCACGCTATCTTGTTCACGGCAAGGCCTAAGTTGCCAGCACTAGTGGAGCAGGCAGCACAAGTCTTTGCGGGTCGCGTCGTCTTTGCCTGCGTCCTCACCGAAGAGGATGAGGTACTTGAAGCATATGGGGTCAAGACCAATCTCGTCCCACGCTTTGTCCTGCCTCTGCCCAACCTCCCTCCTTCGCAGGCAGAGCACTACAAAGGGCGCGTGGAGCTGGTGGAGCTGAGCGCCTTTATTGCCCATCACCTTGCTTTCTATCCCTCCCGCGCCAATGTCAGTGTCGTGGCAGGGCCCCCAGGCTTCACAACACCCGCCGCCGCTGCTGCTGCAGCGTTGCGTCAAGAGGAGTGTGCCCAAGTCGCAGAGGTGGAGCTAGACCAAGCTGCAGGCGGCTGTATCAGCACCGCACTCACTGCTTTGCGCTCCTCCTCCCTGCCAGTGGTGCTGATGGTGCTAGGACATGAGCAGCACCTGCCACAAGCATGGCAAGTCATGGCCCGCATCTTCGCCAACGTTCTGACTCTTGCTGTGGTGCCACATCATAAGGTCTCCACCCTCATGTCATGCGTGACACGACGCATTCATATCTTTGACGCGACGCACTCATGTGTGTGACATGAGGCATTTATGTGCGCGACATGACGGATGCAAGGTGATAGACATGACACATCTATGGTGAAGACATGACACATCTATGGTGATATCACGAGAAGCGAGTCAACCTGCCACACATGAACATGCCACAAATGAAAACCTGCCACACATGAACCTGCCACACCATTCTCACCTCCTCTGCCTCTTTGTATCGTAGCCGCTGCTGGTTGGTGGTTGGTGGGTGTGGTTGTTGAGGTTGCATCCATGAGCAACAAGAATGGTCGTTGTTGTTGCATCCATCAGCAGAGGTATTCTGGCTGGTGGGCGTCATCTTGTGTGATTGCCGCGTCACATGATCATCAAGGTATCATTGGTGCGTCACTTGATTATCAAGGTCTTGTCGTGTGTGTGACATGGCTCATTGATATGTGCAGGTATTTATGTGTGTGTCACACACGTCATATTCATATCGTCATATCGAGTGTGCGTATAGATAGATGATAGTGCATATCATCTGTGATGCAGCTTACCACGCTGCCACGTGTCATAAAGGTCATGACGCACAAGATGTGTCACATGTCACATCAAGTGTGTCATGACCCTATTACCTGTCACATGAGGAGAGTGTGTATGGTATCCACTTGGAGCTTGGACGAGTGATAGTTAGATCAAGACACACATCTGAGGACGAGAGATAGTGAGATGTTGAGATGTGTGTCTTGATGTAGACATGATACTCAGATTTGTGTCTTGATCTAACAGGACGAGTGATACTCAGATGTGTGTCTTGATGCAAGACATCTACAGATGTGTGTGTGCATCTAAGACATGTATAGATGTGTGTGTTGATTTAGGCTTCTACAGATGTGTGTGTGCATCTAGGACATGTATAGATGTGTGTGTGAAACTAAGACATCTATCCGTATGCCTATCGACTTATCGCTTGGTGCAGGTTCCATCATCAGAGCGCCGATGGCTAGTTGGCCGTGATGTTATTGCTGGGTCACTGGAGCATCAAGTTGTTGTTGCCCTCGACCGTAGCGGCACCCAAGTGATGCTGCGCTATGAATCGGAGCACCAAATCTTGTCTCCAAATGGCTTGGCTCTCTGGCTTGCGAACGTGGCAACCTTTATGGCCTGCTCTGATGCTTCTGAGGCCAGCACATTGCCGAGTCTGTCTCCCTCCGAGGTGTGTCAGGCCACGCACTGCAACGCACTGCAACGCACTGCAACGCACTGCAACACACTGCAACACAATGCAACACACTGCAACACACTGCAACACGCCTCACTGCAAGAGAGTGCAACGGAGTGCAAGAGAGGGTAGCATGTAGCATGTAGCCTGTAGCGCAAGGCATGTAGCATGTAGCCTGTAGCGCAAGTCGAGGTCTTGCAACTCCATGTCTCACAAGCGCATGTGGCAGGTGTATCAAGACTCCAGTTTGGGCTGCTTCAAATGGAGCTCACCGAGCGCGGCAGGCAAGGCAACACCTCATGACGGCGCCCATCGGCGCACGCGCACACGCAGTAGCACTTCACCCACCGAGCTCGCGGGTGCCGAAGCATCAGCAAATGATCTGCGTTGTCTCGTCCACAATTTCTCAGGCGCCGTGGTGTCGTGATACCTCGGCACTTGCAACATTGTGATATGGGCATGAGAGTGCATGTAGGCGCGCTGTCAAGAGGTACCAACACCAACACTTGCGTCACATATCTCTTGACGTCGGATATCTCTTGATGTGGCATCTGTCTTGATGTGGCATATCTCTTCATGTCTCGCACATCATCTGTCTTGATGTGGCATATCTCTTCATGTCTCGCACATCTCATCTCTTCATGTCTCGCACATCTCATCTCGCTATCTCTTCATGTCGCACCTACATCTCGGTCCCCACGAGAGCTCCAACGCCGCAGGGACCGCCGTCACAACTCTGCTACTCCTGCCTTTTGTCACACTGCACCAGCTGCACCCACTAATATACTGACGATCCTGAATCAAAGGGCACGGTGAGGGGTGGCATGGCATACTGCACACATGCCTTGTGGCATGCCACACTGGGGACGTCCCTTCGCTCATAACTTTGCAACAATAAATGCTATTTTATTTTATACATCTTGAACATACTGGTGGCAATCTAGTCCTCTGTTAACTAGGCGCCATTCAACAAGAAGACTGCCATATGCATGGTGCCCTGCGCCGCGGCGGCAATGTGGCTTTCCCTCTCCACGACGTTGGGCTGCTAGGTGGGGGTGCAGACGGAAAGTTAGTAGATAACTTCAGTCACGAATCAGACGTCACGTCCCTACAAGACCCCTTCACGTCACGTCTCTACAAGACCCCTTTCTATTTTTACTATTGTGTTCCCTGTAAAATCCCAAGAGGCATTCTCTTCCAAATCCATCTCGAATATTCGCCATCTTCTCGACTCCTAGTCTCTCCTCTTGCAGTTTACGCCACCGCATTTAGGCCTATGTTCCCTCGCAGGCTTATAGAATGATGTTAATGACGGTTGAAAAATAAGAAGGTCCAGGGATGCGATGCCTAGTCTAGGCCTTCACACACCACACACCACTGTGTGCGCGTTGTGCCGTATATGTTTGCCCCCCTGTGGCGTGTGTGATTGCAACGACTCTACATTCCTGGAATGTAGAGTCTGAGAGTCACAATGTAGAGTCTGAGAGTCTGCCTGTCTTGTCGCAGTCTAGGCAAAACCTGGGCTGAATACGCGCGGCGAGAACTGCTAGGACAGAACGCTAGAAGGTCGGGAAGGAAACATGATTGCATACATGATTGAAAGAAGATGCCTCTTCGCATTTTATGTGGAACACAATAATAAAATAGAAAGGAGTCTTTTAGGGACATGCCGTGAAGGGGTCTTGTAGGGACGTGACGTCTGATTCGTGACTGAAGTTATCTACCAACTTTCCGTTGTGTGTTGGCAGGAATGAAGAGGCAGCCATGCAGCAAAACCCCGTCTCGGTTCCCTTTCTCACCCACCCAGCCGCATAGGACAGCTTAATGGTTGGCAATCTTGCCTTTGACCCCCATCGGCTTGTGTGCCAAGTAAGCCCTGGTGCGGACAAGCGCCTCAAGTGGTTACACCAGGCACAATGGACTCGGAGGCATGAGGAGCGGAGGCATGAGGAGATCAATCGTAACCGCCACCAGACTCACGGAGAATACGCTTCTCTTCCTCGACATAGTTTTTGTCACGCGAAGCCTGTCCAAGGTCTCGTTTGCGCTTTTCCTTGGTGCTAAATGTCTTGTTCTTGTCGTTTTTGGCCTTGTCTGCGGCTGTTGCAGCTGCAGCAGCTGTTGCAGATCTCTGCGCCGATGCCTGTGCCTGTGTCTCTTGTCTATCAGCCTCCGTCCTCCTTCGCTCGGAGCTTACATATGCACAGCCCAAGCGTCACTCTGCCGGGAAAAACGCAGGTCCCTCTGCGCACTAAAGACAAAAGAGGTCTGCGCACTAAAGACAAGTGTCGCCGCTTGTTTCAAATATTCCACAAAGTGCGTCACGCGTAGGAATGAGTCATGTCACGCATAGGAATGTTATGTCGCAAATAGAAATGGGCCCGAAACACAACCCCTAACCCACTCTCTCTCTCACACACAACCCCCTCAATACACAATCATACACACTCTCTCCCGCCCGCCCTCTCACACACACACTCCCTCAACCTCCATCGAACAATGTCTGTGTCTCTCACACCCGTGCACGACACAACTCGAACAAGGCTCTATATCCATACATATACATATATATATATAAACACATATATGTATATATGTATACATATACGACATATACATACACACACATATATATATGTATGTATATGTATATATATGTATATATATGAATATACAGATATGCATATACGTACATATATATGTACGTATATACGTGTATATATATGTATATATAACAAGATGCATGTATATAAACATATATATGTATATATATATATTGTCATACGTACGCACGCACGCACGCACACACAAACGCATGTACGCACGCAAACACATACGCGCGCACATCCCTACAGATTGGAAACCAAAAAACGCGAACAGACGCCATGGACACCGGCGGCTGGCGATCCTGAGGAAGGGTATACGTACATATATATTTACAAATATATACACATATACATAGATGCAGATATATATATATACATATATGTATACACATATATCTACATATATACATATCTACATGTATACATGTATGTAAATATATGTATGTATATGTTTATATGCAAATACACACATACGTACATGTATATATATATATTTATGTATATATATATATATATCTATATATATATATACATACATACATACAAATATATATATACATATATATATATAGATGTATATATACAAATATATATATGTATATATCTATGTATATATTTATGTATAGATGTATATCTATATATATATATATAGATATATATATATATATATATATATATATATATATATATATATATATATATATATATATATATATATATATTTATATTTATATATATAT
>Ga0105055_10012804_pt1 | contig 10153 bp, 8 predicted proteins | sample BON03_FD_78090 | JGI IMG/M metagenome (GOLD analysis project Ga0105055, IMG submission 78090) | Freshwater microbial communities from Lake Bonney liftoff mats and glacier meltwater in Antarctica - BON-03 | ecosystem: Environmental > Aquatic > Freshwater > Ice > Glacier meltwater | place: Lake... | reverse complement strand
TACATACTGATTAACGGGGCTCTTAGCTCAGCTGGTTCAGAGCACCTGCCTTACAAGCAGGGGGTCACTGGTTCGAACCCAGTAGGGCCCACAGTAACAAGAACAAGGCTTCCAAGAAATTGGGAGCCTTTTTTGGTTTTTCATAAAATCGCTAAAAACGCGCACTTTAGGCTCACTTTTCTTCTATTTTGTCGAAACTGAATTGTACTCTAGACTATTACATTCATTATAATCAACTTATAATCAATATTTTATGAATATGCTGAATTGAAATATATTTGGTTTTGAAAATCTAAAAAGCAGGGGGTCATTTTTTGTGATCATTTAGAGTCTCTAGTTGTGGTTAGTATGTAAATTAGAGGAATGAAATTTACCAATTTTCAGGGGCTAAGAGAGACCCAATACATTTGTCCAGGGGTGCTGTTGGAATTGGGGTTTTTATCTAATAGGGAGGAGGCGTAGCATAGTAGTAGGAAGTCTAGTAATTCTGGGTATGCCATGGGTATGTTACAAGTCCTAATGAAAGAATAAAACAAGTAATAATTAGAGGTCATCTTTTGTTGTTAATAATAATTATAAGAGAAGTTGTAGTGACTTTTATAAAGTTATGTAGGAAAAAATAGTGGAATGAAAATTCTCTATTTGATGGACAGTTTTAGTTTAAATTTAAGGTATTAAAACTACAAAAACATTTGTTCGAAAGGCGAAAGAACGGCAAATAAGCGTCTGAAGGTGTGTCGGACATTGATAAGCAAGCACCTGAAAAGCTTATAATATATGAAATTTATACTTTCATGAAAGAAGGTTGTCTATTGGATATTACCGACATCAGCATAAAATATCTTTTATATTTTATGCTGACTAGGATAATGAAATAGTATCACTTTTCAATTCTCTAACATAATTCCTGCAGCTCCATACTGTTCAACCGTTCAAAATTTCTAATTGAGTTATAACCTGTTCTTGTGTTATAGAATACGCTTTTCCATCCCGAATGGTTGCGTGTACTGCATCGAACATATTTAAATAATTCGATTTGGAGGAGACAATAGTTTCAGTTTTTTTTGAACCATCCTCGGCCATGGTAACAAGCATACCTTCATTTCCCTTTTCCTCAACACCGTACAAAGGGTCTAGGGGACTCATATTTTGCAACAATTGTTCTTCCTGAATATCAGTTCGATGTTTTGTATATGACCCCTTAGTACCGTTTAATATGAAGGCAGGTTTTGAATCGGCGACCAATAAACTTATGGTAACAAAAACCTGCAGTTCATTGGGATAAGTTAAATGTAGGTGAGCGTAATCGTCTACTTGCGTATTCGGACGAAAATGGCCCACAGTCTTGGTCCACTTCAAAGGTGTGCCAAAAAGCGAAATTATCTGATCAAGAACATGGGGTCCAAGATCGAACAACAGTCCGCTGCCATCAATGGGAGTCTCCATGCCGGCTTTCTGACCAATTTGTAACGAATACCGGTCAAAACGAAAATGCACTTCTACCAACCTGCCCAATTTTCCCGAATCCAAAACTTTTTTTACAGATAGGAAATCGCTATCAAATCTTCTGTTATGATAAGGAAGTACGTGTCGATTGTTTTTCTTGGCCGCTTGAAAAAGTTGGTCGGCCTGTCCAAGTGCAGTAGTAAAAGGTTTTTCAATCAATACGTGCTTACCCATTTGAAGTGCTTTTAGAGCTAATTCAAAATGTGTAACGTTGGGCGTATTTACAATAACCAGTTCTATTTGGTCATCCTCCAAAAGAGCATCTACAGAGTCGTAACTTTTTATGGTCGGATATTTTTGATGTGCGCGTTTTTGAGATCGCTCCACAATGGCTATAAGTTCAAATCCCTTATGAGCATCTACAAAAGGGGAATGGAACAGCTGACCCGACATTCCGTAAGACAATATTCCAGTTTTTATTTTGTTTTCCATTTTCTGATGTTATTTTTATAAATGGTTAATTATAAGCTATACCCATAATTTCAAAAACCCTGTCTTCTTCCGCCAGCTTTAAAGTAGCTTTTTCTCCCACTTTTTTATGAATCAGTATTTTGGCTATCGGCGAGATAAAAGAGATCTTCCCCTTGGAAATATCTGCTTCGTCTACCCCAACAATCTGGTATTTTTGAGTTTTCTTCGTATCTCCTATTTTAAGGGTAACCCTAGCGCCAAAACGAATTTCATGTTGGGGTTGTTCATTCAAATCGATTATTTTGGCCGTAGAAATCCTATTGTTCAGTAATTGCAATTTTGCATTGATATGGTTCAGTGCTATGCGTCTTTCGTTTTCATCTGTGCTTTCTAGCTGCTCTCTTTCATTTATGAGCATTTCTTTTTCAATCAAGAGTTCATCCATACCAATTCGCGTAACGTAATTAGTTACACCTTCAGGCAAATCAGCTCTTGGTGGCACTATCGGAATTTCTTCTTGGTCATCTTCCTTTACAAATCCTCTGCTCATGGCCTACTTAGTTTTTATTGTTTTTTCTTTCCTCTTTATTCAGGTTCAATACTTTTAACCCTACGGCCATTAAAATAATGGAAATAGGAAGAATCAGTAGGTTCCATTTTAAATTATCAATATTCACAAAAACCACTTCAAGAAATTTTACAAATAGAATGATAACGATTACTTCGGCCAGGACGTTTTTTAAATGCCCAATGTTTGGCGTTTGAATCCAGTTAAGAACACCACTGTTTTTGTTACTTGAAGTATTCGAAATAAATAATGTATAAATGCCGTGTGCAAAAATAAAGAGCACTAAGGCGATTAAGAATGTGTCCAACGATTTAATAAGAAAGGTGATTCCTATGTCTGCCGTGTGCAAATGTTCCTTGCCTACTGGAATATAGCCCAAAAAGAATACTTTAAAGGCATTTAGCGTTTTTAATGCTCCCACGATAAAAAGAAGCAAAGAACCTAGAAGCGAAAAGATGATCGCGATCCAACTGATAAAACGAAAGATATAAAATGGTTTTTTCATAATTATAAAGTGATTAAAGCGCGTTAACCCTTGATGTTAAAACAGTAAAACCCCGGATATTCCGGGGTTTTACTTGAAATTTAATTGCCAGTTTCAATTAAAAGAACCCCATAGGTTTCTTGTCGTAAGAGATCAACATGTTTTTTACTACACGGTAATGATCTAGGGCCATTTTATGGTTTTCACGACCAAATCCTGATTCCTTAACACCACCAAAAGGGGCGTGTGCAGGATAGGTATGGTATTGGTTTACCCAAACTCTACCGGCTTGGATAGCACGGGGAACTTGGTATAATTCGTGAGCATCACGAGACCAAACTCCGGCACCTAAACCGTATGGTGTATCATTTGCGATTGCGATAGCTTCTTCAGTAGAACTGAATGTTGTTAAAGCTACAACTGGGCCAAAAATTTCTTCTTGGAACACACGCATATTGTTGTCACCTTTTAATACTGTAGGTTGGATGTAATATCCTTCAGAAAGTTCACCTTCGTAGTTACCGGCGTCACCACCAGCCAATACTAATGCACCTTCTTCTTTACCTATATTGATATAGCTAAGGATTTTTTCGTATTGTGCTTTGGACACTTGAGAACCGATCATAGTTTCAGGATCTAATGGATTACCTGTTTTGATACCTCGTAAGCGCTCTTGCATTCTTTCAATGAAAAGATCTGCAATATCTTCGTGTACTAAAATACGTGATGGAGCAGTACAAATTTCTCCTTGGTTAAGTGCGAACATTAACGCGCCTTCAATAGCTTTGCTAAAGAATTCATCGTCTTGATCTGCTACCGATGGGAAGAAAATGTTTGGAGACTTACCACCTAATTCCATGGTTACTGGAATAATGTTTTCGGCTGCATTGTGCAATACTTTACGACCTGTTTCCGTAGAACCAGTAAAGGAAAGTTTTGCAATACGCTTAGACGTTGCCAAGGCTTGTCCAGCTTCTGCGCCAAAACCAGTTACGATGTTCAATACACCTGGAGGTAAAATGTCACCAATTAGTTCCATTAATGCAATAACACTGGTAGGAGTTTGTTCTGCTGGTTTAACAACTGCTGTACAACCTGCTGCCAAAGCTGGAGCAATCTTCCAAGCCAACATTAACATTGGGAAGTTCCAAGGAATAATTTCACCAACAACACCAATCGGTTCGTGTAATACGATGCTTACAGTGTCCTTGTCATGTTCTGAAATACTACCTTCATCTGCACGGATAACACCTGCGAAATAACGAAAGTGATCAATACAATAAGGGATATCCGCTGCACGGGATTCACGAATTGGTTTCCCATTATCGATAGTTTCCAAAGTTGCCAAGTATTCGAAGTTATCTTCCATTACTTGAGCAATCTTTAATAAAGCATTACTGCGCTCAGTTGCTGAAGACGTGCTCCAAGATGGGAACGCTTCGTGTGCTGCGTCAAGAGCAAGATCGATATCTTCTTGAGTAGAACGAGCTGCTTGGGTAAATACTTTACCGTCAACTGGAGATACGTTATCGAAGTACTGACCTTTTACAGGAGCTACGAATTTACCGCCAATAAAGTTCCCGTATCTTTCTTTGAATACAGGTTTAGTTACATTTGCCATAATTATATATTTTAATTTGATTCTTAATTAATGCTTGCCAAAACAAGCGCTGTTTAATTACAATGCAAATGTACGTTGGGTTGTTTCCTTCTTATTTATTGATACGGTTCAATAACTTATGAAAAAAGGTCAATGTGAAGATTTGTAAAAAACAAAAACTATACTAAATAGTTAAAACACTAATAATCAAGTATTTAAATAAAATATATTTCAATTGGAAATATCTGTTGGACTAATTCCAAACTTGTTTTTAAAGGCTACACTAAAGTTGGAGAGGTTGTTATATCCAATTTCCAGATAGATGTCAGAGGCCTTTAAATTGCCGGTCTGTAATAATTCCTTTGCTCTTTGTAGGCGTTTGTCTTGAAGCCATTTTCCTGGTGGTTCATTGTATTCGTTTGTGAAATGACGTTTAAAAGTTGAAAGGCTCATATTACAGAGAAAGGCAATTTCCTCCAATTTTAAATTGGAGTGCACATTACTTTCAACAATGTTTTTGAATGGGGAAACTTCTTTTGAGATTAAGGAATGTAAATAGTATTCAAAATCAGATCCGTACTTATTGAGTAAATACAGCATAATTTCTTCAAATTTTAAGACTAACAACGCATCGCTAAAACTGTGATCAGTAAAGGTGCTAGATGATAAGGAGGATATAAACGCAGCGATATAATTGTCGTTTTCAATCACGAAATATGGAATTTCCTCTTTATATGGCTTTACATCATTGGTGTACTTGCTCAAAAAATCCGTGAGTTTTTTTTCTGAAAAAAAGAAAAGTTTACAATAATAGATAGCTTCCGTATCCAATAATTCGGTCCACAACCAATTTCCCTTTTTTAATAGAAGCGATTGCTGGCTATTTACGGCCATTGAAGTATTAGCGAAATGCACTTGCTTTTTTCCAACTTGAAGAAAGCTAAACATATTCTTGCTTAAATTGACCTTACTTTTGACCACATCGCTGGTCATTTTAAAGTCGTACACAAATAAGTCTTGATTTGCTTTTGGATCTTTAATGTAGATTTCAGGTATGTTTTCTATTGGCATATTACACTTTGGTATTGGCTAAATATAGTTTATTGTGAAGGATTGTATTCCATTTTAGGTTTAGAAAATCTTCCGAATAATTTACGACCAAGGTCTTTCGGTTATCGTGCTCTTGATAAAAGCCTGATTGATGTACTGGCCTAATATCAAATGCACCTATTTGCTTTTTAGAATAGAATACGCCTTGCAACAAACCCTATATTTGCAGTCTAACCGTACTGTTTTGAGCACTGTAACTTATTTTATTTCAAATAGTTTTAAGGAACTGCAACAGTTTTTGAACAGCATTAGTTTTTCAAGGGCCATCAGGGTCGGAATTGCGGTCACCCTGCCGGCAGTAATAGGCACACAACTAGGGTATTTTGAAATTGGGATGGCACTCAGCTTTGGTGCCTTTTGGAGTTCGTTCAGCGATGTCATTGGTAGTTTTGGACATAAAAAAATAGGTATTTTTATTTCTGCTTTTTTGGTTATGATTGTCAGTTTTATAAAGGGCTATCTACCTGCGGAACTCTGGTTGTCACTTTCCATTTTGGGGTTGCTCACATTTGCCATTGCTTTTATTTCGGTCTATGGCTTTCGGGCTTCGCTCATAAGCTTTTCAGGCCTTATGGCATTGGTACTGAGTTCTGCCCACGATTCTGAAGGAGTGGAAATCTATCAATATGCTTTGTTGATGGGAATAGGCGGGCTTTGGTATTTACTCTTATCCAAGGTTTGGCATCGATTAAACCCAACAGCAGAGACCGAGGAATTTTTATCTGAAACTTATGTACTTACTGCCGAATTTTTAGAAACGCGTGGAAAATTGATAAACCCATTGGAAGACCACGAAAAATTACAGTCTCATTTACTGGAGCTGCAGAGCGGGCTTACAGAGAATCATGAGACCCTGAGAGAAATTTTGATTCTTTCCAGAAAGACTTCGGGTAGGTCTAATTATCAGGATAAACGCCTGTTGATATTCGTACAATTGGTGGAAATGCTGGAAACGGCAATCGCCAATCCCGTAAATTATGACCGATTGGATGCGCTCTTTAATGACCATTCGCAATTCATTAATAGATTTCAGTCACTGATTTTTGAAATGTCCTATCAACTGCGGATGATTTCTATTGCGGGAAGCAACAAAAAAATGCTTCCTAAGAACGATTATTTAAGGCAATGTTTTCAGGAAGTAAGAATTGAAATAGCCTTACTACGTGAAACCCGGGATTATGAGGAATATTTTATGCTTCAAAATTTACTCGAATACCAGGAAAAACAGTTCGAAAAGCTCAAAAGAATAAAATGGCTTTTAGGTGAGCCCAATACAACCGAAATCGATTTTATCGACAGAAAAACGGCCAAACGCTTTATAGCACCCCAAGATTATGACCCCAGGATATTGCTAACAAGCTTTAGTTTTAAGTCTATCATTTTTAGACATTCGTTACGGCTGGCAGTTACAGTTATGATCGGTTATGCGCTGGGTTCGATCTTTGCTTTTCAGGATCCATACTCGATTTTGTTGGTCATTATCGTAATTATGCGACCCAGCTACGGCCTCACAAGGAACCGGGCAAAAGACCGTATTATTGGTACGCTGATCGGCGGGGGCATTGCCTTTGGTTTGGTTTTCCTGATTCAGAACCCTTATATTTTCGGAGCCATGGGAGTGCTTTCTTTGGTGATTGCACTTTCCTTGGTTCAAAAAAACTATAAAGCTGCGGCAACCTTCATTACTTTGAGTGCGGTATTTATTTATGCTACTCTTAGTCCGGACGTCTTGAACTTAATAAAATTCCGCGTATTGGACACTTTTGTAGGGGCCGGACTGTCCTATGCCGCCATGCTGTGGCTGTGGCCTACCTGGGAGTTCGTTGGAATCAATGAGAGCATAGAAAAGAGCGTAAAAGCCAACAAGGATTTTCTTCTTAAAATTACCGAGTATTATCAGCGGAAGGGAAACATACCCACCTCTTACAATATAGCTCGTAAGGACGCATTTTTGGAAACATCCAATTTGAGCTCGGCATTTCAGCGGATGGCACAGGAGCCCAAGTCGAAACAAAGGGATGCTGATAAAATTTACGAAATGGTCGTCTTGAACCACTCCTTTTTAGCTTCACTAGCTTCGTTAAGCACCTACATACAGAATAACAAAACTGGGGAGGCATCCGAACAGGTCGAGGTTGCAACAGAAAAAATAGGGAAAAACTTGGAGAAGGTACTCCAATGCCTAAATAATAGTAAGTGCGATGCTGCGGAGGCTTCTTTTGAAAACGAAACTCTTTTTGAGGAGCAGTTGCCTGCTTTCATTTCTTTAGAAATTAGTAAGTGGACATTTAAGGAAAAAGAAACACTACGTGATCTTCAAGAGGCCCATTTGGTTTGGGAACAACTGCAATGGCTGTTTTCCTTAAGTGGTAAAATGTTCAGACTGGCTGCATCAGTTAAACGGGATTAATACTAATTTACATTTACTTTTATTTTTTCAATATTCCTCCTAGAAAAACAGGCGATTTTTTGGGCTAATGGACAATTACAGGCTTTTTATTTTTTAGTATTTGATGGAGAAGGAATAAATTCCGTTTCGTCTCCTTTAATTTTAGGAAATGATTGTGACTTCCATTTCTGCTTGGCTTGTTCAATTAGATCTTTGTTAGATGAAACAAAGTTCCAGTCAATAAATCGTTCTTCGGGAAAAGGCTCACCACCAAAAATATAAATGGTGCTATTTTCCTGAATTGTAAATTCGCAAAGGGTACTGTCTTTTGCCACTAATAATTGCTTAGGGTCATAAACGTTCCCTTCACTTTCAATAGCTCCTTCAAGAATATATAAACCTGCTTCACCATAAAGCTCGTTACCAATATTAACAAGCTGTTTGGTTTTGCTTTTTATTTCGAGCATAAACAATTTGCTAAAAACAGGCACTGGTGATTGTCTTCCAAAGGCTTCTCCAGCCACCAGTTTAAATTGCAGGTCACCTTCTGTCCATCTTGGAATTTCTTTCTCTTCGATATGAGAAAATTGTGGTTCCATTTGTTCCAGAGCTTTTGGCAGTGCTACCCAGATTTGTAAACCGTGCATATATAGTTGGGATTTTCGCAAATACTCAGGTGTTCGTTCTGAATGTACAATCCCCTGTCCTGCTGTCATCCAGTTGACTGCACCTGGTTTTATTTCTACTTCGTTGCCCAAGGTATCACGGTGCATAATACTGCCTTCAAATAAAAAAGTAAGGGTTGACAGTCCAATATGTGGATGAGGCAGTACGTCAAAGTTGTCTCGTTCACTTAATTTAACTGGACCCATGTGGTCTATATAGATAAAAGGACCTACCATTCTTTTTTGTCTAAAGGGCAATAAACGACCTACCATAAACTTCCCGATGCTTGCGGCTCTTTCTTCTATTATTAGTTTAATGTTTGACATAATTAAAATTACCTATTTGGTGTGTTGAGTTTTTGAACCAGTTTAAAAGATGTATAATCTGCATAAATACCGTATGCGTTTACTAAAAGCCCCTTTAAACCACCTTTTTTTGAAGAAATGGCATATAAAACACTTTCATTATCAACATCCGACATTTCTTGAAAACGGTGTTTTTTATCGATATTAAACTCTTCTGGCTCTAATTGATATTGTTTTTCTGCACATTCAATACAATCTTCCTTCATATTAAAATTATAGGTATAGCCTTTTTTTGTTAGGTCATTAATGGCTTCAGATAAAGTTGTGTATTTTCCCATTGTAAGATAGTTTTATTTGTTATTGTGATATTATTTAATTGTCCAAATAGACCCGTTTTTTGTTGTCAACTTTTGCAATTTTCCTGAATTAGAGAGTCCATTCAAAATCTTTTCACTTTCGTTTCTTGGCGTACCTGAAAGTTCAGCATACTCTTTTGCCGTGAGCGAATGATACATTGAGAAGAGTGTTTCCCATTTTTTACTGTACTCACTTTTTGTAGCATTCGGATTAAGCTTTAGAATGGCCATTTCGTAAAAAGCATAAGGTTTTGTGCCGTAAACAATTTCTTTATTACCAGAATCATCTAAAAAGAACATTGTAGGAAATCCTCTTACCCCCAATTCACTTCCTAATTTTAAATCTTCTGCAAACAGTTCTTTGGCTTTACCTTCAAAATCAGTTTTCAATTGCTCAACGTTTAGCCCTTTAATTTTACCCGCAGTTGCTAAATGCTCCCACTTTGAAATATTTTTCTTTTGTAGAAAAACCATTTCCCTGATCTCCCTAAGAAATAGAATTGCTTTTTCATTGTCTTGCATTTGTGCGGCTTTAAATGCTATGGATGGGGGATAAGAAGAGTCCAAAGGATCTTCCAACCAGAGGTCTCCGTCAATAGGCATATCGTAATGCACGCTTACTTCGTCCCAATGTGAAGCTACGTCTGAAGGTTTGCCAATTCCACCGCTGTTATCACTCCAATCTGGTACTAAGCCTCCCATTCTATAGAATGGGAGGCTTAGTACCAGATTGGAGTGATAACAGCGGTGGAATTGGC
>Ga0105055_10012802_pt1 | contig 10154 bp, 12 predicted proteins | sample BON03_FD_78090 | JGI IMG/M metagenome (GOLD analysis project Ga0105055, IMG submission 78090) | Freshwater microbial communities from Lake Bonney liftoff mats and glacier meltwater in Antarctica - BON-03 | ecosystem: Environmental > Aquatic > Freshwater > Ice > Glacier meltwater | place: Lake... | reverse complement strand
CGTCTCAAGACGCTCAAGGGCCTCACGCCCTACGAAGCCATCTGCAAAACATGGACAAACGAGCCAGAACGATTCAGGATTAATCCGATCCATCAAACTCCGGGACCAAACATCTAGTGGCGGGCGGCGCGCGCGCAAACAAAAAGGCCGGCGTTGCCGCCGGCCTTTTCAAATCGGTCTGTCGTCGCCGATCAGGCGGCGGCGGCTTGCTCGGCGATCCTGGCCTTGACCTGGCGCTTGATACGCTGGGCGGCCAGCGACAGTTGCTCGTCCTTGGCCTTGACGATGAACGGATCCAGCCCACCCTTGAAGTCGAGGGTGCGCAGGGCGGCGTTCGAGATACGCAGGCTGAAGGTCTGACCCAGGGCCTCCGAAGCGACCTTGACCGTCTTCAGCGACGGCAGGAAGCGGCGCTTGGTCTTGACGTTCGAGTGGCTCACGCTGTGGCCGACCATGGGGCCGATACCGGTGAGTTCGCAGCGACGCGACATCTGACTATCCTTGGTGGAGCGGTCCACGAGACGCTGTGGACGCATGAAACTGAGGCGTGTAGGGGCGGGGTCCCCGCGCGAGAGGAGGCCGTATAGTGGAAGTCACCGCGCCCCGTCAAGGCTTGCGACGGCGCGCAGGCCGTTCAGCCCCCGTTCAATTCCCGCCATATATCCCGTCTATTCTGACTACCAAACATCAAGGGGACGTCCATGACCACCACCCGCGCCGCCGCCGCCGCGGCCATCGTCGCCGCAGCCCTGCTGGTCCCGTCTGCCGCGACCCAGGCGGCCATGACCCCGCAGGCGAGTGTGGAAACCGTGCTGCCGGGTTACTGGCAATATACCACCAGCGCGCTCGGAATGCGTGACACCGAGACCAAATGCGTCCGGCCCAGCGAGATCAACCGCTTCTTCGGGGGCCTGTCGACGCGACGCTGGCAGTGTACCTATCCGGTGCGCGAGGTCGGCTCCGGCAATGCCCGGTTCGAAGGGACCTGCCAGGACCGTAAGGGTCGGCAGGTCAATGTGCGGTTGCGGGGCACCTATCAGACCGACAACTTCACCTTCCGCGGCGGGGCCCAGCTGGCCCGTGGCACGCCCTATATTCCCGCCAGTATCACGGCCCGAAGGCTGGCCGCGCAGTGCCCGGCCAACGCCGAGTATTTCTAGAGCCTGATCGGTTGAGGAGGAATCGCTTCGCGGATCAGACCTCGACAACGCGCGCGACTACATAGGTGTGCTGGTCTCCGGAAGGCAGTGACAGGCTGACATATTCGCCGACGACGAACCGTTCGTCGCCGAAGCGGAACCCCACGGCGTCTTCGGCCTCGCCCTGGTCCATGTCCAGAACCCAGCGCCCGCCCGGGCCTTGGCGCAGTTGACCTGCGGCGACCGTCTCGTTGTTCGAGAAACGTCGGACATGGCCGCGTTCCGGCTCGGCGCGCAGGGCGTCCCCGTCGAGCCGACCGTCAGCGTCCAGAGGGGCAACGATGTCATAGCCCTCGGCAGGTGCGCCTGCGGGATGATCCGGCTCGCGGGCGAGTTCGAGGCGGATGTGATGGAATTGGGTCATGGGATCAATCTCTCGTTCAACAGGCTTTCGAGTCCAGCAGTTACCGGAACAGCGCAGGGTTCGCCTTGTTATGCAACAACGACCAGGGGCGTTTGTGATCCAGGCTGCGGCAGGTCATTGTCGCCATGATGCGCCCCGGAGGACCAAGACGATGACAGGTCGATTGTTTGCCATTCTGGCCGCGCTGGCGCTGGGCGGCTGCAACGGCGAAGCCGCCCGCCAGACGGTGACCGAGCCCTTGGCCATGGGATCTGTGGATCGCGGTGCCATACTGGTGCGCCAGAACTGTGCGAGCTGCCATTCCGTCGAGCGGTCGGGTGACAGCCCGATGGCCGCGGCTCCGCCGTTCCGCAGCATGGGGGTGTTGTATCCCGTGAGCGATCTGTAGGAGGCGTTTGCCGAAGGCCTGGTCACCGCCCACCCCTCCATGCCCGTCTTCGAACTCGAGTCGACCCAGATCGCCGATCTGATCGCCTATCTTGAAAGCGTTTCCGGGACCGGTCCGGGCGCCTGAATGGCAGAAGGCCCGGGATCGCTCCCGGGCCTTCACATTTGTTCAGAGAGAGGCGGCGGCTATCAGGCCGCTTCGGCCTCGGCTTCTTCCGCAGCTTCGGCGGCGGCGATGACGGCCTTCTTGGCGCTCAGCGACTTCGACAGAAGCTGGACCGCGGCGTCCTTGTCGATGCGGTTGGCAGCGGCGACTTCGCGGGCCATGCGATCGAGCGCCGATTCGTAGAGCTGGCGCTCCGAATAGGACTGCTCCGGCTGGCTGTCGGCGCGGTGCAGGTCACGCACCACCTCCGCGATCGAGATCAGGTCGCCCGAGTTGATCTTGGCTTCGTATTCCTGGGCGCGGCGCGACCACATGGTGCGCTTGATGCGGGCGCGGCCCTTGAGGGTGGTCAGCGCCCGGGTCACCACGTCTTCGGAGGCCAGAGAGCGCAGGCCGGCGGTCTTGGCCTTCTTGGTCGGAACCCGCAGCGTCATCTTCTCGTGGTCGAAGGTGACGACGTAGACTTCCAGCTCCATGCCGGCGACTTCCTGGACCTCGACAGCAGCGACCTTGCCGACGCCATGCGCCGGGTAGACGACGGCGTCGCCAACCTTGAATTCCAGAACGCTCTTGGTGGTCATGTCATTCCTTTCCCGGCGCAGGGAAGGCGAGACGCAAACACCGAAGACACCCGTGCGCTTTCCGAAGACGGTATCCCGTCGGCGGCGCGGCAAATTCAGGCTTCAACTGTGGAAACGGATCACCAAACCTCTGGCCGACTCCGCCTTCGTGGGCAGAGTTCTGTCGCAAACGCGGGCGGCGCGAGAAAATCGCAGACCGCCCGACCCAATGACATCAACCTATCACAAAATTGCGGAATTTCAAAACGTCCACGGCGACAGTGTGCGTGGGACTGGAAATCCATGCCGGATCGGGACGAGTCCGCTGCGGTGAGGCTCAGGAACCCTTGCCGGGTTTTTCGGAGAAATATTTCTCGAATTTGCCGGTTTCGCGCTCGAACGCCTCGCCATCGGCGGGGGGCGTACCCTTGACCGTGATGTTCGGCCAGACCTTGGCATATTCGGCGTTGACGATCAGCCATTTGCCGTCCGGCTCGTCCTCGGTGTCGGGCTTGATCGCGTCAACGGGGCATTCCGGTTCGCAGACGCCGCAGTCGATACACTCGTCGGGGGCAATGACGAGGAAGTTTTCGCCCTCATAGAAGCAGTCGACCGGACACACCTCGATGCAGTCCATGAATTTACATTTCACGCAGGCGTCGGTGACGATGTAGGTCATAGGGCGGTGGGGGCGGGTTCAACGGGCTGGAGGGCGGGCAGCGCAAATGGCCCTGCCGGTGGACGCTGTCAACCGGTGGGCGGCGGCGACAGTCGGTAGAGTTCGTGCGATTCCTGCGCCGGCCCGCGCCGCTGGCCGAGGGCCTCAACCGTCAGATCGATCAACCGGCCGCCGAGGGCGAACACCAGGGTATCGCCGACGTGGACGCTACGGCCGGGCTTGTCGAGCCGGGTCTGGACGCCGTGGTGGGTCAGGCGCACGGCACCGCGCTCGACCATGGCGGCGGCTAGAGGCCGGCTCTTCGCGAACCGCGCCCGCCACAGCCAGACATCGATGCGGCAGCCCGTTTCGCTCATCCGGGCGCGCGGTTGCGCCGCAGGCGTTTGCGTTTGGTACGCGCCGTTGCGGTCGCTGTGGTCAGGACCGAGAGCGCGGCGAACGGCGAGTCCCGGACCACACGAGTGTCCGTCTTGTCCGGCTTCTGTGCCTGCGCCGCCTTCAGGGCCGCCGTCAGGGTCTTGGCCTCTGCCAGCGATATCCCCAGCACTACGAGGTCGGCGTCGGTCAGCACACCCTTGCCGATGGCCTGCCTTTCGCTCATCGATTCCAGCATCTGGACCCCGGCGGCGACCGCGCCGACCGCGCGCAGACCGAAGGCCGAAAGCAGGCGGGCGGAGGGCGGCGGCGCAGGCAGGGTGGTCAAGGCCGTCGCGCCCGGACGGAACGGCTCACCGGCGACAAAGGCCTGGGCAAGGGTTCGCGCGCGCGGCTTGAGCACGCCGGGCAACCAGACCGAATGGGTCCCCATGCGCACGGCAAAGGTTCTGAGCGTGCGCCGCTCGACCTGGCTCAGCGCCGCCAAATCCCGCGCAACATCGCGCCGGTCGATCACGCCACCGGCCTCGATCAGGCGGAAGGCGAGACCGCGCGGCAGCCCCTTCAGAGCCCCGCTCTCGACCGCCGCCTTCAGCCGCGCCAGTGGTTTCAGCGCCCGTCCGGCCTCGCTGGCCAGCCACGCCTCCAGCCGTCGTTGCGCCCGCTCGCGTGCTGCCGTCGGTCCCAGTTCGCCCAGCAGCCGCACCCTCGGCGCGAACCAGCTTCCGCCCGTTACCTGTCCGGCGGCCACGCCGTGCCACAGCACCGCGCCGTCGGGCGTCAAGGCGAAGGCCGCGTCCTTGTCCGCCGCCAGCTGGCCCAGCCGTCGCGCGATTTCGGGCGTCACGGCCTGCCGCGCCGCGTGGCGCAGGGCCCGGTCTTCGAGCGCCGACGAGCCCTTGTCGATCTGGAACTCCACGCCGGTCAGTCGCCCTACCGCATGGCCTTCGACCACCACGGCACCGTCGTCCTCGACAGCCGCGACGGCGTCCGCGGTCACGTTCAGCGCCCGCATCAGGGCGGTGGTGCGCCGGTCCACGAACCGGGCGGTCAAACGCTCGTGCAGCACGTCCGACAGCCGCTCCTCCAGCGCCTTGGTTCGGTCCCGCCACCCTTGCGCCTGGTCCAGCCAGTCGGGCCGGTTGGCGATATAGGACAGCGTCCTAACCCCCGCCAACCGCGCCGAAAGCTGGTCGATCTGGCCGTCATCGCGGTCCAGCTCGGCGAAGCGCGGCGCGAACCAATCCTCAACCAACCGGCCGCGCTTGCCGGTCAACGCCTGGAAGATCTCCTTGGACAGCCGTCCATGCTCATCCAGCGTCGTCTTCTGGAAGTCGGGCAGCTGGCAGGCCTCCCACAGTCGCATGATGGCTCCACGCGAGCGACCGACGCGGGCCAGGTCCTCGTCCTTGATCAGGCGGCGCAGCAGAGTTTCGTCCAGCGCCGGCCGGGTCAGGTTCAGGGCCCGGACCCCCGGTGTGACTACCAGCGAGCGCAGCAGGTCGGGCAGGGTGTCGAAATCCAGCCGGGCATTGCGCCATTCGGCCCCCTCGACCGGGTCGAAGCGATGCTCGACCACCTGTTCGACCAGGTCCTGATCCAGCTCCAGTGCCTCGCCCGTCACGCCGAACGTCCCGTCTCGCAGATGCCGCCCGGCGCGGCCCGCGATCTGGCCGATCTCATGGGCGTGTAGCCAACGCGTCCGCCGCCCGTCGAATTTTCGCAGGCCGGCGAAGGCGACATGGTCGACCTCCATGTTCAGCCCCATGCCGATGGCGTCGGTGGCCACCAGAAAATCGACCTCGCCCGACTGGAACAGCTCGACCTGGGCATTGCGGGTCCGGGGGCTGAGCGAACCCATGACCACGGCCGCCCCGCCGCGTTGGCGCCGGATCAGTTCGGCGATGGCATAGACCTGCTCGGTGCTGAAGGCGACGATGGCGCTGCGGGCTGGCAGCCGCGTCAGTTTCTTCGATCCGGCATAAGACAAGGTCGACAGCCGTTCGCGCTGGACGATCTCCACATCCTGAACCAGCGCCCGGATCAGTGGGGCCATGGTCCCGGCCCCCAGAAACATGGTCTCGAACCGGCCGCGGGCGTGCAGCAGCCGCTGGGTGAAGACATGGCCGCGCTCCGGGTCGGCGACCAGCTGGATCTCGTCGATGGCGAGGAACTCGACCGACCGCTCCAGCGGCATGGCCTCGACGGTGCAGACGAAATAGTGGGCCCTCGGAGGAACGATCTTTTCCTCACCGGTGACCAGGGCCACCGCCGAGACCCCGCGTCGTTTAACGATCCGGTCATAGATCTCCCGTGCCAGCAGCCGCAGCGGCAGGCCGATCATGCCCGAGGCATGGCCCAGCATCCGCTCGACCGCCAGATGGGTCTTGCCGGTATTGGTGGGGCCCAGAACCGCGACGACGCGCGAGGGGGCCAGGCCAGTGCCACGGTCGCTCATGATGCTGAAAAGGTGGCGCTTCCCGTCGGCTTCCTCAAGCGGCTTCGTAACGATTATCCCCGATCGTAAACGTCGCACCGCGAACCGGCGGAACAGGGGTGAAACGAATCAGGACCGAATCACCGACACGGCCTGATTCGGGGTTTGTTCACCCCAACATTTTGTATCTTAAGACGGATTAACCACAATCGGTAAGCCGATATGCGGGCGGGCAACAGGACAGGTTCAGGAAATCGGCACAGCGGGGGTCAACGGACGCTTCCCCGCCGCCCCGTCACCCGCTAGGTCAGCCTGCGTGACCCCGTAGCTCAGCCGGATAGAGCAAGGCTTTCCTAAAGCAGAGGTCGGGGGTTCGAGTCCCTCCGGGGTCGCCAAATATTTCAAAACGTTAGCTCTCAAGCTTCCGGGTCGAATGTGGTCCTGGGGCACGATTGGGGCACGCAAGTGTTGACTTCACGATTCGCTACGCCATCGATCCAGGTCCTTTGAGTGGCGGTATGAAAGTCGGTTCTCTTCAAATGCAGCGCGTGTCGCTCACCGGGCAGTGGTGAGCCTGACCCTCGAATCTGCGAGTCAAAACGATCATTCGCGACCGCTATTGTCGCATCTGCCACCTAATGGCTGATCCGAACGAGATGGGGATGCAAATGTTGCTTCGGGTAGTGGACTTTGAGACGACCGGTGGCGAGGGAAGTCAGGTCGTCGAGGTCGGCGTCGTGGATGTTATCGGCGAAGGGAGCGATTGGTGCATTGGATCGCCGCGGACGCTGCTTTTGAAGCCGACGGAGCCAATCTCGCCTCAGGCCAGAGCGGTACACCATATCGAAGATTATGCGCTCTCGATGGCTCCGACGTCGTCGGTTGAGGCTGTGGAGCGCTTCATTAGGGGGGATAAGGTTCCTGACGTCCTCGTTGCCCACCATTGCGACTTCGAGCGCAGCTTCCTCGGCGATTTGGCCGATGCGCGTTGGGCATGCACCGTCAAAGCAGCTCGTAAGGCTTGGCCGCAGGCACCGGGCTACGCCAACCAGGTCTTGCGCTACTGGCTCGACATGGATCTGGAGCCTGCGTTGGCGCTTCCCGCGCATCGAGCGGGGCCAGACGCGTTCGTCACCGCACATATCCTCCAACAACTTCTCGAAACCGAGACTGTCGAGATATTGGTGGAATGGACGACTCAACCGGAAGTCGTCAGTTTCGGTAAACACAAAAGAAAGTCATGGGGCGACGTGCCTCTCGACTATCTCCAATGGATGATGAGTGAAGACGGTATGTCCAATAAACGAACAGTCGCAGCACGGCGCGAACTTGATAGGCGGATGGCAAGCGTTACCAGCCAGGCGGTGGTCGCATGACTGCGCGGCTTCATCTCATCTGCCGAGACGCTCAGGGCGTCACCTGCGTGGACCCTAAGGAGGCGCTCTATGAGAGCGCGGCTTGGGCTCTTACCTCCGACGAGATCGCGAGTCTGACTGGAGGGCGGCTTCATCTGCATCAGACGAAGGCCGAACCGTCCTATTTCGGCGGTACGGTGATGGGGGCGGTAGCAGTCGCTGATGAGCCAGGCGCATCACCGCGCTATGTCCTGACCGTGAAGGCTGATCGCGACGCCAAGGGCGTTCAGTGGAACGAACGTGGCCATTCACACGGTATGGCTTGGTCCTCTGGCATAGTGGTCGACTGAACCATGGCAAATATCGACCACGAATCCGAAAGAGCGGCATGGGCCGCCGTTGAAGTCGGCCGCGACGTACTTGGTCCGCCGGATCGTTTCCCTGACTACATGGCTGAGTGGCGGCTTCCTGGTGGCCTTGTGGTCAACATCAATCGCTTGGGCAAAGCCTTTACTAATGTCCTAGCCGCCGGCGGCCCCGTAACCGAGGCAGTCCAACTGGACTTGGAAACCGGCCGGTGCTCGCCAGGTATTGGACCTCGTAATTCTAATCACGCAGCGGAAATCAAGGCGGGACCAACGTTGGCAACCCGCGTGCGTCTCGATCAGCTTGGTCTCCTTGATCATCTTTTGCGGGACCTGGTTCGCGGACAGGTCCCATCACATCCGAGCACCGTCTCGCCCAATAAGCTCCCACAGGAAAACATCGAAATGACCCGGCCGGCGATGCCACGCAATATCATCCTCTACGGCCCGCCAGGGACGGGGAAAACCTATGAAACGGCAGCACTGGCACTGGAACTGTGCGGTTTGCCTCAGTCGGGCGACCGGGGCACCGTAATGAAGGCCTATGCGCAGCTGGTCTCGGATGAGCGCATTGCCTTCGTCACCTTCCACCAATCCTACGGTTACGAGCAGTTCGTAGAAGGCCTACAGCCGAAGACAGGTTCGGTAGACGGCGAAGCAGACGGAGATGGGCCAGGTTTCCGACTTGAGGCTGAGGCAGGCGTCTTCAAGCGTCTGGCTGACAAGGCCAGAGTCAGCTCCAACAGTGGGTTGGATCTGACGTCCGAAGTCGACGGCTTGAAGGCTAAGCGGATATTCAAAATGTCGCTCGGCCGTGCGGACCAGAGCGAAGTCTATCAGAAGTGCATGGACGAGGGGCTGGTCCTACTCGGCTGGGGTGGCGACGAAGATTGGAGCGATCCCAAGTACGTCTCGTACGACGAGGTTTTTAAGCGCGGGCGTGAGCTTGATCCAAAGGCGACCGGCAACTCGGGGCACATTTCCCAGCTTTGGGCGCTGCGGGGCAATATGCGCATCGGCGATCTGGTCGTGGTTTCGGACGGCAACTCACGCTTCCGCGCGATCGGCGAGATCACAGGCGACTATGAGTTTCAGCCCTCGCCAGACGGCTTCAACCACCGTCGAACCGTACGCTGGTTAAAGGTCTTCGATCAGCCTTTGGACGTCGCGACCATCTTCGACGGCCTGTTCACTATGCGCTCGCTCTATCAGCTCGATCACAAGCGGCTGAAACGGGAGCGCCTCGCGGGCCTATTGAACCAACGGAGCGATGCTCACGAACAAGCTCCGCTCCAGCCGCACGTGATCATTATCGACGAGATCAACCGCGCCAATGTCTCCAAGGTGTTCGGCGAGCTCATCACACTGATCGAACCCGACAAGCGCCAGGGCATGCCTAACGCGCTGGAGGTGACGCTGCCATATTCCAAAGAGCCATTCAGCGTGCCGGCGAACCTGCACATCATCGGCACGATGAATACCGCGGACCGATCGATCGCACTGCTCGACACCGCCCTTCGCCGGCGGTTCGAGTTCCGCGAGCTGATGCCGAAGCCGGAGCTTTTGCCGGTGGTCGAAGGCCTGGACCTGCGTGCCATGCTGCAATTGCTCAATGATCGGATCGAGTACCTCTTCGATCGAGACCATCAGATCGGGCATGCCTTCTTTATGGGCTGCCGTACGCGCAAGGACGTCGACCAGGTCATGCGCGAGAAGGTGATCCCTTTGCTCGTCGAGTATTTCTACGAGGACTGGGAGAAGGTTCGTCAAGCCTTGGGCGAAACCGCTGACGACGGGCAGTACATTTCCCGCACCAAGCTGCGTCGCCCGGGCGGGCTCGACGACGAGTTCGACGACACCGACCGGTGGCGCTACGAGGTGAAGGCCAAGTTCGAAGACACTTCTCGGCCGACCTAGTGAAGGCGATTTCACTCGGTGAATGGGAGCGACTGCCGATCCGCGAAGAGGGCGGCGAGAGCGCCGTCACGCCCAAACAGGTCGATCAGCTCATCGCGGCTGCGATTGAGGTTGAGCGCAAGCTTGGCTCCGGCACCGGCGAGGGCGCAAGCGTGCTCGTCCGCACTCATCGAGAGCTTTGGGCGCGCCAGATCGTGGGGGTTATTTCCACTCCGGACGTGACGCTCGAGATCTTGCCTGTGGATCGGCGTGGAAAAGGGACCCCGTTAGCGGGGTGATCGGCGTCGAACAAGGACCCCTCATTCCTGAGGTCTAATGGTGCTGGCTTGGCGGATGTCAGGCGGCGAGTT
>Ga0105055_10012801_pt1 | contig 10155 bp, 10 predicted proteins | sample BON03_FD_78090 | JGI IMG/M metagenome (GOLD analysis project Ga0105055, IMG submission 78090) | Freshwater microbial communities from Lake Bonney liftoff mats and glacier meltwater in Antarctica - BON-03 | ecosystem: Environmental > Aquatic > Freshwater > Ice > Glacier meltwater | place: Lake... | reverse complement strand
TTAGCCACTCTTTTATTTGCAAGTACATTTTTATTTATGAGAGTGCTTGGCAAAACAGAAAGCCCTACAACAGTTGTCTTTTACTATATGGCGATCAGTGTTTTAGTTACTGGTTTGGCGCAACCTTTTGTTTGGAAGAGTCTTTCTTATGATTTTTTATGGTTAATGTTGGGAGTTGGTGTATCTGCAGCTATTGGTCAAATGTTAATGAGCTACTCTTTAAAAAATGCAGAAGCTTCTATCATTACTCCCTTTAAATATTCAGGCATCCTTTGGGCTATTATTTTTGATTTAGTGATCTGGGATTTGTCTCCTATTTTTAGCACTTTATTAGGAGGTTTTATTATTACCTTATCTGGAATTTTTATTTTTCAAAGAGAAACTAAAAAAAAATCTAAATAAATTTATTATTAAACTTATAGTACCAAATAATTTTAAAAAGAACGATACCCAGTAGGGGCATAACAATCATAGCAGTTCTTAAAGGTATAAACTCTCCTGCATATCCCAAACTTAAACCCCCCAAGGTTAAAAAACCAAAGGACATGGTCGACCACCAAGTTAGTACTCTAGCTCTGTAAGAATCTTGCACCTTCAATTGAATGATCGTTTGACTGCCAATGCCCACCGTTGTTGCAGTAAATCCCGCCACCACAAATAAAAAAGAGATAATGTACAAATTGTCAAAAAATACAATCAGGGCACTGACGACAAATCCAAAATACAGCATAGGAAGAATTACTTTTTCTGCTTTGAATCCTGTTTTTTCACCGAGACCCACCCAGATACTACCAAGCAAGGCTCCAAGCCCGGTGGCTGCGGTGATTAACGAGAGACCTGAACTTCCACTTTCCAATATCTCACCGGCTATCGTTGGCTGAATCTCAAGCATTCCCCTTACAAAAAAACCGTTCATCAAAACTAAAAACAAGCATTTAAATATAATGGGAGTTTGTACCGCAACCTTACCACCTTCTACCAAGCGATTAAAAAAATTTTTAGTTTCTAAAATTGATTTTTTACGATTATTTAATTTCATAAAAATTAAAATAGGAATTAAAGGTAGGTAGGCTAACAGAGCAATAAAAAAAGTAGTTTCTAAATCAAATAAAAGAATTAAAAGACCGGCAATACTAGGTCCGATCACCCGAGATGCATTAAAAGAAGCCGCGTTCAAACCTACAGCGCTAGATAACATTTCTCTTGGCACTACTTCCGATATAAAAACCAATCGAACAGGATGATAACAAGCTTGTACCATTCCTTGCGTTATAGATAAAAAAGCCAGAGAGAAAAGGGTGTGATGATTCAGGTGTTCCATATACCAAATGCAGGCACCCACTAAAAATATTAATATTTTCAAATAGAGGCTTGCTTTTCGCATGTCCCATCTTTCTGCAAATACAGCGAACAGGGGTCCGAAAATACCAGCTGGAGCCATTAATGAAAGCGTCACAAAACTAGTCCAGAAAGTAGAATGGGTTATTTCCCAAGTAAGCCAACCCACTCCTATCTTTTGAATCCAGGTTCCTAAAAGAGAAAGGGTATTGGTAATAAAATATAATAAAAAAGTTTTATTTTTGAGCGCGTTCATTTCAATAAATATGATTCAGATTTATACGGATATAGATTTGCAAAGCTGTTTTACATAAAAATCTAGATGAATTTTTTTTTTTATAATTAACTCCCAGATTTGAGATCATACAAATCAAGAGATAAGTCAAAATACAAAGTGATTAAGAACTTTTTTGCAATACAGTCAGAAGTTGTGCATATTTTTTTTGACTTTGTCCGCTTAATACTTTTATGTCAATTAATTTAATCAAAGTGGAGAATAATAAAAATGAAAATTTTAAAACAATTGATTGCATTGATGGTAATTTGCTTTGTCCCATCGATCGCATTTTCAGAAAATCTAAAAATAGGAATTAAGGGAGAACCAAGCTCGATAGATCCGCATTATCACAATGTAGGTCCTAACAATATGTTCGGAAATAATATTTTCTCACATTTAGTTGGGCAGGATGAGAATCAGCAAGCGATTCCTGATTTGGCTACTTCTTGGAAACCTATCAATGACACAACATGGGAATTTAAATTAAGAAAAGATGTGAAATGGCACGACGGAAGTAAATTTACAGCCGACGATGTTATTTTTACTGCAAGTAGAGCTCTCAATGTTCCTAAGTCTCCAGCTAGCTTTGGAATATATTTGAAAGGAAAAACCTTTGTAAAAATCGATGACTACACTGTTCATGTAAAAACTGAAAAACCTTATCCATTAATGCCAAATGATTTAGGCGTTGTTAAGATTGTTTCCAAAAAGTACGGAACCAATGCAACAACAGAAGATTACAATAGTGGAAAAGCAACTATTGGAACGGGTCCTTACAAGTTCAAGGAATATATCAAGGGTGACAAAATAGTTTTATTAAAAAATAGTGATTATTTTGGAAAAAAACCTGAATTTGATGTTGTGGAATTTAAACCAATAAAATCTGGACCTGCTAGAGTTGCAGCTTTGCTTTAGGGAGATGTAGATCTTATTGATAGTGTTCCACCAGTAGATGTCGCTAAGTTAAAGAAAAATAAAAAAATTCAACTTAGTAGCGGTCCTTCTAATAGGGTTATTTATTTGCACATCGATCAATTTAGAGAAGACTCTCCTTACATAAAAGCTATTGGAGGAGGAAAAATTAAAAATCCTCTTTTAAATGTTAAAGTGAGAAAAGCTATTTCTCTTGCAATTAATCGTGACGCAATGGTTTCCAAGGTGATGGAAGGTCTGGCAATTCCTGCAGGACAATTGTTACCAAAAGGTTTCCATGGTGTTTCTTCTAATATGAAACCAGATCCTTACGATATCAAAACTGCTAAAATGTTAATGAAAGAAGCAGGATATGGAAAAGGATTTGAGCTAACCATACACGGACCAAACGATCGATACATTAACGATGCTAAGATCGCAGAAGCTCTTGGACAAATGTTATCTAAAATTGGAATCAAGTGTAAAATTGAAGTGATGCCTAAAGCGGTTTACTTTAAGCGCGCTTCCGCAGGTGCTCCAGACAAAACTCCAGAATTTAGCATGATGGTTTTGGGTTGGGGTGCTGGATCTGGAGAAGCTTCTTCTCCTTTGAAATCCTTACTAGCTACTCATGACAAAGAAAAAGGAATGGGTGGTGCTAACCGAGGAAGACATTCTGATCTTAAAGTTGATGCTTTGATTGATAAAGCTTTAGCAACAGTTGATTCTGACGCAAGAGGAAAAATTCTTGCAGAGGCAACTGAATTAGCGGTTGGTAAAAACTACGGTATCATTCCTATCCATTATCAAGTGAATACATGGGCAGCAAAAGCAGGTTATACTTATCTGCCTAGAACGGATGAATACACGGTTGTTGCTGGTTTACAAAAAAAATAGAAATCCAATAACAATTAACTGTATATAAAATAAAAATCCAGGAACGAATTTCCTGGATTTTTATTAACTGAAACAAAAGTAACTTTAGTTTTAAATAAAATGACAGCATTCATACTTCAAAGGTCTACACAAAGTATTGTAGTGCTATTTGTCATGTCCCTCATTGTTTTTTGTGGAGTGAATTTAATTGGCGATCCTATTTATATGATGATCAGCCCAGAATCGACCCAAGCAGAAATAGAGCGAACCATTAAAGAGTTTGGTTTAGATAAGCCGGTTCTTGAACAATACTGGTATTTTTTAAAAAATGTACTTAACGGTGATTTTGGTCTTTCTTTTGTCCAGGGAATTCCTGCGCTTTCATTGATTTTAGAACGTTTTCCCGCAACCATCGAACTTGCACTTTTTTCACTTTTTATCTCTTTGGTGTTTGCTTTGCCACTTGGAATTTATGCAGGATTAAAACCGGATCGAAAAATTAGTATATTTATTATGGCAGGATCTATCTTGGGATTTTCTATGCCAACTTTTTGGGTTGGAATTATGTTAATCATGCTTTTCGCAGTTCATCTGGGCTGGCTTCCTTCCACAGGCAGAGGAGAGTTGGGGACTTTTCTTGGAATTGAAAGTTCTTTATTTACTCTGGATGGATTATCTCATATTTTTTTACCAGCCTTGAACCTGGCTCTGTTTAAACTTTCTTCTGTTTTGCGATTAACTAGAGCGGGAACAAGAGAAGTCGCTTTGCAAGATTACATTAAGTTTGCAAGAGCTAAGGGACTCTCAGAATCAAGAGTAGTAAATGTCCATTTGTTAAAAAATATTTTAATACCAGTGGTGACGGTAATTGGACTAGAATTTGGATCTCTAGTTGCCTTTTCTACCGTAACTGAAACAGTTTTTGCATGGCCAGGCGCTGGAAAACTAATTATTGATGCGGTTTATAACTTAGATAGGCCTGTTATCGTTGCCTATTTAATTATTATTGTCGCCTTTCTTGTCTTTCTAAACTTGATAGTCGATATTCTTTATAGCTTTTTAGATCCAAGAGTTAGAATTAAGGGTTCCGACTAATGAGCAATAACAATAAGCATGAATTGCTTTCTAAAATTTGGAGCGATTTTTCAGAAAATAAACTTGCAGTTGGTGCTTTATTCTTTTTTATTATCATTCTCTTCGTTGCGATCTTTGCATCGGTAATATCACCGACGGATCCTTACGATTTATCAACGGTTACCATTATGAACTCCAGACTGGCTCCCATGGAGGAAGATTTTTCTGGAAATATTTATTGGCTGGGTACGGATGGAGCCGGCAGAGATATGCTGTCTGCTATTTTTTATGGTTTAAGAATTAGTCTTAGCGTTGGTGTTTTGTCTGGAATGTTTGCTCTTATCGTAGGAGCGTTTTTTGGAATTTCAGCTGCTTATTTTGGTGGCAGATATGAAAGTTTAATAATGAGAATTGTTGATATTCAGCTTAGCTTTCCTTCTATTTTGGTAGCTCTCATTATTTTAGCTGCTTTTGGAAAAGGAGTTGAAAAAACAATTTTAGCTCTTGTCTTGGTACAGTGGGCCTACTACGCAAGAACTGCCAGAGCTTCTGCCTTGGTGGAGAGTAGAAAAGAATATGTGGATGCAGCAAGATGTTTGTCCCTTGGTAATTTAAGAATTATGCTCAGCCATATTCTTCCAAACTGCATACCTCCTTTAATTGTGGTGGCTACTTTACAAACTGCACACGCCATTTCTTTAGAAGCAACACTAAGCTTTCTTGGACTGGGCCTCCCGCAAACCGAACCGTCTTTGGGATTGTTGATCGGAAATGGATTTGAATATGTTCATACAGGAGATTACTGGATCAGTATTTTTCCTGGCATAGCTTTATTGTTTACGATTGTGTCTATTAATTTAGTAGGGGACCAGCTGAGGGACATGTTTAACCCTCGCCTAAAAAAATAAACTATGAAACCAATTTTAGAAATTAAAAATCTGAAAACTCATTTTTTTAAGAAAGAGGGAATCGTGAAAGCAGTGGATGATATCAGCTTTCATATTAATGCCGGAGAAATTGTAGGTCTGGTAGGAGAATCGGGTTCGGGAAAAACTATTACTGGTTTTTCTATTATGGGACTAGTGGATGCCCCGGGAAAAATAGTTTCTGGAAATATTGTTTTTAAAGATATAGATCTTAGAAATATCTCACCTAAGCAAATGCAGGATGTTAGGGGCAACAGAATTGCCATGATTTTCCAAGACCCTATGATGACCTTAAATCCAGTGTTGCGTATTCAAACTCAAATGATGGAAACAATTAAAGCACACGATAAAAAAATTTCCAATCAAGAAGCCTACGATAAATGCAGAGATGCTCTTGGCCTTGTAGGTATCTCTTCACCGGATGAAAGAATGAAAGCATATCCACACCAGTTTTCTGGAGGAATGCGCCAAAGAGTTTCTATTGCGATAGCTTTATTAAATAAACCAGACTTAATAATTGCTGATGAACCTACGACCGCTCTGGATGTTACCATTCAAGGACAGGTAATCTTTGAAATGCAAAAGTTATGCAAAGAATCGGGAACTGCATTATTGTGGGTGACCCATGATCTTGCAGTAGTAGCTGGGATCACAGATAGAATTTGCGTTATGTATGCAGGACGAATTATTGAACAAGGATCTACAGATAAAATAATTAACAATCCTATGCATCCTTACACTCAAGGATTAATCAAAAGTGTTCCGAGCAGAAATAAAAAGGGCGAGAAACTTCATCAAATTGACGGTATGGTTCCTGCTATGTTTTGCCTTCCCGAAGGATGTGCTTTTGAAGAGCGTTGCCATCAAAGAATTGAAAAGTGTAAACACGAACAGCCTGCCGAATTAAAACAAGCAGATGGTCGATACTTACGCTGTTCGAATGCAGGAGAATCTCATGAAAGATAAAATCCTTGAAGTAAAAAATCTTTCTAAAAAATTTATCAAATCCCTTGATAAAACTACAAAATTTATCAACTTATTGGGGGGCTCTTATAAAGAAGAGGTTGTTCATGCTGTAGACAACGTGTCCTTTGATATTTTGTCCGGAGAAGTTGTGGGAGTCGTAGGGGAGTCAGGATGTGGAAAATCTACTTTGGGAAGAATGATAGCAGGCATTATGCCCATCACTTCAGGTAGCGTCTCTTTTAAAGAGAAGCATTATGCAGGTTTTGAAAATGAAAAGTATAAGCAGGATCATAATATAGATCTCAAAATACAAATGATTTTCCAAGATCCTTTCTCATCTTTAAATCCAAGAAAAAAAGTCTTAGATATTATTTCTGAAGCACCCATTTATCACCAGTTAATTTCTAAGAAAGATAAGAAAAGTTTTGTCGCTGAAATGTTAGCCAAGGTAGGTTTAAACAATGATGCGATGCCAAGATACCCACATCAATTTTCTGGAGGACAAAGACAGAGAGTGGGAATTGCAAGAGCTCTTGCTGTTTCTCCGGAACTGGTAGTCTGCGATGAATCGGTTGCAGCTCTAGACGTTTCTATTCAAGCGCAAATTATTAATCTTTTTTTAGATCTAAGAGAGAAGATGAACCTGACTTATCTTTTTATCAGTCATGATATGGGAGTGATTGAGCATATTGCGGACCGCATTGTTGTTATGTATTTAGGACAAATCGTAGAGATTGCTTCTACGGACGAAGTGATCAATCACACTAATCATCCTTATACCAAAGCTCTGTTGAGTGGAGTTCCTACTTTAGACACAACGAGAAAAGTGTACGAACCTATTAAAGGAGAAATTCCATCTCCCTTGAATCCACCAAGTGGATGTTACTTTCACCCAAGATGTAAATTTGCTACGGAAAAATGCAAAGTAGAAAAACCAATATTTAAAGAAGTGGCGCCCCATCATTTTTCAGCATGTCATCTCAACGACTAAAAAAAGCCCTTTTAATCTAGATTAAATAGGGAAAGCCAAACGAACAGCTGTCAAACCTGGAAAAAGTCTTTTCGTAGGCATGATCAAAACAGTAGGTTCGTAAGGAGCAACAATAGATTCTTCCCCATCTTTGCCAATTAATGTTCCTTTTGTAAGGTGGTCAAATCCTTGCCAATCTTTATCAAAAACAAACTGATCTGTTTTAATAGTGATAGCTGTTCCTACTTTAAAGAATCTCATTTGTTCTTTATTTTTGGAACTGCTTAAATATTCCGCTCCAAATCCCTTTTTCATAATGCCTGCATAATTTAAAAATCTAATTGTCGTTTCAATAGCTATCTCCTCAGAAGATTGTTCCCAATGCTGACCACATTCTACCAATAAAGAATTTTTTTTACTGTTTGGATCTGAAAACCCATCAAAATCTCTCATTCTCATACCTTCGGCATGTCCTGAGTCTGTAATAGTGGACATGTTCATGCCAACCGCTTTTGCAAGTTCTCTTCCTTTATCTACCGTACCGGCCATCATCAAAGGCACGCATGGCTTTTGCATAGAATGGATATCCAACAACAAGTCGGCAGCTGCTACCGCAGACAACACTTCGTTTGCTCTTATAAATTCAGAAGTTTTTTTTCTGCTACTATCTTGCAAAACTCCAGGTCCCCACAATCTATTAAAATCTTCCTCCACCCATCTAGTACGGTTTGGATTTTTAGGATCAAAAGCCAAATAGGCTTCAACATTCATAAAGGCAATGGATAATTTTCCTTGAATAGGTCTTTCAGATTGTTTGAAAAACCAATCCGCCGCAAGGGCTCCACACGGTTCATTACCATGCGCAAGAGCACTGATTAATACATGGGGTCCAGGTTTTCCAGAATCAAATGTGTGAACATAATCAATTCCTACATTTCCTTTTTTGTAAGCACTAATATCAGGTCCGGTAATTTCTACAGGATACTCGTTTGCATAATTTAATCTACTGTCTGTCATTATCAACTCCCTTGTTTTTTTATAATCCAGTTTTTTAACTCTTGTAACAATTCTTTTAAATTTTTTTTGACGGAAGAAAAGCCATTATTTTTTTCCCTTGTAACTTCATCCATATATAATCGACGATTAATTTCTATTTGTATAGAATTTTTGTGTATTTGTGGATTGCTATAAGCAGATACTAACTCTACTCCTTTGTAAGGATCGTTAACCGAAACGTCATAATCTAAGCTTTTTAAGCAACTAACAATCACATCTCTAAACTCTTTCTCAGAGCTTGTGCCATCTCTATCGCCAATAACAAAGTCTGGACGGCTAGTTCCTTTGGGTTGTTCCGACATCGCAGAAGCATGATTTTGCATAGAGTGACAATTTAGGTGATAAAATTTTCCATGCTGCTTATACGTTTTATCCATGATTCTTTGAAGCGCTTGATGATAAGGTCGATGACAAGTATTCACACGATGCATTAAAACACTTGGATGAATTTTGCCAGCATACATTGGCTCCCCATCAGGTGGAACTCTTAACCATATTAAACCAATACCTAATTTGCTTTTTACGGAAGGTGAAAATTGTATGTCACAAATACCATTGGGATCTGTCTCAAGATCTTCAGGAGAAAAATCCTTTTCAGAGCGATTGGTATCAATATAAGACCTCGGAAACTCTGCACGAAGAAAAGTAGCCCCAATTTTTTCTATATTTTCAAAATCAAACAATTCATCCACATATGTATCTTCTGCTTGTCTTAATTTCATAAAGTCTGCTTGATGATGAAAGTCATCAGGGTAGTAAGTTCCGCTATGTGGCGAATCTAAAATAAGAGGAATGGACTGACTGTCTTCACCTAGGATTGTTATAGCTTTTTTGTCCATTCGAAGGAGTAAATAATAATTGTAAATTTACATTAGAGTGTTTAGATGTGAAATCAATGACTATAAAAAAAGAAATTCAATTACTGATTCCGGAAATGGAAGAGTGGAGACAACACATTCATCAGTATCCAGAGATTGCTTATGAAGAAAAAGAAACGTCAGACTTTATTGCAAAAAAACTAGAGTCTTTTGGAATCGAAGTTCACCGAGGTTTTGGTGGAACAGGTTTGGTCGGAGTGATCCACGGAAAAGATGGAGGCGCTAGCAAAAAATCTATCGGCATTAGAGCAGATATTGATGCTTTGCCCATGACTGAAAAAACAAACCTTGCTTATTCTTCGAAAAACGAAGGAAGAATGCATGCATGCGGTCATGATGGTCATACAACCATGTTGTTAGGTGCAGCGCATTATTTATCCAAACAAGAAATTTTTATGGAACGGTTTATTGCATTTTTCAGCCTGCAGAAGAAGGTGGTAACGCAGGAGCGAAAGCCATGATCAAGGACGGTCTTTTTGAAAAATTTGAAATAGATAGTGTATGGGGAATTCATAATTGGCCTGGTTTGCCTACAGGTCATTTAGTTGCTCACAAAGGTCTCGTGCAAGCGGGAGGGGATATTTTTATTTTAAAAATACAAGGCAAGGGTGGTCATGCAGCGATGCCTCACGGTAATAATGATCCTGTGGTTTCTGCTGGTTTGGTTATTACTAGCTTACAAACCATTATTTCAAGACAGCTCGATCCTTTCGATCAAACGGTGATATCCCTTACAAAAATTGAAGGAGGGTCTGCTTTTAACGTGATACCAGATTTGGTTACGATCGGAGGTACGGTAAGGACTACGAATAATACCACTAGAGACCGTATGCTGAAGCAAATTAAAAAGGTGGCCTCTGATGCTGCTGCGATCAATGATTG
>Ga0105055_10012796_pt1 | contig 10160 bp, 11 predicted proteins | sample BON03_FD_78090 | JGI IMG/M metagenome (GOLD analysis project Ga0105055, IMG submission 78090) | Freshwater microbial communities from Lake Bonney liftoff mats and glacier meltwater in Antarctica - BON-03 | ecosystem: Environmental > Aquatic > Freshwater > Ice > Glacier meltwater | place: Lake... | reverse complement strand
CAGCTTCACGATTCGGCGGTAGTGCTCTCTGGGGTCAAATCTGAAACTGGATCACGGCTGTCACGTATGGTCGAATTATTTCACATGTTAGTCAACTTTCCTACAAACGAATGTTTTGATTTGGCGAGGGCATACCTTCGACGCATAGATCACCATGCAGGCGACACGTTCCACAGGCGTGATGTCGTGCGGGGTGCTCGCGCTGGTGCTGGTGGCTGTGATACCCAGCACGGCGGCCTTTGGCTTGAGCAGCGCGCCGGTGACGTGCCGGCAAGGCGCCTTCGGGGCGATGTGCTCAGCACGGCGCACCCCTGGGCTGCGGCCTGTCTCTGTAGGGCTGCGCATGGCGCGGGAGGACGGCGGGGCGGGAAAGATTCCCTCAAAGCCAGGCACGGGCGTCGGCAACAAGCCCGGGCAGGGTGCGGGTGATGGTGGGGCGGGCGAGCAAGAACGCGGCGGTGCGGGTGTGGCTGTGCTCACGAAGCCGCCGGACGTCGACAAGGTCTGGCCCCGACCCCTCCTCCACGCTACAAGCATCCGCGGTGCCGCTGGCACTAGCTGGCTGGCCGTTGAGGGAGGGGACAGCAATATGCCTGCACACATATGCCTGCTCCCTCCGAAACCCCACTTCTGCATTCGCTCTCACATTTTGCTTGCATTAGATATCTTGTTTGCATATGCATGAACGTTTGCACTCGTGGGCTGCTTGAGACTGTGCTTGTTCATCACTAGAGGACATTCTTGCAATCTGACGGGGCTCAATCGTGGAATTGCAGGCGAACGATTTTGAGAGGAAGGAGGCCGTGGACAAGGAGCCGATCTGGCGTGTTCTGTTGCACAACGACGACGTGCACACATTTGACTATGTCATCGACACGATGGTGTCAGTGGTGAAGACAGTAACACGCAAGAAGGCGCACCGCATCACCATGGAGGCGCACAAGAGCGGTCTTGCCACTGTCACCACCACCTGGAAGCAGCTGGCACGCGAGTACAGCTTGGGGCTCCAGAAGGCCGGGCTCACTTCATCCATTGCTCCGGATAAGACGGGAGCGTGCTAAATGCCCCCGAGCTCTATAGTACCTTAGGGACGCGTTGCAGCTGGCTAATATCTCAGCTGCTGGCATGTCAATTATAGACTCAGGCAAGTGCCAAATGAACTCTCTGAGCCCACCACTCAGTAGCCAATTTACAGGTGCAGTTTCAACGCTCGCCAAGCACTCTGCCATTTACTTTCGGTGGTGTAATACGCTAGGAAAAGGATACTGCCACGATCAATTCCTGAGACTCTTGCTGGACGTTTCATAAGAGCCCACCTGTATGATTCGACTGGAGAGCCCTGTCCTTAGACTGGACGCTGGTGTGCAGCAGCTTATGGCTTCTATTCTACGCATGCCATTGTCCAGGGGTGCATGGTTCTGGGTAAAGGCATTATTGACGCAGACGGTAGTGTTGAGGTACATAATAGCTGGGTAAAGGCATTGCTGACGCACAAGATGCCGTTGAGGTACATAAGTAGGGTTGGAGGTACATAAGTAGGGTTGGTAGGTAGCCAAGAGGCGAGGTGCATGGTGCCAGAGCGGCTGCGTGTGCCTTTGATTTCTACGCCAATTCCGTTGATTCAGGGGCGTTGATCCGTTCTTGTTGTCACGCGTGGGTGAGATATACGAGATTGCGAATATGGCGATACTATGGGGTGGCTTTGGTTAGTAAGATCGATATAATTATAGGTCTCTTTTGCAAAAGAGCCCCACAAAAGAGACGATATTCTGCAAAAGAGACCCATCATTTCATCGATCCTACTGACCGTAGCCACCCCATACTCATTTGGCGATACTACTCATTTAGTGTTTAATAAAAGTACTTCAAGGTGTGAGAGGCAGAACCGCTTTTAGTCCAACATCTGCTACCGCAACACCACAGTTATAATGAAATGGCAAATTATAATCGCAACCCCCCCGCGGAGAAGCCCTGAACCAAAACGAATACCAGAACTGCGAACACCATACCTGGTAGCTTTGTGTGTGCCAGTGTGCTCAGTTTTTTATGCGAAATACATATTGTCCGTGGCCTTGTTTGACGTTGCGTTGACACTAGTGTACGAGCAGCCAGTCGTTCTGACGAAATTGTACGTTTGTGGGTAATTGTGTGGAGACACAAAGAAAACAAATCTGTGGACCTCAGCAGCGAAAAACACAAACCGCCGCAGTACGACTGGACGAGACGCCATCAACTCAAAGTTACGTCGTGAATCTTCAAAATCGAAAGGGAGCCTTGATTAGAATATTTCTAATCGTTCACTCACCGGCGGAAAAGTAGCAAAACAAGATAAATTCAGGTCAGCGTATCAGTGAACAAACATTCAAATATTTTGTGCTGGTTAAGGTACCTTATTTTCCGTCGTCCACATCCAGATGTGGGCAAAAGATTCCAGATGAGATGAGAGGCGCACACTCGAAACGAGAAATGACATGCTATAACCCCCGGGCCGGACTGTGCCTGATTGGGTTTTCAATTTGTACTGAAAATTTTCTGGAAATTTACCCAACTGTCAATACTGAACTGCGGCGACTTTTCAGCCGTAGAGTGTTGTCGATTCAACACGTCCACCCTCAGCCCCCTACCTCACAGACAAGAACACAAACCGTCGCAGCACAAGCGGTCAAGACGCCATTAACTTGAAGTGCTATGGGGTGGCTTCGGTTAGTAGGCTGCTCAAATTAATAAAAGCAACATCAATCAATTAGGTCTCTTATGCAAAAGAGCCCTATACAAGACGCGATATTCTGCAAAAGAGACCTATAATTTTGAGGAGCCTACTAATCGTAGCCACCCCATACTGAGAACGTCAAGTCGAGGACGGACCCGATCACAAAAAGTTCAAGTTGGGGTTTCACGACGCAGGAAAGAAAGACGCGAAAAGAAATAAGTTTTACTATTACGCTGCTGCCATGGCAGCAGCGTATGGCTTCTATTCTACGCATGCCATTGTCCAGGGGTGCATGGTGCTGGGTAAAGGCATTGCTGATGCAGAAGGTGGTGCTCAGGTACATAAGTAGGGTTAGAGGTACATAAGTAGGGTTGGTAGGTAGCCAAGAGGCGAGGTGCATGGTGCCAGAGCGGCTGCGTATGTCTTTGATTTCTATACACATTTCTTGGATTCGTAGGCGTTGATCCCTTCTTGATGTCACGCGTGCGTGAGATACATGAGACTGCGAACTTGAATATGGCGATACTACTCATATAGTGTTTAATAAAATATTTCAAGGTGCGAGAGTCAAAACCGCTTTCAGTCCAATAACTGCCACCGCAATACCACAGTTCAAATTGAAATGGCAAATTATACTCGAGAACCCCCGTAGAGAAGTCCTGGCCCAAAACGAACACCATAGCTGGAAGTTTGGTGTGTGCTAATGTGCGCAGCTTTTATGTGATATAGATATTTTCTGTGGCCTTGTCCCACGTTGCGTTGACACTACTGTACGAGCAACTTGACATTTTGAAAAACTTCAAATTCTACTTTTGTGGGTATTTGTGTGGAGATACAAAGGAAACACATTTGTGGGACTCAGCAGCCGAAAACACAAACCGCCGTAGTACGACTGGACGAGACGCCATCAACTCAAAGCACTATCCTGAACCTTCAAAATTGTAAGGGAGCCTTGATTATAATATTTCTAATCGTCCACTCACCGGCGGAAAATTAGCAAAACTAGATAAATTTAGGTCAGCGTACCAGTTAGCACACATTCAAATGTTTTGTACTGTCAAGGTACCTCATTTTCCATCGTCCACATCCAGATGTGGGCAAAAGATCCTAGATGAGATGGGAGGCGCACACTCGAAACGATAAGTGAAATGCTAGAACCCCGGACTGTGCCTGATTGGTTTTTCAATTTGTACTGAAAATTCTCTGAAGAATTACTCAACTGTCAGTACGGAGCAGCGGCAACTATTCAGCCGTAGAGTGTTGTCGATTGAACACGTCCAGCCCCCTACTTCGCAGACAGGAACATAAACAGCCGCAGCACAAGCGGACAAGACGCCCTTAACTTGAAAACTTGAAGTACTATGGGGTGGCTACGATTAGTAGGCTCCTTAAAATTACAAGTCTCTTCTGCAAAATATAGTGTCTTTTCAAGTTTATAGGGCTGTTTTGAAAAAGGATGAAGTGCTACAGGGTGGCGAAGACTCATAGGATCCCTTATCTTTATAGGTCATTCAAGTTTCCCGCAAAGGTGACCTATATTTAGTGGCTCTTTTGTTCAAAATGATCAGCAACTTAAGGGATCCTTTGAGTCTTCGCCACCCTGTAGTGTGCATTCTAAGTTGTCGCCAACAAGACGCCATCAAGTGCTATGGGGTGGCTATGATTAGTAGGCTCCTTAAAGGTATATGTCTCTTTTGCAGAATATAGGCTCTTTGATATGGCTATTTGTCGAAAGAGACTTGAGTTTTTAAAAGCTCAAGTCTCTCGAAAGAGACTTGAGTTTTTAGAACTCAAGTCTCTTTCGAGTTTTTAGAACTCAAGTCTCTCTCTTTCGAACTCAAGTCTCTCTCTTTCAAGAGACTTGAGAACTCGAGTCTCTCTCTTTCGAGACTTGAGTTTTTAGTCTCTTTCGAAAAATAGGCCTACTACTATAAATGTGGCACATCACCTACTACTGTAAATGTGGCACATCATACTGTGAATGTTAGCTCGTGCTACGGCGGTGTGGGTAAGGACTTGGACGCCATCAACTTGATGACGGCAAGACGCCATCAAGTGCTACAGGGTGGCGAAGATGAATACAGGGAGGTTCCGGGACATAGCCTCGGAAACTGGCAGATAGAAATCGCAGTCTGGAATTTGGCCAGTTCCTTGCAGTGTGCTTCAGAAACTTGCTGGCGGCGATTTGGGCAGTTTCTTAATGATGTTCTTAATGATTTTCTTAATGATTTTCTCTATGAAAATCTTAATTTTCTTTATGAGAATCTTGGATTTTCTCTATGAAAATCTTAATAATTTTCTCTATGATTCTTTAGTGATTCATTAAATCGCTTACACAAAGTTAGAGTTTCGGGCGCGCGGCAGGCTTTCGACCCGGAGCCGCCTCGCACCACTCGCCTTCAGCCAGAGTCTATACTGACAAACATCGGTCTCAAACATCAATGTTTCCTGGAAAAATCTAGTTGAGCCGGGAGAACAAAAAACATTGTAATTTATTTTTTTCCTGAAAAATCAGGTTGAGCCGGGAGTAGCAGGGTACCTGTGACTTGTCACTTGTGTGATGCCAATCCCCAATTTGTAGGAACACACGAGTTTTTACACTGGCAATGCACTGCTCTATTGACACAGACAAGTCGAAATGAATTAAACACGATTTATGTGATACACGACCGCACACACGCCCCATTCCGCGCACATCCCGACGCTCACATCACTCACACGTGTACCCTCTCTCTCGCTCACTAGCGACGGGCTTTCTTGGAGTTACGCTCCATGTTCTTGTGCACGTTATGGGGTGGCTTCGATTAGTAGGCTCCTTAAAATGACAGGTCTCTTTTGCAAAAGAGCCCTATAAAAGAGACTATGTTCTGCCGAAGAGACCTATAATTTGGTGAACGGCTCCGGGAGTACCGGGGGCTGACGGATCTCCTGCGTATGGGGTGGCTACGATTAGTAGGCTCCTTAAAATTATAGGTCACTTTTGCAGAATATCGTCTCTTTTATAGGGCTCTTTTGCAAAAGAGACCTGTCATTTTAAGGAGCCTACTAATCGAAGCCACCCCATAGCCGTATGGAAGGCAATACAGATAAAGCCCGCTGTGGTAGGACGGGGTGGTCTTTGAATGTCGGGGCGCCCGTCAAAAAACAGCGTTCAAGAACCCGCTTGGCGATGGCCTCGGGCAGCTGAGACTTGGCATGGTCAAACACGACGTGCATGGCAAGCTCCAGTGACGCAATATTTGCGATGTTGTGACCTCGCTGGGGTGAGTATGCATGCGCGCGAGCATGTATTGTGTGAGTAGCGACGTGATCGCGAGTTGATTGTATTTTTTGTCGAAAAAAAACCAACAGGAAGGGCTCTGGCTGATGTCAAATTGTGGACAAAAAATTCCGTAGAAATAGCAGCAGGCAACGAGGGGCGCGCGGCGGCTTTGGGGCTGAAGCCCCTCCGCTTGCCGCGCGCCCCCGTCCCCCTCCCTGGGACCTTGGCGTGCGTGGCGTCTCGATAGTGCGGATGTGGACTCTCATGTTTGGTTTGGCCTCAACTCGGACTTACGTCGCCAGTGCGGTTCCCTTCATGGTTTGGATACATTCCAGATCCGGGAGTTGAGTTGAATTAATAAAGAGACAACAACAACCAGCTCAAATTCTTACATATTTCACATTTACTTATTTGATTGTCACACATAATATTTGATTTTTGAATGCTGGACATGAGCCCTCAGTCCGAGGGTGCTAGGCTGCTTTTTTGGCTCAGCACTTGTGACTTGTCACAAGTGTGATGCCAATCCCCACGGGAAGCCGGGAGTAGCGGGAGAACAGGCTCAACCCAGGCTCAACCCGGTAAAATCGAAAAAAAAAAGTATTTTCAACAAGATTAACTGTTTGTGAAGACTCGGGCTGAAGGCGAGTGGCGCGCAGCGGCTACTTGGCTTGCCGCGCGCCCCATGGGGTGTATAGGCTGAACTTGGAAATGGAAAAAAAAAAGTGTGTTTTTGGGGGATTTCCGTATAAACTCTGGCGTGTTGCGAGTGGCGCGCGGCGGCTCCGGGGCTAAAGCCCCTCCGATGGCCGCGCGCCCGACTCGGAAACTCGCTAGCTGGGGTGGCAGTTTCTGAATGGCTTATAGAAACGACGCTGGCAGGCTGGGTGCTGGCTTCATCGGTGCGTGCTTAGAAACACGCTGGCTGGGTCGAAAAGGTGGTTTCTATGTCCCGGAACCACCCTGTAGCCTGAGGATGCCTTGAAGTGCAGCCTGAGGTCCGAGTCTCCCACCCACCCTGTACAGTGGATTTTAAGTCGGTAACGGACCTGACAAAGAGGCCCCCGAATACATCAACCAGTTAATTTGTGCCAGAATATTTTGTGAAAGTAGTGGAGCCCTGGGCCACAAACATTGTAGACTGTTTCAAACAGGTTTTACCGTGACCCACACAGGCTAGTGGCCCGGGGTCCGCCCGGGCCATTATAAGTGGCCCGGCCTGGGCAACGGTAATGTTGCCTCACTAAATAGGTGGGCAACGGTTTGGGACAGTCTCGGGAGTCCACGTGATTCACGTGATTCAGTGATTCAGTGATTCAGTGATTCAGTGATTCAGTGTGTGTGTTGCCACCCACCGGCAAGCAAGAAACAAGTGACATCATCTGTACAACAAGACGCCATCAAGTGCTACCTCGGTGCCGCTAAAATCGTGAGGGTTCCTGAATTAGAACAAGTGTAACTGTCGATTGAACAAGTCTCCCCCCCCCCCCATTCGTACCACTTCTATTAGTACCACAAAAGCACTCACGTACCACGACACGGTGCGTGTATTAAGCCCCCCTCCCATTTGAATTAGCAACGCCGGTGGGTTTCTGATTCTTGTGAGAAGGACCCCTGGCAATTTAGGCCCGGGATTTAAGGCCCCCTGGCAATATAGGCCCAGCATGATCGAGGTATAGGGTACAGCCTATCCCATTTAGAGTGACTATTCAGAGTGACATTGCCGAAAGCTCTTTCGAAAGCTCGAAGCAAAAGCTCGTGAGTCTCATTTCACTAAAACTGAATGAAACTGCCCGTATGTCACACATGTGAGGGCTCGTGAGTCTCATTTCATTTCACTAAAACTGCCCAAGAACTTGAATGGAGAAATCGAACCCTGGCCGTCCACGAACGGGTCGATTCCCTATATTTGGGCGTGCGGCAAGCGGAGGGGCTTTAGCCCAGAAGCCAGCCGCGCGCCACAGGGATTGGACCAGAGTTTGCAAGGATTTCAGTTGCTTTTTCCCCCATTTCCCCCTTTTTTTCCTGAAATCAGACGTCTCCAACTTTTGGTGGGAGACGTCTGATTTTTGGTGGGAGACGTGTTGCAGTGTGTGTTGCAGTGTGTGTTGCAGTGTGTGTTGCAGTGTGTGTTGCAGTGTGTGTTGCAGTGTGTCTGATTTTTGGTGGGAGACGTGTTTTTTTCCTGAGATCAGACGTCTCCCACCAAAACCCTGTTGAGATCGGACACGTCCTGTTGAGATTGAACAAGTCTCTTGCCGCAAAGACTCTGGTCCCACTCCTGTGACTCTGGTCCGACGTGTGTTGCAGTGTGTTGCAGTGGAAGACTCTGGTCCGACTCCTGTGACTCTGGTCCGACGTCTCTTGCCACAAAAGAAAGGTCTCCACGGATTATAGCCAGCCCCCTTTTCTCCTCTTTCCCACCCTTTTTCCACTTTTGTTCTTGATTGGACATCTCCTCATTCTGGGATCAGACTTCAATGTCCAATTGAAGTCCGATCTCAGAATGAGGGATGTCCGATCAAAGAAAAAAGTGGAAAAGGTGTAAGGGTTGGTAGGTAGCAACACATATATACATGTCTGCTGCTTAGAACCTTCGTCTGCAGAACTGAGACTACCACAGCAACACACTGCAACACACTGCAACGCACTGCAACATACAGCAACATACTGCAACACTCTGCAACATACTGCAACTCACTGCAACATACTGCAACATACTGCAACACACGTCGACACACTGCAACACAATGCAACGCACTGCAACACACTGCAACACACTGCAACACACTGCAACACACTGCAACACGCTGCTGTGGTATGCATGAGACGTGGCAGCAGCAGAAGTGGAAGACATGGAACGCACTGCACCGCACTGCAGCACACTGGAACGCACGGCAACACACTGCAACACACTGCAACGCACTGCAGCACACTGCAACACACTGCAGCACATTTATACACTTTGACTACAACGCACTGCAACACACTGCAACGCACTGCAACACGCTGCAGCACAGTTCAACACGCTGCAGCGCAGTTCGACACACTGCAGCACAGTTCAACACACTGCAACAATTGCAGCGCATTACAACACACTGCAACACACAGTGGTAGCCAGGACGTGGCAACAGTGCGTGACACAGTGCGTGTCATACTGCAACACACTGCAACACACTGCAACACACTGAAACACACTGCAGCACAGTTATACTCTTTGACTACGACGCACTGCAACACACAGTGGAACACAAGATGTGGCAACAGCGAAAGGGAAAGGAAAGACACTCGCTGTGACGCAAGCGGCGATGCATGGCACTGTGTTGCGGTGTATCGCGGTGTGTTTACAGTTTGTTGTAGTGTGTCACAGTGCATTTCAGTGTATTGCAGTTTGACACACGTTGTGCCACGAGCGGCGATTTGTGATGGTGTGTTGTAGTGTGTTGCAGCGTGTTGCAGTGTGTTGCATCGTGTTGCAGCGTGCTGCAGTTTGACACACGCAGTGCCGCGAGCGGCGATGTATGGCACTGTGTTGCGGTGTGTTGCGGTGTGTTGCAGTGTGTTGTGCAGCGTGTTGCAGTGTGTTGCAGTGTGATGCAGTGTGACACCAGTGAGACACGCGCTGGGCCGCGAGCGGCGATTTGTGGTGTAGTGTTGCAGTGTGTTGCAGTGTGTTGCAGTGCAGTGTGTTGCAGTGTGTTACAGTGTGTTGCAGCGTGTTGCAGTTTGTTGCAGTTTGTTGCAGTGTGTTGCAGTGTGTTGCAGTGTGTTGCAGTGTGGTGCAGTGCGGTGCAGTGTGTTGCAGTGTGACTCGCGCTGTGCCACGAGAAGCAATGTGTTGCAGTATACATTGATATACACTGCAACATGCGACAGCTCCGTTTACACTCCCATACTCTCTCACCAACACGCACAACCTCACTCGCTCACTCGCCTTTGCTCTATCTCTCTCTCTTTCCATCTTACATACACACACACACGCATGCACACACTCTCTCTCCTTCTCTCTTTCTCCCTCTCTCTCAGGTTCTCAGGCTTAATCTTAGGCTCTTCCTCTCTCTCTCTCTCTCTCTCTCTCTCTCTCTCCCTCTCTCTCTTTCTCTCTCTCCCCCTCTCTTTCTTTTTTGCTCCCTCCCCCTCCCTTTCCCTCTCCCCCCCCCTCTCTCTTCCCCCTTTTTACCCTCTTTT
>Ga0105055_10012794_pt1 | contig 10160 bp, 10 predicted proteins | sample BON03_FD_78090 | JGI IMG/M metagenome (GOLD analysis project Ga0105055, IMG submission 78090) | Freshwater microbial communities from Lake Bonney liftoff mats and glacier meltwater in Antarctica - BON-03 | ecosystem: Environmental > Aquatic > Freshwater > Ice > Glacier meltwater | place: Lake... | reverse complement strand
GCTATTTGTCACACAATACAGCAACGGCTCCTCTATCAGCGTGTCACGAAGCACCAGTAAAAACGCTGCCAATTCAGGCCGATTTGAGCTGGAGCCCTCTTCCTCTCGTCTCACTTTGCACTGCCACTTTTTCTTTCTTCTTCTCAAGTTATGGTTTCCTGCTTCTAATTTGCCCTTTTTGTCTGAATCGTCACTTGCCGTTACTTGGCCCTGCAGCCCATAGCCTCCGAGCATGCCTATCTCTGCGCCCATCTAGTAATTGCGTTCTTTCCCTCTCAATCGCATTTGACATTCGTCTTTTCCTCCTGATACTCCGGCCGCTTATTTCAAAGCTGCTTTTTCCTCGTCTGCCACATAGCAATCTTGGTGAACCCAACACGACGCATTCTCTTCGCTCACTGCACATTTGATGTTGCTCTGTCGCAACCACGCTTTCCAGCGCACTGACTGCCCTTTGCCTCCTTTTTTATCCATCTTCTTTCCTGCTTTGGCTTTTGTTTGCTTGCTGTGGTTTGAGAAAATTTCTTTTCCATCGGCTTCAAACGGGCGTTGCTCGTCGTTTTTAATCCTCGACCTGCAACAAACCACCCGATCCTTCGACTTGCCCATTTTTTCCGAGCACTGCTCCTGCTCCGATTTTGATAAACTTTCCCATACTACCACCAGTAGGGAAAACAAACGTACTACAGGTCGGCCAAGGGTCAATTGTCCAGTACAAATATATAAAATCATGCGCGGCTGCTGTTTCACTCGTGCTTCGGACGCATTTCCTCGGTGAAGTGGATTGGTGTTCAACAGGTCGCACTACGTCTAGGTGTCATTGTCTCTGCCTCATTACAAAGTTAGCATTTCAAGCGCATCTTCGAGCTTCTGATCATAGAGTTCCCTTTTTGAGTTTCGAATGAAATCTGTGATGATAGGCGCCAAGAAAAAAATCGGTTTGGTCAGTATGCTGGTCATTGCATTGTTTCGAACTTCCGGCTTCACCGTGATTCTCTTTCGCAAAATCCGACAGCAGTGAAAACCCCATCTGCTCCGACGTTGGCCACATCCAACTTGATTCGGTTTCCAACTCTTGATTAAGCGTCAAGACGTCTCTTACTTGCTGCATCAGCATTGTCGTGTCACCTCCTTGTGGATCTTCGATTTTCCCTGCATATCACGGATTGGCATTGGTGAAAACTATACCGTCTAGTCTTTTACCTTTGGTCTGCATTCACTTCCCACACCCGGACACTTGTTACTTTTAAGACTAAGATTCTCTACGAAGCCACAGCGACAATGCCTACACTTTACTTGCGTGTTTGGCCTTTACAACCCTTCACTTTCACATTCTGGCAACGTGTCTGGCCACCACCTGGCTGGTAGTAACAAGACCGGTTGCTGGTCATCCTTCGTCAGTTTTGTCGCAAGCTTTTCATCAGTCCAATTTTGCCATCCTTGTCATTTGCCCTCGCACTCTCTCTGGTTGTGTTCTGTGATCTCGACCTGAAACTTAACAATGCTTTCGAGTCCATCCCCCGCCTCTTGCGGGCTCATCGACCACCGTGCATTCTTCACTGATTCTACAAAACGCCCCCCCATGTTGTGAGTGTTTACTGCTAAGCGCGCGCCAAGTTGCATCCGTTTAGGTGCCACTTGACGGTCTTTGTTGATGATACTCTTAACCTCTGCGTTTTGTTGCGTTGTATTCTCGCCAATCGCTTTGCCTAACAGTGCCTGTGCCTGTGTCAGAAACGTGGTTTGATTCAAAGCCGCCTCAGCCGCCTCCATTGGTTGGGGGTCCCACACTCAGAGACACATTCTCTGAGTGTGGCACCCCCCACCCCCGTGACCTGTTGCTTGACTATGTTGACCTAGTAGTGCTTCACTGTCTTTTGATGCATCTGCCTTGCTGCACTGCCTGTCCCTACATATGGATTGTTCTGGTCAAAACTTTCCCAAAATGAAAGTAGACATCACAACGACTTCCACATGTTGCCTCTTGCAAGTGCTCTTCGTCCGAACTCCTCTCTACTTGCGTCCCCCTTTGTTGGATCCGGAGTCTGTTTCTTACGCTTGGCTGGTAACGATTCTGCTGGAGGCAGCTCTTCGCCAAGTGTTGCGAGTTCTTTCTTAAGACGTATGCAGTCTTTCTACACTTCGACTAAGCGTTCAAAACTTTTCAAACTATCTCGTTGTCTCCTCTCGGCTAACGGCAGCTTAGTCCTTCATAATCCACAAGTTCAAAGTACTGTTGCATAAGCTGTTGTTGTTTCTGGTTCTGTATGCGTTGATTTTTACAATGGCAGCGGGGGGGGAGGAGGAGAGGGCGAAACTTCGGGAGGTGTGAACGACGTCAGAACGCACAGCTCCTTACATCCATATTATTTGTGTGACGCCACAGGACGTGACACCAATTCTGTTGCTCGCTGGACACCACTTGTAGTTGTGGCCTGAGTCTGTGCTCAATGTAGAGTTCCTAATAAATCATGCTGGATTTAAGCCGATAGTCTGATCTATACCTATTTGTATTCCTTGTCGCTTTTTCGGAGTGATTATTGCCTGCAACATATCGTGCTCATTAGTCACATGATAGCCTGTTAACTTGAATTCGTTGGTTGCGAAACTGCATAGCTCGGGGCTGTGCTGCCGCTGGATTTTGTTGAAAAGCCCACACAAACTCTCCAGAGGTGCAACCTTGTGCAGAGAAGATGTTGTCAGATCAGTGCAGATTTGTTTCACCCGAATAAAGATTGAGCTTTTCCGTTCCAATTCGCTCGATTCTGAGAGTGGTGGCCAGCGCGCGCTGATTCTCCTTTCTGACAACAATTACTGGGCTTTTTGAAACGTCCCGAGAGTCATCTGCTTGTATTCTTTCGACAGGTCATCTGTTCAAATTTGCTAGCAGCTGGTTGGAAGTAGTAGGCAACATCATTGATTTTCTACATGATGTTGTCGTCAAAGTGCAAGTGTGCGATAGCGAATGCAGCCTAGCAGAATATTCCTCCTGCATGGAATTCTCTTTCGTGGGCAGAGTGCTTTCCAGTGCTGTATTCATCACTGACCTACCTGCTAACGGCTGTTTGAGACTGACAAATCGCCAATTCAAATCAAGTGGGTGGGACTGTGGAATGCCCAACGATATGTCTCCATTGATACACGGTACTTGTGGTAATGGTAGGCAACACTTTGTATTCTTTGCTTTGCTGTTTTCATAAATTTGTGTCCGTGAATAGTCCACATGAGCGCTTGCATCTACGATTTCCGATGGGTGTTGCTGGGAATTTCTGCAATTGGCTTGGGGTAGCGGAGTTGCACTTGTCCTATGGACTTCTCGTTGTGCCCTTACCAGACAGTTTCCAGTGATCTCAGGAAGCTTGGGGACCAAACCTCTATCGATTCTGCCTCTTCGCACATGCATATTTCGGCGTCGAGTAGGATGAGGCATTAAATTTGAGTTTCAGTGGCACAAAAGCTGGGCAGCCCCTGTCTGGTGAGAGTGGGTGGTAAATTCAAGATTTCCAGTGGCAAGAACGCGTGTTCGCTCTGCTCAGGTGGTCAATACCCTCCCCCCCCCCTGAGCTACACCTGCAGTCTTTACTGTCACTCGCTTTCCCATCTTGGGCATCCCCATTGCCGGGGAAAATTGTTTCAGTGCTACTTCAAGCCTCGTTAGCATAGACTTCGGCCCTTGAGACTGCCAAAGGAAAGTGAAGGCGAACATTTTTTTCAAGTGTTCTGATCTGTCAGTATACTGATATCGGAGGAACTCACCCGGCTGGATTTTACGCGTCGTTTGCAATACTGCTGCCACGTCTGGCTTGACAGTGGTAAGGGCGTTGCCATCGTCATCTTCTTTCATCACTTGCACAGTGATAAATTCTATCTCGGCATCTTGTTGTTTCTTGCAACAGGTGCGATTCGCAGACTGAGATTGCCACCCGCCTTTCCATTCAGATCGACTCATTAGTGTGTGTCGGAGGGATGGCTTGATATCCATAGATAGGGCCAGCTCTACATCTTCACAAGTTACTACGTGAAGGTGGCAGTGGGGTTCTGAATTACTACTGCTTATATTATACTGGAATTTCTGTGCATCACTTTTGGTCTCGTTTTGCTTGTCCGCTACACTTAAAATCTTCTCGACGTCTTCCCGAGTCCATATTGTCACTGTCTCTGCCAAGACTGCGACGATGGCGCCTTTGGCGATACACGTGTTCGAAATAAGTTCAGTATTTCCACTTCTGAATCCACACTCCTTGACACACTGGATTTTTCAGCAAGGTGCGGCAATGAGTTTCTGCTATCACAGCTCGCTGGGGGTGTGTAGATTTTTTCCCTTCTCTCTACCTTCCCTATTCACCCTCTTTGAGCCGACACTCCTTTTTATCTCCGTCTCTCTGATGAAATCCACACCACCCTCTATCCCATTCTCGACTCGAACCCACACGCTTATCTATCCTCTCTCCGTCACTCTCTCTATCCATACCCTACCACCCTCTTAAAAATAAACAAAGTACATATGTACACATATACATTGTAATAATCATAGCGATCATGATAATGATACTCTCTTCCTTTTTTTTTCTCTCTCTCTCTCTCTCTCTCGTTCTCTCCACTTCTTTCTCTCTACCCTTCGCCCTTTCACCCCTCTCTATCATCGTGTCTCACCCATACATACCTGACCACAAGTACCCGCCCGACCCAATCAATAATGTATGTTCTCTGCCCGATTGCCCGATTTCAGGAATTTGTTTCACTCATCGTTTAGTACAAATATGAAAAATCTTGTTTTAGATCCAATGCTCCACGAATCGATCCTCCGCACAAGATTATGCCGTACTGGTTTTATTACTCATCCCTGTTGGCTTTTTCATTTCCAACCGACCAAAGAGATCGGTAGAAAATATTTTGTACCAGTTAGGTACCGGCTCCCAAAGGGCAAATCGGCGGGGCTGGCCCTTACATATTTGTAAATTGATTGATGTTGCTTTTTTAACTCTATAAGAAATAGTCTATTAGCTTTGCTGGAAGTGCTATTTGTTCGAATCTTTTTTATATTTGACAAAATCGTTGTGCTGTCATTTTTTTGGTGTGCTGGGCCTTTGTCTCTAACAAAAACCTTTCTTGAGTCCCTCCCAACCAGGCTCCTGTGCCTGGTTGTCGCCATTCCTCTTTTGTGCTGATCATACATGTGTGCTCGTGTGTGTGTGCCTTTGTTGATTCATAGGGTCGGGTGGAAAGCTGGAAAGGCTATAATGATGTTCTACAGACTCTTTTTTCTTTCTTTCTTTCTTTGGTGGCGAAGACCCCGCTGAGCCCGATGATGGTAATGGCACCAGAGATTTGTCCCCCACTTACCGTCTGAATGCCTACGGTGTTCTGCAGTGAAATGGTGAGCGTGTTTTGAGCACCGACACTACTTGTTCGTTGAGAAATCTGCCAGGAGACGATGAGCCGAGAAGTCAGTCGGCTGATCAAGTGTTGCAGCGATGTTTTGGCCTCATAGTTCCATTTTTGTGACCAAACGTTTGGGCGTGTGGAGGCGAGACGCAACGCGCCGAATCTGCCGAGCGCCACTCGGCCAGGTCCAACCCGAATCTCCGAAACGATAAACCCTCTAACAAATATGGCTCCTGACAAAGTATGCCTAGGCGTGTAATAAAATCACGGGTCACAAGACTTTCCAAGTTGCTCCCCGCCCGCCCACTATTCCTACACTCAACTTTGAACCCAAACGGACACAATCTCGAAAAAAACGAAAACGGACTCGAGAGTGCGTGAGCAAAAACAAATGTGCACTATTCTGGAGTACTCTACCCTGGATACACTCACCCATTTAGGTAGATACACTGTCCTATCATAAGGCAGATGCACCACCATGAACAAGGCAAAAAAACGTCATGTTTTGGGACCTACCAGGTTATTTTGCAAAAGGTGGCGCTCAAAGAACTTTTGCAAAATAATTCACAGCATTCAACAATGATTCGAAGAATTTTGCAATAATTTCGTAACAGTTCGGAAAGAAGTCAAAGAATTTCGGAAAGAATTCAACGTTTTTTGAAAAATTAGCAACAAACTGAAAACACTTATGCTGGAAAATTACAAATTCCGTAGGAAACCATGACAAATTCACATGTAGTAGAACACAAAAATGCTGAAATAGATCTTTACAGAGACTTGAAAATCGTAGAAAGCACTACCCTATATAGGGATATAGGGTTATTTTGATTACACTATCCAATTTGGGTGATTTTTTGGTTGCACTACCCTCTTTGGGGTCCTCATGTCGATGGTCCGATCCAGTGGGCGCGCGGCAGCGTCGAGCTAAGCCCTTCGCCGCCGCGCGCCCCTGCGCAGAAATGCGACAAGATTATGGATACGTGACAAAAACAAAAACAGGAATACGTAATCACTGTTAATCTGCAGAGTTTAAGTGAGTGGCGCACGGCAGCATTGGGCCGCCGCGCACCCCTCCCACCGAGTGCCACATTGGAGAATCGTTACGGTCCCGGGGTTTGCTCAGAGGCGGGCCAAGGAGAACATACCCACAAAATGGATCGCCAACGTACCACCTGACACTGTTTCCCCTAATAAGTACCAATGATTACACGTGTGTGTTGCCTTGTGTTATTAAACCGATATTGGGGAATCGTTACGGTCCCGGGGTTCCTCATGAGCCAGCCAAGGGGCACACACCCACAATTGAGAATTGCCGACACCACGCCACCATGACCCCCCGGCCACCTCAATTGAACCTGTGTTGGCCGGATCCTCATCCTCCACCTCAGCTACGTCGCTGACTGTAACAATCCCATTCTCTTACTCTTCGAACCGACCCACAACTATCGACGTTGACAACCAGGGGCAGAGCCCTGGCGGCTACATGTCTAGACATGTCCATAGTTCCTTCGGCCTCATAGGTGAGAATCATGAGTGATGATAAGATTTTTTGGGTACTATTTAGCTCATAATGAGACCTCAGCCTCAGGTGGGGTTTCTCGATGTACTTTTTCTTTCGTTTTCTCTTTCATATTTGAAATATTCTTTCTGTGCTAGTCGGTGACACAGACATCGGCTATACACAGATAGACAATTACAGACACTCACACGCACACTCGCACATACACCCACAGACACGAGGCCCTACGGCGCAGGAGAATGAAAAACGTCTCTCTGCGTCGGCCACGCTTTACTGTACGGGAATTACTGTTTACAAGGCAAATGCGGCGGGGGGGTTCACTGTAAATGGGGCGAGGTTTCAATATAAACGGGGCGAGAGTTTAAAAGTCTCCCACACATAAATACACCCATTCACGCAGAGAGCTCAGAAGCAAGCTCCTGAAAATTCTCGTGATCTACTTTTGGTAGTAGGCCATGTCGTGTTGGGCCTCGCCCTTCTGCAACAACGAGTCGATGAACTCATAGTACACAATGCCACCGTCCTTGTTGATATCGAATCTTCCGAAGAGGGCAAACGCCTCGCGCTTGTTCACATCAATCCCAAGGTCCTGCACTACGTTGAGAAGCTGATTGGGTCCAATCTCGCCCTTGCCAGACGAAAAGAGCTTAAAACTCTTGAGAAGCTCTCCCGCCCCACCTCCCATTCTTGCCATCACCTGTTGCACAGTCACATGACGTTAGATTCAGTACTGCTGCCCAGAAGCGAGTTCGCCAAAATCCGAAACACCTAAAGTCCCCCCCCAATTTTTCCGGGCTTTTGCCGGAAAGTAAAACATTTCTAGGAACCCCAAAGAAATCAGTAGAATAGAATTCCTATCCGAGTGGTGGCGGCGTCGGTGCTGGGCGCCTCACTACCACACACCCGGCAACTTGGCCCAAGTTATGGGTGGGCCAAAACACCTCGAGAGCGACACACAAGTCTAAGTCATGTTTCGCTCTCCAGGTGTGTATGCTTTAAGGAAGAGGCACGACTACAAGATGACAGGAGACACCACTCCAAGAGCCCCATGGAACGTGACTATGCCCAAGGTCGCCAAACACGTCCAAAACCTGGATTCCGTGTGTTGGGCCGAGACACGGGGTCCGAGAGAACGGCAGTTCAACCCCTGGCGGCCTGCGTCCTTCCCTTTTTGCTCTCTGCTGGCTCTGGGGCTAAAACCCCTGCACTTGCCGCGCGCCCGAAAATCATCACAGAGAATGGGGAGGAGAGGGAAAATGCGCTGGCAACGGGTGGCTAACAGCAAGAAACAAAGGAAGGAGAGGGAACCTTGCTCCGAATCTGTTCCTCCAAGTCATCGAGGCGCTTTTTGCCCACGACAGCCTGAATGCAACGGTAACGATACGTAATCTCGTCAATGTCGACTTCTTGGCTGCCCGCGGGTGTCTCGAGGCTCGCCTGCAAGGCCGCCTTGCCCGACTCAGTCTGCACGGCCATAAGTGCGGCCTCCTCATCATAGCTTTCTTGGTATGTCGTCTCCCAGACGTGCTGCCCCGAGTAGTAGAAGTTATCTCCCAGATTGATGTACGAGCGCGCCTTCTTGGACGACCCCGACTTGATCAGAATCTGCTCATAGTTGCACTCCTCTAGCGTCTTGTAATACTCAGCAAGATCAACCTTCGAGCCCTGCACGTAGATGCGGCTGCTTTTGGAATCCTCAGTGGGCTTTGAGGCAGCTGTAAAGCCCGAGCCGGCCAGCGCGAACCCCGACGTCTGCATCGTGCGCTGCCCCCTTGACATATCCCAGTGCGTCATGGGTTCAGGCGAATCTGGCGGGCATTGCATGGCCACACGCGTCGAGTTGGAATACGTGGTTCCAAAGCAATCGCGCTGCTTGTGCACGTGCCCAGTGTACCTGCGCGCCACACAACTTACTTCAGCTCGACACACGGGCTCCACCTGGCGCGCGTGTCATATCCCCGAGGTCATGTATCGGGCTGCACAGGTGGATCTGACATAGACACACTGCCGGTTCTGAAAGCTGCTTGGGAACGGGGTAAATGTCGTGTGTAATGCACACGTATTTTGGCATTCAAACAAACACCATGTGTCCTGTTGAAGTGCACACAACCTACCATACAGCACCGCATCACAGGGCATGTAGGCAAGAGTTCAGAGAAAAGATGCAGAGAAAGGGTGCGGGCTGACAGGCTATGTGAGGCAACGACCGACAGATGGCCCACAATGTGCTTGCCAAAAACACGCTGAGGAGTGCAGGTGCCAGGGAGCCAGCACATGCGGGAACAGCAGCACCCTTATCACTTCGCATATCGCTGGCCAGTCTGCACACATGACACCAGCAGTGGTCCGGCACACACATTGCTTGGCAGTCTCCCCGCACCAGTGAATCCCTCCGGAAATATACTAGCGCCGTATATGCACACGTATAAATCCACACAGACAGCGTGTGTCTTGGAGTGCACTATGCACGACCAGGTTCGTCCCAGAAACATGCGGGCAAGGCTTCAGGAAAAGATGTAGGCAAAGGGCGCAGGCTGACGTGAGGCAACGACCACCCGGACAAAAAAGTGTTGTGCAAAAACACGCTTAGGCAGGATTAGGTAAAAGGAGCAGCGGCTACGGGAACAGCCGTATCCTGCTCCAGCCAGTCCACATGCTGTTGGCGCATATGTCTTGCTGCACACACACTTCTGGCATACATGCTGCACACTGCTTGCAGCACCCGGTCGGCACACCGCGCCTCTCCATGCCATGAGACAAAACAAACTAACACCATCGCATTGCTCACCCGGGCATGTAGTGGCGGTTCTTGCGCTGGCTAATATTGTACACCCCCCTTGCCTGATCGTCTTCCATTGTCGGTTCACGTCGGTGTGACTCGATCGGGGAGATCACAAGTTCACTCTTTCAGATCAACGGCCCAAAAAAGTTGAATTCTATGCGAGCTTGTTTTGGTGTAAGCTCGTGCTTCACGTTGTCCAAAAGTGTATGTGTACACGTTTGTGTCTATTCGTGTGTGTATGTGTGCGTGTGTGTGTGTATGCGTGTGTGTGTTTGTGTATGTGTTGTGTGTGTGTGTGTGTGTTTGTGTGTTTGTGTGTGTGTGTTTGTGTGTGTGTGTGTGTGAGAGAGTACGTGTAGGTGTAGGTGTACCGTTAGGTGTACGTCTAGGTAATTTTGCAGGTATGTGTATATTTGTATGCATGTGTGTGTGTGTGTGTGTGTGTGTGTGTGTGTGTGTGTGTGTGTGTGTGTG
>Ga0105055_10012793_pt1 | contig 10160 bp, 7 predicted proteins | sample BON03_FD_78090 | JGI IMG/M metagenome (GOLD analysis project Ga0105055, IMG submission 78090) | Freshwater microbial communities from Lake Bonney liftoff mats and glacier meltwater in Antarctica - BON-03 | ecosystem: Environmental > Aquatic > Freshwater > Ice > Glacier meltwater | place: Lake... | reverse complement strand
TTTCACACACGCGAACAAACCGGTAATAATAGCCAATGCCACTCTGGCGCACACTGTCGTACGACACTATCAAATCGAGATGACCCATGGAAGACCGAAGATTGTTTGGCAGCTTCGACACATCGCACATGCCTTCTCCCGGGGCCAACGGAGGGTTGTAGATCGTGTCTTCGTACCAATAGGTCTCAACCAGCAGCAGAAACTCACGTGGTTCATCGTCTGCCACTTGCATCTCCAATGTTTCTGTGAAATATTTGCTGTGATAATTAAAAGTTCCACCCACTTTCAGACCATTCGGCGCAAGCACCAGGTTGTCTTGGAAAATCTTCCACGTCTCGCCCCAATCCCCAGGCGAGGGCATAGGCAGAACACTGGCTGCGCCACACGGAATGCGGGTTCCTGGAACAAGGTATGCAAGCGCATGGAGAGCGGATTGATACTCGGCGTGCAGTCTGTTCCGCACCAAACTCATCACCCGGCGATTTACGAGCTTAACACTGACAAAGAGGGTCAATGCATCATGCTCCAAAGACAGCGAATCGTGCTCCACCGCCAGTGAGCGAAACATGCCTGTCAGCATGTCGTCCGTCAAGTCCATCAGGTTTGCGGGAAACATGGCAACAGCAGTGCCAAGTGCAATGCCACCGCCATCGCCTGCTGCACGACCATTGTTTCCATCGCATCCGCCGTCCAAGCTCATCTGTGTCTGCTGTAGACGTCTCTCACTGCAATCACTAAAGAAGCCCAAGTCTCGAACGTCAGTTCGCGTCTCTTTTTTTATTTTTTTTTACGGGCGGAAAACTGTCGAATTCTCAGCCAATAGATGTGAAACTGGGACACGCCCATCAATGTGATGGGACCGTGTGAAAATGACATCATTATCATTGTGGTTATCATTTGTTTCGTGTCTCATACGCCAATTGGATGTCGGATCGAAATGGCCAGGGGGCATTTATGTACTATACGAGCCAAGATGTTCATTAGACTCAGGGAAATTGGAATTTCATTTTTATTGGTCGCCATTTAAACTCTGTGTCGTTTGACGGTCGATAATGCAACCCATGCACAGATCAAACTGTGGGGTTGCAATGGCTGTACGCAGCCGAAACTGCGGATTATACAAGCAAGGGTCTATATATGAATAATGTGTATTAACACACCACTCACACATGTAGTAAACGACGCCGTACTAGATGCCAAAAAAACTATTTGGTCCGACGATTTGGTCCGACTTCAAATCTCATCAATCTCCCTCCCCCTCTTCTTTTCAGAAGCAGATGCCAATGGTGCCGTATCGCTAGGAGTAGGAACAGCTGGCGATACAGTTTCCACTTTGGCCACAAAGAGAACGATGTTTTTGGGTTTGTCATACACCAAAAACAGGAAAGGGCGATCGACTTTGACCTTAATGGGCACCGGCACACGAGGCTGACTACAACCCTTGGTCGTACAAACCGCTGTGACGGCTGCAGCGACGGTGCCTTTTTCATCCACCTTCATGACTGCTTTGTGTAGCACGTCTCCAATATACGCACCTGTTGACGCCATGCGTTGGAAATCGGCACTTGCATCAAACACAGCGCCCATTCCAATGTCCTTAAATGTGTCAGCCAACGACTTGATTCCGTATGTCACCTCGAAACGTGGCAGCTGCAGTTGTACCAAACGCCCCTGTTGTATTTCGTCTTCGCATACCAATTCATCCCACGACGAGTCGGTTCCAAATAGTTCCTCAATGGTGTTGTTCATGCCATCCTTGCCCGCAATATCCGGAAGGACTATGTAGGCGGCAGTGTGGTTTCTGTATGATTGTATCAGAGTTGACGTTTGAGTGAAAAAATATAATACTCATTCAGACCGTATACGTTGACAATGAAAAAGCATACAAAATCATAACAATATACAGCAGAAAAAAATTAGATTTAACATACTTGCGTTCGGAGCCGACAGTGCCGTAAGACAAAACCACAATGGATGCTGTCTGGGTCTTGGTATACTGCAACAAACAAATATGGATGGACGTCAGGACAATTTTGTTTGGAATTCACTGCATCCATGAAAGCATCACAACGCTCGCCTGCCGAACAAACCTCCACATGCAATCGCCAGGGAAAAAGAGACAAATGCCTCTATACATTGTCATAGAACTCTTAAAGGCACAACAAGACAGAGGGGATTAGAGAAAACAGAAACGTACGTCCATGTGTGTTTGCTTGTACATGAGATTGCACTGGACTGGCTCGTTGTCCGGAAAAGGGTAAAACCAGTCGACCTTGGTGATTTTCTCGTTGAACTCATCTTTCCATTCGCCTTTGAAGTACACAACATTGAGAATGACGCACGGTCCTGATGGCTGTGGTAGAAAGATAATGAAACCGTGCATTATTCGATGAAAAGATATTTGACATGACAATGTTGTGTATCAAATGTCATTCAGGACATGATAGTTACGTACCGGGTATTGCAAGATCTGATTGATGAGACCTTCCGTATGCAGGGAGACCCATTCATTGATGGCCTTGGCGGATCCAAGTGGATGTACCTCAGACAAAAAAAACTCCTTACACATATCAATATACGCTGGGTCGATATCGCCCGCAACCCACACCGAATTTGCCGCAAGCAACTTGACCTTGGGATCTTTTGGTCCGTCGCAGATGTCTTGCATGATATCTTTGAAATACGCGTGCACTTGCTCCTCATTCCCCACCTGCACAGAATCCATACAGCATCATCGAGTGATTGTATACAGACAATGGTCAAACACCCATCACAAGCACACCTTCATGCGCACGCACATGACATTCCCATACGCCAGCATGCATAGAAACACACCAACTTGTGCTTGAGAATCGTGCGCATTAATTCGTGCGTCACACTGTCCTTTGTGGCACCTGTGTTGAAATGAATGCATTCGCACATTTATTGAACCTCGGAAAGACAGCGAAATCTATGACATCACCTTACATCGGACGAATACAGATACACCGGCAACATACATACACCGAGATGATGTACACAAACAGCTTTGAAAATTGTGTTTACCACAGGTGGCCATGGCAAGTGCGATTGCGATAGAAAACGGTGACACCATTACATTGCCCGGCTCGTTCAACGCAAGCTTTCTGTGTATCAAGTATGCATGCAAAATTCATTGTCGTGTGTGATTAACATGCCATCCACAGAGCAGGGCATTTCAAGCTGAACCTATGTTGTGTCAAAAACGACCGCTGTTATGATGGCATGGACCATCAAAGGAACTACCATGCAAGGATAACTTACTTGAAGATGGTATTGCCCAGCGCAGTGATGGCATTCGTCAACACCGTGGTATTATCATCGTCGTCAGACATGTCGCACGTTTTCCGTGTCTTGCGCGATGATTCCGTCCACTTCGTCTCGATTTGACCACTTACCAATGATTTTCGAAAAAAAGAGTCATCAAGTTCGCGTTGAAAAATCCTGTTACGCCTTTTTACACCGGTTACAAAAAAAAGTCAAATTTTGATGTTTTGTAAAAAGCGACCATGCCACGGAATATAATGCCACAGTCAACGATTGGAACAAAATGAAATTGAAGGCTTTTTCGATGTTTAGGGGTACAGCAAAGCGAGCATGAACAAGAACCTGTAGATTTTTATGGATCAGAAGGAATCGAACCTACAATACAGACACCAGTCTTGATCGTTTTTTTTACATGGTTTTTCGCCGTAGCGTTACTCCATAAAATGAAGATTACTTTCGTGTTTTTTTCCTGTGGAATGACTGGTAAGCTTGGATGTAATCAGCTATCGAATGCGTTATGCAAAAGATAAAGCAACAGTTGCTGTACACAGGGCAAGAGAACACACGGAAAGAAATAACATTGTGACAAAGTTTCAATAAGATTGTAGAGGATATCCAGGGTTGCTGTAAGATCGTCCACATAGATAGTTCGGGAATTTCCCAACCAAGTACACTCAATTGAGTATTCATGAAGTTTACCAAAGTGTTTGTCTGATTCACAATAGCATACCTGGCCACTACAACCATTAGAATGAAAGGAGTCACGGCACACGCTAATTGCAATTTGAAGCTACAGAGTATCATCCAGGAAATGTTCATTCCACTGAAAATGTAAAGCGCGGCTACGACACACGGGTCCACCGAGTCTCTCATTAAGGACACGGGGTCCTGTCGAGCAAAGATCGAGGTCTTATAGACGACTAAGACATACAGAATAGTGGAGCATACAGCCGATAATAACGATAACATCTGTGTTGCAAAGTGTACAAAGGTACACAGCGCTCGAGCACACAACGGTGGTTCGGAAGCGGGTGTTCTGTCGCTCTATACAGTTTCGTGTAATAAAACAAGAATCGAAAGAAGCGCGTGTGGTGACAGACACTCTTATGATATGTTGTGTCTTATATAGTAAAGTTACATGACACTTTGTCATTGTAGTGTAAACCTAAAATGTACACACACATGTATAGAATGCAACACACAGTTTTTGATCAGGCGCACTGGGAATTGAACCCTATCTGAGTGACATCCATGCCATAACGCCCTGATTTGTTGTAGTGTTGACTCACCATTGAAGTTTTTCGAAAACAGTGTGTTAGTGGGATTTCGAATGGGACTGGACAGAATTTGTCTTAGATCCTACTCCTACGTGGAGTGCGGATCTTTGCACTTTGACGAGTTTGGTCATTGTTTTTTGATGTTGTCGCTCCGGGCAACACAATCGAGGTGCGTTTCCCTACACCACCACACACACCTGTCCACACAGACACAAAAAACACCGAAACATGCGAAACGATCTTGTACAGCTTGTTTCTAACATATTGTACAAAGTCCAAGAGACACTGATACCAGTCCTGTATTTTGTAAAACACAGCTCTGATTTGCAGCATTCGCCAGAGGGAAAAATACAGGAAGCAGTAACGTACAAAAATATGGTCTTGCACGAAGATATTCATACAAAATACCAGCTGGGCTATGAGGGTGAAAACAACCTTGCTCACACTCCATCTGTTCCAGCTGTACGCACAACTGAATATTACTGCGAAAATCGTCGGGCATGTGTGAATACTGTCTACCGTGCAAATTATAGCATATGCGAGAGTGAGTATGGAAATTGCCACACAATTATGCGGATTGGGAATCAGCGACAAGAATGAACTCATCCAGCAAAAGCCATGCACCAAATTGAATAGGTTGTATGGGTTATATGGGTTATAACACATAGACCCAAGTAAAAAACCGGTGATCGAATCCTGTATCTCAACCTGTTTCAGCTGCCACACATGAATGGGCTTCGGGATGTAGTTGGTTGTGTCGATTTGGAGCTTATAAAACCCGCCATACTTGCTGGCCAACACTGTATACCAGACGTCAGCTACGACAATCACAATCATGGTCAGAATGATGATAACATTGTCACAAATTGCTTTGTTTTGTTCAAGTTTGTCTTGTTCCGCTTTTTTCAAATTCCTTTTCTCCATGGCAATCTCGGCTTCGATGTGCTCGATGACTTCGGCTGAGACCTGCTTTTTTGACGTGCTCTTGTGTCCACACACAAACGGCATTTCTTTCAACTTCAATACAAAAATACACTGTGTGATGTAAAATGCGTGTCACAGCGATGGATCAATACAGTACTACACTTCTCAATGTAGACGGTAACGATGATTCAACTCTGCAGTTTTGGCAACAACTGATATATTGCTATTACAACAGACGTGTTGGTTCTTATATACTAATCATGTTGTAAGTGGATGACTGACCTGGCAATATATTGACATGGTTGAAAATTCTAGAAAAAGGGAAGGGACAAGTCATTGGAACATTTGATTCCATTACGAAAATGTGTCCGTACACACTTGGCCACAGTATAGACGTGTTTTATTGGTCTATGAGACATGATACGCTCATTTGAACTCGGTATGACGCAACGAATGCGTTTTTATTATTTTTGAATTGTATACAAACTCAAGCTCTCACGCTTCCTGATATTGCAGATTGTCTTGCAATAGATTTGCTTCGAAGATTTCTTCAAAGATAGCAGGGTCCAACAGATGGCTCGCGTCTTCTAACATGTCAGTTGATTCGTTATATACATACATATTATGCATTTGCGATGTGCTGCAAAAGAGAGCAAAACTTTCGCCACCCCATTCTATGATGGCTGCAGACAACAAACAGCCCTGTTTACCCAATGCACCTTGTATGACCCATGTCTGGAAAGTTTTCCAGATATTTTCGCTCATGGAAAAAATACCCTGTTTCACAAGATGTGACATCAATGCTCGCGTATGATGGTGGCTTTGGAAGTGGTGGAGGAAAACATACATACGCGCTTGTTTCTCTAGCTCTGTACACGAGTTGTAAATGTACAAACAATTCTGCGTCTCTGCTTGTGTCCGGAAAATTTCGAGCTGTTGTACGTGGGCTGATTCGTTGTAAATATTGTTGTATATGGCACCAATGGAGCACAATTCTGCCAAATCAAATTTCATGATCGACGGCAACCGCGCACTATCAACATTCTGCACCAAAATAGCACAGTATGTGACCACTACTCGCATTTTTTCAATCGTCAGCTCTTCTTTCGGGTCGTATTTGAATGGCATAACGTAACAGTAATCGTTGACCTCTGAACTAGACTTGAAGTTGTGTATATCACAAATCATTTGTATGTCCCATGGTTTGTGGTGCATCGAACCATACCATGTCAGCACCTCGTCGACCGAATAAGCTTTGTCGCCCAATGAATCATCATGTAATTCACAGAAAACAGAGGCAGTGTATGAGGCATCATATCGGTGTTTGATAATTTCGCCACAGAAAACCAGATGTGCTTCTGCGTTCAATTGTTCTATGAAACGAGTCCATAATGCGCTTTTGAATGACTCTGTTTTTTTATCCCATTTCCACCAAGCTTTCTTCTGGATGGCCATGTATTCTGGGAGATTGGTAACGATAGTGTCAGCTTGCATTTGTACGTTTCGCTGGTCGGTTTCTCCTGCATTTAGACGTCTAGATCCAACACCGCTAGATCTACCACCGCTAGCCCCACCACCGCTAACTCCACCACCGCTAGATCCACCACCTTGTGTGAAATTCATTTTCATCTCCACATATTCACTGATTTCTCTGAAATCACGATTTAAGATACAGGAACACACAAATTGACTGATCTCATCATCGTCATCTTGTTTAAATATGATCTCGTGTGACCATCCTAGTCGTTCCATTTTGACTGCGTCGTTATGCAGATGTGCCTGAATTTTCTGCCTGACCGTGTCAGGTTGTGTTGTCATTGCCTCGACAGTATAGTCCCGAAAACATCGCAAAAGGACGGATTCTTCGGTCTGAGGGTGCATATAGCCACTCAAATCCATAGTGAGTTTTTGGAAAAGATTGGAATGTCTGCCAAGAATCCATAGTAGTGCATCTTGCTTCACTTTATGCATTATCTGTAGCACTTTGGTGTGTCGTGGCTTGTGCAAAGTCACATAGTCTATTTATATAGGGACACATGCTATTTTGAGAAGGAAAAAATCGGGAGAGAATATTGCCTGTCATCGAATGGGACACATGCTATTTTGGGAAGAAAAAAATCGGTAGAGAATATTGTCTGTCATCGAATGGGTCACATTAATTGCACATCCTATACACATTCTCCCGACACAATATATCAAATAAATCACATACCATATTTTCTTCGTATGTCATACAACACTCTATACAACGCACGGAGACACCAGACATGACAAGCGTATCATGTAGTGACACCATATCCAAGGGCTTTACAAGTTGCGAATTCACTTGACAATTTCCTATATAAATACACGTAAAAAAAGACATAAAGCGTGATTGAGAAACAGTGCGCAAACATATTCCTGATGACAGAAAATAATACCATGCATAATGCTACCATGCATAAGGCTACCCCAATAATTACAATGGACACAATGTATCTGTCCGTGCATGTGTGTGTTAGTAAACAGATTGTTGCTCTCATGTCCAGTCGTATCAACAGTGTTGCAAACATATGCAATAGTCTGGATGTAGAAACGTTGACCTTGACTGCTTTTATTGACACAGAGTGTCACAAACGAAACGAATCTGTGTTCATAGAGTTAAATTGTCGGGCATGTTTGGATGGCGATTTTTCTCTGCTGAAGAAACCTCCTCTATGCAGTGAATTATTTATTGCTACCATTCTCGACACCACCAGAATTCGTGTGGCACATGTCACACCATTCAATGTGAAAAAGGCAGAAACCATGGGCTGGATACCATAACGTGTCAAAAAACAGGCATAACGGCTGAATTCGTGTGTTTGCGCCAAAATGTCCAAATCGGAACTCAAACACTATTTATGGTATTTGTGTTCATAAATTGGTACATAACTTCGACCAAGTATGACATGCCACGCATAAAATACTAGGTTACACAAAATGTCTTCGCATAAGCGTACATATCAAGCATTGAAGACGCCGGTGGCAATTCTACAATATCTGCAAAGTGTACTAGGTAGTGAAGATTACCAAGACGTACAAGATTGCGTGTTTGAGCACGACCGACACTTACAGAAAACACAGCAGCAATGTAAAAAATCCTGCTCGGAGGCTTTCCTATACACAAAGGCATGCTCGACGATGTTTGCAGATTTACACAATGTTCTTACGATGCACTGTGAATTCATGCATGTCTATAACAAACTCTTTGACGTGTCGTGTCTGGTTGAAATGATGATATCGAGCACCAGTCTGCAAAATCAAAATCAAAATCAAAATCAAAATATAAATACTGATAATGGTCATCTCGACGAAACACAGAAAACTGAAAACGAAAAGATAGCTGTGCAATTAAAAACAGAGTGTTTCCAACAGAGAATCGCAGAAATTACTGTGCGATTCCACAAAAATCTACGCGAGGATAAAGAGCAAATCGCAAACACAAATTCGCAACTCCGATTCTCTCTAAAATATAAAACGCTATCTCGCATTCTGCATTTGGCACGTGGCAACGAAGAATGTGGAATATTGCCAGAAAACGCCGAGATCGATAAACGAGACCCGACAACTAACAAAACACAAGACTCGTTAATTGATAGTCTCATTAAGCATTCTAACGCATATGAAGCACTCAAAAATAAGTGTATGCTCGGAGCCATCCTCAGATATACAGAACGCAGGAAAAAACGATTGGAAACTGAAAGAGATCAGACACGCATTGGATCACTCCGTGTGAACTCCTTGGCGTGTATGAATGGTCTCGAAGATGATCTCATCAAAAATGCCATTGCCATGTTGCAAACAACGCATTCGCAGAATGATATGAAAGTCAAAATTACCAAGACTCTCGAGAAAACAAAAAGCGAAAATATACTCCTGCAGATGGAATTGGATAGTGTATTGACAAAAATCAAGCAAATACAAAAATAGAAAGATATTCGGTATACCACAAAAACGGTATTCTGTGCCAGAAACGCCAGTGGCCATCTTGTGATGTGTCCAAAGAATTTTGTATATACGGTTTTGATATATACGGTTTTGATATATAAATCATTCTACCCAATCTTTGTGTTTATGGCGTGAAGTGTCTCTTGGGGCTCGAATTCGATACGCTTGTGTAATCAAGTGGAACAAACATGGCTCCGGACTATGTGCGCATACAGAGTTATGCGCCCTTGACAAACGCAATTCAAGATCGTATTGACGACGTCGACATAGACGTGGCCTTGTCGAACGTGGTGTGTTGACATACCATGTATACTACCACTACTATGCACACTACACATACACCATGAGCGAGATAGACAGGTTTATGTTGCAATTTTCACTCTCTATGTCTCGTACACAAAATATATACTGATACTTGTTGTGTGAATCAGGGACGTTTGGGTGATCATCATTTGCTATTGCATATGCTTCAGAATGATAGTGCATTACAAGGCAGTATTGATTTTTATCGCAACAACTACATCGACTGTACGATTAGTTCGAATAAAATACCTGATGTGGTTCATGACAAACACATAGCGACCAGTATACAAGAACACTTGCAGACGTTTCTCTTTGAAGCTACAACGTATTATCTGGTGCTTGGTTTTGTGGTATTCCGTTTTTGCAAATTGCCACTTCATCCTGATATTTTGGTCCCATTGG
>Ga0105055_10012790_pt1 | contig 10163 bp, 11 predicted proteins | sample BON03_FD_78090 | JGI IMG/M metagenome (GOLD analysis project Ga0105055, IMG submission 78090) | Freshwater microbial communities from Lake Bonney liftoff mats and glacier meltwater in Antarctica - BON-03 | ecosystem: Environmental > Aquatic > Freshwater > Ice > Glacier meltwater | place: Lake... | reverse complement strand
TGACCATGCAAATGCACTCTTGTAACACACATATACAACATACACACACACATGCACGCACACGCACGCATGAGGCATGACGATATGTGTGATGCTACCTTGATTTCATGCAAAGCTTTGTGGTGGAAGGAAGGATATGTCTGCACATAGGATATGTCTGCACACGCACACGAAAGTCTGCACACGACAGTCAAGACAGATTGATCGCTTGTGGCTAAGTATCATATTCATCCTGGGTCTCTGTATCTGTGTGCTGCGTGTGTCTCTGTATGTGCGTGCTGTGTGTGTCTCTTGTGTTTGTCTCCCTCGTATGTGTGTGTGCCTGTTTGCAGCTTGAGCAGCTGCTGCAGCAAGAGCGGGAGTCGTTGAGGAGGCAGCGCGCGGTGCTGGGCAACAAGACGAGCGGCGGGGCTGCTGACAAGATGCAAGCCGAATAAAGTCATGCATGCAACTTGGTGCATGCTCATCGCTTACCAACCATGCATCGCTGCATGCACCTGCACCGAGAGATACCTTAGCATAGCCAAGACGCATCGATTGACCGATATTGCGGGTTTCTTTCCGCAAATCAGCAAAGTATGACGCGTCACTTATTCGGGACGCAACCTACATATAGAAACACTCAGAAGGCATCAATGAGTCTAGGTAGTCATTGCCAATGAGTAGATACCGTCGCGATACAATAAAGTGCGCATGGTCATGGTAAGGAACCAGCTGCAAGCATTTCCAGCGCTGATGCACGCCTGGTTGCAATTGAAGTCTAGGCCCATCTACATATATTTTAAGTAGCAGGGCTACAGAAGATAAGCGGTTCCAGGCACTGCACCGGAAAGATGCGCGCCGTCTCGTGCCCCAAAACACCTACATCTATTGCTATGGGGTGGCCACGAATAGTAGGCTCCTTAAATTATATGTCTCTTTTGCAAAAGAGTCCTACAAAAGAGACTACATTCTGCAAAAGAGACCTATAATTTTAAGGAGCCTACTATTCGGCTAGACTGGCCAAGGATACAGAGGACAAGGACACACACATTGGTGTTGTCTGGTTGCGTTGTCATATTATTACTGGTTGCACAATTGGGCTAGTATACACCACCTGAGGTGTGCGTGATTTTCGTGTGATTGGTCATGGCTCTGATGCCACATGTGGATGTGAGTGAGTGATGCCACTCCGTGTGGATGTGAGTGAGTATTTTTTGCGTGTGCATGTGCTTTGTGTTTGCTTCTTGCCATTGTTAGTTCATGCATTTCGCCGTGCGTTTCGCCGCGCATTCCGATTGGGCGCGGAATCTCATTTCTTTCTTGACTTGCTGTCTTTCGCAATCACGACGATCTCATTGCCATACTCGTCCAAACGACTAGCCTCCTCGCGCTTCTTCCTCGCAACCAGCCGCTCCGCCTTGTTCTTAATCGTACCCCTATCGTCGAGATCCTCATCATCGTCGTTCTCGTCGTTGCGCCGCGGCGTCGAACCGCCGCGCGTCATGGAAATGCGATAGTTGTGCTCGGCATCCTCGAGGGTAATCAGGAGGTTTTTGGCGCCCGTTGCCTTTGCCTCGGCATTCTGCTTCGTCTGCAGCGCCACCCCGCCGATCGTCTTCTGCTTCTCCTGCAGAAACATGTAGACATAGTCGAGCTTTGCCATGCTCTCGCGCAATTTTGCAAGCACCCCAGTTTTAGCATCTTGCACTTTTTTCATCTCCATTTTGATCTCCTTCGCGCCCATCTGCTCGCCCACCCTGCCCTCTCCCTGCACCGTCGGATCGTCACCCTCTTCAATCTGACTTATATCGTGCCCTCCTACTTCAACCGACAAATTGCCGTCTTCTCCACCAAGCCCCAAATCGTCAGCGCCCTGTGTCTCGTCAGCATTTACATCATCAGCGTCAGACTCTTCGTCGCCCCCCTCGCCCTCGGCCAGTTCCTCAGCCACGGGCGCAGGCCCATTCTTGGCTTCTGCCATGGCGAGAATCTCATCGACTTGCGACTCCTCCAGATCGACTTCCTGTAATTTGATGGCCAGATATTCGAATGCAGACCTGTGTGAAAGTCGCCAGCGTCAGCTCTTTTTTCGGTAGTTCAGAAAATCTTTTATCATAGACGTCTTTTTTCGGGAAGGACCTCTTTTTCAGAAAATGTCTTTTTCGGAAAGCATTTCTTTTCGGAAAGGACGTCTGTTTCCTTTGATTCCCGGATAGCCCATACGGATTAACAAATTGGACTTGATAACCCATACGGATTAATGAATCGGTTTCCAAAATCCACAAGTCAGGACATAGTGTGTTCCAGATTCTGTCCTAACTGCTGTTTCTGTCCCGACCGTTGCGTCCCGACCATTGTGAGGGAAAAATCTGCATGATCTCAATAGGGGAGTGTATCTACCCTATTTAGGGGAGTGTATTCACAGATCGTAGACACAAGTATCACAGCCCTCCGCCGCCCGCCTGATTTGTGGGCCGCCCACAGGCGTACGGCGGGAATTCGGGTTGTTTGAAATATGATAATAGGAGAGGTGCAGGCCATAGGGGGGAATTCTGGAGACCACCAAAGATAAACTCAAGATTGTTGGAGAATCCACATGAAATCTTGTGATTCTGAGATTCGGGGCGCGGGGCCGCCGCGCGAGCGAGCGAAAGAGAAAGGGGCGAGAGGAGAGGGAGAGACCTGACGCGGATCAGATTTGCTTCAATGCCCGCCTGTTTTCTGACACGTTCTTTCATTCTCCGTTTGACACGCGTTATCTCCTCGCGACATTCTTGCACCTCGTCTCTTTCTGCATCGTTTGCACTACCACTGAATTTAACCTTCAAAAGCTCCTGCTCCAATTCTTGTCTGATATCTGTGAGGTCATTAATTTTGTTCTTGTTATGCTCTAGCAACCCTTCAAATTTCCCTTCTCGGCCAGATCGGTTCAAAAAGGCATCCTGTGTTGAAAATAAAAGATCAAACAAAAATGTGAATCGAAATGTTTCTTTTTTTGTCTTTGTCTCAACGTGTTGACGCACAGTCGGGCAGTCACTTCTCTCCTGTGACTTTGTCTATGCTTCGATCGCAGGTACCGGGGTTTTTGATTTATGCGTTGATCCGACCTTGATTTGAAAAATCGGGATTTTGAGGGTGGAATCCAGCGGAATGCAAGGACCTGGAAACAACAATGAAAATACTCTGTGGAAACCCCGAAACCCCCATACAGTGTGCAAGTTCTCCGACTGGAATTCCTCCGAAGTGCGGGTGGCGCACGGCAGCTGCGGGGGCCCCTGCCGCCGCACGCCCAAAACCCCTTCCGGGAGGGGGGTGGTTCCTGCGATCCGCTTGTTTTAGACGAGGCGTTGCTGTTCTGCGAAAAATCATGCCACGACAGGCGTGGGAGCAACTCAAGATAATAGTACATACACTATGCACACACAAACACCTCAAGCTCCTCGACGCTCTGAATACCAGATATACTCATCATCTTGTTGAATCCATCTTCAAGATGAGTTAAGAAACGATCTCGTGCGCGCTGAGCCTTCATGGTCTCGGCATTAGCAGCAGTTGCTGCCTGCTGCCGTTGTATGTTGAGCTTTTCTTCCTCCTCCTGAAGCCGCCGCATGGCGGCATCACGCGACTGCATTTTCTCGACTTGACTTCCGCGCTCGTTCAGCCGGGTGTCACGTCGATTGCGGTACATATCCATTTCCTCCCAATAGTCTGAAACCCGTTTCTCGGCCGCGTCGCGGTCATTTTTAGCGTCTTGGTATCGTAATGTAAGCATGTGAAGGTCATGTTCGTGATTTTTGACATTCTGTTTGAACTGCGCTGTCTCAATATCACGTCCATGCTTGTCTGTTGCTGACCGCGCCTTCATGTGCAGTAGCGTCTTTGTGTAGGCCTCCTCCTCGCGCAGTGCTTGCGTCCAGTACTCGAGCTTTGCCTCGAGATCCTGGATCCTCAGGGCATTGTGAGCAGCTTTGCGATGCTCCTCGCCCTGTGCTTCTGCATCCACCGCAGCCTTGCGGTCGTGCAGCAGGGCGAGCTCCCGGTCCATGTCCACGCGCTGCTTCTTCATGTCGTTATATTGTTTGGTGAGGTGCGTGACGTGAATGGCAGCCTCGCTGCGTTTGCGATCGAAAACCTGTCGCTCTATAGCCTTTTGCTCTCCTTCCAACGCCCGTTGTTCCGCCTCAAGCACAAACAATCCTGGCCGCTTCTTGACAGTACCGCTCATCCGGCTCTTGGACAACGAGCGCTTCTCGAGAACCATAGATAACTGCGACTCCATTTCAAGGTCGGGGGCCGCACTGCGGCGCCCGCCCATCGGTCCAGGCACCTTTTTAGTCGTGCTGAGTATTGGGCTCATGCCGCGCATACCTGCCAAGCTCGAATTCGCAAAAACATCGGCGCTGCCCGGCCGCGGCGGCCGATTGGAGCTCTGGCTCTCCTCAAACGCCTTTTTGGCCACCGAAGTGAACAAAAAAGGCGTGTGCGTAAAGCGCTGCTGCATGGCCTGCTTGGGCTGCTGCATGGCCGGCGGCTGAATGTCCATCGGCAGGTCCTGCAGACTGATTTCGAGCTGAAATGCGCCGGGAGACCCCACGGCGTCAGTCCGCTGGCCTCGCGGCGGGCTCATGCTGTCGTAGCTCAGCATGGTGCCAGTGCCCACAATCAAAGTGGTGCCACTCCTCCTTTTTTCTCCCTCTCTTCAGTGTGTCACTGAACACGCTGCTGAAACCGGAACGATGGCCGTTAAGTTTTGTTCATAACTAACCTGGACGACTGATCTAAGACCTTAAAAATTCGTGGGTCACATGGACCTTATAAATAAGGACCGGAGAGATGTAACACGAGTAGATCATCATCGAACAATGGGCATTCCAGAGCCCGATGTGACCGTGGCTGACGGCAACGTTGAGAAGGGCGCAAAGATCTTCAAGACCAAGTGCGCTCAGTGCCACAACGCCGACCAGGTTTGTCTGCGCTTGTCGCTGTTTGCTGCCACCCCATGGCTGTGAAGGGGGGGGGTCCGTGCCGAGGCCCAAGGGGGTAGGGTGGAAGGAGGAGCGGACGAAGGAACGGTGCCTGTGCGAGCAGAGTAACTGGTGGCAGGTACAATCTCACACACTGCTGACAAAGCGTTGCGCTGTCGGTGTGCAGGGCGGCAAGAACGGCCAGGGCCCCAACTTGTGGGGTATCATCGGCCGCCAGTCTGGTGGTGTTGAAGGCTTCGCGTACTCAGCGGCGAACAAGAACTCAGGCATCACTTGGAGTGACAAGCATCTGGAAGTGTATCTTGCGGACCCCAAGAAGGTGGGCTTCCCTGCCGATCTCATTCGATTTCTTGCGACTCACATACGAGCAGTTGTACAGCAAGGGGTGTACACAAAAGGTGCCGTTTAGCACGCTACCGAGACACGGCGGTATTCGTTGGTAAAACAATGATGTCAACATCCAGTGATGTAATGTGCTCCGTGATCAACTCTCTTTCTACAAATTTCGTTTTTACAGCCATCAGTACGCCCTATCAGCGCTCAGTAACATTCTCACAAAAATGGACGAATGCGGACGTGACTTGAAGAGGCTTCCAACGGTCTTGGCTGTCATGTATGAACAAGCTGCATGGTGAGAGCAGACATTTGTTCCTTACACGATTATCATAGAGCTGACTTCCTTCAATGTGCAGTACATGCCTGGCACAAAGATGGTGTTCGCTGGCCTCAAGAAAGAGGTAGACCGCGCCGACCTCATCTCGTTCCTCAAGAGCAAGGGATAATACTAGGTGCACTGTGCAGTTTGAGCAAGCATTTCCAAGGGGGCAGTGCGCACCCGAGCTGAAGTGAGGGTTGGTTGATTGTGAGTGAAAAAAATTGAATGTATTTGTGTCGAATGTACTTGTTTCATCCTGTTGGCAACTTGAATTGTGTTACAATTGTCAACGCCCTCGAATACAGCGCGGTGTGGTTGTCCAGAGTGGTCATCGGTGGGGGTAAGTCGGATTGGTTTGATGTGAGGATACTCAACTCATGTCATAACTTTTGAATTCATTTGAGGTGCTTCAGTGTTTTTGATTGTTCACTGCACGTTCCGTGGGCTGGTCGGGGTTCTTCAAGTGTCGCGCATCGCGCCCTTTTGTACATCGCATCTGCAATCGTGATCCAAGATAAAAGTGGTGCGGAAGCATTTTTTGATAGCATTTCTGTTAAGTGGACCTGAAGTGATTGACAATGTATCATGCCATCTGTATCAACGTTTGAATAAGGAATTGAGAAGTCAGATTTGAACAGGAAATTGAGAAGTCAGACTCAACCCCTCTCATGAAGTTATCGGTATTGGCAGGATAAATCAAAGCGAGGAATTCAATCCCACAATCTGCCACATCTGTCCTGCCGATTTTTCGGTTGCAATTTACTTTCTTTTGTTCTCGCGTCCGTCTGAATTTGCGAAGGGTTGTGCGTGTTTTACATCACTACGCACGTGTTCTTTTGGCTTAATCTTTCAGCAAATATCCCGCACAATTTCACATCAGGAAAGCGATCCTGGATTTCCACCTTGTTGAAACATCATGAGATCACTCAAATTCTTCACTTGCAACCGACACAATCTGCAGGATAGAGCTTGCAGGTTTAGGTTGTAAACTTTTTGTCCTAAAATCCTTCCTGCCACCAGCTTAAGTTCTCGGGTTGGAGTGCGGCTCTTCCTAAGAACAGTCGAACAGCGCGAAAAGGTGAGACAATGGCACATCCTTCCATGGACTGAAGGTCTCAGCCTGGACAAATTCCCTTCCTACGTAATAATGTGTTTGCAGTACAGTACGATTCGCTGACCGCAGACATTGGTACACAGTGGGCGTGGTGAGACTCAGCGCACTGGGTCTTGAAAATGGTGTTTTCTCAGCGTGTAGTCGTCTGATGCATTCACATCGTGATCACGATCTACTGTTTTCATGCAATCTCGTGTGTTCCATGTTCATAAGGTCCACTGCACCCGCAATCTCGAGTGGGCATGCGTCGACTCGGACCCGGCTGAGGCTCCTAAAATCTGACGACACACGCCCAATCGAGCAGGTCCCACCTCCAAGTCCTCGGAACCGTTGGCCTGGGTTGACCCAGGTGCTCCTGTGTTCCGAGATGCACTCAACATGATGGTACCTCATTTCAAGTTGAAGTTTTTAACGAAAACATCTGGAAACTTCAACTCACTACCAAAACTTGATAACTTGAAAGTCTCGCAAAAGTGCGAACCTGACTTGGAGAGCGATTTTTTCAAGTTCGAAGTCACAGTGGAATTCATTGGTCTGAGTAATTATTAACCTTTGTCTCACAGCCAATGACTCGGATGAATCCCCCCTCGGTAACCATTCAAAGTTACAGCGATTTTTCTCGACGGTTCAAATGAAATAAAAACTCTACTCTCAAAGTACACGTCAGAAGAGAGGGGTCAAGTAAGAGACACAAGAGAACATTTGACACTTTTCAGGGGACGCACTCCCTGGCTGGCCCAGTAGCACACTGAGACACTGAGACGTAGTCAAATACTCCGAGGTAGCGGATTCCATACATGCCAGAATTTGATCCAACACAAAGACGGCTGACATGGACGGTGTATGCTACTCCCCTGATGACCCTTACCACAGACTTGGGCCTGTCCATACGTGTCTCTATGTTCGAGCATGTCGACTGGTGACATCTTCACATCTTTGAAGACTGGTGACATCTTCAAGAGGTCCCCTGGAATGGGCAATGGCGGAGACTGGTAGAGATGACCGAGGGGTGTTATAGCGAAGGGGATTCCCAGGGATTCCCAGGGTTGCCAGGTGAATAAAATAACCCCCCTGTCCGTGGGATACCCACTATTATTCAATAAAAATTCTACTCTCACCCCCCTCAACACGCTGCATCTTGACCAGAAGGCCTCTTGAGCCGGCGACGCCTGCGTGCTGGTAGTTCCCGCCGAATATGCCGGTCCAAGGTCTGTTCGCGGTGACCACCCACAACAATATAATCCCCACCAATTTTGTACGGGGGCTGTACCGTGGCAAGGGGCATTCACCACATCTCACACCTGACGACTGTCAAGGAAACGTTTTTTTCACGTCTCGCGCAGTCACAGCCTAAGTGGTAATAACGGGAGACAAAAACGGGGAAAAGGGGGGGTCACGGTCAAAATTGGACTGAAAAAACCCAGCCTTCTACACTGATTTATTTTTGATACGAACAAAGTACTTGTATAGATACACAGTATTCAAGACTGTGATGGACAGGAGTGTGTGTGTGTGTGTGTGAGATTGACTGATGTCCAAACATATCAAAATATAAAAACTCAATTCAAGTCATACAAATATCAAATCACACAGGTTTTTGCGTTCCGTGTGCCCAACAATACCAACCTGTGAGTTTGCGCCCTCTCGCTCTGCGCCTCAAAAGCCCTCGTGTAGTGCCTGTGTAGCACCCCAGAATCACGAAAATTCAATCTGAGTTGACGAGCAAAGACGCGGGCTCGGCGACGCCTGCGTGCTAGCCTGAGAGCGAGTGGGAGGGTATACGATGCATAGGTCTCGAGCTCATCTCTTTGTGAAGAGGGCGCCGGGCGAGTGATGTTGTAATGGCCTGGTTGCGCTTGACCTATGTTGTGCAGGCCTTGTTTTCAAGTCACACACTCTTCAAGTTCTTTGTTTTGGTTTTGCATGCGTGCGCTTGTGCTGTTGCGTGTATGTGCTGCTGTGTGTGTGTCATTTTAGGGGGCTGGTCTGTGAAGTCGCTGGCAAGAATGGGAGTGTACCCTCGTTACTGGCTGGAAAGTCGGGCCAAATAGGTCTGGTGCCCTGTGTTGATTCGTCTGGAATGGGGTGGCTTCGGTTAGTAGGATCGATAAAATTATAGGTCTCTTTTGCAAAAGATGCAAAGGCCTCTATTCTGCAAAAGAGACCTATAATTTAATCGATCCTACTGACCGTAGCCACCCCATACCCTTAATCTCTGGTTAATCTCTGGAGGGAGCGGGAGTTGAGGGCACATTCGAGGCAGGTCTCGCGACAAGACCCTGCGGCGCCCTAGTGGTATGCTTGCGCTCTCCGTTATATTGGGCGTGGTGCCCTTTTTCAGATTACTTTTCCGGTACTTTTCCTGCCCGGCAGCTTACGGCGCCGGATCACAGATTAGCTTCCGAATCACTTGTTGAAATCGTGTTGAGTGATTTCGAGTGGGGGGGCACCGCTAGATTAGGGTACATTGCTGTCTTGGTAGTTAGGGCGACTAGGGTTGGCAAGTAGTTTAGCCCGAGGATTTATGCCAGCCCAAAAACATTGTCAAGTGTTTGACCCAATCGTTGGGGATGTGCTTGGGTATGCCATTAGGTATGCTCCTATCCCCCGGTCCGGGACAGTTTCTTGGGTCCTATGTAGGGGTGCCCGCCATCCGCTTAGTCCAGTGATTGAAGGGTATTCTACACCAAAGAAAGAAAGAAAGCTAGCAGTTCCCACAGAATATGCCGGTCCAAGTTCTGGTAGTGATGACCACCCACAAAATATCATTTCCACCAATTTTTGTGGGCTGTACAAGGCGCATTCACCGCATCTCACCCTTGACGACTCTTGAGGAGACCCCCTCAGGGCCTTTTCCTTTTTTTTTTTTTGGAACCCTCTTTTCCCGATTCTTTTTTTTTAAAAAAATTGTACCGTGACTCATATATCTCACCCGACAGACCCCCCTAGGGACCAACGCACTTCTACCCTCCTCCGAGGGGGGGTCCTGCGTCCCTGCGTTTCAACACACTTTTTGGGGTGGGGTTGCGTTCGTTGCATCCCTGCCTCCCCTCTACCTACTATTAGAACTTACCCCGCTTCCGCGTCAGCTGTTATAGCCGTCGACAAGGCAATTGAGGATCCAAAAACTCTTCAAAATGTTGGGTATAGATCTAAAGCTTGACACTAACCTTACTCATTCGTCACAAGATCTCGGCGCTCGTAGGCGCTCCGAGTCAGGTTAAGGTCAGGCCAGTGGCGCACGGCGGCAGATCTTGTTCGTGGGCGCGTTATCGCTATTCCCAACACCGAGGTACTACAAAGTATGGCAGCTAAGGTACTGACTCGCAACTCTTCAGTTGCCAGTCGGTACCTTCAAGTTGGCTGCCATACTTTGTCTGGGTGTTGGTAATAGCGATAAAGTGCCCACGAACAAGTGCGAGTCGTT
>Ga0105055_10012787_pt1 | contig 10164 bp, 7 predicted proteins | sample BON03_FD_78090 | JGI IMG/M metagenome (GOLD analysis project Ga0105055, IMG submission 78090) | Freshwater microbial communities from Lake Bonney liftoff mats and glacier meltwater in Antarctica - BON-03 | ecosystem: Environmental > Aquatic > Freshwater > Ice > Glacier meltwater | place: Lake... | reverse complement strand
TGTGTGTTTATGTATGCGTGTGTGCGAGTGTGTGCATGTGTGTGTGAAGGGATGTGTATGAAAGAAAACGAGACACACACACAGATTTGTAGGGCTGCACTGTCATCTTCTGATCCGTTTTTGATTGAATCACCTGTGGAATGTGTATAGGTGGCGTGCACATGTGCATATGTATGATTTGCAGCGACTGCGCTGTTATCCTTCAACACCAAAATAACTACGTGCTGTGTGTGTGTGAGAGAGTATTTGTGTTTGTGTGTATTTGTGTATGAATGTGCATGTACAAAATCACGCATCGGCTTCTCAATGTGGATTGGTTGTGCAAACACCGAAAATTTTCACAAATAACTGTCTGTCGTGCAAATCTGCAAACAAACCCCCATATCTAACCTGGCGTGCCGTATCCGCAGGCAAGTGCTCGATGAGAAGAGCAGCTTCGCCCATGAGCTCAGACACACCTGACGCAGAGCTGTACAGTTTGTAAATTCAAAAAAAAACATTCAGTTGTCACCATTGCAGAAAATCGGCACATCAGGCAAGACTTTTTTTGGCACAGTGTCGAATATTGGAACACAAAATTACACGGGTTTTCAAACCGTGGCACAGACAGCGATGCAAATCCAGCTCAAAGCTAAAATAGGACAAACTGCTTTTGTCTCTACATGCAAGTTGAGACAGACAGGCTCCAATATTCAAAACAAACCTGTCTGTTTTGTCGCTTATTTGTCGCGGTGTTTTTTTGGTGTTTCGCGGCTGCGAAACACAATTTGTGGCAATGGACCTTTTTCATATGTAGTCGGATAATACCGAGCACATAGAGCTTCCAGCAAAGCTACTAGACTATTTCTTAATAAAAGAAACATCAATCAAACCCGGGGGAGGTTGCGGGCCCTGCCCCAATTTTTTGGCCGTGTCCATTTGGCGCGCGGCAGCTCGGGGCTAAATCCCCTTAGCCGAATCTCGTGCCACTATGACTGCACGTGTACATGATATGTCATACATGTGTACACACCGGGACACGGCTCCATCACCGACGACAGCTGTCTGCACAATCCGCAAGCCAGGAGACTGCGGTCTTGATCCAGTCTTCTTCGATTTATATCCTTTGACTGTTATTGGGTGTGCCCCAGCGGGCTGCGCAGAGTGGAGATCGAGCTCCCCATAGAACTTGACTCGCATGGCCTGCGGTACAAAAGAACGTGAACATACTTATCGCCTCGGCGGTTTTGACGCACCTCCAACAGCGTACAATTTTGAGCAAGACATGTCTAAAAATCGAAAATAATGCTAGCGTTGTTTTAGCGTTGTTATCGAGTGAGTGTGCCTTGCATAAATTTTGGACATCAGAGTATATGACAATGATGATTGAAATTTCAAACGCGTGAGCATGTATTCTTTCACTGCTGCCCTTTGGAATTCGAACATTCTGAAATGCTGCATTAACACGTGCAAAGTGAAGCCACACCGCAGCAAGGACGCCATCGCCTTGTGTAACACAACCAACGATGCCCTCTCCCGAATCCAATGGGAGCAATTCAGCCAGCATACCACCCTCTTCGTAGAGCTGCGCCTCTAGCACAGAGAGCGATGGACAGTGCAATTCAGATGCGAGTGCAGTTGCCATCACGACCCGGAACCGGCCGTTAAATCGAAAACAATGATTGGTTTCAAAAACAAATCGAGTCGACAGTAGTCACGGTCCTCTTCCCGGCCACACACAGCAGCGTGTTCTTGACGTTTGTTGTGCCTGAATACGTATCAAATTGAGGAACCGACTGATGATCTCAGGCGTGTCCCCCGTTGCACCTGCCACCATGATAGGTTTGCTTTTTAAACAAGACACTTGTATTGTTAGTCCACAGTCCGTCTGCTCCAACGTGAAATAGTCACGCAGTAGTCTTGACTTGCTCCTACGTGAAATAGTCATGCAGTTTCGTCACAAAAGGCCTGAAAAAGCGATATTTTAAAGCCGTTTGCGTGTCGATTACACGCACATACCACAATACCTACGAACATGATCGGTTCGGAATCCAAGGTCCATTGCAGGAGTGCCGTCCGATTCGGTCAGGCATTTCCGGGCTTATTTATTACCGCACACCACTTGTGTGCGTTCCTGCTGTATTTGGCGCGCTAGCTGTGTGGCACAACACCAAAAAAAAAACTAACGGGAAAGTGACCAAACTAAAACAAACTTAGTTCAGCGTACCAGGTAGCAAACTTTCCAATATTTTGTACTGGTTAAGGTGCCTCAATTCCATCGCGCCCATGTTGGGCGCGATAGACTCTGGGCGATGTCATTGGCCAAAACCCAAAACGAGAAATAACCCATGATGTGTCCTCAAACCTATACTCGAAATTTGTCCAGGAATTACTTAACTGTCAGTTTCGGGATTGATTGATGATTGCTTTTATTACTTGTAACCGTAGTTTAGTACCCTTGCTTGAGGGTCTAGGTAGCGCAAATTCATGTAGATATGAGTTCTTAGTTTTTGAGTTTTTGCCGGAATCGAACTGACGACCTCAGGATTAACACTCTCGCGCTGTGACCAACTGAGCTAGTTTTGCATCGTTTTGGATAAACTTCTCAGCCGTAGAGCGTCGGCGGGAGTTAGACGTGGTTGTACCAAATTTCATATTACAAGTCTCTTATGTTCAAAAGAGATCAAATTTCCATCCAGGGAAGGTTATGTGAGTCAATTTCAACCCACGTACTTGTAGCTGAAAAAGATGGACAATTGAAAAAACTGGAGAATCTGGTACAAAACCATATATTTGGAAGTATTGTCAATGCACGACCCACTATGGCATCCCGCAACGGCAGGAGAGATAACGCAGAAGAGATAATGACAGCATGAGGAAACAACTCTCCTCCCATTCTACAGATTGACTCAATGCACCAAGTTGCCGTGGGCACTTCTTATCATGTTCCTCGTCGGTGCCGTGCAATAATTGCCGCCATTTTTCACAGTTTCGGGACCTACCATTTCAATAGAAATCAAGTCGACTGTCACGGTCCCCGGCCGGCCCTGTGGATCATTTAAAATGTATTAAGGACCAGCCCCGCTGATGTGACATTTGGAAGTTGATACAGCCCGTTTCCGAGAAGATAAGACTCAACATGGTCATCGTAGTAAAAATTGAACTCCTCGATAGTCAAAGTTCACGTCTTTTTTCAATGAGCCGTTGAAAAAGTGACCTGTGATGATGACCATCGAAGTTTTCGATTTCCATTTCATTTTCCAGACTCCTCTTTTCGGGAACAGGTTGTACCTAATCCGTACAAAACATTTCCAACCGATGGAAATGAAAAAGCCAGCCAAATTGAGTTATAAAACTAATATCGATTAATTTTGTACGGAGGATCAGATCCTCGAGCATCTAATTCCCTGCACACGATTTTGTTTATTGGTACTGAACGATAAGCAAGCATATTTTGTAAACTTGGCCATCAGGCAGTGATTCCACATCGTCGATTGGGTCAGGCGGTCTGCCCATTTCCAGCAATTTTTTTTTCCTTTGGCAAACAAGTTTCTGCATCGTTGAATAGGCGCGTATGCACGGGTGCATGTGGCAAAGAAATTTCTGCACCGTTGAATAGGTGCGTATGCACGGGTGCATGTGCATTTTTACGGAGAGTGTGGCATGCATTCAAACAAGTGTTTTTGAGCACCATGCATGTGCACGTGTATATGTTAAAGAAGTATTTTGACATCAGCATACACATTTGCGTACACGCTCGCTACAGTGTGTGCACATGCGCTCATACATGTGCAGTTTGTTCATTCAGCGTTGGGGAACGAGGGTGGGGGGGTTCAGCTAGTCCATGAAGGCACTTCTTGCTTTGCGTGGGGGGTTATCCATGACAGAAGGAGGGATAGGGGTGTTGTCCATGTCTTCTCTATTTTTAATGCGGGTGGGAGTGTATGTGAGTGTATGCATGTGTATACGCACACACACACACACACTGCACATATGGAGAACCCGGCTGTGAGCCCAGGGGTCGGGATGAGACACCTAGAGGGCCCGAAGAATCTAGATGGACTAAATCACGGCATATATGTATTCGTATATGTGTACAAAGTGCACACGTGTATACATATGTTAAGAGGCGGGATGAGATCTTGGACTAACCACTTTTTTTCTGGGACACATTTTTTCTTTCGGAAAAGAAAAGCAAAAGATGTGAACGCAAACCACCGATAATTTAAAAACTCAAATAATAGATTTTAGCGCATAGACCGTCAATAAAGGGTACGAACCCACTTTTCATAGTAATAAAAGCAATGATCATCATCATGTAATTTGATTTTGACGAAGAGAGTGAAAAAGCCTAACTCGATCCGCGTTGGTGCAAGCCTCATCCAGTTTGTCTATGTTTTGCACTCGAAACTTAGCAACGGGGCTCAGTCAATCCAGTCGCACTGAGTATTGGGGATTTTCAACCGCACAACCTGATTTGTACCTGCAAATCTGCAAGAAACTTTGCAAGCAAATTTGAGTAACAAAAAAATATCGAAAATTGGCTGCTGGGTCTCTTTCAAAAGTAATTAAATCGACTTAACGGTCCTCTTGCGCGTTGCCTGAAGAAGCCAGGGTCGGTCACTTGAGTGGTAGGGGTGTGACATTAATTTTCATATGCGAAACTGTTCGAACATGAAACTTAATGCATTATGTTATAATAAACAAGATTCATTCAAGCTATGTTGTTTCCACGATGCTCTTGGATGTTCTTTGTCAACATTATGTCCTCCCGTCCTGATCTCTTCCATTCCACCTGGACAAATTTTCTTGGGGTTTTCAACTGCTTTTCAATCGTGGTTTTTGTAAGAAAACCCGATGTGTGTTGTAAACTGATTTTGACCCTGGCCTCTCATTGCCTGGAGATCCCAACACCGAAAAAAACTGGGTTCAACACCAAGTGACGCATATATGGGCAACTTGTGTTTTGGGCATGCATTGGCACCGCACAGGTTAGCGCCTCACTAGCAGCACCCTAAGATTCTCTCTTAAAACGGTCTAGTTTGCATTCTTTTCTTGTCATCATACTTGCGACATGATATATCTGTTTGTCTCTTTTCCGGCACTGCCGAGCCCCTATCAAAAACTATCAAGTTTGTTGTCACGTCCTCCTCCCAAGAACGCGTTAATCACACTCTTTTTGGCTGAGGTCCATTCAACGTGTGGTCAAAATCCTTGGAACTTCCCGGCCAGTACAAATAATTTACCAACTCGACCTCAGACTCAAAATCAGACTTTCTCAAAGTACTTTTTTTGAACCTATTTACAATCTGATGGGGTAGATTAACTTATCTGTACATACCAGTAATGTAAATAATGTCTTGTTTGCTGGAAGTTTAGTTCCATAAGAATACTAACAGTCCAACAGAAGTTGGAGAAGTTCGGAGCGTTTGTTGTGCAATTTCTCCATTCTTTGGCGGTCTGTGTGTTGCCTGGAGATCCCAACATCAACTTTGTTTTTGGGTCCAAATCCAAATTACATGCTAGCGTGTGGGCCATATATTAAATTGGCAACAGTCCGGGACAGTTTCTTGGGTTCTAAATAATTATTGATTGATGTTGCTTTTATATTGGGTACCTAACACCCACCTAGTCCAGTGATTAAGTTGGGTATTCGCAACCTTAAAAAGAAAGAAAGAAAGAACACAATAAATCAAAATTAAACACGCGTATCCGGGAAAATACATATCGGTTCTGACCACTCATTGAGTCTAGTGATTAAGTTGGGGTTTCGCTACACAATAGTGAAAGAAAGAAAGGATAAGATAGTCATGGTTCATTACAAACCACGGAGTCAGTATGTCTGGTTTGTGTTCGGGTTTCTACAGACATCAGATCTGTCCGATTTTTGTCAACTATGTTTATATATCTGCATAGGTTGTCGACTTTGCGCTTCAGGGGTAGGCTGGAAAAGGTCCTGGAGTATGTTTTGAGTATCAAGAGAGGAAGTTGGATATTCCCCACCCAAGACAGAAAGGAGGAAACGCAGGTGTGTGTTGCCTAGCCCACGCCTTTACACACGTTCTTTTCAAGGTGTATTCCGAGGAGGCCAAACCAAATAGGTGATAACAGACGAGATGCCTTGACCATGGCGAATAGATGTTTTTGAATTCTGCCGTCTCCCTTCCGCTCAGAGCTGTATCTGCACGGCCTGACCGCTGCGTGGGCACTTTAGTGTGAGATCCCAACTTGGGCCTCAGCGCTTTGATGACCCTAATTGGCTCAATCACTTACTCATCCCTTCAGAAGCATATTCGTATATCACGCTACCCACCCTCCACACCACATTCATCTCAGCCCACCACCACGTCCACTACACTCCACAATCATACTTTTACCAATTTTACTATCCACATACATCACACTACACAAACACATATTCTCCCTCTGGTTTCCAATATACATTGCGGGATTGCCATGGTGCCAGGAACTATCAGGCTACCTCATTACTGCGCACCACTCGCATGTATTCCTCACTTCTCGGGAGGGTTAGCGGTGTGGCTGCTACTACCAACAAACAAACAAAAAGCTTCACAGATCCAATCAATCCAGGTAAATTCCATTAAATGGCAATCAAAAACAGAGTGACCACAATAAGTACATCGTCGGAATACTGAAAATCAGCTGTGCTATTGAATGCTCATTACATTCCTCGCATGAAAAACTACCAAAAAAGGGAAAGATAGTCAATATTTTACTTGCACAAATCACCATTTTGCCCACACTCATCACTCTGGAAACAAAAAACCTGATCACACTCTCTCATGGACTCTTCTCTAAAGGAATCCAAGGAGAGAGTAGTCAAATTCTGGTTCGCAGAGATGATGGTGTTGAAAAAGGTATTTTGCTTATGATCGTCCAAGAAGGGGTTGCCTGTCAAGGAGTTCGTCGTCTTCTCTTCAGCTCGGGATCCACGTACAGACTATAGACTCAATGGGAAATGACTCGCAGATCTGAATTTCTGGCGCTCATCATTCTCATGTCTTTCCCTCCGTGTTCATGCGCTTGAAATATCTCAGACCATACTGACCGTGATAAACAGGTAGATTCTGATTACGTAGACCTTGACGTTGCATGACCAAATTTCGACAACATAATCCTGGGTATGGGCAGATTTAGATCACAAAGACTTTGATGTTGCGTGTCCAAATTTTGATTACAGCGTATTGTTGATCCCCTGCCACTGCGCAGCATGAACTGTCAAAATCTAATAAAACGCAAAAGTGCTATAGAAGGAGCACAAATATTTCATCTATTTCACGGTTGCCACTGGATTTACCCGTCAACTAGCATATGAAACAAAAATTGACTGTCTTCCGACGACTCACAGGACATGTTTCTATTGTAGTTTTGAAGATTTGTTGTATGACCAGTACCCCTGTAATCCTCCCAACTGCTGCGTGCCAGGTTGAACTTTTTCTCGCACCTTGTTCCATCCCCTGCATTCCAAAACTTGAAGAGCCAGTTATGGCCAGGGCGCATAAACTTCTTCTCCTCCATGGACCTACAATGTGACATATGTGTATGATTTATTTTTTGGTATTATTCGAATGTATGAATTACATGCCTGTATCAATCAAATCTAGTGTATAGATGGGTATAAAAATATTTACATATATATGTATACATACTTTTTACCACAGATTGTGAGACTGCACGCAACTCCAACTGCCTGGTTTGACCATTGAAAAAAAATAGCAGTTACGTGACCGTCAGACCCAATTGTTCGGGGCCTTCTCGTCAAAAGGTAAAGAATGATGTGTGCAAGTACCTCCAAACAGTCGTCATGTGCCTGTACGCAGTTTGCGAGTACAAGCTGGCCCACCTGAACCGTGAACTTAGCAGGTGAAATGGAAGCGTGACCCGACTTTCGAAGACTCAGGGGCCTTTTTCACGCCCATTGATCATTTGGGACTGCATTGCAAAGTGACAGTTCATTGAATCATGTCAACAGAACAAACCAAATCAAGTCGCGAACATTCAAACAACAGCACCTGGTGACAAAGGAAAGCTTGTTCTCTGTGCACATGGAAAATAAGTCGAGTCACAAATATGGCTTAGACGTTTGACGTAACTTATTCATTGAGGTAGGGTTGGCATTATGGTAGGGTTGGTTCTTTCTCGAAGGAATGTGGATTCTCAATGGAATCTGGTTTACAAGGCATTTCATCGAATTCATTCTTGTTCAAACGAATTGGTTACCCTCTGCCTCTACAATTTCGTTGATGAGCAAGGGTGATTTTTTTGCAAAAAAAAGCTACATTCTTTGCGATTTCCAACCCTTTTTAGAGTAAAATATACGTGAGCTGCTAATCATAAAAAGTCCACAGCACACTCTTCTCCTGCCTCTATGAGACAATCATGTGAGATCAAGAGTAGAACAAAATTGTAGCAGAAGAATTTTGGCTGTGGCCTGAAGACTTTGTCGAGCAAGAAGATCTGAAATGAGAAAAGGAAGACGAGAAGCATAATCTTTGTAATGCTAGATACCAGATTTAGCGCCATGACGAAAATCCCTTTGCATTTCAAGAAAAGAGGGAAGTGTTTGAGTCGTGACTCCTGAGCTAGCACTTGCAGAGGAGACTTTTTTGGCCTTGTCAATCCATGACTCAATTTGAGTGCGTGGCTTTGTTTTATTGAACCGAGGGTGAGAAAGATTAAAAATGAGAACTCCAGTTGCTAGAAAGAATCCTTTCTAGCCCTAGGGGCCAAGTCCTCCTCCGTCTTTTTGACCGATCTACGTACGGAATTTATTCGAGCTCGTATTGAATCGAAGCCTTCCCTTGAGGGAAGTCTTAATTCAATCGAGGGAATATGGCTTCAATTCAATTCCCTCAATTCAATTGAGGGAAGACAGCCTCAATTCCGACTCAACCTCAGACTCCAAATCAGACTCAAAATCAAATGTTCCAACTATTTCGTATTGAGAAAAGTAGTTTCATATGAATCCCAAGGTAAGAAACTCTTTCGACATCCGCAAATCAGTTGGAAAGGAGTGCGGGAAGTGTGTAGCTTGAAGCTAAAGTTTTGACTCTGAGCATCAATCGGTACTCTGACGCGCAATTGATACCAATCTTGATGACGCTGCTGTCGGCCATGATGCTTCGCAAAAAAGCATACAAGTTTGTCGCTCAAAAGCTTCGAATTAGTGCTTCGAATTCGGATTTGAATGTGATCGCACAAGTGCAATTGAATCGGAATTCGAAAGTGGTTGATATGTAATACTTGCCACAAACACACCTGGAATCTAAATCACATACAGGATGCCTCCACGCAAGACGTCGGTCCGGACATTCTGTCTGCGTTATGGGAAGGTTTCCCGGGGAACACAAAGGGAAGGTTTCCCGGGGAACACAAAAAGGTGCCTGAACTAATAAATTGAAAATTCCTCTCCATAAAATTAGTCCAACGGCCAAACGGTGATCAAGTGGTTCATTATGACGAGCCAGCTCGACTTACAGCAAGCTGCAATCTCTGCAGATTTCTTCAAGTACACGCAAGATTATCCTCAGCTACGTGTTGCACTAAAGTGTGCCCTCGCCGAACTTGTCAAGAGGCGGCCTCCCGGTGTGCATACTGATGATGTGTGGGGAGGATGCTATGTCAGGTGTCCTTGCAGTGGCTTGCACAACATCTTATTGAGGCTCTACCTTTACATGATATCTCTGAATATGCGTAGAATATTATAGCATATATGTTCATACATAAAGAAACACACACATACGCACACGCATGTTAGATGCGATAAGTTGAACGACTCTGAGTCAGAGTCGTTATTGCAATGCATTAGCATACGCTAGTGCAATAACTACACTGACGCCGTGACATCGCTTTGAATACAGATCCTTTGGAATTTCTAGCAGAGCGGCTGCGAGAGCAAAACATCCAGACGCAGCTCGAGTACCAGCAGCAGCTGGTACTCGAGCAGCTGGTACTCGAGCTGCTGCTGGTACTCGAGCTGCTGCTGGTACTCGAGCTGCGGCTGGTACTCGAGCTGCTGCTGGATGTTTTGCAGATCGTAGCAGTACCAGCAGCAGCTGAGAGACAGAGACAGAGACAGAGACAGAGACAGAGACAGAGACAGAGACAGAGACAGAGACAGAGACAGAGACAGAGACAGAGACAGAGACAGAGAAAGAGACAGAG
>Ga0105055_10012784_pt1 | contig 10166 bp, 13 predicted proteins | sample BON03_FD_78090 | JGI IMG/M metagenome (GOLD analysis project Ga0105055, IMG submission 78090) | Freshwater microbial communities from Lake Bonney liftoff mats and glacier meltwater in Antarctica - BON-03 | ecosystem: Environmental > Aquatic > Freshwater > Ice > Glacier meltwater | place: Lake... | reverse complement strand
TGTTGCAGTGTGTTGCAGTGTGTTGCAGTGTGTTGCACACACCGAAGGACTCATGCCATTGAGATGAAAGTCAGGCACAAAGTCAAATTCTACAACTGGCGACTCTAGCTGCTCTAGAACAATTTCTGCAGAAAAAAAAAGGAAAAGTAAAAAGGAAAATTGATGAGATGAAAGTAGGGCACAAATTCAAATTCAAACTGGTGACTAGGTGCTCTAAAATGAGTTCTGCAGAGGGGGAAAAAAAATTAAGAGGATACATAAATTTGGACTGCAGATATATCAACGCCAAAATTTTGAAGTGGTGACTCTATACTCAGACACACACCCACACACAAACACACACATACAGACACACACATCCATGTATATTTCACGATCTGAGCCAAAACATAAAGCATAGATTACCTCACTGCAACATAGGCACAGAGGACGAGAACACAGATGTGTATATACATACATTGTATGTATATATATACATACATATATACATATATATATATATCTTTGTATATTTATCTATAAATATATATATGTAGACATATATATGTATATGTCAAGCTATTCATCATATCTATGATATTTGGTAATTTTGTGGAATCGCTGAGTTCATAGTGAGTCATGGTTCTAGTTGAGAACCGTGTGTAGACCTATAGTTCTATGTCCTATCACAACTGTAAAGACAGACGTGCGTTTGTAGAGACATATGTGTGGACCTTGAATAGACCTAACAGTTCTAGGTACGAGGGGTTACTAGTAGTAAATATCATATTACTACATAGGGTTTTCCAACTGCTGAATACGATTGCACAAACTTACCAAATATCATAGATATTATGAATAGTTCGACAGTCATATCAGTGTCTCATCGTCTGTTGTCCCACAGGATCCGTTCATTACAGACGTAAGGGTTGGCAATCTTTCTCTTTCAAGTTCTCCGCGACTAGCTACGGGCGCTTTCCCCAGTGTTGAAGACTCTGCTTCTACCTCATCGTCTTCAGGTCGCGGTCCTTACCTTCCGACACAGAATCAGAAATCGTACCACAGCGCCCCTTTGGGTCCCTCCGCACGAGTACTGTGACAACAAACGCCAATGACAATTACATTGACAATAATGCCGATGACGGTGATTTTTCTGACACTCTAGAAGAAATCTTCCGTTTCGTCCATAGACTCACCTCCTCTCGACCTTGATGACGCCTTTAGTGCCATCAACTTCACCGTCGACTTTGATCGCATCCCCCTTGTATCCCCCTCCCTACCCCGTCCCCCTCCCCCTCGTCTCTCCTTCTTCTTCTTCTTTCTTTCATTTTTTCTTCTACTGCTGGGGTGCCCAACTCAGATATAAGAGTTCCCACCATCGAGATTTCGTGAGATTTTTTTGGGGAATCAGTCAATTTTTTTGGATTCAATTTTGTTTTCCCAAAAAATTTGAGTCTTTCAAAAACAAAATTTTTACCACTATTTTCACCGACAAGGGTCCCTCGCCTCTTTTGAAGGGTATGGTCTCCTCCTCCGCCCGGTTGTTTCGCTTTACTTTGTTTCGCGCCCAGGTGGAGGAGGACACCGTACCCCCATTCCCCCCAAAAGGGGGTACAGGGGGGTCCCGTAACCCCCCTAAAAGGGGTGGGGGATGGGTCCCGTACCTGTCAAACGGGGGGGGGGGAACCCGAAAATGTAGTCGATGAGCTCCCTGGCACACGTTCTCAAGGGTGGGGTATTCTGGAGACTCAGTCAACATTTTCCCTTTTGGAGGCTGTCTTGTAATAAACCTTCCTCCCTGATTCTCTGTTTCTTGGGTGTTGTCTTTTCGAAAGTGGTTCGGGCGCCATCGTTTCCTTTGATTTATGATGGGCATAAAGACTTCCGAAACCCATTTGGTTTGGTTGAAAAAAGGACCTCAACGAAGCCTTCGCATTCAGGACAAAGTCCAGTTCGTGGGCGCTTTGTGCCAGTAGCGTGCAGTGGCAGGTGTTGATGGTGTCACACGTGACGTTGTGAAGAATGAGTGGCAAGGATGGGCAATGTCACGGTGGACGTCACAGATGATGAGGGACGACGTGCCCAGGAGACGTAGGATCTGTAAGGGTATACGCCAATATTTAGGAGGTACGTATGAAAACATGTTAGATATCGAGGGGGTGTAGTTGCGTTGGTGCAGTGCTCTGAATGAATAAAAACAACCGAGTGTTTTTGGGCATTCAGTACAAACCAAAACGCTTGGTCTGTGTGTAATGTACGACGTGTTATGGTGTCGTCCCCATTGCCAGTGAGCCCATTGTGATTCGTCCCGTTGAGCTCTGTCCTTCAATCTCCGTGAACCAGTGCGTGCACTTGGTTACAGTTCGGGCCCACGAACCGCTGTACCGTCACAGTGTCAAAAAAGAGCCACAACTTTGAGAACGTGATGTGGTCACGCAGGTAAAGGAGGACGATTGGAAGACCAGGACACTCCAAAAAACCGAGGTGAGTACAAGTACTTTAGTGGTTCAACCCAAATAGTTACTGGTTCAACCCAAATAGTATTTACTAGTTCAACTCAAATATCCTGATCTTAAACAAAATCACCTCCTATTGTTATTGACAATTCCTTAAACAAGTGATTGCACTGTCAACCTATGACACTGGTAATAACGGGAGCAATGCGAGTCTAAATTGAACAAGAGGCTGAGAACACGTCAGTGTTGAGGTTTTGCAACACAAAGGCTGGGCATTTTGTATTTGAATCAACATACGCAGACAGCTAGGGTGGCTGCAAGTACAATGTTACCGATTGAAAGCAGTGGGGAAAACAAACGTACTATAGGCCGGCCAAAGGTTAATTAATCAACATTTCATCAATTCATTACTTCATTGATTGAAAGAAGAATCAGAAGATTCTGACCTGTGATTTGTGGAAAATGAGTTACATACAATATCAATAGGACAGAGTACCCATTAGGACTTGGTCAAGAATCTGGCCTGCGGCGCATTTTGTTTGATAAGTCTTGTCTGCGGCGCATTTTGTTTCATATAAAAATCTGGCCTGCGCCGCATTTTTTTCATAAAAAATGTTCTTAAACTACGATGCATTTGATTTGAAGTTTTTTGTTCCGTCTACCAATTCATTGGTGGTGAAAATGATTCGAACTCCAGTACTGACTGATCACAACGACACAATTTGTACTGAAGGGTAATCAAGAAAATGTGAAATAATAAACCCTTTGTCAAATCAAAACTCTTGAGATACAAATCGCACAACACTATTTAAATTCCAAAACAGTTTATCAGAAATATCGTACAGGAGGGGGAATGCCTCACCTAAAACCTTCAAATATTGACGCTTGGAAACCGCTGGCTCTATGCAGACAACAAGTCTTTCCCGCCCGACACGACTCTTCGTCCACAGCCGCGCCCGCCGACGCCCGCAAGCCAATACCTCTCGCAGAATAAAACAATCCAGTGGCTGGTACCAACCTCGTCGCTACCGTCTGCAACGATTTCGTACGGCGACTGCCGGATGCGCATGCACTCCGGATGCAAAGAGTCGCACTCGTCGGCTTCTGTGGATTTTAACCGAACCCGTTTAACAGAAGCGCTGCTTCTGACATAGTTTGAGTCACTTGGCGTGACCGTGACCGTGCAGAGCAAACGACTTGGAAAAAACAGAGTCTCCCTCAAAGGTATGTATGTGTGGGGTGTCAACTCAACAGTGACCAAGGACTCAGATTACTTTGTATGAAAGGACACGTCAAAACGCGTGGCTCGACACTATCACGACACCGTTGACCAGAAGCAAGTGAATTCTTGTGTACTAAAAACCCTCTTGTAGAGGGAGTTCAGGCACCAAAAATCGCCCAAATATAGCCTGAAATGCTCTATCCGACGCGCTACTAATGTCACGGTCACGTTTTCAAAATTTCGCGGCTAACGCCGCAAAAAAAAAACCGCGATATGTTGAAACCGCGCTTCAAGTTCGCGCGGTTTTAATTAATACATCAATTCGAATTAAATCGGGGCCAAAGATTCGGAGAAGTTATTTACTTGACTAGTTGAAAGAGAGGACTGAATGGACTACCGAGACTTGATGGATGAGAGAGGGCTTCAACCGTGACTCGCACTGCAACAGCTGATCAATAATGCTTATCTTTCCCATCAATGATGACCCAGATGACTGAAGAGCTTCCGTATCAGCTTTCAAACCGGGAAGAGCGAAAAGTAAAAAATTCAACGCACCGTATAATCTATGACGCGACCAACTTTGAAATACAAGTAGTGAGAAAACTTGTGACACTGCGGTACAGTAAAGTCAAGGGCCGCCGGTCACAAGGCAAGAGTGTTGAGTGTAGTTGAGAAGAGAAGGCGGAAACACGGTAGACTCACAACATACTACGTCGTAGGTGCAGGCATCAAAAATTAGAAGCCAAAGAGACAAGAGATAGACAAGTGTAGAGATTGACGCAGTAGAGATTGCCTGATAGAGATGTGATATACAGACATGTGATATACAGAGATGTGATATATGTGATAGTTTGTCAGACAGACATGTGATAAGCTGTCCCTGGTGGGAGATACCAGAGGGATGGGGGCAGGAGGGTTGGTGTTTATCACTCTTGAGTCTTGAGTGTTTATCACTCTTGAGTCGGAGTCTAAAGTCGCAGTCTTGACTTTTCCAGACGACTAGACCAAGAAATCACCTCGCATGTTTCTGCAGGCGACTCTGATTTGTGGACTTTTCGCCTCCATTCTTTACCTTGATCGCGACTCTGCTTCTACTGTGACTTGAGGTTGGTTTGCTATTTGTGGAATTCGATCGAGTGGCCATCAGGCATGAACCAGTGGTGCTGGGGGTGTGGAATCAGGATGTGGGTGGGGCTTGAGATGAGGATGTGAGGTCAAGTTTGGTGTTTACTGTCACATGTTTACCCCTTCTTGTTTGATATTTCATCTAGTTCATTTTACAGATAGATAGATACATAGATGGATAGGCGAGCATTCTTTGTCACCCAAGGCAGAGTCAAGACTAACAAGGACTACAGAGTCAACACTAGCAAGGAGTGCAGAGTCAACTCTAGCAGGGAGTGTTTCATACTGCCTGCCTGTCTTGGTTCGGATATACACTTACAATACAAAGCGCTGTGCTCATAGCACGTGCATTTCCGGGCTCCCCTCCAAAAAAGCTGGAAAACCTGTGTCCGCCGACTCAGTGCATGTGACACACCAGAGTCTATGCTCCAAGTGCCAAAGTGCCTCGCCCAGCGGTTCGGGCCTAGTCTCTGCATGGGCAGCAACACGCGGCACACACGCGCGCACCTTGTCGCCAGGCCTTCATATTGCTTGGGGCACCTCCTTGGCTGGCTCGACATCAGAGGCGGGGCCAGAAGATGCAACTACCTCGACTGGCTGTGCGATAGATACAGTGGTTGGTGGTGCGTGCACGGGTGTTGTAGCAGCTGTTACAACGCCAGCGTCGTTGCTGCCAGTGTCTGCTCCAGGGACAGGAGGAGCAGGGGGCGGCACACAGGGCGGCGCCCCTGGGATAGATCCATCAGCCCCTGGTCCCATCATCATGTGAGCTGGGAACGGGTACATGCCAAACTGCCCTCCTCCTGCCCCAGCTTTCATGTCAGTCGATTCATGTTATGCGTGTGGGTGTGGGAGGGGTGGGGTGGGGAAGCAGCAATCGAAAGATGGTATGATCTGTCGACGAATGGTGCCTGGAGATGGGCACACTCGTTTCTAGATGGGCACACTCGTTTCTAGGCTTTTGTGTCGACTCGTTTCTAGATGCCCTCGTTGCACACTCGTTTCTAGGCTTGTGTGTCGAAGCCTCTACACCCACGCACTGACTTGGGTGAGTGCCACACGTGCCTACTGACTGGTAGCAGAGTCGCTCCCTTGAGAATGGGGGCTAGACACGCAGCTCTAGGTAGCTAGGTCCTATCAGATTTTCAAGGAATTGGCTGCGTTTGAAAAGCAGATTTGGCTCAGAAACGCAGCCTATATGGGCCTTTTTTTGCAAGAAAGAATCACTAGAGATTTTCCTGTTCGAATCTCGTTCGAACTGAGATTTTGCTGTATCGGGAGATTTTGCTGTTTCCCAGAAATTTTGCTGTAACGGATTCGAACAGGAAAATGTCTGGGCGTTTTTCCTGAAAAGAGGCCCAAACAGGCTGTGTTTCTGAGCAAAAGCTGCGTTTCAAACGCAGCACATTTTTTCAAAATCTGATGACCTAGCTACCTAGAACTGCGTGTCTAGCCCCCATTCTCAAGGGAGCGACTCTAGCATCACAAACACACGAGAACAGGCACCTTGTGAACCCGTCGGATAAGCCGCAGGCATCATGACGGGCACTCCATTGGCATCAAATCCTTGAAGCATGCCAAATGGCGCCATTCCCTCCTGCACTTTTCATGTGTGAGATACACCTGAACGCATATGATTGACATGGCGCCCAGCAGCGCACTGTAAGGCTTGCCAGGCCAACGAGCAGGGGATCCGTCTTGGCCTTGGAAGGTCAGTGTTTTCGCATTAAGCGCACTGTGTACACATACCTGCCCTGGCGCCATAGCATACTGCGGCAACAAGAGCGACATATTTCCCATTCCAGCTTGGCCGCCGCGCTGCGCTGTCATCATGGTATTCCACATCTCGGGAGAAAATCCTTGTGTGCCTCCTCGCATTTGCTGCGCCAGAAAAAGCTGATTGGGTGCGTTGAAGAGCCCAGGAATGCCCATGCTGTTTTGGAGCTGCATGTTCATGCCGGCAAGGTTGGCGCCATTTAAACCACCGTCATCTTCCAGCAAATTGTTGCTGCGTGCTAGCCCTGTCCTGTTGCGCGGCTTCGTCTCCTTGATGCCAGGAGGACGACCTCTCCGCTTAGTTACTGTGCAGCGCTCGCACGCGGTCTCTATCGAGTCTACACCTGTAATTTCGCCACGAAATATGCAATATTTCAGAGTTTTGGGTGTGGGTTTGCACCATCAGTAGATCAAGACAAGGGAAAGACTCGCCAAATGGCAGCTACACAAACTGCGGCACGTGCATGCTGCTCGCCAGAAAGTCACGGACGGATGATTGGCCTGGATTAGCGTGATCTGTGCACTCGCGCAAACAGAAGTGAAAAAGAGGATCTGGAGACCGCGGCGGCGGCAAGGTGCACAGAGGCGGGCCTGAAGGAAGTGACGCTTGTCGGCAGCAGACCAGTGGGCCAGTGTTGCCCATCCCCAGGTGCGCAAATTCCAGATGTCTGAGGTGTCAGCATAATCAGTGTCAGATTGCCGGTGGGGGGCGCACATGGTTTCTGGCGCTGCGGAAGCAGGCAACACACTGGCGGTGGCGCACGGCTGCGGGCACAGCACACTTACCACGCACGGACTTCGAGGTGATGCCATACTGCGTAGCTAGCTTGCACGACAAACTATCGCGCGTCGTGTGAGTGTGCTTGGCGACAAAGATGGCGACTGCCGATTCTTCCGTGAGCGTGGCGCCGGTGTGAACATGTGCACGCGCGGCTGGCGCACCATCCTTGCTGGCTTCGCCCTGTGCGGGGGGCACAAGCGCGGACACAGGCACCACGGTCCCCGTCGCACAAATGTCCGACATTGGTGGGTCCCTGCGTAATATGTTTTGGGTTTGGAGGTGAACCCACAGGAGTCACACTTGAATATTTCCGCCAGCGATTGTGCAACCGTGGATGCACAGAGAGCCAAGGTGTCTGCCGTAAAGCTGCTGTTTGTGGAGCTTGATTCGCGAGCCTTGAACTTCTTCTGTGCTCGAGAAATGGATTTGTTCCAGAAACCCCTTTCTCTGTTTTAAGGTTGCACTTCATTTGCTCTTTTTTTTAAAAAATATTTATTTGAAAACTTTCCCGCTCCAATGGCAATGGCCGTGGAACGACCACAAGGTAAAACATGCATTTAAACCTGTACCCTGGCATTACACGTGCAGGCTCCATGTAAACCCGGCACTACTTGTGCAGACTCTCTCACATCTGTGCGTGCATGTGTACAGTGGAGTTCAATTGGAGTGCACTGCAGCCGAAAAGCAGCGGCGCTGTTGGCGAATTGAAGCTGTCCAGGGGGACGCTCGTTGCCGCCGGCGCTGTCTTAGTAGCTGCCCTCGGTATATGCCTCAGGGTGATTGTGAGCGCCTCCTTGCCGAGCGCGCACCCACTCCTTGTGCCATGCATGACACCTCTCGTCGCTGACAATTTCATTATGTATATGCAATGAGCAGCTCTCCCTACAATAGCAGGCTATATGTGCAGGTAACAACTTTCTGTATCATCTGCACTTGTATGTTTTGCGTGTGCACGTGCATTCGTGCGTGCATTCGTGCGTGCCATGTGATGTGGTTGGATCTGAAATTGCTTGCGTGCAGGCGCAATCGATCATCACAACGGCGTGATGGAGGAGCGCAGGCGGGAGGTAGAGAGGCAAGCATGGAGATCAAAGTGCTACTCAAGCTCGAGCATCATGAAGCAGAGCGCGGCTGTGAAAAACAGGTAACCAAGCCTCTATGTCTTGCACTAAAAGGACGAAGAGCTGAACTTGGAATTGACTTACTTTCTTCACTTTATGGGCTCTGAAATATGCCACAATCACACGAAATCAAAAAGAGTGATAAACACGACCACACGGAATCGCGACACACGTACACTCACACGCATACAGGTGTCATACAACGCAACGATGGGGTCCGAAATCGTGCAGCGCACGGCTACCCTGAATGTGCCGGCTGGTATAGTCGACGGTCACACCATTGTACTCAAAGGTTGGGGCGGTTGTTCCAACAAAAGCGCCCTCTGCGGTGATTTGGTATCTATATGTATGTACATTTCATATGTTTTTATATATTCGTGTGTGTGTAGACTACCAACAATACATTCAAACAAACAAACAAACACAAAAAACCTCGTTCGAACAAGAATTTTCTCGCATGTGCTCTCTCTCTCTCTCTCTCTCGCTCTCTCTCTCTCTCTCTCTCCCTCGCTCCCTCTCTTTTCTGTCTCTGTCTCTCCCTCTCTCTCTCGACGCACGTGCGTGCGCATTGCTAAGCCTCCTGCCCAGCAGCAGACAATACTGCTGAATGAAGAGCCAACAGAGACTTGTTTGCTATCAAAAGAGCCCTAAATGCTATCAACAGAGGTATACACACCAGCATAGACAAGGAGTGAACGTTCATGTGCGTGTGTTTGTGTGTGTGTGTGTATACGTGTATGTGTGTGTATGTGTGCGGGTGCGGGTGCTGGTGTGGGTGGGTGTGAGGCTGGGGGTGACAGGAATTCAGAAATTGTGTGGGTCCACGTGTGTGCGAGAAGAGAAAATAGAGTGAAGGGGGCAAATGATTTTTTTATGGGAGGGGGCACGTTGTGTATGTGTGTGTGTGTGTGAATGTGTGTGCGTGTGCGTGTGCGTGTGTTTGTGTATTGGTTTGTTTGTGTGATTTTGGTGTTTGTTTGTTTGTGTTTGTATGTGTACGTGTGAATTTGATTTGTTCTTGCAAGTTCTGGAAATTGTGGCGGAGGAGACCGATCATGCGAGACTCATTCCTTTTTTGTTGGTATTCATTTTTTGGATCATCCCTCTCTGTGTTCATTCCTTGTTTTGAATAGATTCTGGAGATTATGGTGGAAGAGGCCGATGATGAGTGACTCATTCCTACGCACCTTTCTGCTTGGCATTGTTGCCTCGCCAGAAGGAGTAAAGGTGGGGGGCAGGAGGAGGGAAGAGGAGGGAGCAGGAGGAGCAGCAGGATGAAAGATGGGGGGGGGGGTGAGGGGATGGGGGGCTGTTGATGCAGAGTCATTTTAAAAAGAATGCTGGATGTGTGTACATTGCAGATGATGTATCCCAACGTGTATGTATGTGGATATATGCATGTGTATATGCATGTGTATATGTATGATTATATGTATGTGTGTGTGGACATATTGTTTGTACGTGTAATTGTATGTGTGTGTATATGTACATGTGTATGCATATATGCATGTATATATATATATGTATATGTATATATATATATATGTGTATATATATGTGTGTATATATATAGATACATACATATATATGTGTGTATATATTTGTGTGTGTGTATACATATATGTATATTATACATTTGTGTGTGTACAGATGTATATATATAACATATATATATACAAATATATATACATATATATATATATATA
>Ga0105055_10012783_pt1 | contig 10166 bp, 4 predicted proteins | sample BON03_FD_78090 | JGI IMG/M metagenome (GOLD analysis project Ga0105055, IMG submission 78090) | Freshwater microbial communities from Lake Bonney liftoff mats and glacier meltwater in Antarctica - BON-03 | ecosystem: Environmental > Aquatic > Freshwater > Ice > Glacier meltwater | place: Lake... | reverse complement strand
GTCGATAGACCACATAGCAATAGCCTTCCGTGTGGTGTTTCCTCATTCAAACGCTCAAATAACAGGCGGGCTCTCTACTCCTTTCTTCTCCGTTTGCGTGTACATTATCACGGTGCAAACCCGTACCCTAACGGGTGGGGGGGGGGGTCGATAGGCCACATAGCAATAGCCTTCGGTGTGGTGTTTCCTCATTCAAAAGCTCAAATAACAGGCGGGCTCTCTACTCCTTTGTTCTCCGTTTGCGTGTACATGATCCCAGTGCAAACCCGTACCGAGACGGGGAGGAGGGCTCGAAGGCTGTTACATTCCCTTCAGTGTGGTATTTCCTCGTTCAAAAGCTCAAATAACAGGCGGGCTCTCTACTCTTTTCTTCTCCGTTTTTGCGTGTACATGATCACGGTGCAAACCCGTATTGGGAGGGGGGGGCTCGATAGGCCACATACACTTCGGTGTGGTGTTTCCTCATTCAAAAGCTCAAATAGCAGGTCTGTAGGTTCTCTCCTTTCTGCTCTGTTTGCGTGTACATGGTGTTGAGCATTGTGTGCCCACGGCACGCACGGCGTGTGTGGTGTGCGTGGCGCGTGTACGGTGTCGCGTGCGTGGCGTGCGTGCTGTGGTCTGACGTGTCTGTGTCTGTGCTTTGTCTGTCTGTGTGTCCGTCCGTGTGTCCGCATCGCATGTGCATGCATGTATGTGGAGGTCTCTCTCGCGCCCCCGACGCACCCTCTATTCTGTGTCTCTTTATCTTTCTCTTTCTCCTCTTCCACGCTACTGCTACTTTCAACAATTTATTGCCACAGTCAGCACAGTGTGAATGCGGGGGTGATATGTGATATTGACTCGCGCATTTTACATGCTAAAAGGGGAAGGGGGAGGGGGGCGGTATTTCATAATTGCAATTGCAAAAAAAATAATAAACCCAGTATTTGTTGGCAAAAACCTGCGCGCGATATAGGATCTAAGATAAGATGTAACCGACACAACGCGCGCACGTACGGTTTGAGGATAATAAGAGGATAACGCTGCTGTCCAAAGCGCAAAGTGCAAAGCAGAGGTATTATGTACACGTATATAGCAGCATACAGCATACAGCGCACATGCATGTTTATAAAAGCTACGCTACGCTACGATTACGATATGAGATATGAATATATATAATTTAATATATATTATATACATATATAAGCCCACGCCTACAGCGCCTTTTACTTGGGAGTTATGAGTTCTAAGTTCTCTAAGTATAAGTGTAAGTATATAAGCCTTATTAAGCCTTATGACTTATGAAAGTGTGTGCTAGTGCTAGCTACTAGCTAATACTTATGAGTTCTAAGTTCTAAGTATAAGTGTAGTGTAAGTACATAAGCCTTATTCCTTATTAAGCCTTATGAAAGTGTGTGCTAGCTACTAGCTAAGTTTCAAGTGGTAATCGCGGCAGTCAATCGTGCGTGCGGGTGCGAAGAGCAGCAGCAGCAGCGTGCAGAATAGGCCCCCAGGCCCCAGGCCCAGGCCACACACAGCGGCTGACAGCGGCCAAGAAAACACACCCAAATCAAAATGTTTCAAAACGCCGATGTGAAATAAATGACACACACGGCCATACGGCACTCACACTCTCGCTCGTCTCTAGGATCGAGCTCTCCACGCACATCACCCCTGACGCCCTACGCTCTCTCGCCCAATCCACACAGCATGGCCACATCTCAGTGTCTCAGTCGCGGGGCCGGGGGAGTCTCAGGAAGACTACGGCTGCGGCCCCGTCGCGCTGTTCTGGTAGCTATTATTCCCTCCTGGTAATGGGGGTGCGAGCTGAGGCGCACACTCCGAGCTCTGCACTGCTGACGGATACGCGAGTCATCGCTAGGCCTAAGCCTCGCCTCCGCGTCGTTGGAGTGCGATCGATTCGCGGAGGCGGCCCCGCCGCGCATCGCTATTATCCCTCAGCCGTTTACTACATAAGCTAACGTTTCCTGTGCCTGTCACTCCCGCACTGTCCGCGCGGGGGCTCCGGTCGATTCTAGTGTCTATATATATATGTATGTATATATATATATATATATATATGTATGTTTACATATACATATATATATGAAGATAAATTTATATAAATTTATATGTATATGTATATATATTTATATATATATTTACATATATTTATTTAATTATGTGGAAGAGCGAGTGCCCTGGATCCCGTCCCGCGTCCCTAGCCTAGCTTGGAACGCACACTGCTGTGGACTTACACTGCTTCGACCATGCCGCCGCGCTCGGGTTAACCCGATGTCTATATATATACACAGATCTATATCTGTATATATGTAAAGATGTGTATTCTATTTAGAACATGCCGCGCACGCCGCCGATGACGGCGGAGAGACCGTGGTAGATTGGGGTGGCGAAGAAGATGGGCGACTGGTCGACGACGGGGTTGTGCCAGAGCGCCTCCTGCAGCGCGAAGCCGGTGATGGCGATCATCGCCATGCGGCCGTGCGTGATCTCGGCCGTGTCGATGTTGGCCTGGAAAAAGAATAAAGGTGTGAGTTGTATGTCATGAAGGATTAAAAAAAAATAAAGGCCATCAGAAAGGAATTAAAGTTCTTAATACTGCCGAAGCCTTCGATGGCGATCATCGCCATGCGGCCGTGCGTGATCTCGGCCGTGTCGATGTTGGCCTGAAAAAACAGGAAATAAAAAGGATCAGAAAGGAATGGAAGTTCTTAATACGTCGGGTTTCGAATCGGCGCTGGCACTGTTTCTCGGCTCTGCGCTCTGCTGTTGTGGTGTGAGTTGTATGATATGAGAGATGAAAAAAAGGGGTCCGCTCTGCGCTCAGCTTGTGCGGTGTGTCTTATTTATATGAGGAATGTAAACCAAATAAAATGTGGATCAGAAAGGGGGCAGGGTATACCGGTGGGGGAGAAAAGGGGACAGATACCCGGTGATGGGTCAGTGCAGAGGTAAAAGGGGGTAGCTGTGCGTGATCTCGGCCGTGTCGATGTTGGCCTGACAAAACGAAAAAGAAAAAGAAAAGGATCAGAAAGGAATGGAAGTTCTTATTACTTTCGTTTTTTTACTAACGGGATCGGAGGAAGGTCGATGTTGGCCTGAAAAAAAGAAGGTAGAAAAAAGCATCAGAAAGGAACGGACGTTCTTAATACGTACGGTCCCCCCCTCCCGGGATCGAAGGGGGGCGTGGAATAAGAGTAGGGGGGGTAGGTGCGTTACGTGTGCCGCGATTACGTTAGAAGTTAGGAGGGTGCGTGTGGTCCTAAGAAAAGGCAAGGCAGATACCGGTAGGGTTAAGGGTAGGCACAGGGGTGTGCAGGGACCAGTGGGGAGCCCAGGGTAGGGGGGTAGATGCCGGTGCGGCCCCTCCCCCGATCCCCTTTCTGTATGCTATACACCATTACAATATTGGTCATGACAATATCGTGTTCAGGCTGAGGGGGGAAGGGTGCGTTCGTTACGGGGCGCGTTTGGGTTCGAAAGGGGGGTGGCGTTCCGTATTTCGCGCAGCTAGAACGTGGTTAGGGGATTCAGGGGTATGGGTTGGCCTTTACACGATATTGCCAGTACCTATATTGTATAGTATAGATTGCAATAAAGGGGGGGTCGGGGGGAAACACGATATTGCGCGATAGTGAGGGCGACACAGGGGGGAAGTTGGGTGCCCAATCAAAGGGAGTGTTTGCACAGAATATAATTGATTTGTGCATAACAGCCTTGCAACAAACGAATATCTTGTAAAGGCCAAGGTATGGGTACGTTGGACCTATGGTCACCCGAGAATTGGACACCTTGATGTTTGCGGTGAGCTCAAACTCCCCCCCCCTCGGTACGCCGGACAAGGGGTAGGTATTATGGGGGCGTGTTTGCGTTACAAAGGGGGGGCACTGCGGCCCTTTTTTGAGGACGGACCACAGCGTCTACGTGCCCAAGCGCCGACTCTGGGCCTGGGCCCCCCTTTGGGAGTGAGCATAGGCCGTCTGAGTTGGGTTGGTGCGCTGTGGGACGGTGTTCCCTTTGTCCGTGGTGGTGGGGAGCGGCTGTTGGCGGCGGTTTGCCGATGGGCCTTCACACGAAATTGCCATCAGCAATACTGTTTGGTGTATGGCATAAAACGGAGGGGTCGGTAGGGGGGCGTATATTATGCAATGGTCGTGCAATGGTATTGCAATAGGGTAGGCTTTGCAGGTGAGGGGGGGCAATACAAGGATGATAGACTCCCACAATGAAGACTTGAAGTGAAACAATATCTTGTAAAGGCTAATGTGCCGCTGGGGGCTGTGCCCGCGTGCGGCTCGTCCTTCGCGCAGCCGAAAACGGGCTTGGGGGTCATTGGCCTATACACGATATTGCCAATGTCAACATAGTATGGTGTATGGCATACGAGAGCGGGGTCAGGGAGCGGTTAGTACAGTGCGTAAGAGTCGGCAATCGTATGTGGGCAATGCAGGTGAGCAATAAAAGGATGCATGACAGCTACGGCAAGTGAAAGAATATCTTGTAAAGGTCAAGGGGGTTAGGGCTGGGGCTAGATTCGATTCGGGTGGACCAGAGGTGCAACCCGCACACCTTGATGTTTGCGATGAGCTCGAGCTTCTCCCCCTCGGTCGCCGGCTTGACGTCGGCGCGCCCCACCCAATAGTCTGCCAGCTTGCCCCGCAGGTTGAGCGGGTCGAAGCCGAAGTCGCCCGGCGTGTACGTCCAGACCTTGTTGCCGCTCTGCCACCCCTCGAACTGCTGGGTCACCGTGGTCGACTCGAGCACCGCCGCGACGACGAAGGCAGCCAGCCAGATGCCGGCGTTATATTGGCCGAGGCCGCCGTTGAGGATCGAGGGCGCGCGGCCGTCGGTGAGGTCGAGCATGCTCTGCGCGCCCAGCAGGCGCGCGGCCGGCTCGTGCAACAGCTCCGAGCCCACCCAGCCGGCGACGCCGAGCATCGCGAGCCGGCCGTGCTTGACCTCAGCCTCGCGGTAGCAGAGCAGGTGCGCCTTGGTCTCGGCCAGGCACAGCGGGTCGAAGCCGATGTCGGCCGGCAGCTTGAGCGAGTTGAGCACGGACAGGTCCGCGCCCGGGAAGTCGGCGATCGTGCGCGCCTCCTTGGCGGTCAGCGTCGCGCTGAGCCACTCCAGGGACAGGTCGACGTCGGTGGCATGGGCCTCGATCAGCCGCTTCTTCGAGGCGATCATCTCGTCGAAGGTCGGCGGCACGGCGGGCATCATGGGCGAGCCGGCGCGGTGCACGACCGGACGCGCGGCCACGGCCATCGGCGAGTAGGCCGAGGCCGACGGGGAGAGGAAGCTCAGAGACATTGTTGCGAAAAAAATCTGGCGATCCACGTCACGATCCGATGCTATTTCTGGCCTGCATGACTGTGAACAGTAGGTCCTACTGGGCGGCTTAGGCCCTGACGGGAAGGGTCGACGAGCCTAGCACAACGCAGTGCCTCTTCCTTCGCGCACCTAGCCTCACCCCCGTATCTGTTCTCAGCGCCTGTTTGCGATATGTTGACCATGTGTACCAATGCACAAAAGGTGCGAAGGTAGGTGCGTACGTTGCAAGTTGCAAGCGGAGTGTGCAAAAGGGAGCGGAACGCAGGACAGCATGTCTCTCTACGGTATGGCCTGCTTAAAAGCTTATAAGTACATCATTCTGCCGTGTGCACCGACTTTGGCTCTAGGTATGATAAGATGATGATGACCCTGCAACATGCTTGTGAATATAAACCGCTGTGAATGCAATCTGTGAACGAACTTGCCGCGCGTCACTTTATCTCGAAGCGGATTGCGGCTTGCGGCCACGACCGATGCGGCCGGGCGACGCGGGTGGGGACGACGGCGAGGCGCTGCCGCACCAGCGGAAGCGTTCGCGTGAGAGCGATGGGCAGGCAGCCGGGGACGGCGACCCGCACGGCGCGGGAGCTGGGCGCCAGCGCCACGACGCGCCATCCGTGGCCGACCCTGGCGCGTCGCAGCCAGCCGACGGCCGCCTGGTCGGTGAGCCGGCTGGGGACCCGCGAGAGTGGGAGGACGAGCGGCGGCGGTACGAGGACGAGCGGCGGCGCGCCGCGGAGCACCGACGGGAGGAGCAGCACGAGTGGGAGGAGTTTCGGCTGTGGCAGGAGCACAGACGCTACGAGGAGCACCGGCGGTGGGAGGAGGAGGAGGTGCGGGGGCGGTTCTACGCGCAGGAGCGGCGCCGGTTCGAGGAGGGGCGGCGCCTGTCCGAGGACGGGCGCCGCCTGTCCCTCGAGAGGCGGCCTGGTGCGCTCCCTCCGCACGCTTTCGGCGCCACTACGCCACCCGATCGCCTTCCACCCTCGCACGAGGCTCCGTCTCCGCCGCGCCGCCTGGGGCTGCCGCCACCGCGGCGCGACGGCGAGGCGCCGAGCCCGCCGCTTTTGCGAGCGGCACAGGAGCGGACTCCGGCTCCGCCGCTTGCGCCGCCCGGCGCCAGAGGGTCCTTGACACCTCCCACTGGCGCTGGCGGCTGGTCCGGCGGCGGGCAGGGCGGTGGGTACGGCACGGGGTACGAGAGGGGAGGCTACCCCGAGAGAGGGGACTACGAGAGGGGGGGCTACGAGAGAGGGGGCTACGAGAGAGGGGGCTACCCTGAGAGAGGGCGATACGAGAGAGGGGGATACCCCCAGAGGGGGGGCCATCCCGGCTACGACGAAGGAGGGGGCTATCCCGAGAGAGGGGGCTACCTCAGTGGAGGAGGCTACGAGAGAGGAGGCTTCGAACGAGGAGGCTACGAGAGAGGGGCCTACAATGGAGGAGGCTACGACCGAGGGGGCTACAGCAGAGAGCCTCCTCTGCCCGGGGGAGGAGGCTACACAATCGAGCAGCGGGAGAGGGAGCTGTACGAGCGCGCCGCGGGGCATGGCGGCGGAGGCAGCTACGGCGTCGGCCCTCCGCCGCCGTGGCTGGTGCCGCGAGTGCGGCCCCACGATTCGCCGCAGGGGCGGCCAACGCGGGAAGCCGCGCCGCGGGAAGTCACACCGCGGGAAGCCGCGCCGCGGGAAGGGCCGCCGCGGGAAGCCGCGCCACCGGAAGGGCCGCGGGAAAGTCTAACGCCGGGCGCGCCAAGGCGGGAAGCGCCGCCACCGGAAGAGCCGCTAGGAGGGACGCCACAGGACGGGCCGCAGAAAGGGCCGACTCCCGAAGCGCCGACTCCCAACGAGCGGCGCGAGGGAGCCATAGCCCACCCCCCGCTGGTCTTCAACGGCGAGTCCAGTCGGCCCTCCCCTCCGGTATCGGGCGGGACTAGGGGCGGCGCTGGCGAGCGGTCTGAATACCGGAGGGACAGCGTGGGCGAGGCTGCGGAGGTGCTGAGGGTGGGACCCTCCCCTCCGGAGCCTATGGGGGGTGTGGACCGGGACGTGCCCAGGGATATGCCCCGGGACGCCAGTGTGAACGCCGGAGACGCTGGTGTGAACGTGTCCAGGGACGTGCCCAGGGACGTGTACCGGGACGCCGGAGGTTCCGCTGTGAACGCCGGAGATTCCGGTGTGAACGTGCCCAGGGATGTTTACCGTGATCTGCCCCGGGACGCATACCGCCCAGCTCGCCACGAGGACGACCCGGCCCGGTACGGCCCGCCGCCGCGCTCCGGGGTTCGTTACGCCGACGATCCGACTCGGTACGATCCGATTCGCTACGAGGTTCGTCACCCTGACCCGATTCGCTCCGGGGTTCGTCACTCGGACCCTCCGGCCTATGGGATTCGTCACTCGGATTCTTACGGGGGCGAGCGCCTCGCGCGTCCTCCGCCGCCGCGCTTCGACGGCGGGCCCGACTACTACGGCTCGAGGCCCCCCCCGCGGTATTCGGGCTCCCCGCAGTATTCCATTCCGCCAGCCACCCCGCGGTATGCGGTCCCGCCGGGCTACGCGCCTCCACCGGGGCTTTACTTTGCGCACGAGGGTCGATCCTCAGCCGATCTCTACACAGCGCAAGACGGACGGCCTAGCCGTGAGCACGAGCGGTGCGCTTCCGGAGGGCACGAGGGTCGGCCTGGCTACGTACCTGCAGCCGATCTCTACCCAGCTCAAGATGGGCGGCCTGTCCGTGATTACGAGCGACGCACTTCCGGCGCGCACGAGGGTCGGTCTAGCTACATGCCCTCAGCCGATCTCTACCCAGCGCATGAAGGACGGCCTAGCCGTGAGCACGACCGCCGCACTTCAAGTGGGCACGGGTTAACCCGCATCGCCGACGGGCACGAGAGCGCGGCGGGGCGGCCGCGCTCTTACGCGCGGCCACTTGACGTACCACTGGACGAGACGGCGGTGCAGAAGGTGGTGGCGAGGGAGGTGGAGGCGGCGAGGGAGGCGGTGGCGAAGGAGGCGGTGGCGAGGGAGGCGGTGGTGGCGAAAGAGGCGGCGGTGGCGACGGAGCCACTGAACGGGCCACTGGACGTGTCGGTGGACGTATCGCGGGACGTGCCACGGGGCGTGACAGTGGACACGTCGCGGGACCTGGCACTGGACATGGCACGGGACGTGCCACGCGAGGTTCCGGTAGATGGGCGAGTCGAACTCGGCCCGGACGTCGGTCCCGTCACGCGCCTGCTTGGTGAAGGACCACTCGTCGACGAACAGCCACGTTGCAGGGGCGTATCACTGGACGTGTCAGCGGACGTGCCTAGTGTGCAATCGGCCGCGGCGCTGCTACGTCCTGCGCCCAGCCCCCCTGAGGTATCACTGGACGTGTCACGGGACCTATCGCGGGGCGCCGCGCTGCGGCAAGCGGAGATTGGCCGTCCGGAGCCGACGTTCCCGGCTCCAGAGGTGGGATCGGGTCAGCCAGCCGTTGCAATGGAGATTGAACCGGCTCAGGCGGCGGCGGCGGCTACGGAAGCGGCGGCGGCAACGGACGTCGTGGCGAGGGAGGCGGAGGCGGCGAAGGAGACGGCGGTGCAGAAGGAGGTGGTGGCGATGGAGGCAGCGGCGGCGAAGGAGATAGCGGCGGCAACGGAGGCGGCGGCGGATAGGGAGGCGGCGGCGGAGGAGGCGGTGGTGGTGGGGGAGGCGGCGGCGGCAGCGGAGGCGGCGGCGGCGACGGAGGCGGTGGCAAAGGAGGCGGCGGCGAAGGAGGTGGCGGCGGCAACGGAGGCGGCGGCGGCTACGGAGGCGGCGGCGGATAAGGAGGCGGAGGTGGCGAGGGAGGTGGCGGCGGCGAAGGAGGCGGAGGTGGCGATGGAGGCGGCGGCGGCGAGGGAGGTGGTGGTGGCGAAGAAGGCGGTGGCGAGGGAGGCGGCGGCGGTGAGGGAGGTGGTGGTGGCGAAAGAGGCGGCGGTGGCGAAGGAGGTGGCGGCAGCGAAGGAGGCGGAGCTGGCGACGGGAGTGGCAGCAGCGAAGGAGGCGGAGGCGGCGATGGAGGAGGAGGTGGCGAGGGAGGCGGCGGAGGCGGCGAGGGAGGCGGCGGCGGCGAAGGAGGCGGTGGCGAGGGAGGCGGCGGCGGCGAAGGAGGCGGAGGTGGCGAGGGAGGCGGCGGCGGCGAGGGAGGCGGAGGTGGCGATGGAGGTGGCGGCAGCGAAGGAGGCGGCGGCGGCGAGGGTGGCAAGGGAGGTGGCGGTGGCTGAGGAGATCGCGGCGGCAAGGGAGGCGGCGGCGGCGAGGGAGGCGGTGGTGGCGAGGGAAGCGGCGGCGGCAACGGAGGCGGCGGCGGCAACTGAGGCGTTGGTGGCTAAGGAGGCGGCGGTGGTGAAGGGGGCGGCAGTGCCGGCGCTGGAGGGGGCGGCATCGGAGGAGGCGGTGGCGCCGGCGCGACGCGCCTCGCGCAAGCGGGCTTTCGAGCCGGATACGCCTGGTGCTGGTTCCACACGCGCGAATGGCGCCATGAGCTGGGCCGACGCGGCGGTCGCTGCAGCATCCCTCGCTGCGTCAGTAGTGGCCGCGAAGCCTGCAGCTGCGGCGCCGATCGCGGCGCCTTTGCCTTCCATTGCACCGACCCCGACCGCGGCCTCTGCGGTGGCTGCGGCGGCCACAGTGGCGGCGCCAGTTCTGTCTGTTCCCACCCTCGCCGCTTCAGTGGCAGCTGCAAAGCCTACCGCTGCGGCGACTAAAGCGGCGCCGTGTGTTTCTTCTGTCCCGGCCCTTGCCGCATCCGTGGTGGCGCCGGAAGCTGCTGTGGCGCATGCCGCTGCGGCGACGAAAGTGGTGACG
>Ga0105055_10012781_pt1 | contig 10167 bp, 12 predicted proteins | sample BON03_FD_78090 | JGI IMG/M metagenome (GOLD analysis project Ga0105055, IMG submission 78090) | Freshwater microbial communities from Lake Bonney liftoff mats and glacier meltwater in Antarctica - BON-03 | ecosystem: Environmental > Aquatic > Freshwater > Ice > Glacier meltwater | place: Lake... | reverse complement strand
TTTGCGTTGCACCCCTTCCTCACTAGGCCTCTGCCCCTCCTCTCCTCCCTCCGCATTCCACGAAGCAACCACCTCCTGAGCATTCTCACAGTGCCGGCGCATGGCCTCCTCCCCACCGCCCTTTTCCTGCTCCTTCCCCTCCTCCTTCTTATCTCCACCCTCCCCTACTTCCTCCATTGCCGACGAAGCCACAGCAGCAGGCGCAGCAGCAGCAGCAGCAGCAGCAGCAGTGGGCGTCTCCTTCTCTTCCTTCTTCTTCCAGGCCTTCTCCCTCTCCTTCTCCTTCTCCTGCTCGTCGTGCTGGTGGAAGGAGGGGAGGTAGTGGTGGGTAGGCAGACGAGGGCTGGTCTGAGGGCTTTCGAACGAACGCAGACCCGACGGGGCAGAATCCGACATCCCCATGCCCGCCGCCCAATACGGAGACGTGGAAGCCTCCATCGGGTGCCGCTGCAACTGCATGGAGGGAGGAGGGGCGTGCACCGACAGAGAAGGGGGAGGGTGGATGACAGGGGGCTGCATGTGAGGAGGAGGAGGAGGAGGAGGAGGCATGGGGTGAGCCTGCTGGGGGCTCCCCAAGCTCGGGAAGTGCGTGTCGAAAAAGCTGCGCGTGCGCGGGCTAGGACTAGGCAAAGGCAGCTGCATCAGGTCCACGTGCGGCAGCGTCGCCAGCAAGTCCAAGGGAGAACGAGGAGAGGTAGCCCAGGGTGCAGTGAAGGCAGGGAGGGGCGTCCGAGCCACGGGCACAGTATCAGCCAACGAATCACCCGGGCCGCACGAGACGCGGAGCTTGCCACCCGCACGCGCTGCAACGGTGCTGGCACGGGCTACCCCGGCCTCCTTCTTCTTGTCGTTGCCTTCCTCCTCTTCCTCCTCCATCACATCCTCATCCTCCCCATCCTCCGCCTCACGCTTCCGGTCCCCCGTGCCCCCCAACTCCACCTTCTTGAACTCGCGCAAGGCCCCCACCGCCGCCATCTGCTTCTTGAGCTTCTTCATCTTGCGGGCATGCGCGGCCACGGTGCTGTTGTTGGTGCGGCGGATAGGCTTACCATTCGTCTCGGGATTGGCCGAGGGCAGGCTTTCCCCAGGGGGGGCAGGCACCTTCCCTCCCTTAAAATGCTTAATCAAGAAGGCGTGGCGGTTGCGGACGGCATAGCCCGTGCGGCCCGAGAGATACTTGGCGATGTGTGACCATTTGTTGCCGAGGAGACGCTGGTAGTGGTAGATGATGTAGTCCTCTCGCTCCGTCCAGGTCTTGCGGGAAATGCTCGGCTTCAACACGTAATGCCAGCGTTGGTGGCATTGCTTGGCATTGCGTATGGGGAGGTAGGTGGCGACAACGCCCCATTTCTTGGGCCCGTACTTGTCGACGAGGGAGGCCAAGATCTTGTCTTCGTCCGCGGTCCAAGTGTTGCGTTTGCCGTCGTCGTCATCTATCAAGGCCAGGTTGCCCAGGAGGTGCTTGACGGCATGGAAGAGTGGGGGCTGGTGAGGAGAGGAGAAAGAGGAGGAGGACGCACCGGTAGCACAGCCACCACCACCATCACCGCTAGCAGAAGCCAGGTAGAAGTGCCGGGGCGGGCCACGGGTCACGCCTTCGTAGAGGTGGATGTTGGGGCCGCTGCCCACCGGCACGTCGGGCACCACGGGGGGAGGCGTCATGAGGGTACGGGCGGCGTGGGTGGCCGTGGAGGCATCGTCCGAGATCGGGGAGACAGCCCAGCGAAAGGGGGAGGCGGGGCCGGGCCCTCGCCCTTGCATCAGCAGCGCCTTGGCCGTGGCCACCTCGGGGTCGGAATCGTCGAGCTCCTCCTCGTCAGCAATACGGTAGGAGCCGTCGTCGTCGTCCTCCTCGTCTGAGTAGCGGGAGCGGCCGCGTCGTCCCATGAGCTTCTTCTTCTTGTGCTGGCGGCGGGCTTGCAGCTCCTCCTCGTCCTCATCCTCGCCCAGGCACTGGTTGTTCTTGGTCTCGAGCTCGACCGTCGTGGGGGACTTGCTGCCACGGTAGCGGGTGCGGTAGAAGGACATGGTTTTGCGTCTGCGTGTGGTCTTGCGGCTGTTGCTTTGGCTATTATCTCTCGTTGTAGTGTGTGTGTGTGTGCGTGTGTCGTGGGTGCGTGTGGGAATGATCGTGTCACACGGCGGAAGGGCGAAAGAAAGGGCTGGCAGAAGATTTTCGTTTGTGATGCCGGCGCCTCAGGGGCTGCAAATGCGCAGAATGTCCGCCTCTTTTTGTTGCCGGCGCACGCATGGCACCTTGTGGCCTGGAAGCCAGCGCACCCCGGCTACCCTGATGCATGCACATGCTTGTTCATGTGGAGGGAAAATGATAAACACGTGACACGGAATTTTGTGCGATTCTTGCTTGGCAGTAGCACATGCCCTCGCAACCTCAACGAGGAGCACGGCACCCACCAATATCCGCAGAAGAGGAGTTTTCCTCGCAGGGTCCTACACACGGAGGCGCGTGCGGAGCACGTTCCTGGGCGTCGTGTGGAAGCGTTGTAAAGGAGCTTGGGAAGTGGGAGGTTAGAAGTTCAACCGTTTACGGCCCATCGTTCAAAGCCAGCTCTCCCCTCCACCGCCTCTTTTTGTGCCTAACACGCACTCAATCAGGCCTGAACTGGCCAGTGTTCTTAAATTAACACATACGCACATATCTGCCCACGAATGCACTACATGCTCAGCAATACCCCGGGCACCAGGGCTCCCCAAAAGACAAAAGGTCGGGCCCGACCTTTTCCCTATGGAGGATGCAGTCTTGGCCGTCTAACAACCTCCAAAGCGACCATAGAAGGAAAAGCGAACCTGAATAAGGTGGATGACACCTTAGCAGACCGATGGGGCGCGTCGGCTTGTCAAACCGACCTATGGTTGTTGCGTTCCAAATCGGCGCGTGCGTGCTTTTTGGACCTAAAAAGGGCCTCTGGACACTGCAAGCCATACCATTTCTCACACAAGATGAAACTTGGCCAAAACGGACCTGCATTAGGTAGCTGATCTAGAACTCCAATTTAATTCACTTGTCCTGGGCCAAGACTGCGCGCACCCGCCGTTCCAAATCGGTTTGTGCCACCCTCAACCTCCCTCATGGGCCGCTTCAACCCAGCGCCGGTTACAGCCCATCGTTCAAAACGCCTTCGTCTCTATTACCAAAGATAGACGTACAAAAGGCACAAAAGCAGCAACAAAGTATATAAGCAAGTGTCCTGGTCATCACTGTACAGCTTTTTTCATTTCATTCCCTCATTTTCTCGTTGGTCAGCCCCACCTACCACGCTTGCGGACAGAGCTCCCCTACCCTTTCAGTCAGAATATGCATTACTTGTCCCTCCCTTCCTCCCTTCCTCCCTCTACATCATCACCGTACTCCTCCTCCATCCCACCAACCACTCCGGCAGGTCCTCATCCGCCGACGTCCTTTTATCCTGCCCCAACACCTTGGGTAAACACTGCTGCCCTTCAACCTCATCTCTCACCCTCCCTCCCTCCCTCACTCCCTCCCTCCCTCACTCCCTCCACATCATCACCGTACTTCTCCTCTTCCCCACCAGCCACTCCGGCAGGTCCTCATCCGCCGACGTCCGATTATCCTGCCCCAACACCTTGGGTAAATACCGCTGCCCTTCAACCTCATCTCTCACCCTCCCTCCCTCCCTCACTCCCTCCCTCCCTCCCTCTACATCATCACCGTACTCCTCCTCCGCCCCACCAACCACTCCGGCAGGTCCTCATCCGCTGAGGTCCGATTATCCTGCCCCAACACCTTGGGTAAATACTGCCTTAAATCTTCAGGGCTAAAACACGCTTCCATACAATCCCTATACGCCGTCAATGAGTGATTTGTGGCACTCGTCCGATTCCTCAACCTCAACCACTCCTCCACCGCCGAGGGCTCCACAATCAAATTCCCGCCATTATCCGCATCAACTAACACCTCCACCCCCGCATGTCGGTACAACCCAAACATCTTCGGCATCCCCGGAACCACATCCCCGTCCACCACAACTCGAAACGTGGCAGGCACCTTCGACTCATACACAGACGCAAACGCCGGGTTCCCTACTCGAGGAGCCCCCAATGTATACACCTCAATCTTCCCTCCATTGTTGGGAGAAAGACAAGGGAAATTAATCCTCAAGTCATAAGCAGCAAGTTGAGCTAAAGCCCCTCCCAGACTATGCCCCGTACAATAGATATGGGGAGGAGGAGACCGACCCTCTCTCCCTCCCTCCCTCCCTCCCTCCTCTAATGCCGTTTGGATTGCTGAAAGAAGCTGGGGGCGGATGGAGAGGTAGGCGGCATAGAAGCCCGCGTGGATGTGAGGGAGGGTGTGACGGAGGGCGGGCAAGCGGGCAAGGTACCGTCGGAAGCAGTTCCCACCTGCTGCTGCTGTTGCTGCTGCTGCTGCTGAAGAAGAGGGAGAGGTGGAGGTGAGTGGTTGTTTTTCTCCCGCCAAGACACTCATGAAAAGCGTTGCCTCATCAACTGCTGCTGCATCTGCTGGATTAGTATGTTCAGACGCACCCCGTCTCCGTCGTTCTTGTTGTGGTGTAGCCCACCCTCCCTCCCCCCCTCCCTCCCTCCCTCCCTGCTGCTGCATCTGCGGTTTGCTCGGGCTACGTGGTAGAGTGACAGTCGCGCCACTACTAAGACTGCGGACGAGCCGCCCTCCTCCTTCTCCTCCTCCTCCTCCTCCTCCTCCTCCTCCTCCTCCTCCTCCCTCCCACCCTCCTCCATTCTCACTCCTTCTCCTCCTCCTATCGCTCCTCCCTTCCTCCCCCCCTTCCTCCCCCTCGCCCTCCTTCTCCCCTCTTGCATCCGCCGGCCCCACCCATCTCATAGCCACTGGGGAAGACGAAACAAAATCAGCAGCACGAGGGCTGTGGTACCCCTTCCTCCCTCCCTGCCTCGACAGAAACGGAGACCCCGACATGGCCCGACGACGATACCGATCCTCTTCCTCCGTCCCTCCCTCCCGCCCTCCCGCTCCTCCTCCTTCTCCTCCTCCTCGCTCTGCAAGCTGCTCTAGATTCCCTGTAGAATTGTGGTGATGGTGTTGCTGCTGCTGCTGCTGCTGCTGCTGCTGCAACGGTCTTCTCACCGGGGTCAAGTCGCCCATGGAGCCCGCCCTCCTCGTCCACATCCCCACTTCCTCATCCTCCTCCTCCTCTTTCTCCCTCTCAACCCTCTTCCTCTCAGACGCAGCCCTCCCTCCCTCCCTCCCTCCCTCCCTCCCGATTTTCAGTGCTTTCTCAAAGGGTAAGGCCACTTGTCCCATTTTCAGGTCCGTCATGATGTTCCTTGAGGACAAGGTTCCTCGAAACGCCAACACCAACCCTCCCTCCCTCCCACACCCTCCCTCCCTCCCTCCCTCCCTCCTCCCTAGAATTGCTCTTGTGTCTGTGGCGTCGTCAAAAATGTATGCTTGTAAGGAGAGGCCTAAATTTCCTAGGGCCATCTTACCGGGCATCGAAGTCGAGGTGGAGGAAGGGAGGGAGGAGGGGGAGGAGGGAGGGAGGGAGGGAGGGAGGGAAGGGTCGAAGTAGGCTTGCCAGGACGCTTCCATGAGCCAGCAGGCGGTTTCGAGGCAGAAGGGGGGGGGAGGGAGGGAGGGTGGGAGGGAGAGGGCAAGGAGGGAGAAGTGCGACCGCATTTTTTGGAAGGAGGAGGAACGACGTAGGAGGGAGGGGGGGGGAGGGCGGGAGGGAGGACGAGGAAGCTCGGCCTCGAGAGAGACGTGTGGGTAGCCTCCACCGCCGATGTCGGAATCGGACCACCGCGTAGCAGGGAGGAAGATGTAGGACATCAGGTAAGAGGTGACCGAGATAAATAACAGCTCCCCCAATAAAGGCTGAAACGAAGTCATGGCAAACAACGACCACGCCCTCTCTCCCTCCCTCCCTCCCTCTCCTCCTAAAAGCAGCCGACCTAGCCTCAAGGTCTCCAGTGCTAAAATCGTGATTTTACAACACAAGATCAAAAATCCTTCTTGGGAAACGAAGCGGAAGGAAAGCTGTTGCGAGCGCGACTTCATGTAGGGTTGTCGTCGGAGGGAGTGGCCCGTGAAGAGGACGGAGGAGAGAAAGAGCAGGTACCACCCAAGGAGGGAGAGTAGGAAGAGGAGGGAGAGGAGGGGGTAGAGCCGATGCAGGGGGGGAGGGAGGGCGGGGCCCACGTCCGCCGTGGGTGACGAACTGTCACTACTGCTGCTTGTTGAGGGAGGGAGGGAGGAAGGGCTAAAGAAGAGGGAGGGGTATCGGAGGGCGCAGAGGCAGGTGATGAGGGAGAGGGAGAGGAGGTAGAGGGAGAATTTGGGTAGGAAGAAGTCCGCGAAATACTCACCGAGCGGATGGTGTTTTGGCGGCCAGGAGGGGAGGGAGGAGAAGGAGGAGGAAGGGTGGAGGGAGGAGGAGGAGGGAGGGAGGCGGGGGTGGAGGTAGGGGTCGGAGATGAAAGTTTGTTGGCGTTGCCATGCTGCAGAACCCGAGGAGGGAGGGAGGGAGGGAGGGCGGGTGGGTGCGGTGACGGCGCGTGCCCAGGTGTCGCGGGGGGGTTCGTAGCACCGGAGCCCGTCGACGATACACACCCACGCGAAGAGCATGGATTGGTACCCGACGGTATTGCTCAAATCGGAGAGGAAGAGGAGGAGGGGCGGGGGATGGAGGAGGAAGGTGAGGGGGAGGGCGAGGGGGTTTTGCCAGAGGAGGAGGGAGGGGAGGAGGAGGAGGCCGATGTAGTGTTGTTCTGGGAGCCAGGTGCAGAGACCGTGGGGTTTTTGATTGCGGGTGAGCCGGTGCCAGTGGTAGGTTCCAGAAAGGGTGAGGAGGAGGAGGAGGGCGCGGAGGAGGAAGAGGAGGAGGAGGTAGAGGGGTCGGTCGTGGTGGAGGGTGTAGCCGAAGTGAGGGGCGAGAGCTGCTGCGTTGGGACCGGCAATAGTGATGGTGAGTCTATATTCGGGAAAGCCTCTGTTTTCCATGCCGGGGGCGTCGAAAGTGACGGCGAGCAGGCGAAAGGAGAAGGAGGGGGGGAGGGAGGGGGTGGTGTTGTTGTCACTAGGAGGAGAAGGGGGAGACGGAGTGCTGCTGCTGCTGCTGCTGCTGCTCTTGGTCTTCTTGTTCTTCCAGAGATGCCGGACGGGTGGGCCTTGATAGAGGACGCGCCATCCTGATCCGTCTTGGAGGGGGACTTCGAGCTTGGCTGTTAGCACTAGCCCTCCTCCTTTTCCTCCCTCACTTCCTCCTCCTTCTTCTCTTTTCTTTCCTTCTCCAGTCGTCGTATCGTCTTCTTCTGATGAGGAGGAGGAGGAGGAGGACGGCCTTCTTGCTTGGTCAGAGGCAGGCTCTGTCGTTGTCGTCGAGGGGGGAGATGAAAAAGGGAAAACAAAAGAAGGAAAGCTTCTTATCCTTCCCAGCGTACTACTACTGCTGCTGCTGCTGCTGCTGCTGCTGCTGCTGTTCCCCGTGGTAGCCACCTTCTCCTCCTCCTGCTCCTGCGTGCCATTAAAAGGCATCACCAACTCACTCGGCGCCCAAAACCCATCCAAATTTAGAAAACCCGACGACACAGGCACCTTAAACGGAGGCGAATACAACGCCGTAAAATTCTCATTTACCCTCCTCACACACCCACCTACTGCCCCCCCCCCTCCGTCGTGATGGTGCCCCTCGGCAGTGCATAGATTAAGGGGTAAATCTTGGGGAGGGAAGGGCTGGAGGGAGGACACGCGATATTGGGGGTGGGTGTCGACGAGGAGGGCAAGGGTGAGAGTGAGGTAGGGGAGGAAGAGCAGGAACCAGATCCCACGGGCAGAGAGGGATTCGAGGGCTGTCCCATTATTGTTGTTGTTGGCTGAAGAAGCAGCAGCAGCAGAAGAGGAGGAGGCGGAAGAAGAGGGGTACATGGGATGGCTGCCGCCGTTCTTCCAGTCTTCGACTTCTTGTTCTCTTTGGTAGTGGTGGTGGTAGTACTGTCCATTTGTCCCTCTCCCGTGCTCGGGGGAGGAGGACCGAGAGAGGTCATGATTCCATCCTGCTGCTCCTCCCCCTCTTGCTCCTGTAGGGACGTCGTCGTTCTCCTCGTGTACCGCGCCGTAGCTGGGGAGACGTGGATTGTATGGTTGATGCTGTGATGATGGTGGTGGGTGGATGGGGTCACGGTCGGCCGCCTGGTTGGGGGAGGGAGGCAAGGAGGAAAGGAGGGGAGTGAGAAGGATCAATCAAGTCAGGCTTTCCTTCATTACTCTCTCACATTCTCCTAAAATCAGCCACCACGGTGCGTGTACGGGGACAGAGAGAGGCGAGATACAAGAAGATGCACCCGGCCGCGGCAATTTGAGGGAGGGAGGCTAGGGAGGGGAGGAGGCTACAGCATTGAGGCATCCCGACCACACACACAAACGTACCTGCCACCAGCTTTTCTTCCGCATGCTTCTGCTACTGCTGCTCGTGGCGTGGTGATGCTGCTGGTTCTGGTAGTGCTCGTAAAGGGTGCTGCTGCTTGCTTGTGTTGCCGTTGATCGTCACGCCCGATGATGGTGAGGGTGGTGCGGCTTGGTCTCTCTCTCTCCCTTCCTTGCCACTAAAGCTGCCGAAGTCGCATCAAGGCCTCCTTGTAGCGGGCACTAAGAAGCCTGTGCTCATGTGTGTGTGCCTTGTGAGTCAAAAGGGTAAAGAGGAAAGCCTAGAAGGAAGGAAGCACCAGCGCGTCATTTGATCTATCTATCCATACGGCATCATCACACTCCACATGCCTCCTTCTCACCCCTTTTGAACAAAACAAACACACACACAGACAAACGCGCCACAAGCACCAGCAGCAGCACCCGCAGCAACAGTCCTAGGAAAATGTACGGCCAAGGCCCCCCTGGTCATGGAGGGCAGCCGCCCCCATACCACCACCACCACCACCAGCAGCATCCCCCTCAGGGCAATGGTGGTACGTCTCTCGTTCTCCCACTCGTGCTCCATTGTACACACACCGCTAGCCCATAAATCCGCCATCTTGCATGCCTCCCATCTCCTCATGTTCTCCTTTGTGCCTGCTGTGAGGGTGGCGTGTTTATTTGGGAGTGCCGGACCACCCTCTTCCTTCGCACGCCTTCCCCTTCTGTGCGTGTGTGTGCGTCTCCTTGATTTACAACAGAAGGCACTGCTCACACTAAGACATCCACACCTCACACACACACATATATACAGTCTACTATCCTCCTCCTCTTCCTCAAGGCTACACACCATACGGCGGCCCCCCTCCTCCCGGATACCCCCACCATCGTCCTCCGCCGCCTTTCGCGCACCTGTACCCTCCCCAGCAGCAGCACTACCCTCTTCCTCCTCCACCACCACCACTTCACCACCAACAAGATGAATACGATCCGTTCGCTGCTCCTCCTCCTCCTCCTTCTCCGCACCCCTATCAACAGCAACAACAGCAACAAGGCCTTCCTCTTCCCCCTCCTCCTCCTCCACCACCACCACCCACCTCCTCCTCCTCCTCTTCCGTCCCTCCTCCTCCCCCTCCCACCAACATCTACGCCAAAGCCGAAGGTTCCTTCATCGAAAACTTCAACAAAATCAAAGAGGAAAAAGAAAGGGAGAAAGAGAAGGAGGACAAGGAATTGAGAGAGATGGAGGCAGCACTGCAGGAGGAGAGGGAGGCGCACGCACGACGGATGGCGGTGGAGAATCAACAGCAGCAGCAGCGGAAGAAGAAGTTGTTGGTGTTGGGAGGAGGAGGATTAGGAGGGGGGGGAGGGGCCGGGGAAGGAGGGGGGCTGGGGTTGAGGAGGAAGGCAGGAGGAGGGGGAGGAGGAGTAGCGGCGGTATTTGCGACGGCCAAGGAGGAGGAGGAGGAGGAGGGGGGGAAGGGAGGGAAGAAGGAGCAGCAGCAGCAGCAGCAACAGCAGCAGCGAAAAAGGTCACGATGGGGCAGCAACGAGGAGACAAACGAGAAGAAAAAGGAGGAAGAGGAGGAGGATGAGGGGGAGGGAGGGGGGGAGGAAGGGCTGCTTAGTGAGGCAGTACAAGCCACGGTTAGACAGACTGCGGAATGGATGATCAAAAACCCGACAAGAGAAGTAGAAATGCTAGCACAAAGCAAGGGGAAGAAGGGGTGGGAATTTCTGTTTAAAGTGGAGGAGGGCGAGGAGGGGAGGGAGGGATGGAAGGA
>Ga0105055_10012780_pt1 | contig 10167 bp, 11 predicted proteins | sample BON03_FD_78090 | JGI IMG/M metagenome (GOLD analysis project Ga0105055, IMG submission 78090) | Freshwater microbial communities from Lake Bonney liftoff mats and glacier meltwater in Antarctica - BON-03 | ecosystem: Environmental > Aquatic > Freshwater > Ice > Glacier meltwater | place: Lake... | reverse complement strand
TCGCGGTTGAGTACTCGGCCTTCTTCGGCGTCGACGATGCGCACCGTGATTTCGGCATCGGCATCGTCCTCCAGCGCATGGCGGATGGCACGCATCACCGCGTGGCGCGGCAGGGCGGCACGGTGGGTGGCGGCGTCAGCTAGTGCGCTGAATTGCAGCGACAGACTCAAAGAAGGCAGCGCCATCAATGCGCTTTCAGGCGGCCGAGCGGCGCGCGCGCTTGGCCGGCGCCGCGTCGACGCTGGTGCTGCGCGCGTCGTAGGCGTCGACGATGCGGGCCACCAACGGGTGGCGCACCACGTCGGCGCTGGTCAGGCGGCACATCGCTATGCCGGGCACCCGCTTCAAGACCCGCTCGGCGTCGATCAGGCCGCTGGGCTGGGTGTGCGGCAGGTCGATCTGGCTCACGTCGCCGGTGACCACCGCTTTGGAGCCAAAGCCGATGCGGGTGAGGAACATCTTCATTTGTTCCACGGTTGTGTTCTGCGCTTCGTCGAGGATCACGAAGGCGTGGTTCAACGTGCGCCCGCGCATGAACGCCAGCGGTGCGATCTCGATCTGCTGGCGCTCGAAGGCTCTCTGTACCTTCTCCACGCCCATCAGTTCGTACAGCGCGTCGTACAGCGGGCGCAGATAAGGGTCCACCTTTTGGCCCAGATCGCCCGGCAGAAAACCCAGCTTCTCGCCGGCTTCCACCGCCGGGCGGGTCAGCACAATGCGCTGCAACGCGCTGCGCTCCAGCGCATCGACCGCGCAGGCCACCGCCAGGTAAGTTTTGCCCGTGCCAGCCGGTCCGATACCGAAGGTGATGTCGTGCGTGGCCATTTGCTCCAGGTAGCGCACCTGGGCCGGCGTGCGACCCTTGACCTCGCCGCGCCGGGTTTGCATGGCCACGGCGTCAACGCCGTCGGACAGGGCGGTGTCGCCGCTGAGCATGAGCTGCACCTGCTCCGCCGGGATCGGTTTCCTGGCCATCTCGTACAGCGCTTGCAGCAGCTCCAACGCTTGGTTGGCTTTGGCTTTCGGGCCATCGATACGGAACTGCTCGAAACGGTGCGCCACCTTGACCTGCAAAGCCGCCTCAATGCTGCGAATATGGCGGTCCATCGGGCCGCACAAATGGGTCATGCGGGTGTTGTCGGGCGGCGAGAAAGTGTGTCTGAGGATCAAACGGATAATCCGGTGAAGGTTGGGATACGCGCTGCAAAAGCCACAACGCACACAGCGCGGGTTTTGCAGAGCATCTCCAGACCAAGGCAACAAAGGAACCCGCCATGATAGGCAAATTGACCGGTACCCTGCTGGAAAAAAACCCACCGCAGATCCTGATCGACTGCAATGGCGTGGGCTACGAAGTAGACGTGCCGATGAGCACCTTCTACAACCTGCCAGCGCTGGGCGAAAAGACGGCGCTGCTGACCCACTTTGTGGTGCGCGAAGACGCGCAGATTCTCTACGGCTTTGGCACCGCCAGCGAGCGCGAGGCGTTTCGCCAGCTGGTCAAGATCAGCGGTGTCGGCCCGCGCACCGCGCTCTCGGTGCTCTCGGGCATGAGCGTGGCCGATCTGGCGCAGGCGGTGACCGCGCAAGAGAGCGGGCGCATCGTCAAGGTGCCTGGCATCGGCAAGAAAACGGCGGAGCGGCTGCTGTTGGAGCTCAAGGGCAAGCTTGGCGCCGACCTGCCGCTGCCAGGCACCGCCAGCGCGGTGGGCGAGGCAGCCAGCGATATCCAGCAGGCGCTTATTGCGCTCGGTTACAGCGAAAAAGACGCTGCTGCCGCGCTCAAGGCGCTGCCCAAGGACGTGGGCGTGAGCGAAGGCATCAAGCTCGCGTTCAAAACCTTGTCCAAATAAGATGGCGCGATGAGCATCCAGACCGACGACTTTACCCCGGCACCACGCGTGGTGTCTGCCGCCGCCGCTTCGCCCAGGGAAGAGGCGATCGAGCGGGCGCTGCGGCCCAAGCTGCTGGACGAGTACGTGGGCCAGATGAAGATTCGCGAGCAGCTGGAGATCTTCATTGGCGCGGCGAAGAAACGCGGCGAGGCGCTGGACCATGTGCTGCTGTTTGGCCCGCCGGGTTTGGGCAAGACCACACTGTCCCACATCATTGCGCAGGAGCTGGGCGTCAACATGCGCTCAACCTCGGGGCCGGTGCTGGAAAAGCCCAAAGATCTGGCGGCGCTGCTGACGAATCTGGAGGCCAATGATGTGCTGTTCATCGACGAAATTCACCGCCTCAGCCCGGTGGTCGAAGAAATTCTGTACCCCGCGCTGGAGGACTACCAGATCGACATCATGATTGGCGAAGGCCCAGCGGCGCGCAGCATCAAGCTCGATCTGCAGCCGTTCACCCTGGTGGGCGCGACCACCCGCGCCGGCATGCTGACCAACCCGCTGCGCGACCGCTTTGGCATTGTGGCGCGGCTGGAGTTCTACACCGCCGAGGAACTGGCGCGTATCGTCAAGCGCAGCGCGGGTCTGCTGAATGTGCCGACCGAGGCTGACGGTGCGTTTGAGATCGCGCGCCGCTCACGCGGCACGCCGCGCATTGCCAACCGGCTGCTGCGCCGGGTGCGCGATTACGCCGATGTGAAGGGCGACGGTTGCATCACGGTGGACATTGCCCACCGTGCGCTCACCATGCTCGATGTCGACCCGCAGGGTTTTGATGTGATGGACCGCAAGCTGCTGGAAGCGGTGATCCACCGCTTCGACGGCGGGCCAGTTGGTCTGGACAACATCGCGGCCAGCATCGGCGAGGAACGCGAAACAATCGAAGACGTAATCGAGCCCTACCTGATTCAACAGGGCTACCTGCAACGCACACCGCGCGGTCGCATCGCCACACTCGCCGCCTACCGCCACCTGGGCGTTGCGCCCCCAGCGTCGGACACCGGCCTGTTTGCACCCGGAATCTGACGTATGGCTGCTGTGAAACCAGCGACGCTGAACCGTCGCTGGTGGTGCATCGCCCTGCTGCTGGCGCTGCTGTGGTGGCGTGGCGCGCCCGCCGATGCGGTGGCGGTCTGGCAGCGCACGCTGCAGTTTTCTGCGCGCCTGGCCAGCCAGACCTGGGTGGACGTAGGAAGCACCGTTACCGGTTGGGTGCAGACGGTGCTGGTGAGCGAGGGCGTGGCGGTGATGCAGGACGAGGTGTTGTTGCGCCTGCAATCGCAGGAGCTGAGCGCGGCGCTGACACCGGCTGAGGCGGCCGAGCGGCAGGCCGCTGCCCGGCTGGATGGCTTGCCCGGCACCGGTGTGGTGTCTGCGCAGGCAGCGGTGAGCCAGGCCGAGGCAGCAGCGCGTGCTGCGCAGGCGGCCTGGGTGCGCGCGAAACAACTGGTGGCGCAGGGAGTTCTGAGCGGTGCGGCGCTGGACGAATGCCGGTGCACACGTGATGTCGCCAAGGTCCAACTGGCCAGCGCCCAGGCGCTCCAGTGCGCCTGTGGTGAGGAGGGCAGCGATCAGGCCCAAGCGCAGGCACAGCTGGCGGCGGCGCAAGCCGCGCTTCAGTCCGCGCGGGCCATGCTGGCGCAGACCGAGCTGCTGGCCCCCGCCCATGTTCGCGTGCTGCGGCGTCAGGTCGAGCCAGGGCAGATCGTGCAGCCGGGCAAGGTGCTGCTCGGGCTGGCGCTGTCCAGCCCGGTGCAAATCGTGGTGTAGGTGGAGGAGCGCTTTCTCGATTCGCTGCGTGCCGGGCAAACCGCCTCGGTGCTGGCCGACGCCTACGCCGCGCAGCGCTTCAGCGCGCGGGTGCTCTCCATCGCGCCATCGGTCGGCGCGGATCGATTGAGGTCAAGCTGACGCTGCTGGCGGTGGCGCCAGCGTTTCTGCGCGAAGACACGACGCTGTCGGTGCAGGTGGACACGGCGCGGCGCGAGCGCTCGCTGGTGTTGCCGCTGGCCGCCTTTTGCGTCGCTGGCGCAGACGGATCGCCGACTGTCTTGATGAACGATGCTGGCCATGCCCGCGAGAGCAACGTGCGCCTGGGGCTGCGCACGCTCGAGGCGGTAGAGGCGGTCGATGGCCTGGTCGAGGGCGACCAGGTGCTGGTGGCTTGCGCGCTTAAAGCAGGCCAGCGGTTGCAGGTTCAGGTGGTGCCGCGGCAGCTCACCCAACGCACCAATGGCGGCGCAGCGCCCGATGCGGGCACCGCGCTGACCAGTGCCATGGGCCGCTGAGGCCGCGCCGCGCACGGGCTGGCTGGCATTTCAGCGGCAAGTGGCGCTGCGCTTTTTGCGCCAATGCCGCATGCAAACCTTGCTCATCATCGTGGGCGTGGCCGCTGGGGTGGCGGTGACTGCCTACATCTCTGCGCTGATTTCTGGGTTGCAGGCCAGCACACTGAAGAAAACGCTGGGCGCGCAGCCGCACATTTCTGTTCAGGCGCCGGACGTCTGTGGTGACGCCGGCTGCGCTGCGTGCGCAAGGCACCACCGTTTTGTCCTAGGTGCAGCTGCGTGCGCAGCGCCTGCGCGCCGTGGCCAACTGGCAGGCGCTGATTCCGGTGCTGAAGCGCCTGCCACGTGTGGCGGCCGTATTGCCCATGGTGTCCGGCGCGGGTCTTGCACTGCGCGGCAAGGCCAGTCAGGCGATTCCCTTGCAGGGTGTGGACCTGGAACGCCTCGACCGCATCGTCGGTCTGCGCAGCAAAGTGGTCAGCGGCACGGCGCGACTGGCGCCGGGCGAGACGATTGCGGGCCGTGAGCTGGCGGCTGGCCTGGGCCTGCGCGTGGGTGACCGGATGCGGGTGCAGACCACTGAATCGTTTGATCTGGTGCAGGTGACCGCTCTGGTCGACCTGGGCGCGAAAGAGCTGAACCGGCGTACTGTGATCGTGACGCTGCGCAGCGCGCAAAACCTGCTTGGCCTGCCGGGTGGCGTCACCAGCGTGGACCTCACCGTGCGCGATGTCTGGGCCGCGCAAGCGATTGGCGAGCAGCTGCGCCGCCAGCTGCCTTACCAATTCGAGACCTGGCAAGAGAGCAACGCGCCACTGGTCTCGGTGCTCAACGCGCAATCGGTCAGCACCAGTCTGATTCGCGCGGTGGTGCTGATGGTGCTGCTGCTGGGCATTGCCAGCGTGCTGGTGGTGTTTGTGGTGCAAAAGCAGCGCGAGATCGGCATTTTGCGGGCCATGGGCGCCATGTGCGGTCAGGTGTTGCGGGTGTTTCTGGTGCAGCGCGCGGTGGTGGGCGCGCTGGGCTCGGCGCTCGGTGTGGCGCTGGCTTGGGCGATGGTGGCGCTGTTTGACATTTCGCTGCCGCCCGCGCTGGCCTTGCAGTTGGTGGCGGTGGTCACGGTTTGCGGCGTGTTGGCCGCAATTGCACCGGCGCGCCGTGCGGCTGCGATGGACCCAGCGCAGGCGATCCGCCTATGAGCCACCCAGCCTTTGATCGAACTTGAGCAGGTCTGCAAGACCTGCAACCCCGATCTGCCCAACGGGGCCGAGGGGTTGCACGGCATCGAGCTGCGGGTCAACACCGGCGAGTTCATCGCACCCATGAGGCTGTCGGGCTCGGGCCAGAGCACGCTGCTCAACATCGTGGGGCTGCTTGAGCGTATGACAGCGGGCCATTACCAGCTGCAAGGCGAAGAAACAGTGGGCCTTGACGACGCTGGCCTTGCCATGCGCCGGCGCCGGTTGCTGGGCTTTGTGTTTCAGTTTCACCACCCGCTGCCGGCCTTCACTGCGCTGGAAAATGTGACCCTGCCCGCATGCATGGCCGTGGGTCGCGTGAGCGGTGCACAGCGCGATCACGCGAAAGAGTTGCTCGACTCGGTGGGCCTGTCGGCCGCCCCGAACAAGCGGCTCTCGGCTCTCGGCGCTCTCAGGCGGCATGCAGAAGCGGGTAGCGATCGCGCGCGTGCTGGTGGCGAACTCGCCGCTTGTGCTGGCTGACGCGCCCACGGGCAACCTCGACGCCACCTCGACACCACCTCGACACCACCTCGTGCGACGAGGCGTTCGTGCTGCTGCAGCGCACGCACGCCGAGCGGGGCACCCCGTTTGTGGTGGCCACCTAGGATGCGCGCCTGAGCGCGCTGGTCGACGGAAAAATTTCAAGCGACGGGCCTGGTGGCGCGCGAAGGCGAACCTTAGGTGTAACAGGAGGCGTCTCGCGTGCCAGAATCCGTCATGCCCAGCGAATCTGTCTTGCCGTCAGCGCCCCCCGCCGGATCGGGTACACAGGAATCTTTGTACCGGGCCGCGCTCGGGCCTGTGCATGCCGAACACTACCTGCCGGTGTTTGCCCGCTTTGACGAGCGTGGCGCTTACGGCCCGGCCTGGAACACCGCAGCCGCCGTGGGCAACCTGGGTTGGCTGGTCCACCGCCAGCTCTGGGGCGCGGCGGGGGAGTTTGCCGCAGGGCTGGCGGTTTGGGCGCTGATTGCCGCTGGCCTGGCGTTCTGGCTCGACTTCCTGCCGCTTGGGGTGCGTGCGGGACTGGCGCTGTCCTTGTTGCTTCTCTTGCTGCTGGCGCCTGGTCTGTACGGCACCGCGTTGTTGCATGCACAAATTCGTCGGCGCATGATCGAGGCTGTTCGGCAAGTTGACACAGTGGACGAGGCCCGTACCCTGCTGCGGCGTCAGTGCGACGCCCAACAGCGCCGGGGCGCCTGGGGTGTGGCGGGGTTGTTGCTGGTGGCCGCGTTGCTGGCTGGCTGGGTGTGGACAGCGTGGCCCACGCAACAGCCAGCACCGCTTGCGGTGTTAGACCCGGTGCCTGTGGCAGCAGCAGCCCCTGTCGAAGCACCGGAGCCAGCAGCTACCCAGATCGTGGCGCCGGAACCTGCGTCACAGCTGTCTGTAGCGGCCGCTGAGCCAGATGTCTCCGGGGTGGTGGTGCGGCCCAGAGGCCATGGCGTGAACGTGGGGCTGTTTGCCCTGTCTGCCAACGCCGAGCGCGTTCGGGCTCAGCTGGAGGATGTTGGGCTGCCTGTGGTGAGCGACCCCATCGAGTCGGCGCGTGGTCCGTTGACGCGGGTGCGGGTGGGGCCGTTCGAGCAACGGGAGCAGGCGCAAGTCGCGGCTGAACGGGTGCGTGCGCTGGGGCTGGACGCGCATACTTATGCACCCTGAGTCCATGTGGTCGGCGTCATGGCGCAGGCATCAGTGGTTTCGTTTCGCATGTTGCCTCACCGCGTGTTGGATCGCGATCAGCGCAGCTAAGGAAACTCTGCAAAACCTCTCCGGTCGTCTGGCAGGCGTAAGCCTAGCGTGACATTCTCTTGGCACCATGAAACAAACCAGTCTTGATCTGAGCAAGCGCTCCGCCAACCCATCTTGCGCCAGCAATGGCGACGGCGTTATCGGGCGGCGCTTGGTTCAGCGATAGCTGGCACCGCTACAGCCGCTACAGCCGCGATTGGCGCAGCCGGCACATCGGCTTTGCCGGCAGGCTTCCAGTTGTGCGGCAGCAGCGAGTCCAGGTCGCGGTTCTTCAGCGTCGGCAGGCGCTCGAAGACATCCTTCAGATACGCCCACGGATCGTGCCCGCTCAGCTTGGCCGATTCGATCAGGCTGAGCATCACGCCCGCTCGCTCTCCCGCCTGCTGGGAGCCAACGAACAACCAGTTTTTGCGCCCGATCGCCAGCGGTCGGATCGCATTCTCTGCCGCGTTGTTGTCGATCGGCACATCGCCATCAACCAGGTAGTGCGCGAGCGCACGCCAGTTGCTCAGGCTGTAGTCGATTGCCTTGGCCGTGATGTCGGCTTTGGTCAAGGTCTGGCGTTTCTCCAGCAACCAGGCGTGCAGCGCATCGGCAATGGGCTTGGCGCGGTTTTGGTGCAGCAGCAGGCGCTGCGTTGGTTGGAGTTCTCGCGCCTCGCGCTCCACCTCGTACAGCTGGGCGATCAAGGCCACCGCGTTGGCTGCGATCTCGCTGCCGTTTAGCTTGTGGGTTTTGAGCAGCTTGCGCCGGGCGTGCGCCATGCACAGGGCGCCGGTGATGGCGCCCGCACGCTGGAGCTTGTGGTACCCGCTGTAGTCGTCGGTGACCAACGTTCCTGCGAAGTCTTTCAACACGTGCTGGGGGTGATCGCCGCCTCGGCTGGTGCAGAAGTCGAACAGCACCGCACGCTGAGCCACGAAGTTGGTCGTGCGGTAGACCCACACGTAGGCTTTCTTGGGTCTTGCCCCGCCCCGGCGCCAGGAGCGCCACCGGCGTCTCATCGGCGCCTCCTCGGCCTGTATCACCGGGTGTCCCAGGACGCACGCCTTGAGCGCCTGGGCCAGGGGCGCCAGGCGTACCCCGCAAATGCCGATCCACTGCGCCATGCTCGAGCGCGCAATACACACGTCCAAATAGGCACGCCCGATCTGGCGTAGATCTCTTCTTGGCGGTACAGCGGCAGGTGGTCGTCGTGTTTGGCCACCACCACCTGGGCCAGCAGCCCGGGGGCCGGGATGCCTTTGTCGATCATCTGCGCGGGCATGGGGGCAGCTGCAATCGTCTGGCAGCACGCACATGTGAACGGCTGTCAGAAAGCGCGTAAATCTGGCGGCGAAGGCTACTGGGTTCGATCCCCCTGAGTTAATCGTGCAAGGGGGTGTTGGAAGGAGCCCGAAGGGCGACTGAAGACACCCCCTTGCACGTGGCGCCTGTAATTTTGGGTGGGGTGGTTGCCAGGCCCAGTGACTGGGGTGGCTTGGGGGCCAGCTAAAGTGGCGCTCGCCGAAACAGTAGAGCAAGCGCGACAGCGGCCACAAACCGGGAAGTTCCAAACCACTGTCGCGCCCCGTTGCCCGCAAAGGGCTGCGTTGCCGACGCCAGTATTTCACGAAGCGTCTGGCTCTGTCCAGCCAAACCCCGTCGGCCCTATTTGCCGATGGAGCCTGCGCCTCAACGGTACCTTTGCGCCTGCTGTCGCATAGCCGTCATCATCTGCAGCCACTGCGATCGCGGCCAGCGTTACTGCGGTGCCCTATGCGCTTTGCAGGTTCGTACCCGTTGCGCAAAGGCAGCATCGATTCGCTACCAATCGAGCACGCCTGGGCGTCACGCCCACGCCGCGCGTCAACGTCGCTATCGGGAGCGACAAACAAACAAAGTGACGCATCAGGGTTCCCCACCAATGGGACTGCCGGCTTTACTACCCGCTGATGTGAGGCCACCCCAATCGGATGCACCGCAGGCCCCTGGGCAGTGCCATTTCTGTCACTGCGCCTGTGGTGAGTTTGTACGAATCGGATTTTTGCGCGCTCGCATCCGCCGCCCCAAACGTTTGTTCACCACCGGAGAACCCCGTCATGCCCGTGACCCCTGAACTTCATGCCCAGATCCTGCGTTATCACCATGTCGAGCGATAGCGCACGGGCACTATTGCGCGTCAACTCCAAGTGCGCCACGGCACCGTTGAGCGCGTTCTGCGCCAGGCCGGCCTACCGCGCATCGGGGTGGTGCGCGCATCCGGCATCGACCCGTATCTGCCCTTCATCCATGAGACCTTGAAGAAGTTCCCCACGCTGGGGGCCAGCCGCTTGTACACCATGGCCCGGGAGCGGGGTTACAAGGGCGGGCCCGACCACTTTCGCCACCTCATCGCCAACCACCGACCCCGCCCCGCCGCCGATAAAGCAACTTCTTTTCTGTAATTTCTCGAAATTTGGTTCGGGGTGTCTGTTGTTGAGTGTGCTCAGGGCTTTATGGTCAGGTAGATTTTTGCGGTCATCAACTCCTCATCTTGTTCGGCCAGCAAGGCGCTCACCAGGCGCAGGCAACTGTTGATGTTGGGAAACAAAGTGGCCACGCGGGTTCGCCGCTTGTGCTCTTTGTTTAAGCGCTCCAACCCGTTGGTGGTGCGCATACGCACCCGGTGGCCCTCGGGCAGGTCGAACACGGCAAACCCCTTTGGCAGATTTTTCTCAGACCAGGCCGACAGCTGTGGGTGGCTGACCTGCCAGTCCTTGAGCGCGACGTTGAGCAGGCGCTGCGCCTCAACGGCATCTGGTGCATTGAAGATGCCGCGTATTTGATGGGCCACCGGTGTGCGCTGGTCCAGTCGGCTGACATAGCCCTGCGCGTTGTGCTGAAGGTTGGTCCGCGTCAACTATCCTGGCCGCCCGGCGACAACTATCCTGGCCGGTGGAGGTGGGGGATGTTTGGGTGGTCAGCGTAGTTTTTCTGTCCTGTCTTGAATCTCCATTTCAATGGCTGTTT
>Ga0105055_10012777_pt1 | contig 10169 bp, 7 predicted proteins | sample BON03_FD_78090 | JGI IMG/M metagenome (GOLD analysis project Ga0105055, IMG submission 78090) | Freshwater microbial communities from Lake Bonney liftoff mats and glacier meltwater in Antarctica - BON-03 | ecosystem: Environmental > Aquatic > Freshwater > Ice > Glacier meltwater | place: Lake... | reverse complement strand
CCCGTTCCTATTTTTTCGCTCCTGTGGCTGCTGCTGAGGTTTCTGCTGCTTTGGTCCTTGCGGCGCCTGCGCTTTTTGTTGAGACAGCTGCTGGTGCTTGTGCTGTGGCTGTCGTGGTGGTGGTGGGGCGCCGCCCGCTGGCTTGGGCGCTGCTGGTATGCCGGTGCCAGTGCCGGAGGACACGGCCTTGGCTGGGGGTACATGTGTCTCCCCGACCATCATGCGGCAAACGTGCTCATCACAACGTTGTGACGGTGGCCTGCCTGCCCTGCTGGCTAGTGGCCGCGCTTCGACGACGGCTCTTGATGGTGGATGTGGGACGAACGCATGGGCGACGCTGCCAGACCAATGCCTTGACAAAAGAGTGCCGCTGCCGTGCAGGAGAAATAGTATTGACCACAAATAGCCCGCGGCTTGGGCCATGGGGCTGCGACACCGCCGCATGGCTCTGGCTGTGCTTGAGCGCGGGAGGGGCTTGTTTTCTCGACGCTGTCTCTGCCCTTGGCTCTTGCGCTGGCCCCTTGCCCGACCCAATTCGCGCTGTCCTGTGTGTAGGTAGTAGATAGAAAGGCCAAAGGTTTGGGTGATGGAGTGGGTGGTGGGATGGTGCGTCCATTGGCAAGCAGCAAGGCTGTCGTGTATCTGAGCTCGCGTGTTCGTGATTTTTAACCTCCTACCCCGCCGCACAAAGTCACTCGTTTTCTGTGGTTTTATGGGAAAGCTGGGCGTAAAAGGTGGTCAGGACAACGCTGGACGAGCCTTGACGTCGAATGTGCCAGTCCTTTGTTCGAGCGGGACTGGTAGAGGTCAAGGGTTCGCTCTCAACACTCCGACATGCCCTGCAGGGGAGGGAAGACGGATGCAAGGGGGTACTTGGGCATGGCACCAGAGCATTTTAAGTTCATACACCTTGTAGGAAACACAATTAAAAACAAATTAAAGCGGAAGTATGAGCCCTTTCAAACACTGCTAGATTTTCTCTTGCAAGCAAAGAGGGTCAATTAATTATACGCAAAGAAGCCCACGCGATAGAAGCGACTCTAATTTTCAGTGCAAGTCAAAAGAAAAAACACAAAGCAAAATCAAAAACTTTCGTCACTGTTTCTTTGTGATTTTTTTGGTTGCTCTTTTACGGGGTCTGGTATGCATCTCAAGCATCTCTCTTTCTTCCTTCATCTGCACTCGCTCACGTTTCTATTGCTCCTCTCGTCCACAGGCAGAGGCACAAGGGGTCGGTGCGTATAGATTTAAAATTAGTCGATACTAGATATGTATAAAATTGTGTGGCAGGACAAGCCCTCCTCCCTCCCCTTCCCCCCTTCTTCCCCTTCCCCCCCTTCCCATTGTTGTCCTGCGATTACGTCTTTCCTCCCCGTGTGCTTGCTTGCTCTTTCTCTTTCTCCCTCCTTCCCCTCCTCGCCATGCCCTTCCTCCTCGGGGCACATGGTCTGCTATCTTGGCCAAATCCTCTTTCTCTCAATCCTTCCTGTCTTTCTTCTTCTTCTAATTTTACTTGACGAGGGCCAATGGGTCGTCATTGACGAGCTTCTCAAGCTCCTCCAGCAACTCCACCTGTTGGACAGCGGACAGCTTCTTAGAGAAATAAATGGGCATACGCGGCTTGTTCATCACCGCATCCGCCTGGGTCGGCGAGACCGTCTTCATCATCAACGACATCTTTTGCTTCTTGGACGGCACCAAGTTCAAGCTCAAGTACTCCCTCTCCTCCGCCTCCTCCTCCGCCCACTCCTCCGTGACGTTACGCCGGGTCCCCTGCGCCTTACGGATCAAAGCCTTCAGCTCATCCTCGCTCAACTGCGGGATCTGGGTGTCATACTGCTTGGTGAAAGCCCCCAAAGCGGCGTCCTCGTCCTCGTCGTCCTCAGGGAAGTAAGCCTCCCCCCCATACTTGAACCCCTCCTCCGCATCCTCATCATCCTCCGCCATCAGCCCCCTCTCCTTCTTATAAGCCGGGGACCTAAAAATATTAATCGAGCTCATGCTAAACTCCTCATCTTCCTCCTCCGGCTCCTCCCCAAACACAGCCTCAGGCCCGCCAGTCTCCTCCTCCACCACGCCATCCATAGCCCCGTCATCAAACCCCTTAAAAGCAAACGCTGCCTCCCAATCAGCATCATCATCGGGGCCCTCAAAAATCTCAGGCAACTCCGAAGCATACAACCCCGACCGGGCCGCAATCACCGCAAGCTCATCATTCTCCTCCTTGTTCAACGCAAACCGGGTGCGCTTTCCACGAAGCAAAGGCAAGTTAGACAAGGTAATGCGATTACGCTCCAAATCCACATCAGTGATTCGGACCTGCACCCGCTGCCCGCTCTCGAGCTTCCCGTCCATGTCACCAGTAGGCAACAGACCATCCATCTCCGCGTCATCCAAACGGATAAAAGCACCATAAGCCTGCACGGAGGCCACGGTCCCGCTCCAAAACTTCTTGGGGTCATAGTTCGTGAAGGCGCTCACGTCCTTATCTCCCACAGGGGCATCCTTCAACGAGTCCTCTCCCTCGTCTTGATCATCATCCCCCGCATCATCATCACGCTCGCGCCTCTTTTGCTGGCGCTTAGGCCGGGGGGCATTGGCCTCCGCCTCGGTCTTCATGGTCAGGGCGACTTGACGCTTGACCGCATCGACGTTCAGCACACGCACCGTCACCGTGTCTCCGACCGCCGCCAAATCCGAAGGGCTCGCGACGAACGTGGAGGACATTTGCGAGATATGCACAAGGCCATCGCTCTCCGCGCCGATATCAACGAAGATCCCGAACTCCTTGATCCCCTTCACCTTGCCCGTGAACTCCGCCCCGGGGGCCAACGCCGACAATGGCAGGCGCTTCTCCTTGGGCTTCTTGGCCTCCTTAGGCGCGGCATCCCCCTCCCCTTCTGCTGCAGGTGCCTCCGCTTCTGCCACTGCCACTGCCTCCGCCACGGGCGCCTCAACGTCCGCGTCCTCGCTCATCCACAGACGCCAAAGCTGCGGTCTGCTTCTGCTGTTGCTGCTGCTGCTGGTCTGGACCGCCACGCGGGACGACGCGGCCTGTTGTTGGCTGCGGACTACAGTGGACGAGGAGCGGGTGCTGGGCCCCATGACAAACGCCTGCTGGTTGCGGCTGACTGTGGGTTGGAAAAAAAGAAACGACATGAGAACTTCGGATTTGTATTCTGGCTCTCCCGTCTATGTATTCCCACAAGCATACACACACAACATCCCTCGCATGCCCGCCTCAAGACAGGGCCCTGCGTTTACGTGCTTCAGTCACACCCCTCCCACTTCCACCCATCAACATCGATCGATCGTTCGAGTTCACTCACCTCCCCAGAAGCCGGCCGACACCAGTGGCAAGGATACCAAGAGGCTGAGGGTGCGCATCGTCTCTCGGAGTTGGCACGACGCCCTGTGTAGAGTATGAATGGTGTGGGTGGGGGGGAGGAATGGTGAGAAAGAGTAAGGCAGGACGAGGCTTAGCTTGCACAAGGGCAGGGAGAGTGAAGGCCAGAGCAGGGAGAGAGGGGAGGCAAAACCCACACGACTCCGAGCACCAGGCCTCCACAGCCAAGCGATTCTCCCTCCACCCAGAGATGGCCGCGTGCTTTAAGACCAGTGGCAAGGACGACGTGCGTCTCCAAGGTTGGCCACGCCAGTAAGGGCAAGTCCAAGCTTTCGCCCCCTCCCAATGTGCAACCTCGCTCCGGCAACAACAAGGAGAGCCACCCACAAGAAAGTCCTGCGTGTGCTGCAGGCACCGCGTCCAGTCACTGGCCTTTTGATAGCCAGGAGCTCGTGTCTTGTGTCGAGAATGTGTAGTAGAAATCCAGAGGCTTCTAAAGTGGTCGGTAGGGTGTGCACAAGGTCCGTGGCAAGAGGGTGGCGAGGCGCGGCTGGCCGCCACAAATCAAACAGTATCCTTGCCTTCGGTTTGTGGGCCGCTTTCCGCTTACTTGCTCTGCTTGAATTTGGCTCACAGACTGTCTTAGCGTGTATCGAAACGGCTTTTCTGCGTCTCGGCTTTCGTCTCTCTCCTGAATGTCACACACACACATACAGCGTCATTGGCTAGACCACAAGCAACACCACCATCCCACCCACAAAGACAGACTGGCGGGGGCTTGCGACCAGGAGGAACTCAGTCAAGCGTCGTCCATGCCTCACGCCCGACTGCAGGCCGTCATCTCGCTCCCCTACTTGCCTGCGCCTGTCAAGCCTCGAATCACGCCCCTACACCACGCCACCGCACACCACACCAAGCGCTTGGCCACAAGCTCCGGCAACGCCCACGCGGCATGCCTGCGTGCTGTGCCCTTGGCCCGTCCTTCTCGTCTTGGCCTTCCAAGAAGGCACCGCATCTCCCCACTCACGCATACCCCTCCCTTCCCTCCCCTCCTTCCCCTTCCCATACAAAAGGCAGCAGCCATGGCCTCTCTCCACCTGTCCGCGGAGGACGAGCGGGACGTGGAGTTTGACCCTGCGGCTGTCTCCATCATCCGTCAAAATTGGATCGACAAGCAGCTCAAGAAGCGGGAGCTGGAGTTCACCGAGTACCGGACCGCCACCGTCTTTTGCGGGACCTACAACGTCAACGCCAAGGTGATTGCGGACGAGGACGTGCGGCAGCTGGAAGCTTGGTTGTTTTCGGAGACGGAGAAGCCCGCCGATATTTTCGCGGTGGGTTTCCAGGAGATTGTGGATCTGAATGCAGTCAATGTGGCCATGGACAGCAAGTCCCAGCAGCGGGCTCAGGCTTGGCAGGAGAAGCTGACCGCTGCCTTGAATAGCAACAAGGCACGGGAGCGGTATGTGCTGGTGGGGGAGAAGCATTTGGTGGGGATTTTGATTTTGGTGTTTGCGAAGGAGATGCACTTGCGGAATATTCGGGAGGTGTATGGGGCGACGGTTGGGGTGGGGTTGATGGGCATGGCGGGTAATAAAGGAGGGGCTTCGATTCGGTTTAAGTTCTATGATTCGTACCTGTGTTTTGTCTGTGCGCATTTGGCGGCGCATCGGGAGAATGTGGAAGGACGGAATAGTGATTTTGCGAATATTGTGCAGAAGACCGTGTTTGTTGATAAGGCTTTCAGTGGTGAGCCTGGGGCGCCGGCGCCGGGCTTGGGGGATGCTAGTGAGGAAATGCAAAAGTATTTTTCGGAGGTTTTGGAGGTAGAGCCGACGTTGCAGACGGGGGTGTCTATTTTGGATCATGATGTCGTTTTTTTCATGGGGGATTTGAATTATCGGTTTGATGAGAGTGTGGATACTGAGGAGTGCTTTGCGAAGATTGAGGCGCAGGATTTGGAATTTCTGCGGCGGTATGATCAGCTTAATATGGAGCGGAGTCAGGGGAGGGTGTTTGTCGGGTTTCAGGAGCCGGTGTTGAATTTCCCCCCGACGTATAAGTACCAACCGGGGACGCCTCTGTATGAGCGAAGGCCGGAGAAGAAATTGCGGTGCCCTGCTTGGTGTGATCGTGTTTTGTGGCGCGCGAAGGATCCGAGTCAAGTCCGTTGTCTGACTTATCGGAGAGCAGAGCTTTGTTTGTCGGATCACAAGCCGGTGGCGGCGCAGTTGCAGACGAAGGTACGGATGGTGGTGAAGGAGAAACGGCAAGAGGTAGCAGCAGAAATCCACCGTCTGCTGGACAAGCTCGAGAATGACCAGCATCCCAAGGTCCAGTTGGAAGTGCCGGGGGCTGCTGCTCTTGTCCCTCCCCGTCCGCCTAACACCATTGATTTTGGTTTGCTGCGATATGGGGTGGAGGGGCGACAGACGCTGGTGGTGACGAACGTGTCGGGCGTGGCAGCGCATTTCCGTTTCGTGCCGAAGCTGGAGGAGGAGAGTATCTGCAAGCACTGGTTGAGTATCAAGCCGCGTTTTGGCATGTTGCTGCCGAATGAGGCCGCCCAAATCACATTTACAGCCTTGGTGGACCTGAAGACCGCGCAGGCCCTCAATGCTGGGCAGGACCTCCTAGACGACATCCTCATCTTGCGCTTGGAGAACGGACAAGATTTCTTCCTCTCTGTCAATTGCACCTACGCCCGCTCCGCCTTCGGAATGGGCCTCGAGGAACTCACCAACTGTTACGCATCCGTCCGCTCCCTCACCTTGCCCGCCGCAGGCTGGTCGCTCTCCACTATAGCTGCTGCTGCTACAGCCGCCGCCTCCAGCAGCAGCAGCAGCAAGCAAGCCCTTGGTCCCCCCACCTCTGCTGGTGGCCCCGCGTTGTCAGTGCCCAAGGAATTGTGGCGGTTGGTCGATGCGCTTTATCGAAGGGGATTAACGGAGAAGGATTTGTTCATCCTCCCAGGGGCTCCGGGGGAGGTGCAGGCAGTGAGGGAGGCATTAGACACGGGCGACGAGATGGATGAGAAGGCCTCGGTCCACTCTTTGACGGAGGTCCTTCTGACGTTTTTGACCTCTCTTGCTACCCCTGTTGTGCCTAGTCGTTTGTTGCCGACTATTGAGATTGACGCGCAGAATCTCCGGCCGTGGACGAGGCGGTTCTTGGAGCAGCTTCCGCCGTTGAATTACAATGTGTTTGTGTATTTGATTTCGTTTTTTAGGGAGGTTTTGAAGCATCATGAGTCGAATAGGCTGAACACGGATAAGCTTGCTACTATCTGTTGTAAGACCTTGTTGGCTGGGAATGAGGTGTCGTGGGGGGGTGGGGAAGATGGGGCAGGTGCCGGGCCGGCGGGTGGAGGGAAGGGAGGGGGGGAGGATCAGCGCTTGCAGAGTATGCAGTTGGTGTTTCAGCACTTTTTGACCACCAGTGTGTTTTAGAGAGTGGTGTGCTGTGTGGGGCGTAGGCGAGGAAGGAGAGGAGGAGGAGGAGGAGGAAGAGGGAGAGGAGGTGAATGTACAGGTTGTAGTTTTAGTTGGTTCGTTCGTGCCAGTGAGATAAAGACAAGGCGTCACTGAGAAGGGAGAGGTAAGGGAAGAAAAACTAAAGCTCACGCGCAAAGCAGGCGTGTATATCTCTAAGACATGGGTCATCAATTATTTGAGTAAAATACGAAAGAGAAAAGAGAAAAAGACGGCATAATAATGGAACTTATCAATTGGAGCTGGACAAATAAATACTTTGTTTCTTTGTTTTTCTACATGAATGGGGGAGATCTAAAACCTTTCTCTCTCTGCGTACTTTCCACCTATTTTATTCATTTAATAGAGGAGGCAGCTTGGCCATTGTCGCCGACGTCGCAAAAGAGAGACTTGTATTTCTGCAAAGCCTTGTTCGTCTTCATCGCCACCTGACAGTATTGAAAAGCGTGATACTTGTGGTTCGCCCTCTCTTTGGTAGAAAGAGCGCCGGAGGTGGGGTCAAGGTACTCGCGGAGCTGCTCTTGATTAGGGAGGAGTAGAGGAGAGCCACCGCAGGAGAAGAACTTCTCGTCTAGGTCTCGCTTCCAAAAGACGAACTCGGGGCCGACCTTGTACCGTTGGCAGTAGTGGAGGAAGGTGGGTAGGTGGGTGGTGCGCAAGGACAGATCTTCCGAGCAGATGCTCTCGTCGTTTAGATTATCCACGAGGGACCATGCCTCGCCATAGGCTTCTGTCTCACTGGTCATATAGCCATCCAGACGTAAATGCGGTAATTCCAAATGAGCGGCTGCCACGCAATACGCATACATTTCCGCGAGCAAATGAGGGTGGCCTTCATACACACGAGGGACGACCGAATGCCAGAGCTGCGCAATTTTGACCATGTCAGGCTTTGCGACAATATACGGAGGGCCAATAGAATAGTGTTTCCAAGCCGGGTTGCTCTTAACCCCAAGGGCAGGGCTGTCGTCACCTGCAATATAAGTTAGGTTGAACTCGATCCATTTATCTCCAATGCCATAAAATTGCGCGGCGGGATGCCCGACTGTCACTTCCTCAACCAATTCCTCCGCTTGGACAGGGTCCGAGAACATGATGCCGTCCGCCTTGACCTTGGCTGTCAAAGGCCGCATAAACACAAAATCAGGGTCAATAAGAGCAATCACCGTGTCATCCGGAGGGCTCGCCGCGCTGGCCAGCCAATGCTGCAATCCCCCCGGTTTATTGTAAAAGTAGTACGTTTGTCCCGACGCCTCGTCTTTGCTGAAATCCGGTGTGACGTGCAGACGGAATTTGTTTCGTCCTTGGTTCAAGTTGGCGTAGATGGCCTCAAGGGCAGCTTGCTCCTCTGGGGTGCACCCGCTGGCGATGCGCGTCAAAGGGCCCTTTTGTCCCACCATGTCGGCGGTTAGGAAGAGGAAAAGGGACTGCCAGTCTTGAAAGGCACTGCAGGACTAGAGAGTGTTGTTGGAATGAAATGAGTGATCGGTCAGATTAGAGGAATTATGACTCAAGGGCCAGAGCATATCGAACTCCCAGACGGGCTTTTTCAAATTGGGGAGGTCGACACCCACACAAGTCATTCGCTCTACGTACCGTGGAGAAGACGACGTGAAAAGGAGGGTCTTGGTTGTACTCGGTCTCGACAAGGGCGGCATCTCCTCGTTTCTTGCCCGCTCCGGCTGCGGCGAGCTGGGCACCGGGGCCCTTGTCGCCTCCTCCTTTGAATTCCATGCCTTCGTGCGGACCATACGAGAACGCCATGATGTACAGGGCAAGAATCATCCCCACAAACACCACAATCGCCAGGTTACGCACGCAAAAAATGGACGTGGCGGGCCGGTGGTGCTGGAAGGCGCGCCGGCGTGGGTTGTTGTTTGCCCTCATGTTCTGTTGCTGCTGCGGCTAGGTGGGTGCTGCTGCTTGCTTTCACTCGATCGCTCGTAGTCCTCCGCGTGTCGCTCAAATGCACGCCGTACCGTGGATAATGCTGCCCACGACCTGTTGCGCGTGTTTGGGATAGGAAAATGGTGGTACAATCAAAGCTTGTTGGGAAGAGGGGGGAGGGAGGAGGGAGGAGGTGGGCCGCAAAGAATGCCGTTGCGTTGGTTGCGGGCCGTCATCAGCGAGGCTTGGGTGATCAGAGGCAGCATGAGAACTCGACTCATTGACCACGCACACAACCACCCGCGCTGCCCCCCACACACGTGCACCTCCTTGAGCACGAGCCTCTCCTCGTCGTCGTCGTCCTCCCGGGCCCCCAGCTCGGAGGGCTTCCCTTCTTGTCCCTGCCTCTTCCGCCTTCCGCCTGCTTCCTCTCGCCCTCATTCCGATACGACGCCTGCCTCCCTCCCACACGCACACAGGTCTTGCACCCGACCAGCCCACCGCGGTGCAACCCTCCTGCCGAGCCTCTCGAGCACCCTCTGCACTGCCTGAGCCGAGCTGTGCGTCGATCTGGAGAGGCCATCTGCCTAGCCAAGCAAGCGAGGACCCAAGTGGCAAGGCAATCAACCAGCGTGCCCCACATCCCCCAGCGTGCGCAACCCATCTGCAAGGCCCCCTTCCCTGCGTGCACTCCACTCGCATCACCATGTCGGCAACAGACGAGGTATGTGATTGCCGGCCGTGCGTGTCCTGTGTCTTCCCTCCCTACTATGCATCGTCGTGTCTTCCCTCCCTCCCCATCCCCCCTTGTCGCTCCGCCTCTTACACATACACACACCTACACACACTTATCAACAGGGCGCCTTATCCAAAGTCCTAGAACACCTTAAAAACATCAAGCTCGAGTCGGAAGAACGAGTCTTCACCTTAAAAAGCCAATTGCAGGCGAGGGGATCCGAGTTAGAGGAAGCACACAAACGCCAAGCCCAACTAGAAGACGAGCTCGACTTTCGACAAAGCCAGCTAGAAGAACTTCGGCGGCAGCAATCGCAAAAACACCGCTTGGAGGCCTTAGATGATTGGAAGGCGTTGGTGCAGCAATTACAGGCAGATCGGAAGCGACTGAGTGAGGAGGTGGATCGACTAAGGGGGGAACGACGGCTACTGATTGTGGAGTTGAGAAAAGATCTGGGAGAAGCAGGAGGGAAAAACGGGTCGGAAGAATCGAGTTCGAATGAGGATGATGATCGGCAGACACTAAGGGCGTTGGCGGTGAATGGTGGGGGGGTCATTGCGGGGGAAGCGGACGCGTTGCTGCTGCTGGAGGAGCAAGGGTCAGAGGAGATGAGGCGGTTACGGAAGCATTGTGAGAGGTTGGAATTGGAAAATAGACGGAGTCAATTGGAGATTCAGAGGTTACGAGAGCAGGTCCGGAGGGATGATGG
>Ga0105055_10012776_pt1 | contig 10170 bp, 17 predicted proteins | sample BON03_FD_78090 | JGI IMG/M metagenome (GOLD analysis project Ga0105055, IMG submission 78090) | Freshwater microbial communities from Lake Bonney liftoff mats and glacier meltwater in Antarctica - BON-03 | ecosystem: Environmental > Aquatic > Freshwater > Ice > Glacier meltwater | place: Lake... | reverse complement strand
TCTGGTTCACCCTCCCGGAACTAGGATTCCCCCTACTCATGGACGAATATCACAGACCAATTCACCCAGAAATAGAGGAATACATGCGAAGACATGTCTCCAACGACCAAGATTGGGAACAGGTAGACGATGAGGATTGCTGGGGAGTCGACTACACGGAACCCACGCCACAAATCCGGGAAAAGATGACGGCCATTCTCCATACCTGGGGGGAGGAACAACCCGAGACAGTCCAGGCTGTAAAAACAAAACTCTCCCCAGAAAGAGAAAGGTTTTCAATGCCTCATGCGGCAAGAGATCCACAAGTCCTCATAGACAGAAATCTAGAAAACGAGGACATATTCAAACTAATTAAAAACCCCCCAGAAATAGGGGCAGTCCGAATTTTCGAACAACCTGAACTTTGGGACACATCCATAGGCCCCGTTCAGGCAGTAACCACACAGGGCATTGCCACTGTGCGGTCATGTGCTTTTGACATTTTTTTTTGGCCTTCATGCTGGGTGAGTACACAGTGATTTAGCAGTAATAAGGGACTAGCAAGGGGTGGGAGGCGTTTCAGATGTGTGCATTTCTGTGCATTGCACTCACAGTGCTTGCCAAAAACAGTGAATTTGATGAAGGTGATGGAGGAGATTGATTTGAGGGGCAGCAGTATGGGGTCCTGGACAACAGGATTCTGATCAAGAGGGGTGGGTCTTGGGTACCGTGGAGACCGTTCTCGCAATTTGGAGAACTTCATTTCTTGCCTGGACATGAAGTTCTCCTCTGATGGGCCGAAACTGAGCCAGAAGGAGGAGGAAGCAGACGGGATGTCAGCGGCCCAGATCTGGCACAGGCTCGGTTCCTTGGGGTATGTGTAGTCTGAGGGCTTTTCAGCCCGCACTATGTCGAAGTCATGCATGAAGTAGTCAACTGCTAAACCCTTTTTTTCAACATCCAGGAAGCAGGCCTGCAGTCTGAAGGAGTTAGAGGTTGCCCCCGGGTTCTGTTCATCTTGGAATGCCATAATGCGATTTAGGGTTTCTCTATCCGTGCCGTTGCAGCAATACCCTTCGTACATCTCCATTTCGCAGCCATAATCATTGAGATATGCTGTACGTTGCGCCGTGACCGAGTTGTCAGAGAGTTTTCAAACAAAAAACGAGGGTCCGAGCACAACATGTGATTATTTTTGCCGCTATACGTTGCGCCACTATCTCTTCCTTGGGATACGTAACAGCCCTCACGAGCATGTTAAGAAACTCGGTACGGAGCTGATGGGGGGTGGCTCAGGGGACTAATTGAGCGTGAAAGTCACGAAAGTAGTAAAGGGGAAACGATCAAGACGCTGAGAATCATGTGGCACGGTCTCTTGGTTGTTGTCCACACCGCCAGTGACTGCACCTGGAACGCCTAGAGCGCCACAACCGATCAACAAGGCTGCACCGCCACACCGGCCTGATCAAGGCACTGTTGCATGTTTCAACATGTTCTACATGTCGCATTGCTGATTAAACCCCCTCAAATTTATTTTGGCCGAGTGGTGTGCGCGGAATGCTCTATGGACTCGGTGTGTTCATTTCGTCCGATGGGGATTTTTCCGAGCATCACAGAAACACGACCCCTGAAATGATTCACTTTTTAATTGTTCACTGAAAAGAACATGACGCACGTTCATGCCAGATTCAATCCAGTTCATCGGTTCTAAAGAAACGCACCGTTACAGCGACAGAGGCTGTTTCTTTACAAGTGTCGCAGCGAGGGTTCTTAAGAAACAGCCTCTGTTGCTGTCTGAACACCCTTGTCTGAACGCCCCTTTGAGCATGACCTCGGCCAGAGCACAGCCTGTCCGAACGCCACTTGGGTATGACCTCGACGAGAGCACAGCGCACACCAGCCAAGCCTGCTGGATTCTACCGGTGTGTGTCAGATGACCCAAGCGATGATGACTCTGTGTGTGGATCTGGCCATCGATCCAGGCCAGATCCACACACAGATCTGTGTGTGGATCTGGCCATCGATCCGGGCCGGCCAGCTGCAGGTCGGGCACTGGAGTGAGGTGAACCTCAAGTTTCGTACCCTTTTTTACCAGTGTCCGTTTACCAATCGTATCCCTGCTGATTTCGACCCGTGTTCCGGCTCTCAGGGTTTGGAACATGTGTGTTTCGATCTAGAAGCTGGTTAAAAACTTGTGTTTGTCCGGCACCTTCAGTTGGCTGGCTTTCTCCGGATCTGTGGTGCCGGCCTCCATCATAGCTATGTGAGCACAATCTCAGCACATTCCTCAACTGTGAGGTGCCGGGCCTGCGGGTCGTGAATGTCGCACTCGTAGCAGACCGTGACCTCCCGCCCTAGCCCTCGGAATGGAACAAAATCTGGATCCTCACTCCTTGTGCTGTCTGCTCCACCAGATGTGGCAGGTGGGGGGGGACTGTTTTCTCGGCGACCTCGAACCTTTGGGGGGTGCTAATCCTCCCCATTCGTTTCATTCGGTCAGGGGGCATGGATGTCGCCTGGTCACAGGGGATATAGGCGGACATGTCGAAGGCAGGGTTGCCTCTGGCATTGGTACTTAACGCCCCGGGCCCCCATGCTAGTACGTCTACACTAAACGCGCCTAGGAATCCTAGGTCTGTGAGGAATCCTTTGTGTTGCGTCTTGTCGCACCTATACATCTGGATTTGCCGCCCTTGCACTTTGCCGATGTGGAGCAGCGTCCATTGTTTGTCTTTCAATTGTCGCTCTGCCCACTGCAGCGTGGGAATGTAAACATCTTTGAACGGGAGAAGATTCATGTTGGTGTGGCTACTGAGTGGGCCTCGTGCAATTATGTGTGAAGGGGGGATTGTTACGCAAGTGTACATCCATGTGGTCTCAAGGCCCCCTCGCTCATCATGGGCTGAGGAGAGCGTGGGAGTCATTGTGACCCTGTTGATGACTACAAGTTTTTGAGGACCCCTTGAATTCGAACGCCAGTAAGCAGACCACCGTTGTCCACCCTAGCTTCCTTCCCATAAACGCAAACAACGCCACTCATTGAAGCTAGGTGAGAAAAGACGAGAGAGTTCCAAACGCAATTACTACATTATTTTTCCAAGAGTGATAACAAAAGCAATCATCATCATCTTCGCGTCCGGTATCTCCGCGAGCTGGAGGGTCGCCTCGTCGCTGCGCTTCGAATCCAGTTCTGCTATCCTTGGATAGGGGCTGTTTTGGGAGGGTCAGGGCACTTTGTCCTGCTGCATTCTTAGGGCCACTCGGAGGCTGCCATTCGGTAATGTGAGGGTCTTCATGAAGACCCGAGCGGCTGTGACTGCCTTTTCATCGGGTGTATCAAGCTGCAAGTGCTTCTCCGGCCCTTCCAGCGCGGCCTCCTTCTCACGCCATACATTCAGGACTTTCCCTACTCGTTGCGATGATGATAAGATCGGGAAGCAGTGGAGTGGGAGGAGGATGCGTCCCGTAGACCTCTCCTTGTCCGAGCCCTGGGATGCCATTGTGTTCGCCTCCCAGCCGCTAACCGTGGCACGTGGTGTCGTTGCGCTCGTCCGGCCGAGCTCGTGGCTTACAGGTTGCCGAGGCATCGGGAGGGTCAGTATCGCCATCGCTCCATTGGCAAAGAGGGCCGCTTCTGCATAGGCAGATTGCAAATCCGTACCAGGTCCCCGGCCTTTGGTGGTGTGTAGGGCCCGTGCCTGGGATTAAGAGGATGCGGTTGTTTGACGGCCTGTCTTAGGTCGGGAAGATGCCACCACAGGAGTGATAGATTGCTCTTTCTGAGCTTGCAGGATGCTCCATCAAACCTCTGTTGCGTGTGAAGTGAGAGGTTGAACCTGCCTGGCTCGTTCTGCCACGTAAGGAGGTGATTAAGCCAATCTTGCCGTTGAGCTGCCGACCACGATATGAGGTTAGGGAGTGGATGATTAGTGCCGAGCCTAGTCCAGGACTCTTCAGGTTGCACCATGGCCTCTGCATTGGGGGCCCCAGCTCATCGTGGCTGTCTATGGCCCGCCTCCATTCTCGATACTCTGTCAATCGCATCCACGCCTCCATCCACGATTCGAGGGGGCGGAGTGGCACTAGGAATATGAATTTGGATTCCTTCCACACGTACTCAGACAGCCAGTTGGAATCCTAGAGAGGTCCTTGCAGCGTACCGAGCATATAGTCCACTCCAGGTTGGATAGCGAGCCTATCCAGGAGGCTGTTCTTTAGCTCGAATATTGTGACCTGAGAGTCGTCCCTGAAATTTCCACGTAGTGTGCCGGATTCGATCAAGGCCACAGTCACGGATAGAACAAGCGCAGAATCCATGAAATTGTACTTGTCTTCCTGGGCACCCTTAGCAGCCGTTGACGGTATGGGCACCTTTCGGGCGGCTGTGTGTGCTATGTCCACCGCCAGCGGGTTGGATTGCAGCCATGCATGCAGTTCTTCAACCCATGTCTTCCGATTGATAGGAGTGGACAGCATCTTCATTATCAGGCTCTGGACGTGGGTCCACCGGGTGCAGGGGGTCATGCTGTGAGCATATGCCCTCAAGTGCTACCAGAGCTCTGCTATGAATGGATCCCTTTAAGAAAGACAGTTACTTGGAGGTCAGGCCGCCTGAGGTAATCCACCTGGACATGGTGGATGGTGTAGGAAGAAGGTGTGCGTGTAGAAGAGTGGGTATCCCCTCAGGACAGTAGGAGAGAGCCCCTGGGGCCCAGCTGAAGACCGTGCTCGACGCCATTCCCAGCGAGACGAGAGTTTCTTCCAGTTTACTCAACATGTCAAGGTGTCAATGTGTATGTAAGTTTGAGCGCCCTCGATCGGAGGGAGAGTTGACTACACCATTACCCGTCGTAGGAATCGGAACCATCTTACATACCCCATTCCCCATCGTAGCAGCCATCAGCCCCAAAACTCCCAAGGGGTTTGTCCCGTCTTCCTTCGAGAGAACTCTGCTACCACCGAGCACTACTCCCAGATGGGAGGAGTGTTGGCTGTCAAGCTGAATGTTGAACAGGGCGTTGCCCTGTGATGGGAGCGGTAGCCCGAGCGGTAGGGGAATTTGTGGAGTCGGCAGATGGAATAAACATCGGTCACGCCACCAGCTGGTGCCGTCAACTCTTACCCAGTCACCAAACAGTGGCATCATTGAAGATTTTGGTAATGGGGTCTGAGTCCTCGAGGTAGCGCACATAGTGGCTGGAGGAAAGTATGTTGGATTGGACGTTCCATAGGCAGTTGGCCGGATTGGCCGCCTCGGAGATGTGGAACTGGTAAACTCGGAGAACCAGGGCTGAGTAGCCATCAGTTGTGTGCACCATCTTCTCTGCTAAGTTTTGGACCTCGACATAGGATCTGTCCTCTAGCAGGACCAGTGTGCCTAGGGCGAAACAGCTGGCTACATCAGATGCCGCTGCCCCGCTCCCGGAGTCGTGGGGCAGCCCGGGCTTGGCTCTCCATCTTGGGTCCAGCTCGTCCACTAACGGGTTGGCTCGTGGGAGAAATGCAAAGATCGTTGGTCTGGGTCCTTCCTTGAGCCACGCAAGGTGGTCCGTGGCGTAGAGGAGTTATTCTTTCCGTGATCGACCCTGCATTTCTGTGAGTGGATGGGGCCTCAAGTCCGCCGGGTTCACATTTGTCTCCATATGGAATCGACTGGGCTCGACCTTACTGTGTAGCGAGCGCCATTCAGTTCAAAACCTTCGTGGATACCCCTGCGTTGGTATTCGTGTGAGGCTGCTGCTACCAACTCGGACACTGTCTTATTCTTAGTGGTATGGAAGTTGACATGAAGGACGCGTACTGCCTCTCTCTCGCTCTCAGTGGTATCCGCTGTGAAGCCCCGTTCTCCTGCATCAATGAGTATACTGATTGCTGTACTCTGTCCTGCGGTGGTGGGTCGGGAACGCTAGTCAAGGACAGGTTCCAATTCTTGGGGAGTTGGGGCAGGTGCTCTGGGGATAGGCCCTGACTTGGCTCAAGCCCGTGGGTGGCAAGTCCCTGTCGCCCTGGGCCCCTCGGCTGGTGCAGTTGAGGTGGTAGGTGCTGCTCTGGGTCCGTAAGGCCCATGTGTCCTAGAGCCCAACATGGTATCCATTGCGTGATTGTGGAGGACGTTGCATTCGCGTAGTGTCTGACGGTCTGAGGAACTGGCCCGGGCCCATGTCCATAGCTTTCCTCCGGCTGTTCGATGTAGCCGACCGCCCCGACGACCACCTCCCGCAGTATGAGTCCAGGCATGCAGTCAGACCTTTCGTCGTGATGATTCTCGTTTCGTCCACTCACTATTTCCATACTTGCGACGAGTATTCGATTCTGACAAAACCACTTGCTGGAATCGATTGGTACAGGAACCAAGTCTTTCTTATGACAGTGGTGTTTCTTGCTCAAGAAGGAGGCAAGAATCATATGCAGCCGTTGGCATTGAGGGCGCTTCCTACTGCATGTTTCTACTCATGAACTCCGAACCTTTTTTGTCCATTGGATTGCTGACAATGAATGGATGATGTGTTGAGCTTTGCCTCGAGGACTCGATCTCTTTGCTTCATTCGCTGTGCAACAGCGTGTGTGCATTTTCAAGTTCGTTGTCACAACACTGCAGATTTTCATCCAAAACGAAGTCAGTGATGGCAGGCGCCAAGTGGTGTGCAATTCAGTGGTCATGTGTACTTTGGCTGCTGTCTGAATCTTCTGTTCTCTTCTCGTGCTCTTCTCCGTCTGTCTGTCTCAAGTGAAAGCACATTTGCTCCGACGTGAGCCACAAATGTGTTGACTCGTCCGTCAACTCTGCATTGAAAGTGGTTGCTTCTATAAGTCTCTCCATCGTCACAATAGTGTCAATGCCTTGCGTGTCGTGTAATGTACCAGCATACCTCGGATCTGCATTGGTGAAAATTATGCTTGTCAGTGGCTGCTGTTTAGTCAGTGGCTGCTGTTTTGGATTCGTCTTTTGGCCCCCTCCTTTGTGCGCTGTGCACTTGCCCCCTCGACCTGGTTGCATCTTGTGAAAGTCCTTGCCAAAATTCTTGACGACCCCGCACTGTGCACATTGCTTGCACCATGCTTGGCGTGTCGGCTTTTGCCACCATCCTGCGCTCTCAAACTCTGGCTCGTGATGCCCACTCCACTAGGAGCCTGGTAAGAGTAGGATGGGTCTATCCCTTTCGAATCTGTCGGCGAGCTGCCAGTCTGACGGATGCTGCCAAAGCTTGGTTTCTGCTGGCCTTTTCAGTCGCTTCGTGCCCGCTTACTTGAGCCTGGACCTAAACTATTTCGCACCCCCCCACTCGAATCTGCGCGTCTGCCATCTACCGCACGTCTTAAGTCACCTTCTTCTTGCTGCTAGTTTCCTGGCTGGGTGACTCCTGTCAAGCTCTGCACACGGCGGCAGTATTGTAATTTGCATGCTGATCGATTGCCGCTGTCAATATTACTTGAGCTTGATCCAGAAAGGGGGTCGCATCCCAAGTCAAGTGCATCTCATCGACGAGCTGAAAAAGCAGGTGGTCGATTTGTGTCTTTACCTATTGGTGTTCTCGCTTACTACGTGTGTCTCTGTCTTGGTATATGCCTGTGTCTGTGTTTGAGTCTGTGTGTGTCTCTGTCTGGGTGTTTGCCTGTGCATGGGTTTCATGTTTCTGTGCGTCTCCGCGCTGCTGCTCTGCAAGGGCCAAGAGTGCAAAAGAGGTATATATGCCTTTTTGCATCAACACATATTTCGTGCACTAGACTACCGCCCGCCCTATCTCACCTTGCGTTTCTTAATGGTCGTCCATGACTGTACAAAAACAACGCCATGGTAAATGTAATGTGTACTACAGCACTGTACAGGGGTTGCTCGACGGGGTTGCCACGTTTCGAGTTGATACACCATCTAACTATTTATTAAATTGTAATTACAACAAAATTACCCCCTCCATGGCCTTTCACGAAAAGTGAAAGGTTTTGGCCTTTCACTTTTCGCACATGATAATTAGCCCATAATGAGCCCTGTCCACCCAGGCTTGCATTGCTGTGGCAATCTGCCTCTTCATTGCCTGCTGGTTCCGAGGATGCGTTTGCTGGACGTGCTGTGCAATCATTGGTATCACCGTCCGGAGTGCAAGAATATTTCCCTCCATGTCACGGGAAGGGGGTACAGTCATGGATGACCATTAAGAAAACAGAGATTTTCAGCACAGCATGCATCTCTACACCGGCTTGTGCGATACTAGAGGGTTGGCCCGCATAATGCTTGAAGCTTGGGAGATCGAACACGCTGTGGAAGACAATGATATTGGTAAGACCATTCCAAATCAACATCTACGTAGAAATAGAGAACGCTTCTCGACTCCACACACAGCTAGAGATCCTTACAAGGTTGAAGAGGTCGAATTTGAGAGTGAGGATTTACAAGGGATGATACGCCAACCACCAAAGGTTGGGGCCGTCCGGTTCCATCATGAACCGGAGATCATCAACACCTCACATGCCAGTGTGACACCCACTACATTCCAATTCAGCACGTCAGTCATCACTCCCAGAGGACCATATCAACTAGAAGGCGCCAGGTGGCACCTCGTCACTAAGGTCTTCAGCAATTCAGCATCGTTCGAGGCCGACTTGCACTCTGAGCTACTTCTATAAGAACGTCTGATGAGAGCCCCAAACATAGATCCTTCTCATGGCAGGTCCTTCGCAAAGCCTCCGAATTCAATTGAGCGAAAACATACATTGGCGAGACGGGTCTCACCACCCCTCCCCGGATGGGAACATACTTGCTCGTATCAGCAAGGTTCTTCACCAAAGGGTGAATCTCGGACTCTTCACCATCTTCATTAAAATCAGAGTTCACGGGGGAGAGTTTCTCAAGAAGAAGGCCGACAGATGCGTCGATGAAGGGCGAGACGATGTCGGCAATGTACGATGGGACGGCCCCAGCTCACATTCCACCTTCACGTGGATAGACGCGAGCGTCGAGCACAGATGCTCCATGAACAAAACCCTCCGGGCCAGAGTCGATTTGAAGGTGGACGAACTACAACTTCCATTCACACTGAGAACTTACATCTGAATCCGGTAGTTTCATAATTCTCAGCAAGTTGGCGAAAGAATCCCACAGCTTACCTCTTGCCAAGCTTCTGCGGCAGGACTCCACCGGTCGTGCATCTGATTTCTGCTTGTGTTCGGGCGCTTTTGATATCACGTCGTCAGACCCCTCGTCGTCTGACCTTTCCTTGCCTCTTGCAGCTTGGAACTTCACGAGAGTTTCTTTCAATTCAATCCACTCTACCCACGCCAGTGGGGAGCGTTAGAACTTCTTGACATTCACTTTGCTCCTTCTCTCTGCTGGTGACAGCTCGAGGCCTTCCAATCGACTAGATTTAGACACTCCTACGTAAGAAATTGGGTGGTGTGGTGGAGTTCTTGCTCATTGGGCACAAGCATCCGGACACTTTGCTCACCATTCGACGTTGTAAACAACCTGAGCTGTGGTAGCAGGTTCTTATATGTTTTTGAGCTAAAGTTTTACGGCTGTTCATGGTAGATTTTCGACGCTTTCGAACCCTACCTTCTCCAAAATCAGCATGCCTTTCTTCATAGCCTCTTCCTTTGTCCACAACAGATTCCAGACATGTGTGTCAAGGCCCCACGCTGCTGAGATCAACCAATCTTTTCAATTTGTATCTTGCACTTCCGGATGAACTGCGTTGCCGTCACCCAGCTCACCTTTCCAGGGACGACCAGATAAGCGATTTTTTTGTCCATTTGTTCTGTGAATGTGTGACACTTTTGAATTCTGTAACGACTTTCTCAAATGTGACCAGAAGTCTTTGTTTGACACGTTCCAGTCCCGGAGCTCCAATTTGTCAATCAAGTCAGTAAATGAGTCGCAGTGACACTTTTCCAATGTGCGTGATAACTGCGCTAGCATAATTTTGAAAGAACAACTTCATGCTGCATGCTAGTTCATTTTAATTTTTTTTTAAATTTAAGAGGGTTTATTAAGGAGTTACCTCAGCAAGAGGAGTAAGAAACATTCAAATCGAAAGACACCCAGTTCGCAGCTGTCAAGCTCCCCAAATGTCTAGAGGGGCCCAACATCACCTGCGACAAATCCACCAACAGCAGCAGAATGCAGCACAGAAGCAACAGCAACAGCAGGGATGGGCACAGCAGCACGCATGACACGCGAGAGGGCAGCAGCCAAAAACG
>Ga0105055_10012772_pt1 | contig 10172 bp, 10 predicted proteins | sample BON03_FD_78090 | JGI IMG/M metagenome (GOLD analysis project Ga0105055, IMG submission 78090) | Freshwater microbial communities from Lake Bonney liftoff mats and glacier meltwater in Antarctica - BON-03 | ecosystem: Environmental > Aquatic > Freshwater > Ice > Glacier meltwater | place: Lake... | reverse complement strand
GGGGGGTATTAGACTTGCTAACTTGATTTTTTCAAGATATTAGTTTTGTTCGAGGCCTTTGTAAAAGAATCAATACAACAATTCGCAAACACCCCCCCTTGTCTGGGCCCCCCCCCCCCCTTCGTCGCCCACGCTATTGCGCAATAACGTGTTTCCCCCCGAGCATCCTTTGTTTCCACACATGCCATACAATATTGGTAAAGGCAATGTCGTGCAAAGGCCAAATGCTAGCTCCCAGCTGCGCTCGGTGCCCCGCAGATTCTCGCATCACGTCACGGAGACCCCCGCCGGTATCTCCTCGCCCCCCCTCCGGTAGCATCTCTGACCCGCAGACGGGCGAGCCAGAGCGCCAGGCTAGACGCCAGACCCGCAGCGCCGGGTGCGCCAGAGAGCGCCAGGCTGGACGCCTGCTTCCTGCACCAGCGTGTGTGTGTTCCGCTAGACGCGGCTGTCATTCCCTGTGACGCATCGGGTTAAGAGGTTAACCCGACGCATCACGCTCCCTGCTCGGCCTTTACCGGATGTTCTTTTTTCGGGGCTTCTAGGCGTTGGTCGGAAAGGTGGCCCTCGGGTTCACCCGAGTTGAGCAGTGCGGCCTAAAAAAAAGATACGAGGGGGGGTAAAGGGTGAACCCGAATTCATATATATATATATATATACATCTATATATCTATATATCTATCTCTATATCTACATATATATCTATATATTTCGGGGCTTCTGTACGCGCATCAATACCATTCTTTGCACACACACACCTTGTTTAGGCACCTCCCCCCTTCCCGTCATCGCCCACACGATTGGGCAAATATATAGTTCCCCGCCGACCCCCCTTTATTGCAATATATACCATACAATATTAGTAGTGACAATATCGTGCAAAGGCCAAACCCTGCTCACCCTCCCCCCTGTAGTGTTCCTTGTTCTCGCCTCGCAGCACGCGGTGATCTTGCACGCGGTCAACGGCGGCCGCCCCCGTCATCGCCCACACTATTGGGCAATCTATTGTTCCCCGCCGACCCCCCATATACCATACACTATTGCTAGGCCAAACCCCTGCTCATCCTCCCCTCTGTATCAATATATTGTTCCCCGCCGACCCCACTTGATTGGAATATACACCCTACAATATTGGTAAATGGCAATACGACCAAACCCCTGCTCATCCTCCCCTCTGTATGATTCCTTGTTCTTGCCTCGCAGCATGCGGTGATCTTGCACGCTCACCCTCCCCTCTGTGTTGTTCCGTGTTCTTGTTTTGCAGCACGCGGTGATTTTGCACGCGGTCAACGGCGGCCGCCCCCAGTCCTTTGTCCAGGACTTGGGCTCTTCCTCGGGCACCTTCCTCGACGGCAAGCAGATCGCGAGCCACAAGCCGGAGCCGCTCACCGACGGCGCCGCAATCTCGTTCGGCGAGTCCAAGGCAACCTACAAGTTCCGGGTGGGCGCGCCGCGGGGGGCGGCTGGGGGCGCGCCGCCGAGAAAGAAGCAGCGCTAAGGCTAAGGGGGTGTCATGGTGTCATTGTCATTGGTTGGTGATCGAGAGATCGATCCCCTTACTGTACCCTTAGAAGCAGAGTAGCAGCGCTGAGCCGTGTGCGCGTGTGAGAGATGCAGAGTGCAGAGTGGGTGTGCTGCTAGAAACATGTTAAAAAATCGTCCTCTGCTCCACCGACGGCGCCGCAATCTCGTTCGGCGAGAGCAAGGCCAAGGCCACCTACACGTTCCGGGTGGGCGCGCCGCGGGGGGCGGCTTCTGGGGGCGCGCCGCCGAGGAAGAAGCAGCGCTAAAGAGATATCGTTGGAGATCGATCCCCTTACTCACCGCCCTTATTACTTATTATTAGTTATTAGAGCATTAGTTCGAGCAGCGCGCCGACCCCGAGAGCCTGCCGTGCGCCGTCATGCCGTATATGCGCGTGTGAGAGATGAGCTCAGAGGTCAGAGGTGCAGAGTGGGTGTATGGGTGTGCTAAAAACATGTTTAGACAGCGGGCTCTGCCATGCAGCAACGTACAGCCGCACGACCCTCGTGTGCTCTATAGCTCTACTCGTACTTAATATATAACGTTGGCAGTGTGGTTTACACCGGTTGTGCCTCCAAATGATGACATCCCCTTAGTTGTGCGCCCCCCCCGCGCCCCCCGACCCTCCCGGACCACCCCCCGGTATTGTTAAAACTATTAATAAAACGTTACATCAGTCTATTTCGGTCGAGCCTCAGTTCGCCCGACCAGCTTTTCGGCGCCTTCATTTGTCAAGAGCCCGCCATGGGGTTCTTCAGCCGGCCTGCGTCTGCCAAGCCCAAGGCATCGGCTCCCGTGGCGGCCGTCGCGCCGGCGCCGGCTCCCGTGGCGGCCGTTGCGCCAGCGCCGGCTCCCGTGGAAGCCGCCGCGCCCGCGCCGGCTCCCGTTGAGGCCACCGCGCCGGCGCCAGCGGCCGTTGCGCCCCCAGAGAAGGCCACCTCCATCTTGAGCGATGGAACCGCGAGCGGCTCCGTGGACGAGGCTGCGCCCGAGACGAGCGGCGGCAAGACTGCGAGCGGCGCCACCGAGGAGAGCGTGGGCGTACCGCCCGAGGTGAGCCTGCCCGAGGCCGAGGCCGAGCCGGCTCTGAGCAGCGATACCGACAACACTCCCAAGGCGGATGTTGGCACGGGCGAGGTGGCGGCAGTGGTGGAGGCAGTGGTGGAGGAGGCGGCGGAGGAGGCTGCTGGGCCGGAGCTCGCTCCCGGCTGGGAGGTGGTCCCCGCCGAGGGGGGCAAGGTCTTCTACTGGCACAAGGAGACCGACACCACGTCCTGGGAGGTGCCCACACCAAACTCAAAACTCGCCCGCTCCTCCGACGCCGCCGCCGAGGCGGCGGCCCCGGCGGAACCCCCGGCCTCGTCGGCCAAGCGTGTCTCTGCCATGTTCGAGGCGCGCAACACCGCCGCAGCCGTCGTGCCGGACTCATCCTCGCCCGCCCGCGGCGGCGTCTTTGCAAAGTGGCAGCAGCGCGATGAGGGCACGGCCTCCAAGGAGGTCAAGGTGACGGACCTGTCCAGGGTCCAGATCAGCGGCTCGAGCCAGCACGCGCACGCGATGCGGGGGCTGCAGGCTGCGGCTGCGGCGCAGCCCCCGCCGCCGACGCCGCCGACGCAGCGCTCCAAGGCGATGATGGCGTTCGAGCGCAAGGGGCTCGGCGACAGCGCGAGCAGCGTCTCGCCCGGGGCCGGCTCGCCGGCGTCGGCCCGCCACCACCAGGAGCGAGGCTCGTCGTTCATGGAGTTTATGGAAGAGGGCTCTTCGCACTCCTCCGCCTCGCCGAGCGTCGACGATGGCGCGCCTCAGTCGGTCTCTAATGCGCGCGAGAAGCTCTTCGGCGCAAAGGAGAAGGAGGACGAGGCGGCCGGCATCGCGAGCCGGCGGCGCGAGGCGCTGCGCAAGCTCAACGCCAAGGGGGTGGTGAGCACCAAGCAGGCCTACGGGGTCAAGAGCACTCAGGGCAGCCAGCACTCGGCCGCGCTAGCGGCATTCACCACGGCCGGTACGCGACCCACTCTATTCTTCTTCTAGTGATGAGCAGGCCCTATTGTGCCTTTCTAATAGAGAATTTTTTGACGCGAGCAGATGGTGTACATTTCATTGCAAAATTGCGAATAACCGTTTTTTTCTCTAATTGTGTTGGCCTTATTTATTTAGCAATTTAGCCGCCTTCAATTACAACGGCCTTTGTACACCATCCCTCCGCGTCGACGGTGTCTTTTTATTTTTAGTGAAACCAGGGCCTGCTCATTCTTCTTTTTCTTCTGTCTGAGCGACTCGCTGTATTACTCCTACTCTGCCGCGCTCGCGGCATTCACCTCGGCGGCTACGAGACTCACTCTCTGTTTCTTCTTTGTTTGTTATTATTATCATATTCCATGTTCGAAGCTCGCTCCATGTTTCTTATTATGCGTCTTCTTCTGATTCGTATTCTTAGGCAAGGACGTGGGTTAAACCCATGAAGAGCCAGTTATATATAGAGAGAGAGAGCGGGAGAGAGAACCGGTGGGGGAAAGTGTGAGAGAGAGATGGATACAACCGGTGGCTCTTGCTTCTTCTTCTGATTCGTTTCAGTAGTATGCTCCTACTTCTAATTCATATTCTGATGATACTTCTTCTCCCTGATTCGTTTTCTCTCACGATGCCTCTTACTGATTACGATTCCTCGGATGTCTATTCTGATGATTCTGATTATGTTGTGCCTATTCTTGATAGGCAAGGACGTGGACACCGGCTTCGCCGGGGTTAACCCACCAAGACCCAGCTGACGGTTCGTATTCTCTCATGATGCCTCTTACTGATTACGATTCCTTGGATGCCTACTCTGCTGATTCTGATTCTGTTGTGCTTTATTCCTGATAGGCAAGGACGTGGACACCGGTTTCGCCACCAAGACCCAGCTGACGGGGGGCGCAAACGCCAAGGGGCCCAAGCCCAAGCCAGGCGGGGTCAAGGTTGAGGGTTCGCAGGCGAGTGGCGCTCGCGCGGCGATCATGGCCAAGATGCAGGGCACCAGCAGCGGCTCCGTCGATTGAACCGTCGAATCTTCTGAGGGGGGTTCACAGAATTTATCTCCGGGGTAATCCGGGATAATTTCTACGCTGGGCTACCTCCCCCTTTGGGGTAACAGCAAGTTTCACTTAAGAGTTAGGAGTTTACCCGAGGTTAACCCGAAACCCTTCTTCAGCCCTATTCTGGATTCCACGGGGAGACGTGCGACCGGGGCGACGTGCGATGGATGGGATGTGCGAGTGACGAAACGTGCGAGTTGGTGGCAACCCGGCATATGCAACGTCCGAGCGCACTCTCGTCTCTCGGCAGGGTTCCTGCTACTCTCTCTCTCTACGTCTGGAGAAGTCTCAGTAGGGTCTGTGCTACGTATTCTCTCTCGTGTCTTTCTGGAGAAGACGCGGCGAGTGCTCGCAGAGGCTGGGACTGCGCGGTTGCCCGCAGGAGGGCGTTTCGTTTCGTCAGCTGAGGCGACGTCAGCTGATAAGTCGGCAGCAGCGACTACAACTGAGACGTCTCGGCCGGGAGGTAGGAGCGCGATCACTCTTTTGATCAAGGCGCATCTCACTCACTCTGGCTGCGGCGAGGGGGGGGGGGGGCCCTGTCCCGGCCCGCACGGGGGGGGACCAAGGGGGGGGGGAGCCCAACGGAGCGAGTCGCTTGGAGTGGCGGGTCTGTCGGTTTAAGTCGGCTGTTGGGCGGACGGCGAGTGCGGTGTGGCCGGAACAGTGGGGCCGTTCGGGGCGGCGGCGAGCGCTCGAAGCGCTGAGTGAGGCACGCGATGGCGGCGACGCTGCGAACGACGCTGCGCAGCCGTACGCGGCTGGAGCATCCATTTGGGTCTGGGTGCTGGCTGGCTGTTATATGTGGTATGCCGGGAATAGTAAGCTACTGAGTAGGGAGTCGTGTGTGTGGTTGGTGCGACTCTTGACTTGGTGTGCGCGAGTTCGAGACGAGGGGAGCGGTTGGCGTTGCCGTGTGTGTGTTTGGCGTCTCGTGACACGTGTGTGTGCTCACATTGTGTGATGATTCTGATGATGATATAAGATATAAGGGGTAGTGTGCCGGAGAGGTAGAGGTAGAGATACACATATGACATATGATTATGAAGTGATGGGTTGGCATGTATGTCCGATAATGTATAATGTTAGACTGAGATAAAAAGATGACACCTCAAACTCTAGAAAAGCCCGTCTCATAACTCATACTCATAACAAACACACCTCACCAAAAATAACGATAATAATATAACGACTTTGACTGTATACATTGTTTATACACTGGGTTAACCTTGTGGCTTGTGGCTTGTGGCTTGTGGCTTGTGGCAGTTGTCGCAGTTGGCAACTGCAACTGCAACTTGCAACTGCAGCCTGCAGTTGGCAGGGCCTATATCTATACCTATAGATTAAAAAAGCGTTATAAATATAATAAACCGTATAATAAAGTACCCCGGGGCATATCTGCGGCGCTTACAGTTACACAGTATTTAGTTTACAGCTTACTACAGCTTGCAGCTACAGCTAACGGGCACAAGTACCCTGTGCTGAAATAAGCATGTTCGTGCTAAAGATAAAGGCGTTAAAAAGAGGTTGAAGAGGTTGCCCCAACCTTTTGAACAGCGTTCAAACAGCAAACAGCAGTACGTTGCCTCAACACTAACGCCACACTATAGTCCATTAAAAAGACTGTGTCGTATAAGAAAGACTGCTCAAGTATCCTCAAGGTGTCCAACTGCTGTTTAAGTTTAAACACACTGTTCAACTAGACTAAACTATAGAGCAGAATTTCTGGAATTTCCTAGTTTTCGAGCTGGAAATTCTAGACTCTTTTGACTTGTGACAACTTTTGCCAGACGAACCAGAGAGAGAAAATCTACTCAACGACTGTCAACTGTGTACTGTTTTCAGATGAGATTGCGCAAGTTCGTTATTCAAGCTACACTGTTCAAACTGTTCTACCTGAGCCTGAGCCTGAGCGAGTCGCGTACGCGGTACGAGTATCTCCTTGAATATAGTTATAGTTAACCCGTAGGCCCGGATTGTTGGCTATCTCCCCCTTCCCCCCCCCTCCCTCCCCCCACCCCCCCTCCCCCCCCCCCCCCTCCCGCACATCCCCACACACACCTACGCGGACAGTCAGACACGCCACGCTCTCACACATCCACTCGGGACACTCACTGATTGCTGATTGCGCCCGCGCTCGCACACCTCCTCCTAGCAACTCTGAATAGCATCTAGTCTCCAACGTCCCTCGACCGCTTGCGCACGCTCTCGCTCTTGGTACCCGCTGCCGCCCCACCGACGACGGGGCCGCCCACAGCGCCGGGCTTGGCCGCCACTACCTGCTGCGCCGTCGCTGATGACTGCGAGAACAAGCGATCCGCTTCACGGAAGCGGTTGATGCGCCGGATGGCGCCCGACGAAGCCTGCTTCCCCAGGTACCCGTCCCACCCGCGCAAAATGTTGCCGTCCTTGACCGTCTCCTGCAGGTACTCGCCCTCGAGCTCGTAGATCTGGCGCTCGGTCCGCGCGAGCTCCTCCTCGAGCACCGCACGGCGCTCCTGTTAGCGCCAGACATGGGCAGGTGGGCAGCAGCAAGCGGCATGCGCAAGGGTGGCATCCGGCGGCGCGCGTTGGCGAACGGGCGCAGTCGACTGTAGGGCGCACCTGCAGCTTAGCCACGTCCTGCGAACTCATCCAGTTGAGCTTGGCGCTTAGGGCGGTGGGCGTTTAGACGGTTTACAAATGGGACAGTGCACACACGGAATTCACAGCAGCACGAGTTCACAAGCCCAAAGTTGCTGGCACAAAACCGACACAAAACCCAACGCCCAAGGACTTTTGAAGTCGCCTTCCCACTCACCTCTCTGCTGACGTGCGGGCTGTGTCTCACCACGACCAGACCCGACCTAACACCTTTTGAAGTCGCCTTCCCCATGGGCAACTCGTCCTCGCTGCCGCAGCAGCGCGTGCTGCTCCTCGGCATCGACAACGCAGGCAAGTCATCCATCGTGGCGCGGCTTTGTGGTGACGAGGTGCGGATGGTGATGCCGACGCGCGGCTGCGTTTCGCGCGTCGTCGCTGTGCTCGGGGTGGAGGTGGAGATCATGGACGTTGGCGGGCGAAAGGATATGCGCCGGTACTGGCCGGCGTACGCTGCAAAAATTTCGGGCGCCAAGACCTCTGGGGGCGGCGGCGGCAGCGGCGGCCTCGGCAGTGTGAGCAGCATGTCCAACGTGGCGGCCAGGGGCGCGATACTGTACGTGATCGACGGCGCCGACCGCCGGCGGCTGGTGGAGGCCGCCAAGGAGCTGCATGCGGCACTCGAGGCGCCAGAGACGTACGGCGTGCCGCTGCTGGTCGTGTCCAACAAGCAGGACCGGGCCGGCGCGCTGAGTGCGGCCGAGATCGAGGCTGCGATGCACTTGAACTCAATCCGCGACCGGCCCTGGCGCTGCATCGGCTGCTCGGCCCTTCGCGGCGACGGGCTGCTCGAGGCCTTTGAGTGGCTGGCGCGCGACGCCCAGCCCGCCGCCAAGGCGCCTTCCGCTGCGTCCTCCGGCGGCCTCTTCGCTCGCTTCGGCGGCCGGCCCGGCGCGGAGAAGACGGCAGAGAAGAAGGCCGCTGCTCCGGGCCGCAGGCGCAGCAGGCGGCGCGCCGAGAGCAATGTGGACGGAAACGTGGCGAGCGAGAGCTCCGACTCGGAGGCCGAGCCGGCGCGGGCCGTCAGCACGCGCGGCCGCCGCCGGGGCTCCGAGGCTGGGTGCGTCGAGCCCCCCCCTGCGGCAGCGGAGGACGAGGCGGCGGCGGTGGGCACCGGCGCCTCCCGCCGGCGCGAGAGGAAGAGTGCGCAGCTGGCGAGCGAGGCGGCGGACCCGGCGGCGCTGCGGGCGGAGGCGTCTGAGGAGGCGGTGGCGGGGGGAGAGGAGGTTAGGGGAGGGGCGGAGCGGCGGAGGAGGAGGCGAGCGACCAGCACCGAGGAGGAGGAGCAGTAGGCTGCTGCTACAACTTGGACTCGGGAGCAGAGGCGGAGGGTTGTGCGCTCCAGGGAGGCCCCACGCAGAGCGACGTAGGCGTGGGAGCAGGGGCAGAGACGCGTGTGTGCTCGCGGTTTGCAGGTCGAGAAGCGCGCGAGAGCTCGGGTCCGGCCGCGCGCGGTCTCTACGGCCTCGGGACCTGGTCCTGGTCCTGGTCGGCTCGCCGTCGGGGAGCGGGCCTCGACGTATGCGCTTGTGTGCCTGTGGCGAGGCGGCGGCGCTCCGCGTCGATCGTGTTCGTGGCGCGCGCGCGTGTCGTGTGTGTGTGCCTCCCCTCCTACTCTCCTGCGTCGCGCGTTGCCTTTAGCAGAGCCTCGCGAGCGATGAGATGCGATAAGTTTATTTGCGCCCACAGCTCGAGCTCTGTCGTACTATTGGCGTGTCACACAGCAGCACACAGGCCTTGATCTTGATGCAACTTGATGAGCAGGGTATTGCTGAGAGTGTTTGAAAATAATAGATTTTTTTGTTTTTGAGCCGTTGATTGTTGGCATTGTGCATTGTTGGCTAATTCTTTTTGGCAAAATGCGCTTCTTCTATTAACCATTTATATTAAAAAATCAATCTTTGGGGGCGAGAAGAGTAAAGAGTTTTTTTTCACATAATCATAATGTTAGCAGTATTAAATAATATAGTATATCACATATCACTCCACATCCACATCTCCACATACATACACAACACCCAGCAACAAATAACAAGCTGCATACACACACACACACCCGCCACCCGCCTACCCGCTACGGCTACGACCCGCCACCCAGCGACGGAGCGACGGACAAACAATAATAAATAAAACAAGTTAAACAAGCCGATGGCGCGGCGAAGGGGAGAGCTCTCTGAAGGTCGTCGGAAGACCAGAGGGGAGGGTCCCATAGGTTCCGCAGGGGACCCTACGACTCTAAGTACACACACATGCGGTGTTGTTTGTTGCCCCCTGGGTTTGCAGGCTGCTTGCCACAGGTAAGGGGACGTAGAGGAGCCGCAGGGCGGCCATACGAGTACGACCATAACAAGAAAGATATCTTTAGGCACGTGAAGTTTTTTTTTCTAAGTCGGCCCTCATCACGAAAAAAAAATAAGAAGCTTGAAAAAAAATTCCAAACCACCCACCCACCTCCTCACCTATGAGAAATCACCCACCCCACCATACTATAGTATCATACTACTACTATACTACTACTAAACTTATAATAAAACAAGTCTAAGGTTAGTAGTACGTAGTAGTACTAGTACTAGTATATGGTGACGGTAGCGTGCAGCGGTGTTCTGGAGCTACAATCTCAGCCACCCCATGAATGCGTGCACAGCTCGCACACCAATCCGCCAGAGGCTGTGGTGGGGGCGCTGGAGCGCGAGCTGGTCATGTCGGTGGGCTCCGGCAGGGGCAGAACGCTCACCAAGGACCAGAAGACTAAACTTAGGGACTATACAGCAGCTGAGAAAGCAGCAGCCACTCCCCCTTAGATGGGGGCTTGTGTGTGGGGGAGTAGCCCAGATACTAGTAGTACTAGGTGTAGGTGGTACTAGGTGCTCTAACTGCGAACTGTGAACTGTGAACTGTGTGAGACAATAGTAGTTGTGGTGTGTTAACCACTACTGT
>Ga0105055_10012771_pt1 | contig 10172 bp, 10 predicted proteins | sample BON03_FD_78090 | JGI IMG/M metagenome (GOLD analysis project Ga0105055, IMG submission 78090) | Freshwater microbial communities from Lake Bonney liftoff mats and glacier meltwater in Antarctica - BON-03 | ecosystem: Environmental > Aquatic > Freshwater > Ice > Glacier meltwater | place: Lake... | reverse complement strand
TGCCCCTCCGTCGTCGAGCCGTGGTAACTACCTGCCTACGCAAAGTCAAGCATCGTATCACAGCGTCTCTTCGAGTCCCTCGGCTCGCCGTCCCTCCTCTGGCTTTGACGGTGTCAACGAGGATTCCAATGTTCGCGCGAATGCCGCCGTCGTTCCCGGGTATGCCGATGTCCGGGCGAGCGCTGTGATGCCCGAAGACATCATCGACGATGTCGATGTCGTCAATTTCGATGACACTCTCAGCGAAATCCTCGGACCTTCATCCAGGGTCGCAACTTCTCCCAACCTTGATCTGGCTTTTGGTGCCGTCGACGTCAACATCGATCTCGCTTGCACTTCACTTCTCTCTCCACTCTCCCACCTCCCACCTTCCATCTCCTCTCCTCCTTCTTCTGCTGCTGCTGGGGAGCCCATCTGAGATCCAGGAGTTTTCACTATCACAATCAATTTTTTCCCCTGTTGGTGGTTGTCTTATAATAAACTTTTCTATCTCTCTGACATGTCCTACGCGATGGCCATGAATGAACCGAGGAAACCCATCAAATGTCCGACCGAGGCGATACAGCCACGCACCACGCGTGTACAACTCGTGGACGTTTTGGGCGGGCAGACACTTTCGAGGTGCAGACCCTGTCGAGGTGCAGACCCTTTCGAGGCGTAGATACGCTCAAACCTGTCCCCTGGGCCTGTTTGAGAGTGTCCCCTGTTTGAAAGTGAAAGTGTCCCCTGCCTGAAGATGTCCCCTCCTTGGAGGGGACGTCAGTGTCGGCCGGGGACATTGTCGAGCCGGGGCGACGTTCAAACAGGGGACACTGTTGAGCTCGAGACACGTTTGCCCGTGTCCCCACCTCGCGGGTGTCTCCGCCTCGATACAAGTGTCTGTTGGCCGAGAGGGTCGCGTCTCGACAGTGTCCCCTGTCCGCACGTGTCCCTGGCGCGAACGTGTCTGCTCCCCAGACGTGTTCCCTGCTCGGAAGTGTCCTCGGCCTGAACGTGTCTCCTCCTCGCCAGTGTCCCCAGCGCAAACGTGTCCCGAGCTCAACAGTGTCCCCTGTTTGGACGTGTCCCCGGCTCGACAATGTCGCCAACTGACAATGTCTACGGAGGGGACACTTTCGAGGAGGGGACAGAAATCCTGGCTGCCAGGATTTATACTCGTCCGACACTGGACATTCTAAAGACTCGCACGCGTGCCCTGCCCCTGCGTGCGCGTGCCTTTGTTTGTTTGTTTGGGGCGCGCGGCAAACGGAGGGGCTTAGCCCCGGAGCCGCCGCGCGCCACTCGCAGTCAGCCAGAGTCCATACGGGATTTTTTTCCAATTTCCATTTTTCCGACTTCAGCCTAAAATTGTCCCGAGCTCAACAGTGTCCCCGGCTCGACAATGTCCCCAACTGACAATGTCTACGGAGGGGACACTTTCGAGGAGGGGACAGAAATCCTGGCTGCCAGGATTTATACTCGTCCGACACTGGACATTCTAAAGACTCGCATGCGTGCCCTGCCCCTGTATGAGCGTGCCTTTGTTTGTTTGTTTGTCCTGGCAGCCAGGATTTCTGTCCCCTCCTCGAAAGTGAAGCCGCCACACCGCTAACCCTCCCGAGAATTTGAGAACGCAGTGGTGGGCAGTAATAGGGTGTTCTGCAGAGGTCCCGGCACAACGGCACTCCCGCAATGGATTTGGAGTGGGCTTACGAGTGCATGCACGTACCCTGCCCTTCCTGTTTGTCTTTCATGCGGGCGATGCGGGCGTCCTACTGCACTACAAAGGGTAGAGCCTGAGAGTGACATGCTCAATTGTGTCGAGTTCGTCATACTCATAGTTTGGTCACGTGTCAAGAAAGGAAATACAAAATATTATAAAAGTTTCCGTGTCCGTGTCGTCTCTGAATTTAGGACACCCAGCCAGGTTCCTAATCATGACATGTGTCCATCGTGGAATGCCTTGGATTCGTAAAAGGCGCTTACTAATGGCTACCTTTTCAGCAGTGTCAGATTAAAAGGAAACTAAAAGGAATGATTGATATCTTCAACGCCCAGATTTGGATATAATCTTTAATTCTGTAAAGGAGACCTCAATGATCGCACAGCAAGAGTTCATAAATATTTGAAAAGCCATACTCTTCCTGCGTCGAATGGCGAGTACTACAACTCTCTCAGATCATTTCGGATTTTCTGGTGTATGTATACCCAGGATTTGGTGTATATGAAACACCCCAATGATCGCAGAGTAAAAGTAAATACACTTTTGTAAAGCCCTCCTTTTTTTGTGTCGAATGGCAAGTACTACAACTCTCTCAGCTCACTTCGGATTTTTGAGTGTATACCCAGGATTTTTGGTATTAGAGACACCAGTGATCGCAGAGTACAAGTGGATTCATATTTGAAAAGTCCTAACTTTTCTGCGTCGAATGGAAAGTGTCACAACTCTCTCAGCTCATTTTGGATTTTCGAGTGTATACCCAGGGTTTTGTTTCTAAAACGAATCCAGAAGTTTCTAGGTTCAGTGGAGACACATTTGAAAAGGTCCGAATTGTCTGCGTCGAATGCAATAAACTTGACTTTCTTTTGGATTACAGACTCGGAAAGAAACAAAATTGACAATTGGGTTGTCACGGTTGAACTGTAGATAATTTTTATGTATGTATGAAAATTATCCTTTCTAAATCACATTTAAACGTCTCTTTATCTAATCTGTTCTCACGTACATCAAAATTCCATGAATGACTCAGAATCAATTGTGACAAGTGCAACATGGTCGTCATTGCCTTGGAACTCGTCTTACTGATCACACTCTCATCTACGTTCTTGTACGTCTTGCAAGAGTTGATCAAGTTGGTGCATGGATTCGTCAATCATATCCACAGTAGTGTGAGAAACACAGAAAGTTAGTAGATAACTTCAGTCACGAATCAGACGTCACGTCCCTACAAGACCCCTACACGTCACGTCCCTATCAGACCCCCTTCGATTTTTACTATTGTGTTCCCCGTAAAATCCGAAGAGGCATCTTTCCTAAAAACAAATGTGTGCTCACATCTTCCTTTCCCGACCTTCTTGACGTCCTGCCTTTGCAGTTCTCGCAACCCGTAATCAGTTCAGGTTTTTCCTGGAATGAGCCCATGCTTGCCCGCTGTTTTACAGCGCGCACGCTTCAGTTTCGACTAGTTTATATCTAGTCGGGAGACTCTCTAGTATGCTCTTCTCGGAGCAAGACGAGTGTTTCACGAGACCTTTTCACTTGCTCCGTTTCGGAGCTGGGAGACTGTTTCGCACCTGAGCTACTACGCTATTCTTCTACGCCGATACGGCAGCTGCTCCTTGTCGGGACGCTTCTGCCATCTTTTCCTACTCGCGAATACCTTGATTTCACACACTGTGATTGCCCATTGTCACTCAAGCAAAACTGCACGTTCCCGTCGACCGTGTTCTCAACCTACACAATGGAAGAGATATGGCGGCTGGCCCACGGCGTTCAGCAACGTTGCTGCCCTTTATACCGGTGGCAAAGAAATACAGCTCGGAGTCGTATGGAATGTACGCATCACTCCCAGCTGTGTAGGAGGTACCGGTGCGCTCAAGAAAACCCATGTTTCTATGTGCTGACAACTCTTTCCCCTCCTATTTCTCGATACAAACGGAGCCATACCTGCGCCGACAAGCAGGACGGCAATTCGAACGACGACACTATTTTCTCGCCAACTCACTTTCACTCCATCAAATGACCCATTCCCCGGGATTTCAGCTCTCATAATGATGGCTCTTACAAGGATGTACGTACCTTCACTGCTTCTCTGCTTGTTCATCTTGGCCCACTGTCTGGATCCTGACCATGGTGATAACAAGACCGACATTGACCAATCCGTTCTGGCCTGCAGGCACACTTTCAATGCTCACTCTTCAACCCTGCATTCGCCGTCGCGATGCTAAGACGTGCCACCAGAAACCCCATCGACCCTACTGCTGACAGCAAGCGCCACGCCCTACTTTCTGCGCGCGTCTGACCATTAAGCGAACTTCTTCGCTTGCCCTTCCCATTCCTGCTCGTTTTTGACCTTCGGGAGACCTTCTTTCACAGACCATCCTCGCGCCTTCTTTTCTTCGGGAGACTACAGTACCGCTCTTTTTTGGACAACTCCAACACGGTTTGACTTTCAGGAGACATCTGTCACAACCTTCACATTTTTCTTTGTCGGTTTATTTTTGTTACGTCCCTACAGTGGTCTACACATATAGTTTGTTGTGGGAGCGTATTGTTTTCTGTTTCCGTGTAGTATCCGTTTCTATGTGATATCTTCTTCTGCATGTATTCATTTGATAATTTTTCTTCCTCACTTGGATCTATTTCGTGTGCTCTGGCCTTGCCAGTTTCTCGAAGGAGACACGCAAAGTTAGTAGATAACTTCAGTCACGAATCAGACGTTACGTCCCTACAAGACCCCTTCACGTCACGTCCCTACAAGACCCCTTTCGATTTTTACTATTGTGTTCTCCGTAAAATCCGAAGAGGCATTCTTCCAAAAACAATGTGTACTCGAATCTTCTTTTCCCGACCTTCTTGACATCCTGCCTTGCAGTTCTCGCAACGCGTAATCAGTCCAGATTTTCCCTCCCTATGACCTCACACCCGTTCTGACTCCCGTTCTGAAAAAGGGAAACCCTATGACCTCACACCCGTTCTGACATTGTAGTCACAGGCCAAAACTTGAAAAAAAGAAAAGCGAGCAATAAAACATTGAAAATGACAATCCGTCGACAAGGTTCCTGTGGTTACGGTCCCAAAGTAGGTTGGACGTTGCACTACCCTATTTGCTGATGTGATCTTAATCTGAAGATTTAATCTCCCGGGAATCGAACCCCGGAATTCCACGGTCTAGAGGTGGTATTGATGTATCAAATCTTGATACATGCGTCCGTGGCGGAGCAGTTATTAATACCATCTTTAGACCGTGGAATTCCGGGTTCGATTCCCGGGAGATAAAATATTCAGATTAAGATTACATCATTTGTCAGCGCGAATCTCATGTCAAGGGTCCAGTCGGTGGGCGCGCAGCACCCACCGGATTCAGGTTTTCGGTCACGCTTGAGGTTCTCATATGAGAAAAAACGAGTCATGGACACGGCATCACAGTTGAATCTCCAAGGAAATTGGTACTCAAAAAAATTCGCCAGGCCGTCGACTACTGAGCCCTCGCCTACTATCAATTTCAATTTGGGTTCCATTTCCCTTACAACTGGAGAGATCCTAATTACGCCTGTAACAGGATGGATTTTACGAGAGGAAATCTTCAGCCCAAATTTGCAAGCTCGATTCTGCAAGCTCTATCCTGCCGATTTTTCGGTTGTAATTTACTTGTTTTTGTGTTCCTAGCATTCAAGATTTGTTTGCGTTTCGTTTTTTTCCAAAATCCCCCCCGGGATTTTTCGAAACAGGGTCGGGCGCGTTTCCAGCAGCGCCAAGCGCGCTGGCTTTTGACGCGAAAATCCATCGGGAAAAAGCCCCCGAGCATTGTGTACAAGTAAAGCGATCCTTGATTTCCATTTTTTGGAAATCACGAGTTTATTTGAATTACTCAATTTCAACCGACAAAATCGGCATGATAGAGATTGCAGAATCGAGCTTGCAGATTTGGGCTTAAATTTCCTCTCGTAAAATCCATCCTGTCACCGGCGTTACCCCCCCATGCATGGGTGTCACATCTTTCGGTGAGTGCATACATACTAGCAGTTTATGTCTACAAAATACAAAAAAAACAGTTCCATTGCGGTTTAGCGACTCTGGCCCGGGTCTACTCACCACCTACCGTTCGTGGGCGACTCATGGTTATTGTATTTAGTCTACCATTCATGGGCACTCCCTTTGGGTGCCTTTGGAACTGCGTTGCATGGTGGCGGGTTATGTCAGACAAGACACAATGGAACATGGTTCATTTGCGTTTACTGTAACACGCTGAACGCTGCAACACGCTGCAACACACTCAGGCTGCTGTGCACTGTTACACACTCAGCCCTCACTACCGCGCACTAATTCCACTCGGTGGGAGGGACTTCGAAATGTAGTACTACACCTGGCTTCGTTGCGCATAAAACTGCAGGATCTTAGGGTGTTCAAGGTACAAAAGTTGAACTATTATCCTCTATTAAAATCAATACCGATTTGCGCAAACCTGGTTGCTAATTCTCCTTACTGTGAGTCTAATCTGTTTGGGAACCTCAGGTCAAGGGTCCGATCCAGTGGGCGCGCGGCAGCATCGCGCTTCACCGCCGCACGCCGCATACGATAGTGCCGATGTCAATCTGGCAAATTCCCACGTTCTTCACATCTGCATTTGTCCTATCCAAGTTGAGTCTCTAATGAACTTGAAAAACTGATTGTTGGTGTGTGTGAACCCAATAAGCCCTGGATCTCTCAGCGCACGGGGCGCCGCCTTTCCTCAGATTGAACCACACTGAAACTTGATGCAGTACAAAACTTCTAAACGCTGAATCCAGATGTTGGGCTGCAAACCTGCCGTCTGTTTACCATGTTTGAGATATCTGTTTCAGATTTCTCGACGCAACTTCATTCTGACAACAGGGCCCGTCACCAGGCAGTAGGCGCGCGCGCAACGCGAAAGGCTACTGGAAGAGGGCTTGTTCGTGATCACATCAAGCATGATGCACATCACAGAGACTGTGCGTTTATGGTAATGCTGGAGAGAGAGAGGCGGCAAATCGCTCAAAGACTTCATCATGCATCGTACAGACCACAGCCAACTGTGTATTACCCCTTTCATCACTCCTTGGGCGCGCGGCAAGCGGAGGGGCATCAGCCCCGGAGCCGCCGCGCGCCACAGGAGTCGAACCAGAGTGCCATGGATATTGTCCTTTTCCGGTCGGTGGCATTTGAGCGGGTCTTTTTCCCCCTTTCTTTTTTTCCGTTTTTGAGATCGGACATCTCCTCGATGTGAGATCGGACTACAATACTTCATTGTACGATCTCAGATTGGGGGGGAATCCAGGCGCAAACCCAAGAAATGCGGGTTCCCAACACTCCAGAAATGCGGGAAACGAAGTCCGGTCTCAGAAGAAATGAAAAAAAAAGGATGTCCTATCTCAGAAAAAAATCGGGGAAATGGGATGTCCGATCTCAAATGAGACCGAGATTCATTCTCAACATGGTGCCCAGCCCTCCACTCAATGTGGGAAATGAAGTCAGATAACCAAAAAAAAAGGGGAGCAAAAAAAGGATGTCAGAAAAAAATCCGAAGATTGGATGTCCAGTGATTAGGTTGGGTCTTCGAAACCCAAGAAAGAAAGAATGTCCGATCTCAAAAAATTTGGATGCCCAGTCTCCTAACAAAACCCAAATACGAAAAATCATGACTCAATCGATACAAACCCAGCAAACAGATACAATACATGAAGGATGTGTAGGTCAAATCTAACAAACCAAGGACACAATGAGGTGTCCCCTGCCGAAAAATCATGAATTCGCAAAACATATCTAAATGGAATGCGACGACAAAATGCATCTTGCACCACATGGGGATGAGGACGAGCATGCGCGTGCGACTGCAAGCCGATTAAAGAGAACCGCAGGCATGAATGTGACAAATTAAGAAAAATGGAGACACAGGAAACGTGTGAAACAAAAACAAAAAAATCATGAACAGCCGCTACACAGCCCAGAAATGACCCCTCCAGGAACAATAACACAAAGAAGACGGAACATTGAATGTAATGATCATAGGAACAAATAATCACTCATGCAACGGACACTAATATGCTCAATGAGGACAAGCTGGGCGCGGGGTGCGGGGCGCGGGCAGTGGGTGCGGATCGCTTTAGTCGGAAAATTCATTCCCCTGGCCGGAGTCAGTGGCCGAGTCGGATACAGTGTCGTGGAGGAGCTGGACGGGCTGCAGTATCGTGGTGGCAAACACAAAGTACACGCTCCCCGGCGGGCCGCGACCAAACCCGCCCGCCAGATTGACCACCCACTGGCAATGCACGCGGGTGTCCAGCGTTGGGTCGAGCTCAGCCGCAAGGCGAAGGCCCTGCGAAGGCCCCCCACATGCCTTCCAGGCGGCAGCACATGTCGAAGCTGTCGGTGCAAAAGATGGCCGCGTAGGTCTGCGCCGTGAGATGCCCGTCCTCGGGAATCCACACACGTTCACGCTCGAGCGCCCTACTAATGAGATTGGGGCAGCTGTGCACTCGGATCCTGGAGGCGTGGGCGCCGTCGACGTTGTGCTTGGTCCCAAATCGCTACATCTGGATGTGCGCCTCTTTGTCGGTGTTGGTCGTAGCCCGCTGCGTGCAGTGAGGCGCACAGCGGAGCAGTTGGGCAGCTCTTACTGCGCTAGTCCCTGCACCAGCTGGTCGGCTGACTCCTTCCGCATGGCACAACGCGGACTTCATGAAAGTGAACGACGAGCAGCCCATTGAAAAGTTCTGCAAAGCAATCACTCCTACTATCTCGGCCTATAAGAAATTTGAGCCTCTCTACTCAGTGATACGTGGACTGGTAGCGGCGAATGACGCCCCCGCCCCAGCTGGAGAAGAGAGAGTCGGAAAGTGGAGCGCCTCCATGAAAGTACGGGGGAATGCCCAGTACCTACCACCGCACATCTTGATCCCACGTTGCTTCTGCTTCTCAGAAGCAACGTGGGCCTAGGTGCTCGACACCAACATACCAATTGGTATGTTGTTTGGAACTAACAAGAATGACTTGTCACTCATCCGCGTCATTAAATTCTACTGGAAGTCCCAGTTGCCAGCTGTACTCACGAAAAAGTTCGTCACCGACTACCAAGAGCTACTGTTCAAGCAAAATGCGCCAAGAGGCAAGCTGAAGATCCCATGGAAAGTGAGGACTCCCCAAGGAATCTTCATTGAAGAGTATGGTGCTGTGGGGGAAAGTGGCTGCTCCCAATGACCACTCCATTCCTCTCAATTGACGGTAAGCCCTCTGCTCTATTTGACACAACCCGCATGCGCACGCCTGGGAATCACACGAGTTTGTCCACTGACATTGAAACACTGCACAGCCGAGGATGGAATCAAGTACGAGACGTATCAACAAGAAATGATCCCATGCGCAACTCAACATCACCGTGACGATGATCCAACGGGAAAAGCGAGTACATGGGTAAGACACAAGCAAAGGGAGGAATGAGCCTCCAACAAGCATGTTCCACCATCATAAACGAAACAAGTAGGCGACTAGCACAGGTGATGCAGCATGCATGAGGCAATGTTGCATACATATAGACACAACAAATACATAGCCTTAGATGGGTAGGATGGCTAGTGCGAGGCAGATGGAGATTTAAACCGCTCACAACTTGTGCAGTGGGTGTGAGGAGGGAGGGAGTAGCTCTAACCCCAGGCAAGAGCCAAGGAGGTAGGAGTAAGGAACCTAAGACGGGGTCAAAAGATAGATACAAAAGAAAGCACGAGGAGCCTGGGAGCGAAGGGCAACGAAAGCATGGACCATGAGGGAAATAGGGGGGTGGAGAATAGCGAAGGAAGTAGGAGCGGTACTGAGATCAACTCCCAACAAAACCCGAGCAATAGTATACAGAATCAAAACAATAAAAAACAAAAACAAATCCAATCGACAAAACCAAAGATCGCACGAGACCATAGCTAGTGGCCTACTGGACAGCCGAGACTGCAGCGCACGCCACCAGGGTCTGGAACGAGACGGCAGATGATGACTTAACCGGGGTGTGCTTTACCTGCCCCGCGAACGCCAACAACAACGCCTGCACCTCGTGATCCCTTTTCTGGAGGGCAGCAGCCGAGAACTGATGAACTGAGCTGAGGGCATGGTGCGTGTTGGCGTGATATTTGCATGCGCGCTGATAAGCTCAAACACGAGCATGCGCTGGGACGCCCGCGCACCTTCACGCATATGCCCCGCCAGAGCAGGACGCCTGGATCCAAATACACTGCCTGCATGCACGCGGCGGTGTGAGCTCAAAGAACCCGCATGCTTACCTACTGCGCGTTGCTGATGCAGCGTCTGCATGGCCGTCTGTCGCGCTGCAGTTCATCTCGCGACAGTCAATGTCTGTGCCATCCGTAGTCGAAAAATCCTGTCCTGTGGGCTTCCTGCTGCTGTGCCTTACGCTCTGAGGCCCTCACAGTTAAGCATCCCAAAACTCTCACCGCTGGTGCCACAATCC
>Ga0105055_10012770_pt1 | contig 10174 bp, 7 predicted proteins | sample BON03_FD_78090 | JGI IMG/M metagenome (GOLD analysis project Ga0105055, IMG submission 78090) | Freshwater microbial communities from Lake Bonney liftoff mats and glacier meltwater in Antarctica - BON-03 | ecosystem: Environmental > Aquatic > Freshwater > Ice > Glacier meltwater | place: Lake... | reverse complement strand
AGTGAATCCTGATTAGCGTGGCAAGATGCAGCAAGTTCGCACGAATATGGTGTCAAGTTCAGATCTGAGTTACTCAAAATTGGGAGTTTTGAAAGTAGAGCACTTTTTTTAAATTTTAGTTTGCATTAGTGGTCACATCTCGAGGAAGGTTGACCAACTTTGGTTTTTCCATGATTCCATATGATCCCATGTTCATTTTAGAAACTCCACTTGATCCAACTCCTGAACTGTCGGCTCCAAATGTGGCAGAGTTTGAAGTGCTTACTTCAGAGCGTTGCATGATACCATTACTTCCTTTCATCATAGCAGTCATCTCCGCTGGATTTGAAGCAGGTCCTGATTTCTCTGCTCCAAAAGTAATGTTTCGAGATGTATCCACAACGTTTTTGTCCATAATACCTGCACTTCCCATGTTCAGCATCGAGACAGCGCCGTTCCGAGCGTTGATACTCCAGCGTTTAATTTTGCCAGCAGCGGATTCTTTTGGTGCAATGCTTGGTCCTTTAAAACCATTCTTTGAAGCTGCACGTGATACTGCAACTATTCCACTAGCAACATTCACTGGACTCTTCTCATCGTAAAGATCAGCGCTTGTGAAAAGATCATTCTCGTGCATGCGAAGTTTGCTTCTGCACACAGTAAGGAACATTGAGATATTCTCCATCTCTTTGAAAGGCTTTCCAGGTTGATTGTACTTTGGAATTGATCCAGGAATCAACGAGTTCATTAACTGACACAAAACAACGCCATTCTTAAGAGAGCCAATGAAGTCACCTGATACTTGTTGACCTGTAACTTGTGAGACCCATCCTAAAATCTGAGCCTCCAATTTAATATCCCTCTTTGCATTCTCTTTGTCTGCGAGTTCTTTGTCCATGCCGAATTTTGGAAGAGATGCCATAATTAAATATTATTAATAGTGGAGTTTTGGTTTTGCCGTTTTGGTCTTTCATTTTATTCATTTTTTCGTAACAAAAGGTGCATTCCCTGTAATAAGAGACACAGAAGTATTTCACATCTTGGCAACCCGAAAATGTCCCTGGTTTGGTGTTCACAGGAAAAGTACACCCTATCCTTCAACTGGCGGCAAGCAAGGTAGGACTCATTATCCTAAACACTAAGATGAGAAGAAAGAAAGTACACACCAAGGAAAGTACATGGAGGAAGGAGTTTGATTCAAAATACGTACATAATTTGGGAGAAATAGAAAGAAGGAATTGCATTGACTTATTATATCATTTTGACAAGAGGATGCCCAGAGATTAAATTTGAATGAAAATTTTAAATTTGACTGCTTGTGCTATGCCGATTCGGAATGGGGGTTCATTTTCCTGTTAAAAATTGAATTAGACATATTACGCGATATCTTACAATGTTTAACAACTTGTGTCTCGTTCGACCCGACGGCAAGAGTCCTATGATAAATATTGTGGCGACACCCGGATATTCGGATTCGGTGTGCGCTGAATACTCGTCGATGGCTTTAAATAAAACCAAACCCTAAGTGCCAGGAGCTCAACCATGATGTTCTTGGGTGCAAACTAAAGTTGAATCAGATTTGAAGGAGACATCCGTGCATCCAAGCCCAATATATAATTGTCCACCGATGATTAGAATACCCTTGGTATGGAAAATCCTGGTTCTAAAGAGTTTTCTTTTCCAGATGATCCATCACGTCGGTGAGTTCAAGGCATTCTTTTTGAATGCTCTCAATTGAATTCGAATCTTCCATTCATTGGCCTCTTCATAAATATTATACAATTATTAATTAAAATTTCGAATAGTGCTCGTCGTGCGAAGTTTCGTTTTACCAGTCGTACGTATGAGACTAGGTAAGACAGCCAACCCGTGTGGTTTGATCAATGAATACTCTGGAAGAACTTGATTCGAACTTTTTGAGTTTTTAAAAACCTCACTGCTTAAAATCTTTGAATGCGGATTTTATTACAAGATCACGAAGCAGACGAAATAGAAAACGAAGTATCATTCAAAGCGGACTACGGCAAACGATGGCTTGATTGAGCACCAAGCACTCTAGACGTGAGTTGGCATAGATACAGAAATGAGGAAATATGATCATTTGAATCGCATGCACTTGTTGAGTCAGGTCAAAGGCACGACGGATGATCCCATGCTTGGTGTCAATAACCCACGTGCCAATAGATTTTTCAATCATCTGAAAGAGCAATCACAAATCCACACTCGACAAATGCGTGAATTTGAATACAAGAAAAAGTATCGCAGCGCAAAGATGGAATAGCAGCTTCGAACTCAAAGACAGGCATTTTTTTTTGCTAAAATAAAAAATGAGCAGGTTCGAGGTGACTGCAGTGGATGTGTGGAGCAAACGCGAGCAGATATTCCTAGCAGCCCTAGATACTCATGAAACTGAAACATGCGAAAATCTTCTGGGTGAACTGAAGTCTCAGTTTCCAGAATCACAACGAGTGTCAAGGCTGGAAGGCCTCCTACACGAAGTTCATGGAGATACGATCAAAGCGAACAGAGTGTACGACAAAATGGCTGAAACCAACCCTTCTAACTCATTGTGCATGAAACGAAAAATATGCCTACTTAAAGCAGCTGGTAAAATGAGTGAAGCAACCAACCAACTATGTGAATATCTTTCCATATCCCCAAGTGACGTGGAGGCTTGGAAAGAACTAGCGCAAATCTATCTTGAATATGGCAATTTCAAACAAGCAGCATTTTGCTTGGAAGAAGTATTGTTGGCCCATCCTCACAGCTATCTCAGCTTCCTCGTATACGCTGAGTGTCTGTATTCAATTGGAAGTAAAAGCGCGTTAAGTACTGCTCAAAAGTACTTTTCCCATTCGTTGGTTCTCAAGAAAACATCTCGTGCCTTATGGGGACTTGCACTCACTTCCAAGGCTCTGAAACAAGACCAAGAAATCAGCAACGTTTGTGTTCAGACCTTACTAGCTGATAACAAGGGAGATATCATTGTAACCAATGCGATAAATAAGATCTAATATCGTATTTTTAAACACAACAAAAATCGATTTTTTAAAATACCACGTCAAACTAGGCGTTTCCGCCGTATTTCACACTACGGATCTACGCAATCCTTTGAAAATGCATAGTCATCAGAGGTGAAATCTGTGACAAGTATCGAGTGTGAATGTAGGTGCGACAGACGGGATCATGATGCAATTAAAATATCAAATTACCGGGCAACATTTTAAGTTCTGAGAAAGAAAGAAACCTGAGTTATGTGTGATGCACCGTTGGAGCGACTGCTCAATCTACTCTAGCAGAGTCGAGGTTCGATGTCAGATTTAAAGAAGTTGTTGGAACCATTTTATACTGCATCTGTGATGCTATAAATCAACTTACTCTCAAAGTCAATATATCGAATTTAGACTATCTGGATGATTGTGCCAACTATATTTTGCCCTTACTCGTGGTAATCTCGAAAGTTCACCAGAATAAGGTATAGTTTTATCAGCACGGACTAGGAAAATTCTGTATTGAGCAATCAGGGCGTTATAAAATAGTTGATTTCTCTGGAACTCTCACCTCTAATGCTTCTTCAATGTCACTTCTACACATAAACGATAGTTATAATGAAGCTTTTACTTTTTGCGAGTCTCTCGCCTTTATCTATTTTATTTTTGATTTCTAGTTGGCCGCGCTTTTTATTTGATGTGTTATCCTTATTATCAACCCCTACTGTGTCCATAATACGCTTATCGCAATATCGCATGAATCGGATGAGTCAAAAAAGATGTTAGAATACAATGTTGCCAGGGAAATCAAAATTATACTGTACAAGCTGAAAGAAAAGGAAAGAGGTGATATCAGTTGATATCAAACCTCGAAACGAAAACAGAGAATTTTTTCTAAACTGAATAATCTATTACTGGGGTAAGAATTGTAGAATAATAAAAGAACCAGATTCTTGAAGACCCTTGTATGGGTCTACATCAGGCCGCTATTGGAGGATCTAAGAGTGCGAGGAAAGATCGTATTTTAGAAATCATATTCGAACACCGCATACCTCCTCAATCTCTTTTGCTAATGAACCTAATATATCCTGATTGTCATCTCTAGTATTCACCCAACGATCTCCCTGGACGTATTCGTAACGGCGAGGCCCACTCAAAGGTGATGACCACCATATCTGCTGATTAGGCCCTTGCTTGTTCAAAACCCATATCCCTTTAGTCCCCAAATTGATATTCAAAACACCCTGTGAATACTCCACATCGACATCATCCATCGTCTCCTCCAAGATCTCCAATCTTCGCTCCACAATTCCTAGCAAACGATCAGCAGCTGCGTGATAGACGCCTTCAGGCATACTGCTCATTCCACGACGAAGTAACAACATCGAAATACCTTAAAGCCTGTAATCAGCATAAAAAAATTGGAAAAATGAGTTTCCATTGTTTCGTCGAACAAAAAATATATATGAGGAATAACGGATTTGAACCGCTGACATTGTGATAGTTCAGAGACTCTGGAATCACACAATCTACCGCTGATATAATCCCCCGAATTTGGTCAACCATCTTGGTTAAGAAGCTAGACACGAAAAGATATTAATATTTGGATTATCGATTTTTACTATTTATTTAGACCCATAGAATCAATTGCTTTCCATGTTACGTTGTTTGGCTGCGCGAGGTGTATCTAGCGTCACCCCCATTAATAACTCACGATGCGTGACTAGTATAACTCCTGTTAATAACGTAGTTGTGAATGTGGTGGATATCCTGTTTGAGATGATTAAACGTACGTATCAACCGAGTGTTATCAAGCGGAAGCGACGACATGGCTTCTTGGAAAGGATGAGTACCCCCGCGGGAAGGAAAGTGATCCAGAGACGGAGAAATAAAGGACGTAGAAGATTATCAGCTTAATAGATTAAATTAAAAGGAGCCTATAATCTAAGTTCGGTTCCTGATTTAGATTCATCAAATCAGCTTAATTAATTGATGAAATGGAGACAACTAGATACTATTTCCCCCATCCAGGTCCAGTTACATGAATATGGTTTATCAGTAAATTCATTGTTCAAGCAGCTCGTCGTACGATTATTCTAAGTTTGTGTTAAGTATACCATAGGAGGGTGTTGGCTTCCGAACGTGGGAGCAAGCGTAAAAATCCGGGAGTGCGACTCTTCTAGTCGGAAACTGTTCAGGCAATTCTTCAGGTTATATCTCATTTAATTGTGCTGTACTTGCTATGGCATCTCGAAACAGAGATACTTGAAGTACAACAAGTCTGAATTACTTTGACCTCTATCTATGCCATGAGATTGATATGAATGTGAATTGAAGATTAATGCCGAGTGAGATCAGTAATCATGAACAATAGCGAGCCCTTAAGTTTGGCAAAAAACGATGATGTCACACTGCTGAACAATACTGCGTCGATATCGCAAGAGAGGAAGAATCCACAATTGTTTGCATCTGAAAACTTCTTTTATTGGTTATTGTTGACAGATCTTGGGGTGACGGAGTATTTCCCCAAAATAATTTTAGTGATTTTCAAATCACTATTGAGCAATTAGAATACTCAAGTTAAATTTAATGAGGAGCTCTTCTGCCTCAGTCTTGAACTTGTTGACATCCCATTCCATGTTTCATCTCTAATTTTGACACGGTGAATCTTCCCATCCACAGCAAATTTTTAATAACGCTTTCTAATTTTCTATCATTGCTCTCTCATAGTCTCATTCTATCATGTTTACTAACTGGGCATAAACATATCAGCACCCAATACCTGTTTTGACCCAAACACTATGGCTTCCGGATTGAAGTTCGTTTAGATTTAACAACTTTCAAGGAAGGCAAATAGTTTTGCTTTCGAATTATTAGTGACTCTCGAGACCTTTTAAGTACGGCACATGTGATCGGAGAGAGTGGTAGACTCTGGAATGTATTGGGGATTTTTTTTTTTCAAAAGCAGCGACATGCGGGGACTTGGCATACTCACGACAGCTATGTTCATTATGATTCTATTTTATAGCTTATACGATATTCCCACAGAGTTTCATTCGAATGGCCTGAGCATTTCATATCGAAACCAATATATTCTAATCAAGTATTTGTTACAAGTGCTTCCAGTATCGATGAATTCGCTCTTATATCCTTCCTCAGTGAGTATTACGAAAATTACTTAGAGAGTATGTTTCCAGGGTAGTTTACGATTTAGGAATGACAGCAGATGCCAAGTCAATGACAGCAGATGCCAAGTCAATGACAGCAGATGCCAAGTCTATCATAAACAAGCTTTTTCCGTGGATTCTTGAGTTTCGAACCTTTAACTTTACATAGAAGGGGGTACAGATTACGATTGGAGGCCCATGCTGGTCTGGGAAGTTTCAATAAATTTCAACTGCTCTAAAGTGTTGTGGATAGATAGTCTTCCTGATAACCATTTGATATTTGACGACCTATTAACATCTGAGGAGATAACAATTAGCAATGAGATGCAGTTCGGTGGAGCATTTGCTGGATTTGATACATGTTAACATCACCGACTGAAAACCAACATTTTATTGTGGAAAAGCATTTCGATCTCTCCCCGAAAACAGATTCGTGAGTTTACCTACTGAAGTGGTTCGTATGATAGTAAACGCAGGGTCTACGAGCCATTGGACAACTTCATACATTGTACTCAAAGTGCTCTTGGGAAGGAGCCCGAGTATATATCAGTTGATCCATGACCCTGATCTACAAGTATTTGGTCATCAATCCCCTATAGTTGTATTGGAATTGCAGCGTACTAAATCGTGGGAAACTCCAGTTCAATCGGATTTGACAATAGCAATGCCGATATTTAATGCAGCTGATGTATTACCCTATACACTTCCCTCATTGCTTCAATCTTCTAATGGTTCTTGGGAATTGGTTTTGGTATAAAATGGCTGTTCCGACAACTCCTTTGAAGTGCTTTTGCAGTGTCTTGATCGTTCTGTTTTTGAAACTAGTTCTCTGCAGCGGGTTATTGAAGTGGATCAACGGTCTTCTGTCTGGGAAACTAGCTCTAATAACTTGGGCATGCGAATAACAGATCCAAAGTGGCTTAAATCATGGTGCAAACTGATATGATATTCACTGAATTCGTTTGGAATACGATTCTCGCTACCCCTTTAAGGCTGCCCCTAGTATTCGCTGGCTCTGTTAGATGTGCACATTCTTTTGACGGAGGGGAAATGATTGGGAGATGCGACGTTGACGTAGCTTTGCCTGATCCGAAAACTTATGACAGGAACAAAATTTATGTTCGAAATACAGTAAACAGAGGGCCCTTGCTACTTCGAGCGCGTGGGGCGCAAGAATTAGTTTTTTTCGACGAAGTAAATTACATATTAGGAGAAGACGACCATGATTTAATGAAGAGGTCCAAGTACAAAAAGTGGGTGGTTGGATTTTATCCGGTTGGATTTTACAGCCCTCATCGATATGCTGCCACGAGGAATATCAAGAAATTTGCCGCGGCTGTTGATGACGAGACCAAAAAACGAGACAAACTTTATTTTCAAAATCGTGTACGTCATTCTAAACCTTCCAAAATCGCAAATGCTCCTTCGGTGGCCAAGTCTCTCCTCATTTTCAAATTCATACATCCTGTCCGATTTAAATTAGATTATTTGGACACGAGCAACCTACATTTGTTTTTTGATTCCGAAGTTTGAATTTTGCCCGTCAAGTTCTTCCCAGTTCTTGCAATACATATTTTTATTCAATTTTTCGGGCAGCTGGCTTTGTTCAAATGTCTTCTTCCAGGATCACGCCATAAAACCTAATATGTAACGAAACTTTTTTAAAATTTAATTTCAAAATGCGGTAGGTTGAAGGCGAATGTCCAGTACCATGATTATACTCTGACCAAATGGCGCATAAATCGCATTAATCAAGCATGCCTATGCTATATATTGCAAGCGTTATATACAATTCTATTGTTTGTCTTCTGCGAGTAATGTCTTGTACAGATGGTCGAATATTTTGGGTCTTCTGTTCCATGTGGTATTTTCTTTTTTTGATTGCTCTGCGAATTGTCTCAGCGCTCTTTTGTAGGCCGACAACTCATCTTCTGCCTCCAGTCGGCTTGCCTTTTCCAGCTGCAGCTGAACCAAGATGTCGTTTTTTTCAGCAATAGCGTGATCAAGTTCTGCTACTCTAGCCATTTCACCGGTCAGACTTTGTATTCGGCCTTTCAATGACTTGACTTGACCTCTTAGACTTTCTACTTCGTAGGAACTGCTAGTATCAATGAATTTATTTTGCTTTTCTCGGTCTAACAGCGACATCAGCTCATTGTTAGATTCCACGAGGGAGCTAGAATGCGATTGCGACAGTTTTAACTGGTCCTTTAATTGATTCAATTCACCTTCAATTTGTACGTTACGATGTTGGATTCTATCTATTTGGCTGCTGAACTGTTCATTTTCAAGTCGTAGTTTGGCAGTCAATTGATCTGCTTGTTCGTTAGCATTTTCAACCAAGTGATCTCGCTCTGATAACTGAAGAGTTAATTGTCGTATTTGGTCATTGGAAATGTCCGTTTTGGTTCTAAATTCATTTGCTTCTGATGAGAACTCGTCAATCAATGCTTCAAGATTTTGATTCTTCATTTTCATTTTACGTAGATCCGTTTCCAGAGCACGAAGAGCATCGTCTTTAGTACCGATAGTGTTTACCCATGCTTGGCCATCATCTGCGATACCCGCCATGCTATTTTCCAAAACTTGGATTCGGTTCAACCCTGAATCACGTTCTGCTGTCATTCTCAACAATACTTGAGCAGCTTCTGTTTGTTGGCGTTCAAAAAAGCGTTGCGCGTCCATGGCTTGCACCTTTATTTGACTGATGCGATCTTTCAAATAAACCACCTCCTCGCGAATAGCGTTGGCTTCTTCAACGCTGTTGTTCATACTGTCTTGGTGTGCTTTTAACTCTAACACTTGTTTCTTGTAGTTTGAAATCTCACCTTTAAGATTATTCACAGACCCATGGAAAGTTGCACCGCATGCGAATGTAATTTTCAATTTTCTTTGGTTTTTGAACAATTCCGCGACATGGGTTAAATTACACGGTATGTAGTTTTCACTAGATTTGGGTTCCACTTGCACATCATTGACTGCCACCAATGCATCACCTAAACGAATTCTACCACTGCGTTCTAATTGGCCTCTACCGGTCCCATCGAGCAATGGGCAAAATCCTGTGACACAGACAACATTAGCACCCTTAAGTAACTTTGGTACGTCCGAAATATTGAAAAGCGATAGAGTCATACCCAAACCTTCACCCTCTTCAAGTTGCAATTCCACATCATATCTTTCTTGAAAACCACCAAGAGTGTACAAATCATGGAATTCCTTTTTCTTGTATTCAAAACCCAAAGTATCCCAAACACATGGATACATGTAAGGAAACGAGAAATGCAAACAAGACGCAAGAAACACATCGCGGTCAGTAGCAGTTTCACAGTGAAAACGATTACCGTCCACTTGAACTCCGGTACTCCCAAAAGTGTCGACATTAGTAATGTTGATTTCATGGGATCCAACAACCATTGTGCCATTTACCAACTTGATCTCTTCAATGGGTTTATATTCCTCATCAGACATATTTTTGAAAACTCGGCGTACATTTAAAACCTCACCATTTGAAATATTTTCGCTCTTCGCCTCAAAGGACTCCGCACCCAATCGAACGACCACGGCAAGAACACATCCTATATCTAAGTACGTACATCGATACACTCCTCTAACTGCATCCGTAATTGGTTTGCCTTGTCTAAACCATTGTAAGCTCAGAACCTTCAGATCTGTTTCCACGCCTACCACCGTAGACTCGGCGCGTGCAAATACGGTCCCCCCTACTTGGAAGCAGCCGGCCACTTCTAATCTAGGTAAGCATCGTTTCAGCTCCTCCTCCCGCCTACGAAGGCATGCGTTTTCCTCGCTCAGTTCCTTGTACCGTTTCCCTGGTCTTGACAAATACGCACCAGCACTCTCCAAAGTCTTTTGGAAGTACCCCGACATCACCACTCGATTATTGTATTTTTGTTTTTTTAAAACACCAAAAATCGATTTTTTAAAGCACTACTAGTATCTTGTTGAAATTTTTTTTTTTTTTTTTTTTTTTTTTTTTTTTAATTATTTTTTTTTTTTTTTTTTTTTTTTTTTTTTTTT
>Ga0105055_10012768_pt1 | contig 10175 bp, 8 predicted proteins | sample BON03_FD_78090 | JGI IMG/M metagenome (GOLD analysis project Ga0105055, IMG submission 78090) | Freshwater microbial communities from Lake Bonney liftoff mats and glacier meltwater in Antarctica - BON-03 | ecosystem: Environmental > Aquatic > Freshwater > Ice > Glacier meltwater | place: Lake... | reverse complement strand
TCGCGCTCCTTAGTAGTATTGTAGCGTTCGGTGAGTTTTTGCTCCCTTTTGCTAATCACTTTCTCATGTTCCGCTTTTAGTTCTAAAAACTTCTCTTTGGCTTGTAATATTTTCTCTTTCTTATTGCTCTCAGCTTCTTTTTGAGCTTCTTCAATAATCTTAGTGCTCTTGTTTTTTAAGGCAGTTTGATTCAGTAAATAAGCTATTACAAAGCCGATTACTAATGCTCCAACGCCAACAATAATTGTTAAATCTTCCATTTATTAATTTTTGGTCATAAAAAACCCGCACCCTTTCCGTGTTTCGTCTAAACTCCGTTCAGACAAGATTGGAGCTTACCAGGCAATTTCGGTCTTCCTCTGCGTGGAGGCATGACCTAGAAAACCTGAGCTAAACTCCTATAAAGTTAATGTTGAGTTTAGCAAATACAGGAATAGGATGCGGGAAAATAATTTAAAGAACTTTCGCTAGTCGATAGCTTGTTTTAGTTTAACTGCCAGTTTATCTAACTGTAGGCCTACTTCTACACCATCTACCAAATGGTTAGTATGAATTTTTTCCAAACGAGAAGCAAGCTGCAAGGCGCACATGGCCAAAAGATCTTGTTTATCTCTTACTGCGTAACCATCTTCATATTTATGAAGGATAGCATCTATGCTTTTTGCTGCCTTACGGATGTTTTCCTCTTCATCTCTGCGGATGGTAAGAGGATAGACCCGGTCGGCTAAATTCACTTTTATTTTAAGTAGGTCAGACATCTAAATAGATGGCGATTATTCGTTTAACAAGGCTATGCAGCGATCAATTTCCCGCATAAGCGAGCCTAATTTTGCTTTGGCTTGGTTGGCTTCCTCTGGGCTGCCAGCTAAACCGCGCGCTAAGCGCACCCTTTGCAATTCGGCTTGCGTTTTCTGCAGTAACTGAGATTGTTCGTCCAAACTTTGTCTTAATAGCACTAGTTGCGCTTTCAACTCTCGGTTTTCTGATTTCACCACCAAATGATCGGTAATTAGCTGGTTAGCTAAGTTTTCGATGTTATGTATTTTGGCGTCAATCTGACTCATTTCTCTAATTACTCCAATGGTCAAAGGTAGGAAGAGTGTTTTGTTCTACAAACATCTAATTTGAGATTAATTGATCGACCCGAAAATCTCAAGTAAATAGGATTTAATTTAATCTTCAATTTCGAAGGCTTTGATAGGATGGAAGCAAGACGACATTTCCTTATTCTCACGAAAAGTATTCGTCTTTAGGCTTTTAAAAAGCCATGAAACTTCTTCATTCCGAAAGTTAAAGTATTATTTATCATTGGTTTAAGTAAAAAATACCTAATGTTTAGGAGTAGGTAGCGGTATAAACTTTACATCGCACCGAGGTTCTTAGGCTAAAGCACAGAATAGCAATATGCTTTATCTTATTTTTGCCGCGGCATTACTTCTTGAAACCCTAACATTAAAAATGCGGAACTTTTTTATTTCCATTATTTTCATTGGTCTTTCTGTCACGCTTTTAGCACAGAAAGACTATCCCCAAGATTATTTTATTTCACCGATTAATTCGCCCATAATTTTGGCGGGTACTTTCGGGGAACTGCGGGGCAATCACTTCCATTCGGGCATTGATATAAAAACCGAGGGGCGCATAAATATGCCAGTTCTTGCTTCCGCAGATGGTTATATAAGTCGCATTAAGGTTTCTCCTTACGGTTTTGGCAAGGCTCTATATTTGCGTCACCCTAATGGTTACACTACTGTTTATGCGCACCTGCAGTCTTTTGATGCCGAGATTGAGGAATTCCTTAAAGTGGAGCAGAAACGCAGCCGTTCTAATGCAGTAGATTTATTTCCCAATGCCAGTCAGTTTAGTTTTACCCAGGGCGAACAAATTGCACTTTCGGGTAATACTGGCGGCAGTGGTGGTCCTCATTTGCACTTTGAGGTGCGCAGCACGGCTACCGAAAAAATAATTAATCCCCTTCTCTTTGGCCTTACAGTGGTCGATAATATTCATCCGGAGTTAAAGGATTTACAAATCTATTTATTTAGTAATGGGGAGGTTCAAGGGCAAGAGCAACGTAGTTTATTAAATGAGGGCAATGGTAATTATCGCCTTAGCGGTAACGGTATTGTAGAAGTACAAAGCGACCTTGCCTTGGGCATTCATGCTATTGACCTATTAAACGGTGCCTCTAATCGCAATGGGGTTTATGAGCTAAAGCTTTTTGTGAATGATGATTTACATTATCATTTTCAAATGGAAACCTATGCCTTTTCCGAAACACGTTATATCAATAGTCATATCGATTATGCGTTAAAAGACTGCTGCCGTAGAGTTTTGCATAAACTCTACATAGAGCCGAATAATCAGCTTAGCGTTTACCCGCAGGGAAATAAAGGAGATTTAATTAGCTTCGATCGTGATACCATTGTACAAATACGCATCGAAGCAGCAGACTATAAAGGGAACAAGAGTAATTTGGGCTTTAAGCTGGATTATAAATTAAAGCAAGGGCTAGAGGGAGATTCAGAAAACACTCCTTTAGAAAAATGGGCCTTTCAAAAAGCTCATCCTTACGAAAAACAAGGACTCAGTCTTAATTTTAGGGCGGGCTCATTTTACCGTGATATTTATTTTGAGCACGAAGTGCTAGAACCAACGCGGGTATTTTTAAGTGATGTGCATCGCATTGGTTCCACTGCAATTCCCCTGCAAAAATACTATGATTTAGGGATTAGTATTAAGTACTTAAATCCCAAATGGGATCCTAAAAAACTATGCATTGTAGGTGTAAACGGCAGTAAGATAGTAGACTACGAGGGAGGTGCCTATGCCTTGGGAGTAGTGAGAACCCGGACCCGTAATTTTGGAGATTTTGCAATCGCAATCGATACTATAGCCCCTAGCATCAGGGCCGTTAATTTCGTATCAGGCGAAAGCCTAGCCGGGAAAAGTATTTTACTGATTGAAATTAAGGATGATTTAAGCGGTATTGAAGAATATAATGCTTGGATAAACGACCAATGGTGGCCTCTATATTATGATGCAAAAATGAAAAGGCTCATTTTAAGCCTAGAAGATTTGCCCGCAGAAGTCAGTAAACATAGTCTTCGCCTAGTGGTTGAAGATGATAAAAAGAACCAAAGTGTGGAAAATTGGGAACTTATTGTTCCTTAGATGCTATTTTCGCATATTGTTCGTTAAGGCTAAGAATGAAGTATTACCTCTTATTTATATCTCTGTTTTTCACTTTTTTGACGCAAGCGCAAGAAGAGTCTAAACCATTGCAGCTCAGTGGAATTGTAATGAGTGGAGATTCTATTCCTCAGGCGATTCCCTTCGCTCATGTTTACAGTGAAAAGCGTTCTAGGGGCACGATGACCGACGCCGAAGGATTCTTTTCTTTTGCAGTAAGGCCAGGGGATACCGTAATTTTTTCATGCATTGGTTTTCAAAAAGAGCATTTGGCTATTCCCGACACTTTAAATTTAACCGCTTATTTGGCGCGCATTAAAATGCAAAGAGATACCACATTATTAGAAGAGGTTACTCTTTATCCTTGGCCTAGCCGCGATCGCTTTAAAGAGGCTTTTTTGGCTACCAATATTACTACTACTGCAAACGATATTGCCATGCGTAATTTAGCATCGCAGGCCCTAAAAGACCGAGCTGCGGCTATGGGAATCAGTCCAGAAGAAGCACAAGATTTATCTATCCGCATACAAAATCAAGATATCTATAATTTCGGTCGCTACTCCAATCAGGCTAATGGAGGAACAGCAATACTGGGTGCATTAAGCAATCCCCTTGCGTGGCATCAGCTCTTTCAATCTTTCAAGTAGTGATTAAAAATTCTATGCGCGGCAAGCTTTTCTTCCCTATTATTTTCTTCCTTCTATTTTCTTCCACCGGGCTATACTCGCAAACCATTTTCGGTAAAGTTATCGACGATAATGGACAAGGAGTGGACGGCGTAAAAGTTACGCAGGGTGCTTTTTATACCTTAAGCAAAAGCGACGGAACCTACAAACTAGATATTCAAGCGGGGAAAAATTTACTAATTCATTTCACCAATTTTGGCTACTTACCCGATACCACTTATATCAGCATAGCGAAGAATAAAGAACGTGAAATTAATCGTAGCATTATCCTGATGGAAAATGTGCTAGGCGACATCAATATTGTAGATCGTAAGGCGCGTTTCGATAATCAGGTGCAGGTTGGGCTTAAGTCTATAGAAGCTTTTGTTGGCCCAAACTCGGGGGTAGAAGGGATTATAAAAACCTTACCCGGTGTTAGTAGCTACAGCGAATTGTCATCGCAATATTCGGTGCGGGGTGGAAACTTCGATGAAAACCTGGTATATGTAAACGGTATTGAGGTTTATCGTCCTTTTTTAGTGCGCAATGGGCAGCAAGAAGGTATGAGTTTTATCAACTCGGCCATGGTTAGCGATGTTAGCTTTTCGGCGGGTGGTTTTGAAGCGCGTTACGGCGATAAAATGTCTTCGGTATTGGATATAACCTACCGCAAGCCGAAAGAATTTGCAATGACCTTGGAAGGTAGTTTCTTGGGTGGGAATTTGGTTTATGAGAACACGCATTTTAAAGAAAAACTTAGTGCCATTGTGGGCGCTCGCTACCGCACCAATCAATTACTGGTTGGCTCTTTAGACACGGAGGCCGATTTCGTGCCCCAGTTTACCGACATCCAAGCTTATCTTACTTATGATTTAAACGACGAATGGGAACTTAATTTTTTAGGTAACTATTCACGCAATCTTTATCAGGTTTTCCCGCAGAGCCGCACCACCGATTTTGGCACCATTCAAGAATCTTTGCGCTTAAATGTCTTTTTTGACGGTAAAGAAGATTATGATTTTACGACGCGTTTTGCGGCGGTAGGGGCCAAGTATCGCCCCAGCAAAAATTTACAATTAAGATTTCAGTCGTCCGTCTTTCAAACTACTGAACAGGAATATTTTGACGTGGTGGGCGCTTATCGTTTGGGAGAGCTCAACACCAATTTAGGGAGCGATGATTTTGGCGAAATATCTTTTACGCGCAGCATTGGCTCATTTCAAAATTATGCGCGAAATTATCTTGATGCCATTGTGGCGAATATTAGTCATAACGGTATTTACGACCAGGGTGAAGTAACTTGGCGCTGGGGTGTTAAGGTACAGATGGAAGATATTATTGACCAATACAAGGAATGGGAGCGCATCGATTCGGCGGGCTTTAATGTTCCTAATAATACCGGTTTCACTTACGATTCGCTTATTGCATACCCACCGGGAGATCCCCTTGGTAATGTAGTGTATAGCTCGGTTAGACAGGAAGATAGCCTTAAACTTTTTGAAAGCTTTGCCAGTAAGGTTGCGGTGAATTCTTTTCGTTTTACCGCTTATGCGGAACGCTCAAGGATATATGATTTAAAAGACAAGGGCGATATCTTTTTAAATTTAGGAATCCGCAGTCACTACTGGACTTTCAATCAGCAAAATGTAATTAGTCCGCGGGCTAGTATTAGCTGGAAGCCAAACTGGCAAAAGCGCGATATGGTTTTCCGCTTCTCCTCGGGCCTTTACTATCAGCCCCCTTTTTATCGGGAGATGCGAAAATTAGATGGCGGACTAAATGAGGAAATTCGCGCGCAGCAGTCTGTTCACTTTGTTTTAGGAAATGATTATCAATTGCGCATCTGGAATCGACCTTTTAAAATGGTAACTGAGGTGTATTATAAATACATGAATAACCTCATTCCTTACGATATGGATAATGTGCGTATTCGCTACCGAGCGGAAAACAGCGCGACCGGCTTTGCCACGGGAATTGATTATCGCATTAACGGGGAGTTTGTAAAAGGTATCGATAGTTGGGCTAGTGTTTCTTTTATGACTATTCAGGAAGATATTGAAGATGATGGCGCGGGCTTTTTACCACGCCCTACCGATCAACGCTTCAATTTTAAAATCTTCTTTCAAGATTATTTACCGAATGACCCTACGTTTAGAGTGAGTTTAACCTTAGCCTATGGGACGGGTTTGCCTTTTGGTCCGCCGCAAGCTACGGCCGAAGAGCGGGTGTTTAGACTGCCTGCTTATCGCCGCGTAGATATTGGCTTTTCTAAAGTTTTAAAGAGTGCCGGTAAGGTTTATAATAATAAGTACCTCGATAGTTTTGAGAGCCTTTGGATTGGTCTAGAGGTTTTTAATTTGCTTGATATCACCAATACCGTCAGTTACTTATGGGTTAAGGACATTAGCACGGCACGCGACTATGCCGTTCCCAATTATTTAACCCCACGACTACTTAATGTTAAGATGGTAGCTAAGTTTTAATTTCTGCTTTTCATTCCCTTATAAAGGTCTATTTTTGCAGCCCAAAATTGGAAATTATGTTCAGTAAATATTTACGTTTAGGTTTAACAGCCCTTTTCTTTGGTTTGTCGGTATGGCAATTTATCGAGGTAGAAATAGGCAATGGCATTATGTGGTTATTGCTTGCGGGCTTGGTTATATTTACCTATTTCCGCAATGAAAGTATTCTTTTAGCCTTTTGGTATTTGCGTAAGAATGATATGGCCAAAGCGCAAAAGGCTTTAGGGAGAATAAAGAATCCTGAGAAAGCATTAATTACTGGTCAACTGGCCTATTATTATATGCTTTCGGGCATAATAGAATCGCAGAATGGTATTGGCAAGGCAGAATCGTATTTACGTAAAGCTTTAAAAACAGGCTTGCGTATGAAGCACGATCAAGCGATGGCTAAATTACAATTGGCAGGCATCGCTCTAGCTAAAAGACGCAAGCGTGAAGCGCAGATTTTATTGACTGAGGTTAAGAAGCTTGACACAAAAGGGATGCTTAACGATCAGGTTAAGACATTGAAGCAACAAATGAAGCGCATCTAATTTATTGAAGCCTAAAAAGAGAAAAAGCATTCCTAGAAAAGGAAAAGCCCAGAGCACCCGTTCCAGAGCGAAAGTTAAGAAGAAGCCGGTTTTTAGGCGTTTCCTTGTTTTTTTAATGAAGTTTGGTTTTTTAGGCCTCCTAGCAGGAACTCTTTTTTTTACTAGTGTATACCTTGGTTTTTGGGGTCCTCTCCCCAGCGCCCAAGATCTCAGTAGAATTGAGCAGGCGAAAGCCACTCTAATCAAAAGTTCGGAAGGCGAACTCCTAGCGAAAATTTACAGTCAAAACCGCGATCCTCTTAGCTTTGTGCAAATGCCACAGCATTTACGCGATGCCCTAACCGCCACGGAAGACGAGCGGTTTTACCAGCACAGTGGCGTTGATTACCGCAGTTTAGTGCGGGTTTTATTTAAAACTATTTTATTAGGCGATCGCAGTGCTGGCGGCGGAAGCACCATTAGTCAGCAATTGGCAAAAAACCTTTTCGGTCGCCCCGACTTCTCCTGGTTTAGCATGCCGGTAAATAAAGTTAAGGAGATTATTATCGCTCGCCGCATTGAGTCCATTTACAGCAAGGATGATATTATTACGCTCTATCTCAATACCGTAAGTTTCTCCGAAAATACCTTTGGCGTGGGGGCTGGCAGTCTGCGCTTTTTTAACTGCTTACCGAGTAAATTAAAGCCCGAGGAATCGGCGGTATTAATTGGTTTATTAAAGGCCAATACTTATTACAACCCCCGTTTAAACCCAGAGCCGGCTTTGCAACGGCGTAATACGGTGCTTGCACAAATGGCGCGCAGCGAAAAGATAAGCGAGGCCGAACGCGACTCCTTGCAGGCTCTCCCGTTAAAATTGGACTATCGCAATTTAGATCGTGAAAGTCCGGCAGCTTATTTTAGTAGTAGGGTGGAAGGTGAGCTACGAAAAATTTTAGTCGATAAGCTAAGGCCAGATGGCCGCGAATGGCAGATTGAAACGGATGGCCTAATTGTTACCACCACCTTAGAGGCTAATTTGCATAATTCTTTGAGAAATGGCGCAATGGCGCATTTGAGTCAGCTACAAAAGAAGTTTGATCAGCATTGGTCAGCCAAAAATCCTTGGTCATTAAATCAGGCTTTTTTCGATCAGAAATTGACCCAAACCCTATGGTTTAAAAAAATGCTTGCGCAAGGTTTTAGTGAAGAAGAAATTTTTGCGAATGCGAAAAAATCGCGCCCGATGCGTTTGTATCATCCCGCAGGATTTATTGAAAAGAACTTTAGCATTGAAGATTCATTAAGTCATTATTTAAAATTATTAAGAATAGGTTCGGTTGCCCTAGATCCGCAAACGGGGGCAGTACGTGCTTGGCTGGGCGGCTCCAATTTTCGCTATTTACCCTACGATAATGTAATGGCCCCAAAACCTACTGCTTCTACCTTTAAGCCCCTGGTGTATGCCTTAGCTTTAGAAAAGGGCGAGCAAGCCTGTACTTACGTATCTGCCGAAAGGGAAGAATACGCCGCTTATGATAATTGGGCGCCACGTAATTACGACGATGATTATGAAGGATATTACAGCATGACGGGTGCTTTAAAAAAGTCCGTCAATACCGTTACGGTCAAGTGGTTAATGCGATATTCGGAAGAGGAATTAGCCTATTTAGCCCGCAAAATGGGGATTGAGGCGAAACTACCGGTCGGTCCCAGCATTGCCTTGGGCACGGCTTCCGCCTCACCATTAGAGATGGCGGTGGTTTATGCTTGTTTTGCCAATGGCGGCTATAAGGTAGAGCCTTATTTTATTGATGAGGTGCGCGCGCCCAACGGAGATGTAATTTATAAGCATCTGCCGACGAGCAAAAAGAGGGTGATTGAAGCTAATACAGCGGCTGTAATGAACTACATGCTTCAGCAAGTGGTGCAGGACGGTACAGCGGGTGCGCTTTCTTGGCGCTATGGAATTAAAGATGAATGGGCTGGTAAAACGGGCACCTCCCAAAATTATGCGGATGCCTGGTTTGTGGGCTACAACGATGCTTTAGTAATGAGCACTTGGATGGGGGGTGAAAACTCGCTTATTCGTTTTCGCTCGGGCGCTTTGGGCTCTGGTTCGGCAATGGCCTTACCGGTATTTGGAGCCGCTATTAGCGACTATAAAGGCGGGCGCTATCGTCGTAATAAATGGAATACTTTAGACTCTAGTCAGCGGGCCGTCTTAGCTTGCGCAGATTGGCGCGAGGCGAATATTGGCGAGAAGTTATTGGATTTGCTAGACCGGGTAGAAGAGGGCTTAGATGATAAGGAAAGGGAGAAGGGCGACTCGTGGTGGAAGCGAATATTCAAAAAGAAAAAAGACTGAGATTTCTCCCAGTCTTTCATTCTTAAGATGTATATTTTTCCTAGCCTTTATAGCCGAAAACTCTTTTAAGAATACTGCTTACGCGGGCGGCTGGATCTAGTCTAATTTTGGCCTCTTCTTGGGCAACCACTAAAAACAATCCGTTTAAGGTTTGTTCTAAAACATAGTCTTCTAAATTTGGATTAACCTTTTGCACAAAGGGAATACGATTGTAATTAGCAGCAATGGGATTCCAGAATTTAGTGAGCTCCACTTTATTGATGGCATCTTTTATAACCGGACGAAAAGCCGCTTTTAGCTCATCACCGGTGCTGCTTTTTAAATACTGCGTTGCGGCATCATTACCGCCACGGTAAATATTGTAAACATCGCTAAAACTCATTTTGGTTATAGCATTTACAAAGATAGGTTTGGCCTTAGCTGCGGCCTGTTCTGCACCATGATTAAGCGTTTCGGTAAACTGATCAACGATATTACCCATTCCTAAATCGCGTAGGGTGTTGGCCGCTCTTTCCGCTTCGGGTGGAAAAGGAATTTTGATTAAAGAATTGTTGAGAAAGCCATTTTTAACAGAGCTAGAGCTCACAGCATTGGTAATACCAACTTTTAAAGCTTCTTTTAGTCCTGAGCTAATTTCACTTTCACTCGGCGGTAGATTGGAGGCTCCTTTGGCTCCTTCTTCGGCAATTTGCATTAACACGTTGCAGGAAGTCATGGTTACTAGCACTAAGGCTAGGGCTAAAAGTCTTTTCATTTTCGATAAAATTTGTGGCTGAAGGTCGGTAAAAAAAATGGCTATTCGCAAGCGAAATCCTAGCTGCATTTCGATGGAATTAAATGTAGTAGCCTTGTTTTCAATTTATTTGGTGCATTAAATTTTCTGGCAAAGGTCTAGTTCCGTCAATTCTTTAAAATT
>Ga0105055_10012766_pt1 | contig 10176 bp, 9 predicted proteins | sample BON03_FD_78090 | JGI IMG/M metagenome (GOLD analysis project Ga0105055, IMG submission 78090) | Freshwater microbial communities from Lake Bonney liftoff mats and glacier meltwater in Antarctica - BON-03 | ecosystem: Environmental > Aquatic > Freshwater > Ice > Glacier meltwater | place: Lake... | reverse complement strand
CGTGGCCGGCGGCCTGCTCGAAGTGCAGCCGCACTGCGTCACCGTCCTGAGCGACACCGCGATTCGCGGCAAGGACTTGGACGAAGCCAAAGCCACGGCGGCCAAGGCGCTGGCTGAAGAAGCGCTGAAGAATGCCAAAAGCGATATCGATATTGCCATGGCGCAGTCCGAGCTGCTCGTCATGGCTGCCCAGATTGCAGCGCTGCGCAAATATCGCCTGAAGAAATAAGGCTAAATTTGCCCAGGCCCCGAAAAATCAAAGTTAAGCGGATTCGTCATCCTCAACGTCCTGCGTAGCCTGCGGAATAGACAAACACCAGCGGTGCCTTGTCCAACAGGCGGCCAACCAGCTTGCCGGCAACCAGGACATCAAGACTTTTCATCATTTGGCGCCCTTCTTGCGAATCACGATTTCCAGGCCAAGCCAGCCCATCCCCTCGAAAAGGTAAAACGAGCGGATTCCCCCTCTGAGGGAAGGAAAGAAATGCCATTTTTTGGTTAAATTTGCCCAACCCCCAAAACAGTAAAATTAGCTCAGTACCCCAGCTCGCGCTGATGGCGAACGGCCAGAATCACTGCATTTTCATCATCGTAGCGGTACAGCACAACGTAGCCGCTGTCCCCAAAGCCAATGAGCCACTCACGGAATTGCGGCTCCATGTCTTCTGCCGGTCGGCCGATACCGGGCTGCTTGGTGATGACTTTCATTCCTTCGCGAATGGCGCGCACCGCGCGCTTGGCGGCATCTACGTTTTTTTCGGCAAGAAATCGGTAGAGACGCTGTAAATCCAGCAGCGCTGCTGGTGACCAGATCAGACGTGGCATGCAGGTGGCGCTACATCTTGACCCGCCTCCAACTTGGCCATCCAGGCATCTGCCTCCTCATGCGTCACATGCAAGCCATTTGCTTGATAGTCGCTCCAGGCTCGCAGCCCGTCCTGACGCATCAATTCGCGCTTCTCTTCTCGTCCGACATACTGGCGGATCGCTTCAAGAATCATCCAGTGGGAGCTGCGATGGCGGGCATCCGCCAACCTTTTCACTCGCTCCTTGGTTTCGGCGTCAATCTTGATGGTTGTGGGACGCAAAGCCGTGGCTGTCATGTGAGCACCTCCTGGGGTGATACCTATAATTACTAGATGATACCCCCACTTGGTTGCCCGGTGTGGTGATCATTCTCTAGCCAGGAATGCGCTCCCCATCTGCTTGGCGCGCTTGAGATCATCCCCGTGCAGGTAAATCGAGGTGGTCGCAATCGACGCATGGCGCAAGTTATCACGAACCGAAGTCAGTCCCGCCCCTCTGGCTAGCCCATCTTTGTCATAAGGCACTACAAACCCCAATAAAATCAATAACTTAGGAAATATTTTCGGTGTGTATGGCACTACATTAGTATAATTCTGCACGGGGTCTCAACGCATCGCTGCTGCGTTGCAGCGCTAAATCACTGTGCGATGCGTGCCGCCCGTATTGGGCGCGTGGCCCAGAATTTCGTTGATGGTTTGATGACGCGGCTCAGGCCGGCTGGCAGTGCCGATAAGTGCGGCTGTTGGCTGAAACCGATCACGGTTTGCCGCCGCGCAATCCAAATTCAAAACCAACCTGAAAATCCAACGGAATCAACGCTCTCCTATAGCGCCCCCCCCCCACGCCAGCATTGAAATTCAAATCGTCACAAATTGCAGCAAAAACTCTCCAATGACGGGATCGGGGTAGATTGCTGCGCTGCGCGCCCAAGCAAAAGGCCACCGCAAGCGGTGGCCTCTTGAGTCTGCGCCCGGAGCGTGATCCGGGTAGATCACGCTTGAAACACTTACTTGAGCAGGGCCAGCACTGATTGGGCGGACTGGTTGGCCTGGGCCAGCATGGCGGTTGATGCCTGCTGGAGGATCTGCGTGCGGCTCAGTTCGGTGGTGGCCTTGGCGTAGTCGGTGTCCAGAACGCGGCTGCGGGATGCGCTGGTGTTTTGCGACACGTTCGCCAGGTTATCAGCAGCGTAGGTCAGGCGGTTGACGGTCGCTCCCAGATCCGCCCGCTTGGAGTTGATCAGGGCTATAGACGTATCGGTAGCCGTGATCGCCGCAGTAGCTAGGGCTTGTGTAGTGAGGCTGGTACCAGCCACTGCGCCCAAACCGCCGGTAGACGACAAAATACTTTGAGTGTAGGCCGCAGTTCCGGTTGCAACCAGCGTAGTGCCTGTCTTGGTCATGGTGATCCCTTCCTGCGGAAATCCTGCTGCCGTAGCAGCTAACGCAAGTTTATCTATGACCGCAGTAATGTTAACGCTAGCTATGCCTGCCACGTCCGCCGCAATTGCTGTGTATGAAAATGATTTAGAGCCAAACGTAAAAGAAAAGGTGTCGCCAAGTGCCGGAGTGCCTGTAAATGTAGTCGTACTTACCAGGGCTGGATTAGTTCCTGACAATACTGTGCCCAAAAGTGTACCTGAGGCCCCTGCAGCGAGGCCACTAATAGATTGCTGAATGATCTGGTTGGCGTTTGCACCGACCTGCAACGTTACTGTGCCGGCGTTGCCGACGCTGCCATCCAACAGGTTCATCCCGTTCCATTGCGTAGTGCTGATAATGCGGTTTGTTTCTGTACGCAGCGCTGCGTACTCAGTATCCATCGCAGCACGGTCTGTTGTGACATTTGTATCACTGGCAGCTTGCACGGCAAGTTCGCGCATGCGCTGCACCATGTTGGTCACTTCGACTAAGGAGCTGTCGGCGGTTTGCAGCATGGAGATGCCGTCGTTGGCGTTGCGCACCGCTTGGTCCAGACCGCGAATTTGAGCCGTCATTTTGCTGGAAATGGCCAGGCCGGCGGCATCGTCAGCCGAGGAGTTGATGCGTGAACCGGTAGACAGCGATTGCATGGCCTTGTCCAGAGAACGGTTGTTCACTGCCATGGCAGTTTGTGCGACAAGGGACTTAACGTTGGTGTTGATAACTGACATGGTGGATCTCCTTTAAATAAATCGAAGAGGTTGACAAGACATCTGATTGATCTCTTGTTACTTGATGATTCGGTATGAGCTGGTTTTACTTGAGTGCTGGGCTAAAAATAATTTTAGGTTTTGGCGTTGAGCAAGAAGCCTTTGAGCTGCTCCAGGCTGTGCGCCATTTGCACGGCGACCTCATTAGGTATTTGGCGAATGAACTCGCCAGTGTCTTGATTGGTGACGGTGACCACCGGGCCGCCGACGATTTTGTCCACCGCAAAGTTCAGGCCGCGGCCACCATCGCGCATTTGCTCGTTGAGGATGCTGACGGCCTGTTGGATGTCCTGCTTTTTTCTCTCGGTGTTGACATTGATTTCGGCCTTGGGTATAGGCATTACCTTGGCTGCAGCGGGCTCTGCTGCTACTGCCTTGGGCGCCGGCACGCTTGCTGCGCCTTGCGTTGCCTGGGGTAGCGCCGGGGCAGGGGCTCTGCCTGCGCCTTGAATTTCGATACTCATATTAACCATCCTTTCAGATTGACATAGTCACGGCTCTGTGCCGGTCTGTGGCACAAAAGTATTCGCCTCCCTAACATCGGCTCGAGAAGCCAAAGCTTGAGAGGTTTGAAAAAAAATTATTTGGCGCGGCTGAAAAGGCAGGGGCGGCCGGCCGCAGGGGCTGTCACAGTCCGTGGCAATTCAGGGCTGCCACGCCACAACGACGGCGAGCCCTATTTGTTGGTGTACATGGCCATCATGCCGTCAAAGCTGCTGGTTAGGCTGGCTCGCAGGCTGTTGCTTTGGCCCACCAGTGCATCCATGGCGCCAAACTGTTTGGTGTAACGCGCCAGCAACTGGGTCATGCGGTCTTCGAGCTTGAGCAGGTCTTTGTTGTAGGCCGCAATACGGGCAGTCTGGGTGCTGTTTTGGCTGCTGAGTGAACCGGTGGTTTCAAGCAGTTTGGTCAGCGTTCGGACCGACTCACCAGCGACGCCGGCGGTGAGCGTGCTGAAACTGCTGAGATTTTCGCGGTTGTTGCTGAGCAGGGTCACCACGTCGTCAAACTTGCTGGCCAGCACGCTGTCGAGATTGCTCGTGTTGAGCGACAGGACGCCGTAGCGGTCAAGCGATACGCCCAGGTCGCGCAAGGCGCTCAAGCCACCGGCGGCTGAATTGGAGCTGCCCAGCACCATCTCGCGCAACTGGTTGCGCACGCTGCCGACCAGCGCGTTGCCCACTAACGTAGCGCCGTAGGTGGGTACTGTTGATTTGGAGTCAGAGACCACGCCCAGCATGCTGCGGGCCTCGTTATAGGCGGTGACAACATCCTGTAGCTTGGTCTTGACGCTACTGGTGTCGCGGGAAAAGTCCAGCGTCGCGCTGCCGGTGGTAGTGGTGTAGAGATCTAGCGTGGTGCCGAAAATGGCGCCCTCTACCCGGTTGGTGCTGGCGGTGATGGGAACGTTGTTAACGGTCAATTCAGCATTGGCGGCGGTTTGCAGATTGGCGGTGAAGGCCAGATTGGCAACGGGTGTGTTGGTGTTGGTGCCGTCGTCGCTGGTGAGGGTGAAGACGTTGTTGGCGCCGGTCGTGCCGGTCAGCATGATTTTGGTACTGCTGCCGGTATTGATCAACTGTGCGCTGATGCCTTTGCCTGCGGCGTTGATGGCGGCTACCACCCCGCTAGGGGTGGTAGAGCCTGCCGGTACAGAAATGCTTTGCGCTGCGCCGCCGTTCACCGACAGCTGCAAGGTAAAGGCAGCGCCGACGATGGCGGGGGCTGTAACGTTGAGCTCGCTGCTGGCGCTGGCAAAGCCATCGCTGATGTTGCGCTGCGGTCTTGCCAGCTGGGTGACGGTGACGCTGTGACTGCCGCTGGGCGTGGTGCTGCCTGTGGTGACTGCAAGAGCCAGGGGCTGGCTGTTGCGCGGCACGATGCTGTTGAACGAGCTTTGGTTTTGCAGGGCGGCAAAGGCGGTTTTCAGGTTGTCGAGTGTATACTTGATCGCCGATACGCCAGAAATGGCGCCCTGTGACTTGGCAATGTTTTTGTCAATCGCAGCCTTGCGCGGGGTGCGCTCGACATCCACCAGGTTCTGGGCCAGCGCCTTGACATCCACGCCCGAACCCGCGCCCAGGGCACTGATGGTATTAGTGGTACTGGTGGTCGGGGTCATACGCGGTTTTGGGGAGCGTCAGCAGCAAGTGCAGGATGGGTTGGTTACCAAAGTAATCGGCTCGAGGGCCATAAACTTGAGTCTGGCGTCTGACGTCTGGCCTAGCGCAGGTAGTTGAACAAGCTGTTTTGCGAGATCTTGGCAAACGTGGCCTGCGCCGCTTGCAACGAGAGCATTAGCATGTTCATCTGCGTGATGGCAGTGACCATGTCGAGGTCCTCGATACGGGATAGCGCCGTTTGCAGGGTCAGTTTGATGTCTTGCAGGATGGTGCTCTGCTCTTCTACGACCCGCATGTCCGAGCCGACCTCGGCATGGGCCAGCAGCGCACCCTGCAGCAGGCTGTCGGCTTCACCCATGCCAAGTTGCATGCCTGCTTGGTCGGAGTTCTTCACGGCGGCGGTCAGATCGTCAAGTGACTGGAAAAAGCCTACGCCCTCGCCATCGCGCACCACGCGCACAAAGGCAGCGGTGCCGGGGCGGTTGATGGGCACGTTACGCTGCTCGCCCACTTCCACCTGCATGCGTGTCTGGTCGCCCTGGTAAGACACGCGGCCATTGGCGTCGGTAGCAAACGGACGGTTTTGCACGCGGCTGCCGGCAAAGATGTAGTTGCCATTGACGTCACGGGTGTTGGACAGGCTCAAAAGCTGATCACGCAAACCCTGGAGCTCTGTGGCCAGGGCGTTGCGGTTCTCGCTATTCACGGTGTCATTGGCGGCTTGCAGCGTAATTTCTTTAATCCGAATCAGCAGGTTGCCGACGCTACTGAGCGTGCTGTCTTCAGCGTTGAGGCGGTTCTGCACCACGTCCAATGTGCTGCCATAGCTGTTCTGACGTCCAATGACCGACTTCAGGCGTGCTATGGCTGCGGCCTGGTCGGGCGCGTCGCTCGGGTTGAGGACTTGCTTCTGGGTGGCGATTTGGTTCTGCGTCTTGGCTAGATCGCTTTGCAATGTGCTCATCTGCGAGGTGGCACGGTCAAACAGGTAGCTGGTTGAAATTTGCATGGTGACTTACCTCTGTATTATTTTGAGCCGCACGGTCAGCGAATTGCCAGCACATTGTCAAACAGTGTGCCAGCTATTTGCAGCACTTTTGCGGCGGCTTGGTAGGCTTGCTGAAAGCGGATTAAGTCGGCGGCCTCTTGGTCTAGGTTGACACCGGCAATGGCATCGCGCGCCACGGTAGCCTGCTCGTTGACCACTTTGAGGGCGGTTTTTGCGATGCTGGCCTGGCGCGCAATGTTGCCCATTTCGTTGACATGATCGAGGTAGGCGCCAGACAGGGTCTTGCTGCCGACCATGGCCTTTTGCTCCAGCGCCGCCAGCGCCAGCATGTTTTCGTTGTTGCCGGTGCCGTCGCGGTTGCCGTCCAGCACAAATATATCGCCGCTTTTTGGGGCGCTGGTGAAGGACAGTTGCAGGCCCTGGTATTGCACACCTGGTTCTAGCTTAAGCGGATCGAAGTTGCGCTCGGCAACCACGGTGCCAGTGTTTTTGTCGGTGATGGTGTAGCGCGTGGCGCTGGTAAATTTCAGCTCCATGGGCTGCGCCCGCAGTGACTGTTTGGCATCCACCGGTGCGCCTGCGTAGCGGGCCGAGACGGCAGCGCTGCCGGCACCAGTGACAAACACCAGCAGATCGTCTTTGACTGCTCCCTTGACAGTGGCAGCTGTGCGAAAGCCCAGTTGCGCCAGGCTGGCAGGGGTGCCGCCGCTGGCAAAACCCAATTCAATCGGCGTGGCGTTGCCATCCCATTTGCCGGTTAATGGGTTGATCGACAAGGGCCGCGACAAGCTGACGCTGCCAGCGAAGGTTCCAGCCGCGAGGCCCAGCGCATTGCCCAGGGTGTTGACACCTGTCAGATCGGTGGCTATCTTGATGTCTTGACCGTTGGCTGTTCTGAGCAGCATAGCGCCATCTGCCGCCAGATTGGCTGTTACGCCGGTGCTTGCGGCTTGGCCATTGATGGCATCCAGCAAGGCGGCTTCGGAGTCGTAGCCACCCAACACAGGAGGAATGATGAAACCATTGATGGCCAGCGTCCCGGACAGCTTAAGCTGGTCAGCGGCGACCCGAATCTCATTACTGGCGCTGGCTGTGACGCCGGTGGTGATTTGGATGGTGTTGAGCCAGTCCGCAATAGCACCGGCCTGCAGGGTATTGCCAGCACCTGGGGCTGCCAGCGCACCAAGAGCCACGCCGTTCAGGGTCAGGGTGGTCGCGGCAATGCCGGTATTGGTGGCCATGGCCAGGCGTGTGCCTTGCAGCAGCGCCGGCAGCGGTTTGGGCGGCAGGGCTAGGCCTTTGCTGTCGTACATTGGCTCCAGGCGAACGTCGGCCTGGGCGCCATAAAAGACGCTCATGCCCTTGTAGCCCGGGCTTAAGGGTTGTGTACCGCGAGTATTCAGGTAAGTGGTGCTGTAAGTGGCGCCTGCAGCAAAGCCGTTGTCGGGCGTCAACAGTTGCGCTACTGCGGCATCATCCATTGCAGCGCCCATGATCTGGCGGCCGTCGCGGGTCAAAATCTGCAGTTGCTGACCTGGCCCCATGCGGTCCAGAAAAATGCTCGCATCCTGCATGCCGTTGGCCACTGCAGCTACACCAGCAAAGGGGCTAGTGGCGCTGACGGTGTAGGTTCTGGCGGCGCTGGGGTGGTCGTTGTTGACCAGCGCCAGCGGCAAATCGGGCGGGCCAGCAGCTGGCGTGGCTGGCGCATAAACCAGCGAGGCATCCGCGTTGCCGGCGTTATTGGCGCCTTCAATAACGCGAAACTGTGCCGCAGTTGCTACCTTCAGTGGGTCGTCAAAGGCCACTTGCAATCCGCCTGCAGCCGTGCTGGCACTGGGGTCGAATTTGAACAGAGCACCAGCCGTGATGCCGCGGCCGTCGATGCCGCCCTGGTGCACGGCGTTGACCTGGCTGGCAAAGCTGCTGGCCAGTCTGTCAAGTGCGGCGCGGGTGCTGCCCAGTACCTGTTCCCTGAAGGCCATCAGGCCGGCCAGCTGGCCGCTGGTAATGCCGGCCAGGGTTGACGGCTTGCCATACGGGTCAAGCACCAAGCTCACCTTTTCAGGTGCTGCTGCGTTGAAATTGGTACCGATCTGCAGGGATTTGTTGCCCTCGACCACGATATCGGTATTGATCGAAGGGCCCAGGCTGACGGTGACTGTGCCGTTAGTCTCAAAGCGGGTGTTGGTACGGGTAAAACCCGACAGCGTCTTGAGCAGCCGGTCACGCTGATCCAGCAGCTCAGGCGGTTGGGCGGCTTCGGTGCGCTGGCCGGCCAATTGCTGGTTGACGCGTGCCAGTTGGCCAGTCAGGGTGTTGATCTGGTCAACGGCGCCTTTCAGCGCCTGGGTGGTTTCCTCCTGCACCAGATCAAGCTGGCTGGAGAGCTCCTGAAAGCGTGATGCCACGCCTTGTGCATCGCGTACAAAGCTGCCACGCATGATGGATGAGGCTGGATCTGTCGACAGGTCGCGCGCTGATGAAAAAAACTGATCGAGTGCGCTGGTCAGCCCCATGGTCTGACCGCCCAGCACATCGACCACCCGGTTGGCGTAGTTCACCATCGGCTCCTGGCTGGCCAGGTCGCTGGCGCTGTTGCGTACATTGGCCTCAATGAACGAGTTGTAGTTGCGTTTGATGAAATCAACCGCCACACCGCTGCCCATGAACAGGTTGCCCGATCGGATCACCGGGTTGGCCTGCAGCGCCACTTCCTGACGTGAGTAGCCGTCGGTTGCGACGTTGGCGATGTTGTTGCTGGTGGTACTCAGCGCGCGCTGGTAGGCTGAAACTGCGTTCGAGGCAATAGCAACAATATCGGTCATGGCACAACACGCCCAAAGACTTTAGGCACCAGCGATATTGGGCCTGCCGGTCGCGGCAGAGGCGCCACGGCGGCGGCCTGTGGCTGCAGAGAAAAGGCGCGTTCCTGGCTGGCCTTGAGGGGCATGGCTGCAGCTCTCGCCTGCAGCATGGCCGCCGTACTGGTGGCAGTATTGGCAGCAGCAGCGGGGTCGGGCATGTGCTTGACCAGCATATCTGCCAGCCCGAGCGCGCCGCGTTTGGCCATTTGTACCGACACTTCGCGGTCAAACATGCCCTCAAAGGTTTCTTTGCCGGAAGATTCCGACAAGTCGCTCTTGGGGACGGCCTCGCGCATGGACTTCATCATCATCTGGATGAACATGGCCTCAAACTGCTGCGCCGTTTCGCGCACGGCGGCTTTTGAATTGCTGCGAGCCTGGCCTTTGAGCTGGCCCATGCCCTCGAAGTCCAATGACGAGCGCATATTGTCCACAGCGAATGCCGCGGGCATGGCGGGAGCGGAGAGTCGGTCCATCGGTGTCAGATCACAATCAGTTCGGCGCGCAGGCTACCCGAGCTCTTCAGCGCCTCCAGGATGGCAATCAGGGCTGACGGGGTGGCCCCCACCTGGTTCACGGCATCCACAATCTGGCGCAGGTCAACGCCCGGTTGAAACAGGAACATCGGCTTGTTGGGCTCACTGACCTTGATGTCGGTGGCATTTTGTACCTCTTTGGTCGCGCCAGTGAAGAACGAGCCGGGCTGCGACACTTCGTTGGTCACGGCAACCGATACGCTGATGGTGCCATGGGTGACTGCCGCTGCGGTGACCCGGACGTTGCGGCTGATGACTACCGTACCGGTGCGTGCATTGACCACCACCCGCGCCGGTGGTTCGCCAGGCTGTACCTCGAGGTTTTCAATCATGCTCATGAAGCTGACGCGTTGGGTGATATCCATGGGCGCGCGGACCACAATCGAGACGCCGTCCAGCGCGGTGGCAATGTCGCTGCCAAATCTGCTGTTGATGGCTTGCAAAATAGCATTCGCGGTGGTGAAGTCGCTTTCGCGCAGGTTCAGCACCACGTTGTCAGCCTTGTCAAAAGGGTTGTCAACGAGCTTCTCTACGATGGCACCGCCCGGAATGCGTGAGGCCGTGGTGACACCCGAAGAGACTTTAGAGCCTGCAGCGCCCACGTCGATAGCGGTGACAGGCAGGGCGCCCTGGGCCAGGGCAT
>Ga0105055_10012762_pt1 | contig 10177 bp, 9 predicted proteins | sample BON03_FD_78090 | JGI IMG/M metagenome (GOLD analysis project Ga0105055, IMG submission 78090) | Freshwater microbial communities from Lake Bonney liftoff mats and glacier meltwater in Antarctica - BON-03 | ecosystem: Environmental > Aquatic > Freshwater > Ice > Glacier meltwater | place: Lake... | reverse complement strand
CTATGAAGTTCAAATTCATGAGAATTTGAGGTATCGGGTTTTAGACGGAATCGAACCGACGACCTAGGGATTGACAGTCCCTCGCTCTGACCAACTGAGCCACGCTTGCACGTGAGGTCAAATGCAAAGTGGAATGTGAAACAAAATCTGTAATATAAAGGTATCGGTCGGGAGTGAACCCGCGACCTCACGACCGACAGACCGAGTCTCTACCAATTAGGCTACACAGATGTCCCCAGATAGAATGGCGGGCAGCTGTAACCGCTTCTGCCATCCCGTCACATCCCGCGCTGTTGATGTGACCATGTGTCTCATTCGGCAGTTCTTGAGTACTCTCGCCGCGGGCCTCCCGCGCTCGTTTGCAGAGTCGGCATCCTGCTGTTGATAGCTTGTTTATATTTTTGAGCCAACTCCCTGTTGGCGTGATTCCCGCTGCCGCTATTTTCAATTGCCTCCTGTGTTTCTGCGGGATTTGTTTGTTACTTAGGTTTTTCCGAGGTCGAACCTCCCCTCATCTGGCCTTAGCATGAAATCCGCAACCCACGTTCCAAATAGTAGTTGCTGGATGTTTTTGTCAACTCTTCTCTTTCTTACACACGTTTTGTGAAATCCTTATCGTTTTTTCATGTGCTTGTTGAAGAATTTCCAACAAGTTTGGGTCATATTTTACCTTAAATCGTCGCCTCTGCGTGCTGGGTTTTTTCCAGTTCCTTTCATTAGTTCACGATGTTTCTGCACTTTGTTCTCAGCCGCCCCCGGCCCCGTCCGATTGCTTATCTCATATTGTTGTTCCATGTTGCTTTGCGATTTTCGTAAGTCACTTTCCCCCCACGTTTGCGAGGTTCTTTCCATGTGAAACCCGCTCTACTTGTTCTCTTCCACCATTCTTTCAGGACCAACTCATCTGATATTGCTTTGTCTACTAGAATGTCAGCTCTTTCATTTGCAGGTTCACCCCAGTGCGCTTTCACCTTGACCAGAAAGGTCGCTGTTCCTGCTTCTATTCTTGCTCGGAGTAACTCGATCGCTTCTCGCAAGATATCTGCATCAGAGGACCTGCTAATGTTGCTTTTTCACCTTCTCCTACCCATCTCATCACCGCCTTGAGCAGCGCTTGATTGTCGTGGAAGTACAACAAGGGTTTTCGTTTTGTGTACCGCGTAGTGCTTCAACTAAAGCCGCTAATTTGGGTCGATTTGAATTAGAGCCTTCCTCTTCGCGCCTCACTTTCTTCTTTTCTCGTTTTTTCTTTCTTCTCAGGTCGATGAATCCTATTCCCATTTTTTCGCCTTTCTGATTTGATCCATCGCCCGTAGTGACTGCACCCTGAAAACCGCAGCCTCCCAGCCTACCAATTTCTGTGTCCATCCAGTAATACTGAGTATTCCCGTTCGATACCTGTCACTCTGGCACTCGTCTTTCCCCCCTGACACTTCGAACGTAGCGTTTCTACATTGTCGGCTGTGTAAGCGAAGTCCTTGTGAACCCAGCAGTTCACATGATGTTTGCTAGCCTGCATTCTCATATTTCCCTGCCTCCACCTGTAACGGACACTCTGACCAGCTTTTTTCCCCCCTTTCTTTTCCTGCTCGTCTTTCGATTTCTTTTCATTATAACTAGAGAACAGTGGTTTTCCATAGTGCTCGAAACGCGCCGCTCGTCATCAGCGTAAACGAATGCGAGCTGCTCCGGGACGAAGGTAGTGTATACACATATACACACACACACATACGCTCTCTCTCTCTCTCTCCCTCTCTCTCTCTCACACACACACCCACACACACACACACACGCACGCACACGCACACGCACACATACACGCACACAAACACGTACACACACACACACACACACACCGTGACACACACGACAGGCTTGGCCTTTTACAGAGCCTCCGCCGCCGCCGGGGTGAAAGCGACCGCCTTTATGGTGTGTGGCAGCGTGCATGCAGGCGACTCCATGGCACCCGAGGCTGACCTGATTGGTGCAGAAACCATCGACACAATTCGAGCGTTTGCAGCTTCACGCTTGTAAAAAAAGAAAGAAAGAAAGAAAGAAAGAAAGAAAGAAATTAAAGAAAAAATGAAACAAAGCAATTATTCTAGCTCTAGCACAAGTCTTCACAGGTGTCGTATTCTTTGGTTTCGTGTGTCTCCCTTCTTGAACGACTATGCTGCCCTGAGAGGTACATTCTACAGGGCCACATGCACATGTTTGTTTGACTACATTCGTCATTGAAGGCACTGATTCCTTACAGAAAACAAAAATCTCGCCAGGTTTTCATGTGTCGTGCCGCCCCGTAGGCCACATTTCACAGGGCCACGTACACATGTCTGTTGGACTAGGCCAGAAGGCATTTGTTGCCGAAAAAAGAATCTTGCCAGGCTTTCATGTGTCGTTTTCATTTCTTTTTTTCTTGGGTGGCGAAGACCTAACTCAATCACTGGACTAAGCGGGTAGTGAGCCCCCGATTAACTACGTAGGACCCAAGAAACTGTTGCAGAGCCTTCCTATTTCATTTTCTGTTATTGGTCTAACTATGTTATATGTAAGTCTCTTTGTGGTGATGATGATTGCTGTTATTACTATTAAAAATTGATTAGTACCCTTGATTGATGGTCTATGTAGATCGGATTCGAGTTCTGGATGATGATGATTGCTTTTATTACTGTCAACAGTAGTTTAGTACCCTTCATTGAGGGTCTATGTAGCTCAAATCCATGTGAATTTGAGTTTTGGGTTTTAGACGGAAACGAAAAAGTTTTTACGTTCACATCCTTGGCTTTTCTTTTTCGGAAGGAAAAACGTGTTACAGAAAGAGAGCAGTTAGTTCAAGATCTCACTCCGCCTCCTAGCACATATGTACACATGTGTACTTTGTACACATGTACGAATACATACATGCCAAGATTTACTACATCTGAATTTTTCGGGCCCTCCAGGTGTCTCGTTCCGATCCCTGGGCTCACATCCGAGTACCCCATGCACAGTGTGTGTGTGTGCGTATGTACACACATACACTCACATACACTCCCACCCGCGTCAAAAAATAGAGAAGACACAGACAACACCCCTATGTCTCCTTTCTGTCAAAAATGACCCCACATGTCAAGCTACAAGTGCTCTGATATACTAGCTCAACCTCCCCACCCTCATTCCTCAACACTGATGAAGAAACTGCAAACACGCATGTGCACACCCTGCATCATAGCCGGACAGGAAATGGGGTTCACCGCAATGCTGCACGCCTCGCCAGCGCCATGGGACTCGGCGTGACGGGTGTGGCCAACACGACCGAGGTGATCAAAGGCGTGGACGGCAACGACATTATCCTCTTCATCTCCACTCCCACGGCCGCTGGGCTGGGACCGTTTCCATGCATGGTTCACTTTCATGGTGGCGGAATGGCGATGCTGACCGCGTCTGCCAGTGACAAGCACTACACTTACTAGCGGGACCGTATTGCGATGACCGGCTTCGTCGTTGCCGAAGTGGAGGTTTTGTTGTTGCCCCCCAGTAAAGAAGATCTGAAAGGTGCTGATCTCAAGTAGTTATGATAGTCAGACGGGTTCTTCGACGTGTGCAGAAATAAATATACCAACGATTCCTTGACGGTAACTGTGAGTTAGATGGCATCTGCGATTGTGCTGAATTTCAAGTCTAGATTCTCTGTGATTGGGTTCAACGGCTTGGTGGCTGACGGCTCAGCGGTGGCTGGCACGGTAGCTGGCGCCACTGTCGCTGAGGTTGTCGGTGTTGACATAAGGTTGTGTTTTGCTTTCACCTTATGCTGACGACGACCTGGTGCTGCCACGCAGGCATCGCACCTGTGGGCCAGAATGTATTGCTTCAAATGTTTGCACTCAATGCCCTTGGCCTGTAACTTTAAAATTGTCTTGCGGCTATTGCAGTGTCCATTAGAAGCAAGATAGATTGCAGGTCTATTTCCATCAACAGATTGAATAAATTGTCAGAATCGATGATTCACACTTAGCCCTTATCATCCACATTGTCTATTTCCATCAACAGATTGAATGAATTGCCAGAATCAATGATCAGAGTAGTCGATTTTGTGCTTCAATTGGTGGATGGAAGGGGGGGGTACCATGTTTGCTGAGCATGTTCCATGACAATCATTGTCTGGCCAAGGGGCGTCGTGATTGTGCCATCATAGAGCGGAACATCGTTGAGAGAAAAGCCATCCTCTTTAGCACGGGATGGAATTCAATGGATGACCGTATATCCATCTTCCATAAGGTGGCCGACAGAAATGATGTTGTCTGACATGGCAGGATCATAGACAGAGATATTTGGTATAACCAATACGACAGGGTTTCCGTGACTATCCTACATTTCAGCACACATCAGAATGCCAGTCATGTGTTTCGCCGGCTGCATGAGCATTGATGTGCCAGTGCACTTAAGGATCTCTGATCTGCGCTCTATGGCGCATCTATCGAGTACTCCCCCCATAACCTTCTCTGGTTGCGCTTGTTTTTGTGAGTGGGCACAGAAAGTCGGGTCCTGAGCATTTGATGTTGCAGCTAAAGCAGACGCAGCTTGAATAATAAAACAACCGGTGCGAATGTATGCTACTGAATCCTGAATGAATAGATGATGGCTGGCACAGAATGATGGTTGAAGACAATCCAGAGAGAGGCAGTTTCTTCTCATTGCATACTGGCTCATCTCGACATCACTCAAGCCCACAATTAGAGCCGCTGTAATGGGAGTCAAAATTGGCACTTTCTTTTCAGCACGAGATTCAAGTAGCTCGTTCAACTAGGCACCACACTTACCATGGTTCGCAAACAGATTTGGGCAGAGGTCTGAGACCATGATACATGTCAACCGCGTGCACATTTTCCTGCCACGCATGGAAAGATACCTTTTTCCAAACTGTAGACAAATTGCCGGGGAAATAGCCGCAGAGTGAGCAATAGGTGGGTGGACTCCAACAGCATGAAAAAATAGTGAAAAGCTTCATGGTCTTGGAACCAATATCAAATATTCACAGATTGCCTTTCTTGTCATGTGTAATACCTTTACTCTCACGCCAATTCAACCTTTGGAATGATTCACTGGCATGATGGGTGAAAAGTGATAATTCAAAATACAGACTGGGTGAAGATAGAAAAGAAAGCCGGTGGACGAGTCCACTTCTCAACTGTGGTTGGTGAAATTCAGCAAATTTCACCTATTATTGAAACATTTTCACCCACCTTCCCAAAAAATAACAAAAATTCACCCATATTTACATACAGTCCCCAAATTCACTCACCCCACATCACGATTTCAATCACCCCAGGGGGTTGTTTCTTCTAATTGTCACGGTTCACATTTGACCTCTCCTTGATAGTCACTTGTTACAAGACAGCTTTTATTCTCACTGGCGAATGCCTTTGCTGTTGAAAATGACAACGCTATTGTGTTCTGAATTGAGTGGTCCGCACACTGTCTTCTCCTTGAAGTCCTGGATCGTGACATATTTGAATTACATTTCGTGGCGCTGTTGCGCGACGTGTACATCTCGCCATGATAAGTTCTTCCGGGTGAAAAAGGGTGAGAATGTCCGACTTGAATTGTGGGCACCGTGACACCCGGGCCTTCAAGAAAGCCCCAGACCTGTAATTCCACAGTATCATTTTGATATAACAAAGCAACACGCACACACATTTTCCTCGATCCACTCTTTCACCACTGGCAACCAAATTTTCATACAGTCAACACGCACAGCCACACACACAGGGACTCTTATCATGTCACGATTTATACATACATATGTAAATGTCCGTACATACACGTAAATAACTTGAACACATAATGTACATGAATATATATTGAACGTACGCAAACCTTCTTGACAGCTAGGGGGATGTTGCAGCTGCCCATTTGCTGTGTATAGTAACATGAGTAGTACTAGTGTGTGTAAGCGTCACTATGATGGGATGCATAGTATTGAATAAATGGTGCCAGGAGTCAATGTGTCGGCGTGCAAAAGCAGCAAGGCCCTGGTTGAAGCGATCATCTTAGATTTTCAAGCAGGTACAATTGTGTCAAGAATGGATAAAGAATTCCTGCGACATCTTGACACAATGATTATGTGTAATATACAGAGCAGATGGAAGAGTCATTACTGCAATATCTGCATTATATAATATCATCAATAACAGAAGGGCGGCACAAAATTGGGGTGGGGCTTCCACCGCCGCGCGCCCCAAGACTAGTCTGACCATGTTAGAGACTAATCCGGGTGTTTTTCCTTTCTTGGGTGTTAAGATTCAATAGAATGTTGCTAGACACATACTTTCCTTCGGTCTTATCGTCGACAAGAAAATCTGATGTTCGGCACAGTGCATTTTGATGAGAGAGTTTAATCACAAGTTCCTCTGTAGAGAGTCCTAGTGGATCTTCAATGATTCATTCGTCAATTTAGCTCAGTGGATAAGAGCGTGGCACCTATCGGAAATATGGGTTATCCGCAGGTCCCCGCTTCGATTCCTGCCGAAACCTCGAGAACTCAAATCCATATGGATTTGAGCTAAGAGACCCTCAAGCAAGGGTTCTAAATTACTGTTACCAGTAATAAAAGCAAATACAATCAAATCTAAGTTTGATTCAGACACCCATGCCTTGTGATTTACCAGCAGTTTCTCATGTCGAAAATAGAAACTTACATACTTGCCTGGGTGAGACAGTGTGAATGGCAGAGGGAAAAATAGAAACCAATTTGCTCGCTTGAAAAGTTCACTTTCCATGTTTCGATAACGCACTGTAGGACTGACTAACTGCATGCGGCAGATGCTGTCCAGAAATGTAATACACGTGTGTTGGATGTGTCTTGTGCATGCAATTCATGTACGTAATTATGTATGTTACATGTGTTTTGTGTATGTACTTTATGTACGTAATCATGTATGTTCCATGTGTTTTGTGTATGTAGCGCATGTTTGTAATCATGTATGTTAGGTGTTTTTGGTGCATGTAACACATGTGTGTAATCATGTATGTAATACATCTTCGTGTATGTGTATGCAATTCATGTACGTAATTACGCATGTTACATGTGTTGTGTGTATGTAATCCATGTATGTAATCATGTATGTAACGTGTGTTTTGTGTATATAATCCATGTATTTCACAACTGTTTTGCTTCAGGGATAGATGTGGAGTTTTTTCCATTTTTTCACATGCCAAACGTTGTAACCCACCTCTCTCCTCGTCCCCGTCCTCTCAATCTCGAGCTGGATGGGCGACAAATACACAATGTATATATATTCATATATACATATATACATGTTGGAGCCTTCACTTCACTTGCTCCTAAAATAGCACGAAATTGAAAAGAGCCCCATGCGTATTGTTTTGTGACTCTTTCTCGCACACAATGTATCTGTGCTTCTTTCTTGCACCTAAAATGTCTAAGCCAGTACGCGCTCCAAAAACTGGACCAGCAACGGGTTGACTAATTCTGGGCTTTCATCGTGGGGACAATGTCCGACTCCATCCAGCGAGATCACCTTTTATGTTTGAGTGTATGTGACATGACTCATTCATGTGTGACATTAATTATTCATATGTGTGAAGTGCCTGGTGAAAGTGTTCGAATCTATCTAGCGAGCAGCGAAATCACAGATTTTTTTGTATTAGTGACATGAATCATCTACAAAATAATACAATATTCTCTCATCGCGGACAACGTCTGACTCCATCCAGCGAGGTCATCTTTTTTTAAAAAATACGAGACATGGCTCATTCATAACATTATATACCATATATTATGTTGTTATCGGGACAATGTCCCTCTCCATACTGCGAGATCCTCTTTTTTGTACAAAAAAAGTTATGTGCGACATGACTCGTTCGTAAAACAAAGTATCACAAATTCTTTTCTTGTGCAGACAATGTCCGACTCCATCCAGAGAGGTCACCCATTTTTTGGATGTGAGACATTACTCATTCATAAAATAATGTATCCTGTTCTCCTCGCAGACAATGTCCAACCCCACCCAGCGAGGTCAATTTTTTTCCTCAAAAACACGTTTCAGCGAGGTCAACTTTTTTTAAATGTGAGACATGACTCGTTCATAAAAATATATATCACGCGTTATTTTCTTGTCGGGACAATGTCTGTCTGCAGTCAGCGAGATCACGTTTGTGTGTGTGTGTGTGTGTGTGTGTGTGTGTGTGTGTGTGTGTGTGACATGACTAATTCATATGTGCGACGTTACCCATTCGTGTGTGCGAGGTGCCTCATTTGTAAGTGTGGCGTGACTTATTTGTAAGTGTGACGTGATTCATTCGTGAACATGACGTGACTCATTCGTGTGTGGTAGACGTGACTCATCCGCATGCGTGACGTGACGAGACTCATTCGTACGTGTGTGACGTGACTCATTCGAATGCGTGTGACGTGACTCATTCGTATGTGTGACATGCCTCATTCGTATATGCGTGACATGACTCATTCATATGTGTGACGTGACTTATTCATATTTTCACACATCCTTCTTTATTCATTTTCATGGGCCTTTATTCACATACCTCTTTCTTTTTTTATCTACATATGTCTTTATTCACATACCTTCTTCTTAATTCATACACATAGGACTTTGTTCACAATCATCCTTCTTTATTCATATGAAGGTCTCTTTTCATATACATTGGTCTCTTTCATCCACATAGGTCACTTTTCATATACACATGCCTCTTTTCATATACGTATCCCTCTTTTCATATACATAGGCCTCTTTTCATATACATAGGCCTCTATTCATTACAATATGTCTCGGTACTTGGAAGATTTCTGTCTCAGGTTTCTTTCATAGGTCTCTTTTTATATACGTATGCCTCTTTTCATATATACATGCCTCTTTTCGTATACGTAAATCTCTTTTCATGTACGTATGCCTTTTTTCATATAAGTATGCCTTTTTTCATACATGTACGCCTCTTTTCATATGCATGAATCTCTTTCATATACATAGATCTCTTTGCAAATAATCTCTGATGAGGTCTCTCTTCATGTACACAATCCTTATGTACTACACAGGTCTTTATTCATACACTGTGTCTCGGTAGTTGGAAGCTTTCTTCGCCATGCCTCTTTCGCAGGTCTCTATTTATATATATAGGTCTCTTTTCATAAATACAGACCTAGAAAAGAGACCTATGCGAATGGGACGGCATGTCTCATCCACATTGGTCTCTTTTCTAGGTCTTTCTTGTAGGTCTCTTTTCATATATAATCACCTTTTCAACATTCGGGAAGTGGTCTTTTCTCTAGGTCTAGGTCTTTTTTGTAGGTCTCTATAGGTCTTTTTTGTAGGTCTCTTTTCATATATAATCACCATTTCAACATTCGGGAAAGGTCTCAGGCGCTCCAATACTGTTTTTTCAAACACATGGGTCTCTTTGCATACACACAAATCTCTTTGGCAGGTCTCTTTTCGTATATAATCACCTTTTCAACATCCGGAAGATGTCTCAGGCGCTCTAAGATCTCTTTCCAAACATACGGGTCTCTTTCCATACACATAGGTCTCTTTGCTAGCACTTTGGTCATATATAACCGCTTTTTCATTATTCGGAAGCGTACTGAGCGGGGGTTTTAGCAGAACGTAATTCGAATGCGCTGGGACTGTGGTACAGGGTGGCGAAGACTCATAGGATCCCCTAAGTAGCAGATCATTTTCCACAAAAGAGCCACTAAATATAGGGCTCTTTTGCAGAAAATGACCTATAAAGATAAGGGATCCTATGAGTCTTCGCCACCCTGTAAAACCCCTACTCTAATCAGAATTTACCTTACAGGAATCCCACCGCATTGGCCCACAGCATTGACCCTCTTCAAAAAATGTGGTGGGAACGAAACGGTTCACAGGTCAGGTCCCCCTCTAAGGACTCGAAACTTTCTCAAAAAACATTTCGTGCAGGTTCCTGAAAAATTTTCATGCACAAGGTGTTTTTTGAGAAAGTTTCGTGTATTCGAATCACGTTCTGATAAAATCCCCACACGCAGGCGCTCCAAGATGTCTTTTCAAACACATAGGTCTCTTTCCATACACATAGGTCTCTTTTCCAGGTCTCTTTTCATATATAATTACCTTTTCAACGTTTGGAAGAGAACTCAGGCGCTCTACGCGCGGCGCCGGCGTCCAGGGGTCCTGTGTGTGTG
>Ga0105055_10012760_pt1 | contig 10177 bp, 10 predicted proteins | sample BON03_FD_78090 | JGI IMG/M metagenome (GOLD analysis project Ga0105055, IMG submission 78090) | Freshwater microbial communities from Lake Bonney liftoff mats and glacier meltwater in Antarctica - BON-03 | ecosystem: Environmental > Aquatic > Freshwater > Ice > Glacier meltwater | place: Lake... | reverse complement strand
GAATTCATCACTGAACAAACATACACAAAATGCGATAATAGCCGATAGTTGGGTAAGCCCATACCTCCAAATTTGAACGGGGATAGAACCAAAAATAATTTTTCAAGTTCAAAAACTTATTTTGAAAAGTACTCACTTTTTTTTGATATCGACTCCAATTGAAACTGTTTGAACTACTATTCAACTAGCTTAAATACTAATAGGACATCTGTTCAAAGGATTAAAGACGATTTGAAGCCGGCGTATTCTTCACGCTACGAACGGTGAACTACTTAACTTCCACCGAATCGAGAAACGGCTATTCATCAAATCATGAAAACGAATCAACTGAGATCAGCAGTGGTGGCTGGTATGTTCTTGTGTACTGCTTCAGTGCCTAACATAGTGTTATACCTTGCGGATGATTTAGGAGTTGGAGAGATTAACCAGCAGAGCCCTGAATGGAGTTGGGCTCCATCATCAAAGACTTATAAAAGAGTTCGAGCTGCCAATCGAATTCAAACTCCCACCTTAGAGCAAATGGCTAAAGAAGGAAAACGTTTTTTACGCAGTTATGCATCCAGTTCCGTTTGCGGTCCCTCCCGTCATTCAATATTGACGGGTATCCAAGTTGGAAATAATACTGTAAGAGGAATGGGACAGAATAAAGGAGATGATGACAGTTCTGACGATGATTTAATGACTGGAAGGACTACCATTGCACAAGTCCTTCAGAACGGAGCTGGGTATAGCACCCTTGCCGTAGGTAAATGGGGAGTAACCTCTGAATACAATTCCAGTGGGAGTCCTTGTAAAAATGGATTCGATTCTTTTTTCGGTTACTTTAAACACGCGGATGCCGGATCTAGTTTTCCCACTGTTATTCGCTCTTGCAATAAATTTGATCCTGATAACATTGGGGAGACATTGTATCCAGAGAATGAGGACGCTTCCCAAGAGAAATGTCTTAATACTGGGGTGTGTACTTTTTCTGAACGAGAATTCAGGAAGACAGCCCTTGACTTCGTTGCTACTGCCGTCACGCCGTTCTTTCTTTATTGGGCTACGACTGCTCCGCATTCTGCATTTTTTGAAAACGATTTGGTCAAACAACAAAATTGCATCGAGAAAACACATCCGGTGCCAGATTTTGGTCCGTATTCCGTCTCTCGATTAACAAATGCAAATATTGTCAAGGCGGGTCATAAAGCAATGGTCACTCTAACGATAGACAAGGATATGGAGTTTCTGCTGGCCGCTCTTAGAGTTCGAGGGATTGAAAACGATACTCTAATTGTTTTTGCCAGTGATAATGGAGCACACAAAGCTGCCTATAGCGATCGTCGATACGATCCGAATAGGTATTTCACTGCCGGTGCAGGAATGCAAGGCATTAAGAGAGGGATGTATGAAGGCTCGCTTCGTTCCCCCACTTTGTTTTGGTATCCATCAGTTATTCCGCCTGGGTCCTCAAGTACTTTCCCAACTATGCATTATGATCTGGCTCTTACCTTGGCGCAATTTGCGGAAATCGACAGTGAAAGCGCTGTACTGGATCCGCTGAAAACGGAAAGGGCAGGAGGTGTATCGATATACGATGTGTGCGTCAGTACTAGTGACAAGTCTTTGGTAAAATCGGGGAAAACGCCCTCAAGAATGTGGATCTATAGTGAGTTGTGTCATATGAGAGGGGGTCGAGTTCGCAAAGGGCGACGATGTCCTAATCCATGGTCTCCGGTGGCTGGCTGTGTATGGGCTGTGTATCAGGTTAATACATGGCCTAAAGTAGTTTTGAAGATGATGAAGCAATACCCCAACGATAGACCTAGGTTGTATAACGTTCTAGCCGATCCTCTAGAAAGGCGAAATTTAGGCAGAAGTTCCAGGTATAGAAAAGTGTTGACGAAGCTTCAAGGTTTCCGCGATGAAGCACGAACCACTTTTTGTTCTCCTGCTTTCAATGAACCTACATGTGTGATAAATTAATTGTTTTTAAAGATAGTAGAACTATTTGAGATATGATCTAATACGCTTCTGTTATTGTTCTTTGTGCGAAGGAGAAAAAATTCAGAAGTAAACAATGTTTGAATTCGTCATTTCTGTTTTACAACTTATCATAGGCTTTGAAGAGTCCTAAATCAAAATGATAGATCTGATTTCTCATTTTCGGTTTGAAAATAATGCCTCGATATTCTTGAGGTCGTATCGAAATACAGGAAGTTACTACTCGTGTGTGACCACCCAGTCAGCGCCCACTCTGATCAAATTATCTCACTCTCTAACCAAGATGCAAAATGTCCAAGCAAAAGAGCTTACACTAATGTAGCATTGCTATAGAGACTTTCTCAGTGAATTCAACTATAACTTGGCACTCTAGTAAACTAGAGTCTACTGCGTCTTGGGCTGCCACACTTGCTAATCGTGGTGATAAAAAAATTCAAGTTTTTGAAACCATTTCCAAACGGATCTATTATCGGATGCCTCAGGTAAAGGAACGCAAGTACGAAGAACCATCTGGAGAGTCCATCACTTCTCAAGTAAGGATTCCATATGAATACAAAGTTTTGATGATTAACTGAAGTTTTGAGGTATCTAAATATTTCTATGAAGATGACGACCTTGCGTACTTTTTTGAACATTGGTGCCGTGATCGAGCTTCGGAAATAAGACTAGACACGAAAGAAAACTCGTTAGAGTATACCTTCATGCACAAGGACTTTGTCCGTGAATTCGAAGATAAACTTACTGGTAGGTGCTTTTTGAAATCACAACGAAAGAACTCTTCTGACCGATTCCAGAATTTATTGACAGCAAAGGAAGCAGCATCGAAGAATTTTACAACGAGATTAAAGGGGTAAGTAATCCTATAAAAGTGACATTTTTAGTTTTCTTATTCAATAATATGGAAGGTCCAGACAGACTCTGAAGAAGGAATCCTGGTTCAAATTATTAACGCATCAGTAGACTTCGACGTTTTCATCGAGATGATGAGAGATACTGCTAAACAAGTGGCCTATGAAAAATCGAATAAAAAATAATATTTCAAAGCACTAAATTATTAACAATGTTTTCTAGCGCAGCACAAACATCACTATTCGAGTGCTTGCTTTCTATTTCAACTTTTTCAGTGTTGAAATGAATACTCCTGGCTAGTTCGATAAGATTCTCATTCAAGACAAGGCGTTGGTTACAAATATGTTTCGCCCTGACAAGTTCCTGTTCCAACTGTCTTTTAGCTGTAAATTCTGACAATACTTTATCTGTGAATAACTCTTTTACTTTCCTATTTTTCTTTCGCTTAATAGCATTGTCCGTTGCTGTTTTCCAATATGGAGCCGATTGAAGTTGGATGTTATTTTCGTTACGAGCTGTACATAGAGATAACGTGCCTTCATTTAAAAATCTTTTAATGTCTTCTTTTCTCCACGGACCTGAAATTGCTGCCTTCTTTCGAAGCGTCAAAACAGGATTGGTCACAAATTCTCTCTATTAGAGCATATAAACATACATCAATTTGGAACACAGCAATAGTAGTACTTACTTCTGCATTTGTGATCATTTGTTTATCTCCTCCTGATCTAGCTTGGTATAGTGCTGCACTGTCAATGATGGACGCAGGCATCATCTCGAGACCGTTATTATATTTTGCATTTTTTTTGTCCCCAAGTATGATTCGTGGTAAGTGGATGACATGCAATTATGAGGCCTCTAACCTGAAAAGGCATCTTTATTATCAACAACTATGGGCAAGCCAGATGCGTGAAACTGTATGAGCCAATTCGTAAGTATTATTGGTCTTGTAAAACACTCCTTGTTTAAACCACCCATGCAGCTGAACTAGCACAGCAAAAGCTTCTGAGAGAAATATTTATGCTCGTATCCAAAAGGTCTGATTCTGTTTGTAATTTTCTAGCAGGTGATGAGCTCACCGGAAGCTGGGGTAAAGGCACTAAGCTGATTTACCGTCATTACGCCACTTTATACTTCGTGTTCGCCTGTGAAGATACTGAGTCTGAGTTGGGTATCTTGGATTTAATTCAAGTATTTGTTGAAACTCTTGACAAATGTTTTGAAAGTGTTTGTGAATTAGATTTGATATTTCATGCTGATAAAGTTCATTATATTTTGGACGAGATCGTTCTTGGGGGGCTGGTTTTAGAGACCAGCATGGTGGACATATTAGATGCGATCACACAAACCAGCAGATTGGAGAAAACAATGGAGGATCGATCAAAAAGAAAAACAGTAGGAGCTCCATGATTATAAATAACTTGTCATTCAATTTTTGCCAAGGATATTCTGTATACGATGTCTTTTGACCTCCACATACTGTATTTGTTGTCGAATTCGAATATCATATGGCCTCCATCAGGCGTTAAATAGAATCCAGCTAAAGGGCCTTCACTGCTATCACGTCGTTGTCCGGATTGCACCAATGATGTTTCGCCATCAATGTCTCTGAAGAACACCGAATACGAAATATCGTGATTCATGCAAGTCCAATCCCAATCAACGGCGGTTCCTTGCGTAGACACTTCAAAAACTAATTTCTTCGATTCTCCAGCAGGTATCACCGCATTTTCAAAGTAGCCTTCTTCCATCGCTGTTGCCACTTGTTTTTTCAAAATACTCGATTTGAATACCACGTAATTGTATATCCAGTAATCCTTGCCGAAACTTTCCAGCGTTTTTAAACAATAGTTTGCAGTAAGATGATGACCTCGCTGATACATGTTGAGTGCTTTCAGATATAAAAGCAATGGAGCAAATCCTTCTTTCGCACCTCTGCTGGAAATATCGTCCTTGAGAAGCAGCCCCTTGTCGCACCACTCTAATGCAGCTTGGTGTTGTTCTCGTTCCAAAAGAATCTCTGAAAAGTAGGCGCATAGTCTTATCTCCTCGTCCACATTATCCACTCGTTCACCGTGTTCGCTTTTCATAAGTTCAAGCAAATCTGCAGCCTGGGTGTCATCCATCCATCTAGTGCAGCGCATACGAAGGATCATAGAGTCTACAAGATCTAAAAGCGGCCATGCTGGAACCTGACAGTCGTTAAGGAGACTGTGCATGTCGTATGAATGAGCAACTTTAAAGGCCCACTGATCCTGTCTTCCCCAGTTCTTCTTATCCAGTGCTTCGTATTTTCGAACCAAAGCCAGCATCTCTTCTGCATGAGCAGCAGCAGCAGCCGCATCCATTTCGTGTTGATCATCATCCTCCACAACGCTTATGTCGTCGTCCACTAGTTCTTGTCTGCCTTTTTGATCTGCAACCACTAAATAGCAAAGAGCTGCATACATGGCCATGAATGGAACCATGCTCCGACGACCAACTTTTACATACACTTCAATACTAGCCTCAAATGAACGACCAGATTTAGCGAATTGGAGGTCCGTCAACTGGTACACACCCCTTTTGTAATGCAATGCCCATTCCAACGCTTTGAGATCACCAACAAACTGTGCAGCAGATTCTGTTATTTCAACTCCTTTCCTAACTTGCTTTTGACATGCGTAATAATCTGCTTCAATACCACTGAAGAAAACACTGTGAGCATATCTGTCTCGAGCCCAATCGAATATTTCTTTACATTCCTGAAAATCTTTGGGAGTTTGACGTTCCCCAATAAATGTTTTTGTATCCACGTGATACGCGGCCCATACTAAAGCCGCCCATGGACTTAACATACCTTCATCCTTCCAGCACTTGTGTAGCATACCCAATCCTTGCTGACGGTCACCAGTGAATCCACTCAGAAAAGTAGCTGTGGATATCATGGCAGGAGGAAGCAGGCTCAGAAGTATATTGAAAATACCTAGAGTAAACAGAGCAGCAGATCTCACCACTTGCCGCTCCTTTCCAACAAAATCCAAGGCTTCTGGTAAATGCTTGATCCAAATCCAGCTTTTTAGAACGTTGTAGATTCCTTTCACAAAGGAGTGTTGCAAAACTTGAATAAGGCCTCCCATCAATGTACACATTCCTCTCACAACATCCTACAATTGGATAAATAAAAGCTAACAAAAAGGAAACTCATCAAACTTACCTTGCCAACCCAGTCTTGGTCTTCAGAAGAAAGTTCCTCAGCGAACCAAAGACGTTTCAAGCATTCGTCAAGTTGATCATTTGCGAGAGATGCGACACCTTTAATTACCGATACAAGTGCATATTGAAGAGCAAACGCCCCTCTCATATCTCTGCGTCCTACGTTCGATCCCTCACCGCGTGTCAATCTCATTCCATTCAGGAACACACTTTCCGCACCTTGGAAATCATTCATGAACAGTAGCTTGGTACCTAGCTCTATCTTTAACATATCTTCATCCCACGATATCTGTCCTTCGTCTTTCAATTCACAACTCATCCTGTATTCTCAGACTTAAAAAAAAGTCCGAAGGTATTTTATTATTAGTACATCTGTAGTACATACAACAAGAGCATTCAAATCCAATTTGAATTTTCTCACATCGCGCTTTCATAGGTAGGCACCATATATTTGATTTTTGCATATGCTCCGGGTCCGCCTGAAATTTCCAACAATGACAAAGTTTCGGAAATTAGTTCGCCAAGATCACGATGGTGCCTTTGCCCATAATCGATTCCGTCAAACGTGTTGTTGAAATGGTTCTTGAAAAGGTTCATCGTAGGCAAAAGTTGGCGATAGTAAGGTACCAGTGCGGGACCCACCTTGCCTGTTTTGTCTGATTTAATCATCTTTTGGATTATTTGTAAGCAACTCGCCATCACTTCAGGGTGTTTGGTATCGAGTGCTTTCTTCAAAGGTCGTAGTAGCTTGGGTACAATATCGCTAGTTTGTTTGCCTGCATCAATTTCCAGCATGTCTCTTGTACCTTGAATTGCCAAAGTGCGATAAGGGTCGGTTAACTCCCTAATGCCCTCGATGAACATGGGTAAGTACAATTTCAAATCTATCTTTGCAATATCCGATTTCCAAGCGACTTTATTCAATTCCAGTCCTGACGAATGAAGGATGCTGCATGGAACTTCGCCACGTCGATAAAATTCGCGGAAATCTGTTTTTTCAATGCTATTTCTCTTGAATGCTCCTGCAAATGGGGGACTTTTAGCTTCAGCCTGTTTACCTGATTTCAATGAGGACGATAGAGACGGACGCGAGTTGATTGGCATTATCGATTTGCCGACAAACGGCTGTTTTCACGCTATTTAAAGTTATGTGGTTTTCAAATAAGTTGTGAACTATTGTTTCGCTTAGATCCATTTTCCATTTAAAATCAATATATTGGAAGGAGACGCATCATGTCATCCGCGCCGCTTTTAAAAAAGCTGGGAAAATGCTAAGGAAAACTATAGAATACTTCTACGGGCGCGAACTGCTTTCGAAAAACAGTTTTTTTCGTGGACAATTCTAAAAGTGTCAATTCGTGAGACCTGGAATAGGTTATACTTGTGAGTCGTATGAATAAACACGACGAAGACGATGGAGTGGAGGAACTGTTGCTATCTGTGAAAGGTCACGACAACAAAGTAATAAAGAACTCAGAGTATCTCGAAGGTAGAAAGAAGGTGCTGAGACCTGTCAGGACTCAACCGAGTATGTCTCGCTTGGAAGCACTGTCTAAATCTAGAAACATTCCTCAAGGTACCTTTGTAAGAAAAGAGTACCCTAAAAAGTTCACCAAAGGTTGGAGCAAAGAGAAGCAACATGAATCGACGGATCGCATGTCGCGTCCCAAGTCCCGTGAACAAAGTCAAGTTCCTGGTCAAGTGTATTTACCTGGTAAAAGCAGATGGGACACTCCTAGTGGAGGTCGATTCAGTGAGGCCAAACCCAAATCATTCATTGAGTGGAGCGTGTACTTGAAAAAGGATATGCCGGGTCCATTGGATTACAAAATTAATGAATACTCGCTTCCTAAAGGTGGTAGATTCGGGGATTCCAAGCCTTTGTCTAGTCTTGATTTGGAGATAATGAGAGCTAAACTAACTCCTGGTCCAGGGGAGTATGGAAACGGTTTCTCGTCGCTCGAAACCAAAGGTTGCGGTAGAATTGCAATGAGCCGGGGTAAAACCAGTTTAGATTGGGCTATTCTCCGGGCTGCGGAGTTACCAGGACCAGGTGAATATTACAATCTGCACAAAGATGATTCGATTGTGAATTCAATTTCCGGTGGCAAGATTGGAACCCATAATCCTAAATCTGACCTGGAAAATACGATACTTCGAGCAAAGGAGTTACCTGGCCCTATGGACTATTATGCAGAGCGTTCCTATTATGGACGCTAATTTGACTTGTTATTATATATTATATTAGTTTTTATTTACCTGTTTGTGATCGTTTGCCACGTGCAAAAAATAGTTGTGGTAACTCCGAAAACTAAGAGAATCGCCTGGAACGTCATTTTAATATTCCATACTGATCGAAGAAAAGTCGTTTGATTCGTGTTTGAATTCAAGAGCGGTTGGTTGACACCATGTTGTACCAAGAGGCGATTGTATCTAGATTTTAACGCACATAATGGTGGCATGATGAATGCAATACTGACAGCACTAATATTACCAGTTAATGACATGACGAGCCCCAAATCTTTAATAAAAAGGCAGAGAACGACACTAGATGAAAATAACACCAATGTCAAGGCTCGGTGTCTTCCAGAAGGGATATCCTTTATTGATAAACCCGCCGGGGTTCCAGGTATTCTTGGAGTGTTCCTTTGCTCAAAGCGGTAGAGCATCTCATTGATGATATGTCTGCAAATGAAAAAGCAAATAGGATAGGTGAACGACATGGTTAGCATAAACAACAATCGAACCGCTATAATCTTCGCGTCACTCGCTGAGAAGTTATTCAAAATGTTTCCTTGTGTGTGCTCTCGAAAGGCAGCATATCCAGGAAGAGCAAATGCCAAACAAATCACAAAAGAAATAGCCAAAGACAAAAAAGCAGTTTTACGCCAACGAGTTGCTGTGGGATTGCGTAACGACCCGAAGAACATGAACGCTGTATCATGACATACAAAAGCAAATGCAAAGACCCCAAATGCAGCTGCAGGATTGGATCCTATGCCCGTTAGCCAAGGCTCCACCGATTGATTGTGTTCGCTGAAGGAAGCGATGATAACCACAACAATAATGAACACAGTCACATATACAGATAATGAAGATACTTTCTCCAATCGAGATATATCTCTTAGAAAACACAAAGGAAGGATAATGAAGATCGAAGGAACTAGGATGCAGATACGTCGCAAACACCACTCATCACGGAAGCAACCTTCATCAGCAACTCCTAACCACTCAATACTGATTTGTCTAGCAACCATAGTGCATACATCTCCTAGAATAATCAAGTAGCTTAACATGGCGCCATAATCATAAATAAAAAGGGAACCCAATATGAAAGTGTAGCCTGGAAACCCGAAAAGTTTATCCATCAGTTGTTCATAGTCTTTCACTTCTTCCTTGATTCCTACTGAAACAACTAACTGAACAGTGTAGGAAGAAAGCCCGCATATCACCACGGTCATGGCAAGTCCCAAGCCTAGACCGGCGTCTAGTTGAGATTAAACACAAACAGAGCATGGATGTGGTGAGGACGTACCGTATAGAGCGTGTGGGATAGCTAGAATACCAGAGCCTACTACCGTATTAACAAAGTTGAATGTCACTTTGGCTACACTGGAGGTGCCATGAAAGAGAGCTTCTTCGCGATCCACCATGGAAACTGGTTTTTCACAAAAACTGCCACTACCCAACTTGTAGTACGTTTTCTTTTTCCGGTACTGTAAATAAACAAGTAACAAAATAACACTTCGAGACATGACAGATTGGAGTAATTACGACAAGGACGTGACTGAATGGAGCAACAACGTTAGAAAAGGTCCCCAGTGCATTCTACCTGATTTGAAAGAACGACTCAGTAGACTTGTGTCGGGGACTTTTGATTTGTAACTTTCACCAGGGAATTTTCTTGTGACAAAAGAAGGTCCGATTACAGTGCAAGAGGCTATTGACTTTCTCACCAATCTCCAACATTGCGGGGTTATGGAATGGAACGAAAATATTGCGATGGCTTCTCGTCTCCATTCAGAAGATCTTCGGTCATACGATTTAAAATATATCGAATTTTCAAAAAATGTTTTTTTTTTTTTTTTTTTTTTAAAATTTATTATAGTATAAAAAATATTTTAAATTTTTTTTTTTTAAAAAAAAAAAGTTT
>Ga0105055_10012758_pt1 | contig 10179 bp, 18 predicted proteins | sample BON03_FD_78090 | JGI IMG/M metagenome (GOLD analysis project Ga0105055, IMG submission 78090) | Freshwater microbial communities from Lake Bonney liftoff mats and glacier meltwater in Antarctica - BON-03 | ecosystem: Environmental > Aquatic > Freshwater > Ice > Glacier meltwater | place: Lake... | reverse complement strand
TATTACCTCAAGAAGGAGGGAGGGAGGGAGGGACCGAAGGAGGTCGTGCGCAGACTGAAGGAGAAGCGGCATGTCGTGTCAACAGCAGTGGGGAAATACGAGACGGTGCTCGCATATCACGCGTTGGTGGTGAGGGAGAGAGGGAGGGAAGGAGCGGAGGAGATGGTGGTGGAGGAGACGGCGACGACGACGACGACGACAACGAGGGTCACGAGGAGGAAGGGGAAGTAGGGAGGGAGGGAGGGAGGGAAGTAGAGAAGGAGGGAAGGAAAAGCACCATCAATTATTACATAGAAAGGGAAGAAAAATCAAAAGCAAATGTACGAAGAGAGACGACCAGCAGGAAATCAGTATTTGTTTGTTGTTGATTTCCCTTTTCTTCTCTATTCTTTTTCCAAAGCAAGGATTTCATCTTCCTTGTGGTTTCATCTTCCTTGTGGTTTCATCTTCCTTGTGGTTACTGCTGTGTCTATCGTGTTTGATTGACGCGCGCTTTGCACGCGCTCCACAGGAGGAGGAATCTCTCTCACTCCCTCGCCCCCTCCCTCCCTCCCTCCCTCCCTGACCATCTAAATAGCATTTACTTTCTTCCTTCCTCCATCTCACTACTCCTTCTTCCCCCCCTCCTCCCCGCCTTCCTCCCCCTTTTCTCCCCCTTCCTCGCCCTCCTCCTCCTCTAGCCTCGTTTGGGGGTTCCAGGCTCGGTCTCCGTACGTTTCCTTCTGCAGCTGCCTGATCCACACCGCGCTGGTGACGTGCCCGCGATAGATGAGATAGATGCCCTGTAGTGAAGGAGGGAGGGAGGGAGGGAGGGAGGGAGGGAGGGAGGGGAGGGGTGGTAAGGGTGAGTGGAAAGTTTTCCTTCTGCAGCTGCCTGATCCAGACCGCGCTTGTCACGTGCCACCGATAGATGAGGTAGATGCCCTGTGCTGAAGGAGGGAGGGAAGGAGGGAGGGGAGGGGTGGTAAGGGTGAGTGAAATTTTTTGTTAGTGTAGCTGCCTTATCCAGACGGCGCTTGTCACGTGCCCGCGGTAAATGAGGTAGATGCCCTGTGGTGAAGGAGGGAGGGAGGAAGGGAGTGGTGCGGTGAGTAATCAGTCTCTTCATTGCTCTTCCATTTAACCTCCCTCCCGCTCTCCCTCCCTACCTCCCTCCTTACCGTCAGCACCAAAAACGTCCCTCCAAGCAAAGGCGACGGCCCCCGAATGATCTCCGGGAAGCCAAATCTGGCCTTGACCACACTCTTCTGAAACGTATTCTGGTATCGCGCCAGCTGCGCCTCCATCACTACCCTCTCCCAATAGGGAACAGTCCAGGACCACTTTCCCGCGTGTACCCGCCAGCGGCGCCCGTACATCTGCTGGAGGGAGAAGGCGGAGGAGGAAGGGAGGGAGAGAGGGGTGGAGGGGAGGACGAAGCGAGTGGGCGTGGAAGGGATGTGACGACGGGGGTCCATGGCGTCAAGGTATTGGAGGCCGGGGAGGTTGAAAAAGAGACCGAGGAAGTTGGAAAAAGATTGGTAGATTACCCCGAGGGTGGAGAGGAGCAGTGCGAGCAGGCCTTGGGCGTAGGCGGAGAGCCCCGTGGTGAGTTGCAGGAGGAGGAGGTGCAGGGAGGAATGGAGGGAGTGAAGGAGGGAGGGGATGGCGGTGCGGGGGGAGGTGAGGAGGGAGGAGAGGAGGGGGAGTGCGGGGAGGAGGAGGTGGTGGAGGAGGAAGTGGAGGGGGGTGAGGAGGGGCCAGAGGAGGAGACGGAGGAGCCAGCTGCTCCCATCGAGAGTGACTTCGACCGCGTCTAGCACCCATGAAAGGAGGGTAGCGATAGGGGCAAGGGGGCCTTGGCCTAGGGTTTGGCTGAGCTTATCTTGGAGGGCGGAGAGAGGGGCGGCGGCGGCAGTGGTGGCCGAGAGGAGGCTGCGTCCGGCAGAGGAGGAGGAAGAGGAGGGATGGAGGAGGTGGGAAGGCAAGGCGTGAGCCACCGTGCCTGTGAGGCAGATGACGGCCAAGGCACCCATCATTATTCTGAGGGCTTTGGAGGTTTTGTTGCTGGTGGGAGTGGGGGAGGAGGAGGAGCGGCGGGAGCGGAGGAGGGAGGAGAGGAAGGCGGGGATGGTACGACGTCTTCTTGGGCTGTTGTTGTTATCTTGCTGTCCGGGAGCAGCGGCGGCGGCAGATGCAAAGAGAGGGGAGGAGGAGGGACGGGTGCTAGGGCGGAGGGCGTGTAGTGGTATTCTAGTGCTAGTGATACTGGTGCTGCTGCGGCTGCGGGTGTGGGTGCTGCTGGGAAGGAGGGGCAGCTGGAACGCCTTGACGGTGGTGGCGGCTCCTAGCAAGACCAAAGAGAGGAGGAGGAGGAGCCGTGGTGGCCGTGGGGATGGGCAGGAGGGTCGTCGCGTCGCCATGGCCGCCCCTGTGTTATGTGAGGTGTGGGATGGTGGGTAAGATGGATGAGATGTGGGGTGGGTAGACGGGGAAGATGGTGGGGAGGCTGGGAGGGATAGCCATCAGCAAAACTTGCGTGATGCCTTGGCAGCTTGCTCTTAACCACCCTTTCCGTACGTGCACGAAATGCGTTGCCTGGAGGGAGAGCTTGTGGTCCAAGGTCGCAAGGCAACAGCAACTTTAGGGCTTGGATTGGCACACGGCCTGTTCCAGCGGCGGCCTCCCTCCTCCTGCCTCGCTGAGTCTTGCTGCGTTCTCCTTCTTGCTTTGAGGCGACCACGGTGTCCACGCTGCTTCTAGAGGACCTTGGTGTGGTTCGGAAGCGTGTAAGCTTGGCGGTGGGTGGCGTGGGTGGCTGGTTGACCAAGGCACAGCGCGTGAAAGACGAGACGGCGCCAGCATGCATCATCGTCGAAGCAAGCAGCAAGCAACGTGGAGATGCTTCCATGCTTCTCCTCCCGTCTTAATTCACACAACGCACACAACGCACACACGCACACACGCTCCACACACATATGTATTCATCAGAAGCGGGGCTAGAATCACCTCAGGCAGCCGCAAGTCGCTCTCTTCGTCGCTCTGTCCAGAGCAAGGCAAGCCAAGACGCGTGAACCTCGTCCTCCTCTCCTCGTCCTCCTTCTTCCCCTCCTCCTCCACGCCAGCGCAACACATCACGCACATGCACAGACGCCTCCCGACAAGCCCCTTCCCATTCTCTCTGGTGCTACATGCCTTGCGTACCCAGGCCCAAAATACGCCGCTTCATCCGCATGCGTTTCTGACCTCTGATTCCCTCCTTCCTCCCCAACCCTTTCCCTTCCACGCTCGACAGACCACACCACACCCAACTCAGCAACATGGCCATCCAGTTGCCCCCCCTGCCCTGGGAGAAGAGCGCGTTGGCGCCTCATATTTCGGAGGAGACGATTGACTACCATTACGGGAAGCATCACGCTGCCTACGTGACGAAACTTAATGGGATGATCAAGGTACGTTCCGTCTCTTTATGCCTAGACAAATAGGGGCATGTGTATGTGCTTTTGTGTTTCGAAGTGAGAAATTATGTGTCACTGTACCTGGTTGCCTCCATTTGCTGTTTGTCGTGCACGAGATCTCACCGCTCTTCTTCCCTCCTCCTTCCCCCTTCCTTCCTTCCTCCATCTCCATTGCAGGACGACCCCGCCTACGAAGGCAAGTCTGCGGAGGAGATTATGCTCGCCGCCCCCACCGGTGGCCTCTTCAACAACGCCGCGCAGGTACGCCTTTCCTCTCTCCCTCGTTTCCTCCCTCATCCATCCCCCCACCCCCTTCCTCCCTCCCTCCCTCCCTCCCTCCCCCCTTACAGGTCTGGAACCACACGTTTTACTGGAACAGCATGGCGCCCAACGCCGGCGGAGCCCCCACTGGGGCTGTTGCTGATGCCATCACTTTCTCGTTTGGCTCGTTTGATGAGTTCAAGACGCAGTTTTCGACGGCGGCTGCCGGTCATTTTGGGAGTGGATGGGCGTGGTTGGTTCAGAAGGAGGGGAAGCTGGCGATTGTTTCTACGCATGACGCGAGCAACCCCTTGAAGGAGGGATTGGGGACGCCGATTTTGACTTGTGATGTGTGGGAGCATGCTTACTATGTGGATTATCGCAATGCTCGGCCGGCGTATATTGAGGCGTGGTGGTCGCTGGTGAATTGGGAGTGGGCGAATGCGCGCTTGGCCGAGGCTTAGAGGAGAGTGGAGGAGGGAGGGAAGGAGGGAGGGAGAAAGAGTCGCTCTTGCACAGTGTGGTTACCACTGCAGTGCTTGTGCTGCCCAAGTTTGAGGGGGTCAAATTGTGAAAAGCAGTGAATCGGTGAATGTCCGTTGACATGAATGAAGGAAGGGCAAAGAAGAAAACAACTAGACGCAGGCAAGGAAAAGAGAGTTGGAAGACGAGAAACGAAGGCTATGACAAGGAGTGATGTACGTGACCCACACCATCTCCACCAACCACCAAAGAGGAAAAATAGACAAGAGACGGTGAACAAAGCAACGATATGAACCCCCTCTCTTTGTAGCGACACCTTCATTTTTGCCTCTCCCATATGCTTTCGATTTCGATTGTCCCTTTGATTGAATTTACATTCCTCTACTCAAAGTCTTCCGTTCAGAACCATTTCCTCTCTTCCTTCTACACTCACTTCTTCCCTCCTTTCTCTTCCTTCTCCCACGCCTCATCCCAAACCAAGGGCAGGAACACATGCTCCCTCTCTCCCACCCTCGCCCCCACCTCCCCCCTCCAGGCCCGATAGCTCTCCTCGTCCTCGTCATCCGGCCCCCTGCCCTTCCCTTCCTCCCCCACATTCAGCAACTCCACCCCGTCCGCCACAAAGCACAGACTAAACGCCACCCGGTCCTCCTCCTCGTCGTTCGGCCCCGAGGAATGCAAGCACCAGCCATGATGCCAACACCCATCCCCCACCTCCATCCGCCCGTAGCTCTTCAGCCCATACCTCCCCTCCAGGTCCCGCCTGCCCCCGCCCTTGGCGTCCTCCCAAAACGACAAGGCGAAGTCACGGTGCGATTTCGAGGCGAACAGCAACCCCGTCCCTCCTTCTTCCTCGGGAGGGATGGGGGTGAGAGGCAGCCACAAGGTCACGGCGTCATTCGTATGGAAAGGCGCCATGTTCAGGTCGGAGTGCCAGAGGGTGGGGCCGTCCCCACTGCGCTTCAAGAAGGTCGAGTCTTGGTACAGGCGAACGCGGGGCACCTAGGGGGTGAGGCAATGTGTCGTTGATAAGTGCTGGCGTCCAATGCAGAGTTCCATGAAAAAGGAAAAACATCCTCCCTCCGCCCTTCCCTCCCTCCCTCCCACCCCTCCCTACTTACATTCAACAGCTGCGCCGCCACCTTCGCAAATCTCCTGGCCAAGGCCAACTGCCTCACATCCTGATAGTTCCTCCATCCATTAAAGATTTGTAAAAAAGGCACCATGTCCTGATCAATGTACTCATCCATCACCTCCTCGCATTCCTCGATCGTCTGACAGTCATTATAAGCCTCTTGACCTAACATGACTCTTATCTTCTGCCGTAAAGCAGAGAGCTTCTCCTTCTCAAACGCAGCACGCACAATCTTAATGTAATCCTCCATTTCGTCAGGGGAGCAAAGGGCCTTGGTAAGTGTGTGGCCATCGCGTTCCCAGGCCAGGAGTTGGGGGAGAGGGAGAGAGGGGTAGGGGGTGGAGAGGGGGGGGAGGGTGCGTTTGGAGGAGAGGGACCAGGCCCAGTCGGTGCCGAGGCGGGCTTCGGGTTTCGATGGTTTTTTTTGTGGGGAGGAGGGGCGTTTGGATTGTGGAGGGGAGGAGGTGGAAGTGGAGCTTGGTTTCTTGCTCCCGCTGCCTGTAGCTGCTTTGATGGGGGATGGTGGTGGTGGTGGTGGTGGGCTGTTGCGTTTGTTGCTGACCGACGATGAGGCTTGCGGTGACTGAGACGCTGCTGGTGGTGATCTCTTTTTGTTGTTGCTGCTGCTGCCGCCACCACTGACCGAAGCGTACAAGGGACGCAGGTGGTGGTGCTGGTGGCGGTGGGGGGGTGGGAAAGCGGACGAATGAAAGGCACCCACGCGCGTAGCCGAGACGAGGCAAAGTAGAACGGCAGCGAGAAGCTGGGGATGCCCACGCCCTGGCAAGGCTCTTCTCATCCTATTTCTTGTACTCCGTGTCGTCGTTCTGGTGTCCTCCATGGCCTTGGCTGTGTGGTGGGGCGTGCGGAAGGGCGGTCAGTTGAAGTGGGTTGGGATGCTGGGATGATGCTGGCTAATGCACAAGAGCTTGTCGACGTGGTCCCTCAGGCTAGCTTGATAAATACTTGCGGGTGTGATGTTATCGTCGTGCTGCCTGTGTTGTGTGTTTGTATGCGTGTGTTTGTTTGTTAGGATGAGCCAAAAAGCAATTTCCAAACGTCGTCGTGTCCGTCCAGGCTCGACCTCCCCACCCCCTGAGACTCACCACCCTCCCTTCCTAAACACACACCACCCGGACAGGCATGTCGTCAGGAGCAGCACGACCACCCCCTCGACGACCCCCATCGCCGGCCCTCCTCGCCCTCCTCCTCCTAGCACTACTCGCCTGCCTTTTTGCTCCCTCCGCCAAGGCCTTTTTTCTCCCAGCAGCCTCCCCAAGTCGGACCCCTCTAGTCCTCCGCGCCGCCTCCTCTTCCAACAACGAGCACTCCCGCAAGGATCTTTTGACGCAGGTGGGCAGTCTCCTGCTTGGTTCCTCGGTTTTGGGCAGCGCAGCGCATCCCGCTCAGGCTTGGTGCGGCAAGGTACGTGTACTTGTATTTTGTTGTAGGGTGTACGGGTGCGGTCGTGTAGGGGAGAGACGGCAAGTTAAAAGTAAATTCATTCCTTAAGCTGCACATTTTTCTTAGAATCGTCACAACTCACTCTCATTTCTCCCCCCCCCCTACCAAACCAACGCACAGCCCTTCCCACGCTGGGCCTACGGCCTCCGTTTTAACGACGGCCTCATCCACATTCCCCTACCCGGCCTGACCAAACCTGCCAACATCTTCCTTCTTCGTGACTCATTTCTGAATTTTTATACCTTTACACACTTTCCCATAGCCCTACCCACGCTGGGCCTACGGCCTCCGGTTCAACGACGGCCTCCTCCAAATCCCCCTGCCTGGCCTCGCCAAACCGGCCGACATCTTCATCCGCGTCGTCGGGGACGAAACGAAAGAAAAGGAGAAGAACGTCGCTCCTCTCATTATTTTCCCCGGTGGTCCTGGCTTAGCCCATGACTACACAGAAACACTCGAAGCTCTCGTTTATGCCGAACGACGCGTCATCGCCTTCGATCCAGTCGGATCGGGCCAATCCTCCCTCACCCTCCCTCCATCCCTCCTTCCCTCTTCTGACACTACTGAGGAAGGGACGGAGCAGGCCTGGAGTGAGACGATTCAGATCCATGTGAAAGAAATCCTCAAGTTTTTGGAGATCGAAGGCGAGCACCACGTCTGGGCACATGGCGCTGGGTGCCTCCCCGCTGTTCAATACACGTCCTCCCTCCCTTCCTCGTCCTCTCCCTCGTCCTTGCGTGTCAAGACTTTGACGCTTGCTAGCCCCTTTGTCTTTTCTCCAGGGAGGAAAGGTTTGCCTTCTTTTTATTCAAGCAACGGTGCTGCGGTTCCTCTCTGTGTCACTGAGTCTGTCGCGGGAGGGGGGAAGGAGGAGGGCGGGAGGGAGGAAGGGGTGTTTTATAACAAGAGGCTAGAGGGGCTGCCGGCGTTGGCAGGGCTGGGGGGGGCGGGAGGGGGGGAGGGAGGGATGCCTGTATTTGTGAGTTACAGTGAAAAGGAGGATGGTGCCCTTGGGCTGGACGAGGCGGCGGTGGGCAGGCTGCGGAAGAGGGTGGAGGAGGGAGGGAAGGAAGGAGGGAGGACAAGGGTGGTGGTGAAGAAGTTTGAGGGGCGGGTGCCGCATATTGATCAGGCGGAGCCGTATGTGGATGTAAGTCGAGGGAGGGGGCGAGGGAGGGAGGGAGAGAAGGATGGGTAAGTGCTTGGATGGTGGACGACACATATACATAGATGACACATGGGAGGGAGGGAAGGAGGGAAGGAGGGGTTGGCTTGTAAATGCACAGATCGCGTGACTAATTTCTTCTTTCCAAATATACACACATCAATATACCTACAGTGGCTGGATGAGATGCTGCAAGGTGTGGAGAAGCCGCCCGCAGCCTGAGGAGAGGAAAGAAAGAAGGGAGGGAGGGAGGGAGGGAGGGAGGGCGGGAAGGAGGGGAGGGACAACGGGGTGGGAAATGAAAGCATATGATAGACAGACACGAATATATGTTGTTGTTGTTATTTGGATCTTATTTCTTTCGTGCTTTTTCCTTCTTCCCTTTCTTTCTGGTTCTCTTTGGGTATCTATCCTCACTCTTTGTGTGGGTAAGCGTTTGTAGGCGGGTGGGTGGGTGGTTGCGCCGTTCTTCGACTCGTCTTATCTGTTTGTTTTATGTGTTTGCTTCAACACCTCTCTCGCTCCTTTCCTAATGTTCACTCTCTTATCTTCTTTCTGATCTTCATTTCCGTTTACTCCTCACGAGCATACATTTGCATCATCCTGTCGTCATCATTCGCCATCATCATATCATATGTCAATCCTCTCTCTCTCTCCATCCCTTTCTCATGCCTCCACCACCTCCTCCTCCTTCCTCCTCCTCCTCCTCCTCCTCTCCTTCTCTGCCCTAGTAGCAGCAGCCAACCCCGCCCCTTCCTTCTCAAAATGCGTCACATTTTTGAACCAATAATTCACAGCCACATTCAACCCTTCCGCCCCATCCGGGAGACTCTTCACCTCATGGTGCCAATACGCAGGCAGATACAGACACTCCCCCTCCTTCAGACTCACCCTATAAGGAACAGCTTTAACCACCTCCGGGTGCCTCTCCAAATCAGGCTGATCCAAAAAGACGGACGACCCAAACACAGCCTTGTTCCCTCCCTCCCTCAAGGGAACCCTCTCAAAAGTATCAGGGTAAACGTATTTCATCTCCCCTTTCACGCGTGTCGTGTAATATAAGTGGAAAGTATCCATGGGCGGGAATAAGACCAAAGTTTTTTCTCCCTTTAATTGACACAAGATATTTTCATAGTCGTCATAGTGCAGCGGGCTGGTCGTCCCCCCCTTCCCCACCCACAAATTGGTCAACAACAGCTCCAGCCCTCCCTCCCTCCATGCCTCGCCTGCGGCGGCAACAGCCGCAGCAGCGGGGGGAGGGAGGGGGAGGAAGGGGAGGAGGTAGGGCCCCAGGTATTGAGTGAGGGAGAGATATTCAAGGTAAAAAGAAGCGTTGGGAGCTAGAGAAGGATTAGCTTGAGACAAACGAAGGAGGGATAAAAAGTCATCCATCCGCATGGTGGTCTGTGGAGGGCGGACCAACACCTCTTCCACCTCTTCCTCCCTCCCTCCCTCGCCCCATAACCCTCCCTCCTCCGGGCCATCAAATCTACCAGTAGCCGACAGAGAAACCCTCACCCACTCCTCACCCACCATCTCACTCAACCCGGCATGCGTCCACACCCCTCCTCCTCCCTCCCTCCCTCCCTCCCTCCCTCCCCCGAACCCCTCCTGAAAATTAGTTATCACACAAGGCGTGTTCTTCTTCATGTATTTCTCCATCAAAACTTCCTTGCTCTCAATTCTCACGGCCGGAATGCTCTTGATTTTCTTTCCGTTCAACCACACCCCTTCCTCCCTCCCGCCCTCGCCCTCCTTCTCGCCTCTGGCTTTCTTGAGGAGGGAGGAGAAGAAGGAGGAGAGGCGGGAGGACAAGACACGAAGGGAGCGAAGGAAAGCTTTTAGGCGCTTAAGGATTTTGTTGTGCAGTTGCTGCTGAACAGCAGCAGCAGCAGGAGGAGGAGGAGGAGGAGGAGGAGGAGGAGGAGGAGTGGTAAAGGGAGGAAGAGGAGGGAGGACAATCTTCTCCTTCAACTCCTCCACCCTCCCCTTCCACACCTCGACCTCCCTCCCTTCCTCCTCGCAAAACGCCCAGGCCTCCCTCACGGCTTTGCGCATCCCTTCCTCCCTCCCTTCCTCCCTCCCTTCCTCGTCCCCTCCCTTCTCCTCTTCCTCCCTCCATCCCTGCATTGCTGCTTTTAAGTGTTTTTCCACCTCCTCTCGATTCACACCACAGGCTTTGGGAGCCCCCATATTTCTCACCCCCACCCCCGCAAGCAACAACCCAAGAGAAG
>Ga0105055_10012757_pt1 | contig 10179 bp, 7 predicted proteins | sample BON03_FD_78090 | JGI IMG/M metagenome (GOLD analysis project Ga0105055, IMG submission 78090) | Freshwater microbial communities from Lake Bonney liftoff mats and glacier meltwater in Antarctica - BON-03 | ecosystem: Environmental > Aquatic > Freshwater > Ice > Glacier meltwater | place: Lake... | reverse complement strand
TATATATATATATATATATATATATATATACACACACACACACATACATGTATATGATATATACACACACATCAACCCATCCACAAATACCTAAAGTGCATTACGCATATCCAAATTTCTCTGCAGACCTGCGAGCAGAACCAATATGCCCACTATACGATTAGCACGCACTGTGACATTGCGCCCCAGGAGTATGTATGTGATTTTTTTTCCATTATCATAATATCCATTTTTTTGCAGAGCTGCGAGACATGATCCGTCTACCTACTGGTGCAGGAAGCGAAAGCTCTGAGGTCTCACGTTGTTGTGTCTTTTTTAATCCACCGCGTGCACGCGCGCACGAGAGAGAGACAGAGAGAGGCACAGATAGAGATAGTGAGTGAACTTGGTCGTCATTCTGCCTGGCTATCTATCTTTGCATCTCTCTGTCGCTCTCTCTCACTCTCACTTTCTTTCTCCCTTCGTCTTTTGATCTTTGACTTTCTCTTTCACTTTCTCTTCTTCGCTTTTTCTTTCGCTTGCGCTTTCTCTTTTGCTGTCGCTTTCTCGCTCTCTCTTGGTCTTTTCTCTTTCTCTTTTGCTCTATCTCCTCTCGCTCTCTGCTACAAAACATGACGCAGATGAAAAATGGAAAACACTGTGACAGGTCTTTGATGGGCTCTTCCTCTGGAAACGGTACGAATCGCGCAAGTACTTGTTGCCTTTCTGGCACAATGCAGAGACTGGACAGACTTCCTGGCAGTGTCCGACATTGCGGCCTCAACCATGATTCTGCTGTCAGTGGGTCCATGATTCAATTTGAAGCAAGTGCATCTGAGTGCAAGGCAGCAAATAAGAGGGCCACAGGCTGCATATCAGAGGCACGGAGGAGGACGTCGATTTTGTGTCAGATCACAAGGCCATCAGTTCATAGACGCTAGAATAGATTTCTTGGTGTCTCGAATCATGAAGATGATTGCTTTGAAATTTGTTTTCAAAGCAACGACGTAGTAATTGCATTTGGAAGTTTCTTCTTTCCCTTCCCTTCTGGTGTACTGAGCTTGGGACTATATCTTCACTCCCCCCCCTTCTCTCTCCCTCCCCTCTCACTCGTCGGCCGCCGAGTCCTCTTCTCTTGCTCGTCGCCCAGTCACATGTGTACATGTATGACATAACATAAGTGTCTATTTATATGTGACATTCTTTATACACGTTTGAATTGGCTGAGTCACACGTGGAATGACTCATTTGCACACGCCATGACTCGTGTGCTTATTTTTCATGTCATGTGTTACCTCGTGAACACGTGTGAATGAGTTCCACCGGGCCACCACGTATGACTGAGTCATGCTGACGAGCAAATAGAGCTTCCAGCAAAGCTACTAGACTATTTCTTATGAAATGATAAAGGTAATATCAATGAACCCATCAAAACAATACACTTGTAAGAAAATGCATTCATATTGATCACTCAGATGATTTCAAGATGTCACAAATCTCTTTCTGAGATTATCACAGATGACTTTTTCTATCTGTATTAAATTACTTCATAAACAATTCGAATCACGGGTTCACACTAACAAAAGAAATCGTCTTTCAACTTGAAGTCGACAAGAGAGATTCGGTGTTTTTATTTCTTGATCAGGACTCCTCCCGCACATTAAGATAAGGTGTGTGTTAGGAACAAAAAAATTGAATTCATAAGAGTCATGGTATGTGTGTATGCGCATGTGTCATCGTACGTGCGTATGCGCATACGTGATTTTTCCACTTGTGATGGACTACAAACACTAGGGCCATCCTCAGGTAGGATCATATCTTAGGGCAGCCACCTGCATGGCATGCAGTGCTCATGCCACGGCGCCAACCTTACTTGTCAACCACAGAACACATGTGAAGCGTGCACATATATATAAACGAGTCACGCCACACACATGTATAATTTGATGATCATGCTTTGCTTGCTCGACGGTGGCCACCCTGTGTGCTTCATTACATGCATGTACACACAAACACCAGCACAACATGTGTGTGTTCGTGTACGCGTGTGTGCGTTTATGTGGGTGTGCATATACATAAATATTACAAATACTTGTGTATACATCACATGTATGCTTGACCTCTCATGTCCCGGGAGGCAACAGCGTTTGTGGCGCACCGTGACCCTACAGGCGTATGACAGCACTGGCTGCTGACAAGAATCGATGTACAAAAGAAAAAAATCTATCTTGAGCAGCCACAGGCACAGGACAAGAGCACGTGAGAAAGAAGGAGCGGTGAAGCAGTGGGAAAGAGGACAAGGGACAGACAAGGGCCGTGGAGTTTGATCTGTCGGATCTATCACGAGTCAAGCGATCAGCAGCAGAATCGTAGTGAGCCGGTGCCCCAAGAGCACAGCTGGTGCACGTGTATAATTGCTCTCGAGAGCACTCACCACAAAACTGAGGTGAGAGGCTCGGGGCAGAGAGGCGCTGTTTTTTGCTGCATTCATAACCACTGCACATATATGTGCGAGCTAGGCACGCATATATACTAGTGCTCAGTTAGGACTCACTGTTGTGCATATGTACTATATTATTTACATCATTACAAAGTAGTGCTGTAGTGTGTTACAGTGCCTTGCATGGTGATGCAGGGTGTTACGGTGCGTTGCAGTGTGCTGCAGTGCTTTGCAGTGTGTTGCAGTGTGTTGCAGAGCGTTGCAGTGTGTCGAACAAGTCAAGCAGACTCGGACCCTTCAGGGTTTGTGCGTGCGTTGTCATGTGTCGAACAAGGCATTCTGGCACACTGCATTGAGCTCTTGCCCGATTCCAATGACCCTACGCCGTGGGCTGACGGCCAAAACACGGACCTGCTCACGCTTCCCGAGGATATGCGAGTGTTCAACAAACAGTTGCAGGTTTTAGAAGTTTCCAGTTCTGGCCTCACATCACTCATCAGGAAATTGTGCTGGTATACATACGTCGTTGAATTTTAAACGACATATAAACACATATTAAAAATTAAACGACATTCATATGTTCTTTAAGTAATCGTATAAGTCCTTTAATTTCAAAAAGACGTATTCATACATCTCATATCTCACTCATATGTTGCTTAGTTTTAATGAACATATTAATGTCACACACAATCATTAAATAGTCGCTTAAAAACCACCCCATCACATCACACAGTACAGGGTTTTAATCCCACGTAGGTGTACCGGCGCAGAACTTTTCAAACTTTGAACCAATCCATGTGATTCCATGCTCATTTCTACTTCAAATCGCCTTACTATTCTGATACTGTAAGTTGCGTGACCTACTCACAGACTGACATTCTCAATGCTCCAGGTGTACTGTGTCACTGGATTCCAAAACAGGTAGATGACGGGCCCTTGTGGGATCACACAATGCCTGATACGCGGGTCATGTTTGGTATTTTTTTACATGTCAAATTTATTATATTCTTGGGTATTTCTAATTTTGTTTTCATCACACCTAACAGTGACTTTTTTCTTATCTCGGGTCACTCTGCAACTGATGTTGGAAAGTTTTGGCGAGGCTGTTTACTCAAGTCTGACATGAGGTCCGGCGACATCGCGAGAACCTGTAGTGGCAGACTGTCTATTGGCAATTTACAAGGCCGCACGCCCTGTGTATTGGATTGGGTCTCATCACGAGCACGTCAAGACCAACTGCATAATTCAAAATCATCACAGCAGTGATGAATGTCACCCACTTTCAGTCTACCTACACCCGCTTCAAACTGGGGTAGCCCTGAATCAAATTTAAACAGTACTCCGAAGGTAGTAAATCTGATGAGATTCTTAGAAAGTGTTTGACTCAAGAAGAGAAAAGGGGCAGTCACCCTATACAAGCCGGACTGTAAACACATACACAAACACTCATCCATACATTTCAAAAAAGGCGCACCGCCACCCAGGGCCTTCAGCAGCCCTAGATTTCAAGACGTGTTATCTCACAAGAAAAGGGGTGAACCTCCGGCTCCCCTCAACAGGGTCGAGTCTAGGTGGTGCCATTAAGTAGTGGATACGAAACAATAAATGGCCAAAAACAATTGATTGTTGAATGTATATATATGTTCTGCAGGGCTTGATATGTATTTATATGGTGTTTAAAATTATATAACATATATATGTCACATGAAGCTTATACGACATGTATATGTCCTTGAAAGATATATGTTGTATAACAAATATGTTGTTGAAGAATCTATTCGATGTTTGACAATATACGCTGTTTAAGAATATATGTTGTTTAGCAATATATGTTGTTTAATATTATATGTCGCTTAACAAATATGTTGTTTAAGAATCTACATGTTGTTTAACAATATACGTCGTTGAAGAATACAAAATTGTTTAACAATATATGTTGTTCAATATTATATGTCGCTTAATGCTTATATAATATATATATGTCCGATATAAAATCATTATGCGATGTAAACTAAGTTGATAAGAATTTATCGACATTTATATGTCGTTTAAGGTCATTGTGACGTATAAACACATTCTTAAACGACACATGTTTACCAGCGTAATTTTCTGATGGGATCAGAGACTTGGTCAACTTTGACTCTTTGTCTCTGTGGGGCGTCAAGGAATGGGAGTGAATTGATTGATGTTGCTTTTATTATTCCATAATCTTGTCCAGTAACTTTGCTGGAAGCTCTATTTGCTCGAATATTTTCCTGTTTTAGATTTGAGATATCGGTGTGCCGACATTTTTTTTTGTGTTGGGCTTTTGTCTCCAACAAAAAAAAAATCTTCCGCCCCTCCCAACCAGGCTCCTGTGCCTGGTTGTCGCCATTCCTCTTGTGTGCTGATCATACATTTGTGTTTGGGTATGTGTGCCTCTGTATGTGCATGTGACAGTGCGTAATTAAAGTGATAAATCTTAATAAATATAAGCAAAACCGTGACGACGTCACGTGCAATATTAGAGTGGAAACAGAAATAGATGTTCATAGTGACTTAAAACCAGCAGTGAAGTGACAAGTTTTTAGACAAGTGACAAAATACAATAAGAATAAGTAAAATTCAATACATGTGTCCGTCTTCCGGACACTGGGGAGGTCTTGGAGTGTGATTCCCAGTTTAACATCCTGAGTCTACTATCGTTCGACGGGCCCCAGCTTTGACGCTTTGTGAGCGTGTGTTTCTCTCTACATCTCATTACACAGGTGAGTGCCAAATGTTCTCCTTCGACCCCTCTATGGTTGGCCTCACAAATCTTTGCACCTGCTGTAGGAAGGACACAATCACCCGATTGAGTGCTTCGCATACCTGTTTCACATGATCGGCGAAGTGTTTGTCTTTTTTTCGTTCTTGTACATCAAGCTTCTTGAGCTTGGCGTAAAAGTCGCTGTCAACAACAAATCCACGGTTACTCACCAAAGATCGAAGTTGTACCGTGTCTCATGACTTTTTTGACTGGTATTGTCACCTCTATATCCTGTGCCTTCTCTGCCAGATCTTCCTTGCTGCAGATTCTAAGAAACACTTCTCGTCGCAACAGCGTGCTCATGTTCCTTTTTTTGTCAAGCGCGAGAAATTTGTGCTTGCTTGTTGGCTTTTGTGCAGCATGCATGCTGTCATACAGGTGCCTCCAGATGGAGTGGTGGGCAGCCGTGACTGTCGTTGCCATCCCTTTGCAGCCTGCACTGTCGATGTGACCGTGTGTTTCAGCCGCCAGACTGTCAGTGCTCTCACCTCGGGTCTCTCGCGCTATTCTGCACAGCCGACACCCTGCTGCTTGCATTTGCCTATTTTGGTTAGAAAACAGACTATTGGCGTATTTCCTGCCACCGCCATCCCCAATCGTTTCCATGGATTTTTTTTGTCACTCAAATCCTTCCCCAGCATAAACCTTCGTGCATCTTGTTTCAGAATGAAGTATGCTACCCATGTGCCGTAGAAAGGCTGGTGGGTGCCTCCCTTTTTTCCTTTCTCCTTGATACAAGTCTTTTTGAAACTCTCCTCATCCATCCACGTCCCATGCCGTAGAGCCGTTACCATACTCGGGTCATAGCTTATATCGACTCGTCGTCTTTGTTTGCTGATTTGTTTCCAAGCTCCTGTCACACAATCCCGGTGCTTGCGCACGTCCTCTTCTGCCGATCCTCGTCTAATCGCCTTCTGCACCCCGCTGTTCCATGTCGACTTACGATCTTCATAGCTTACCGTATCTCCTTTCCAGCAAGGCTCTTGCCGTATGAAGACTGCTCGATTTGTCCCGTCGTGCCATTCTGTGGCAACATCTTTGCTTGAAATGATCAACTGAGCCGTGTCTGCTTGGATGTCAGCTTCTACATTTACAGGTTCTCCTCAATGTGCTTTCACTTCGACAAGAAATGTCGCTGCTCCTGCTGTTGTTCTTTTTTGGAGCTCTTCAATTGCTTCCCGTAAAATGTTTGCGTCTGACGCTCCTACTAACGTCAATTTTCTGCCTTCACCTACCCATCTTTTTATAGCTCAGTTTCAGCAGCGCTTGGTTGTCGCACAAATAAAGCATGGGCTTTGTCACAGGGATGTCATGTAATGCCAAGACAAAGGCAACTAGTTCCAGACAGTTCGAGCTGGATCCTTCCTCTTCGCGTCCTACCTTCCTCTGCTGCCTTGCCTGGGTTTACACAGTATTCAAGGTACTTTGCGATTTCTTTACTAGTGAGTGCGCCACGCAACCTGCCCTGCGTGCCACTAGCGGTTCTGCATGCGTCGATTTTGAGCTTGGTCATCAGCTCAAGCGCTGCTATTGTTCCTTTGTTGTGAGGGAAATCCGTGAAGTGCCAGCACCGTTGGCCCTGGCAGAAGGCAAATAGCTTTCGTCTGTTGTGCTCGGCTGTCACGGTCCTGTGGGATGCTTGCACAAGTCTTGCTCGCATTGCCCCAGTTCTTCATCATAGGCTCAGGCTGCCGTCCTTGTGCATCCATGCAGCCTTGTGGTGAAGGACATTTGAGGCAGCACCACGACGGCGGCGGAAACGGAGGAGAGGGCGGAACTTTAGGAGGCGTTCACGCCTACTAAGTCAGAACGCCGGCGGCATAGGTCAAAACGCATAGGTCCTTGAAACCACATTCCTTACATGCTGCAGCCGGCTTGTACCCTTGCGATTTGTAATAGTTCCCATGCGGGCTCAATTTCTCCGCCGGTCTATGGGCCATCACTCCAGAGAATCTGCTTACAGGCCGTTCTTTGAGAAAAAGTGACTATGTCATGCTGTTGAGTGATTTTTGTAGTGGTAAGTGCAATCACGCGCCCTTGGTTCACCTTTGTTGTGATGAATTTTGAGAGGGGGCTTGATGGGTTATCGTGAGCGTTTAGATGCTATGGTTGCGCCAATTCCAACACCGTTTGCCACTCGTGTGCTTGCTTCAATGCTCGTTGCCCTGTGAAAACCTATTGGACACAGTCATGCATCATGGCTCCCAATGTTCCCGCTGTGTGACCACCGACACTGGGGCTGTTTGAAGAGGCTGCAGCGTTAGCTAGTGCCGAAAATGTGAATAGGAGGGATTTTTCGATCATCATGCTGAGGGAGATTCCCAGTGTAATAATCTTGTTGCGTTGACTAATCTGGGTCTCTACAGGCTCTAAAAACTTGAAACTCTTCCAGAGTCGATTGGGGGTTCTGTTAGCGCTAGCCGCCTTGCGAATAGCTGATTCCTTTTCGCCGGCAGAGCTACCTGACTGATTCGAAAATCTCACGTCACTCACGGAAAGCATATACCTTCAATAAAACTACGCACTGACAAAAATGCACGACACTGCGACAAATTTCGTGACACCGACAAAACTAAATTTGTCTGACGGTCGCCTGCAGCGGCGGCCACGTGGAACACCAGGGAGATCCTGTTATACTTACAAGTGCAACGGAAGAAGGTGGCAGCTTTTGCTAGCAAGCTCCGATGATGGCTGGGAGCAGCGTCGTTGATATCGTCACTAGATGACTAGACACTCAATCTCATTACTAATAAGGTGCTGGACGATTGGAGTCTACACAATGACTTGGCCATTTGAAACACAACTAAACGTCCTTTCGCAGCTGACAAATCCGAATTTCCGAATACTTGTACTGCTGAAGATTTTTTGATAAACATGCGTACCATAGATTCGACTCGGAACTAACAAAAGTAGGAAATGCCGAAACAAAAAGGAGAAACTAGAACAAACGGACATACATAATCCAAAAAAGGTAACCGAGGCTTTTATACCACAGCCTTCCCTTTGAGATTCGGGGACACAGGGCGACGTATAGGCATATGATATAAATATATATCCATTCAATCATCTATTCATTCAATTATGTTTCTATCTAACTTTGTAAAAAATCATGACACGTTCATATGCATATACAAACATACATACCATCATATTATATTATTTACACATGCTGTACATAGTATGTATGGAGTTTGAGTCGTCACTATTTATCATGATGCACGACTCAAGCTTCATAAATGTCATATACACACTTAGTATGTGTGACGCATGCAACTGTTGAAGTCCACTTATAAATGCATATGACAATACAGACACGACACTCCAGGGCCTTTGTCACAGGCTTCCTGAAATGCTTCTGGGCCTCCATTCTCTTCATTCCAATCAACAAGTGTATTTTTTTCACCACGTTCCCCATTGTTTTGATATGGGCGACAGGCCCAGGGGTTTGCTGTGCGCGGGCTTGAGGAACCAAAACAAACAACTAGACAGACAGATATCCTATAGTTTGAGCATCAACTTGCTGACATTATGCCGAGACACTGAAAGACTCACAGAGAGATAATGTTGTTTATTGGTGAACCAAATATGAAGATCAGTTTGATCTCCTTCGCATAATTATTCCTGTAAAAATACAATGTATTTCTATTGTACGGTAGCGGTAGTTCTCCATTTAAGAATGGTGTTGTGATCTTGATTTGTGTGTAATTTGCTAGCTGGGAGTTGTCTTTCTAAGGCAATTTGCTTGTACCTGAACGGTGCTCGTGATGAGCGAGTGGTTATGTTCAGTTGGATGTTAGGTGGGGCAGGCTGCAGGGGTGTATGTGTTGTTGTTCGGGTGCGCGTCTAGGCATTGGTTGATTCAGAGGCTAGGCCTCGATTCAGCCAATGGCTATGAGGCGTGATAAACAAGGCAGGTTACTTTGGAGTAGATAATAAAACTCTGACTTAGAGAAGGAGAGATGCAGGTCAAGAGTTTGTGGCCATGTGATGGATCAAGTGATGCCCAGAGAACGTGTCGCCTTAATCATGATGATAATGTTTTCCATGACGTCGGCGGGTTCCTCCCTGGTGCTAATCAGGGGGGGTGGAAGTCGGCTCCTCTTCAGGAGAGGAGCCGGTATGGGAGCGCCCTACCCTTCTGGGAGAGCGTGTGCGATGAGGCGCCCGTGCATGCGCGCTCGTTGTGCGCTGGGGAAGCCCTAGCGGCGGCATCCGGCGGTTCTCTTCTTGGATGTCGTTTCGCTAGCGATGTGTCATCCAAGTTGGAAGCTCAGCCCTTTCCCTGACATCGCCTGCTCTTGCCTTCTCGGAGCGGTTAGTCAGCGGGCGCTCATCGTAGTTGGGGCCAACGTGTGGCCCAGGATAGGCCGTTCCCCCTGGGGGGGGAGCGGCCAGTTTGGAGCCTTCATAAATTACGAGCCTACTGAATGGGCCCGTTTTTTTGAAAAGGTGGAGTCGTGCGGTTTTGGTGTTGGAGATCTCGTTTGGGAGCGAGCTCAAGGCCCATTCGAGGCTGCGGAGGATGGAGGTGTGAAAAGGCTTGAGGATGATGTTAGAGAGAGCCAGGGTCTTAGACACTGTGAGTATGCGTATTTTGTCCCTGGCCCGCTTTGCTGCTCGAGAATCCCAACAGGGTCAGTCTTTCGTCGAACTGAGTTTCTTTTAGAGAGTCTCTAACCCCTACCGTGAAGTTAATCTGTGTGCATTTCCACTGCCTACCTGTTTGAGCACTCAAATAGTTGATGAAATAGCGATGATGGGCATATCTTGCGTATTTCTCCGCTTCCTTTCGTTCCGCCCAACCCCCTTCTTCCGAGGTGTCACAGAGTCCATAGGCCGTGTGAATTCAAGGAACATTTGTTCCGTGTCTTTGGCATTAAAGGCCACTCCATCCGGTCGGCACGCAAAGAACGTGAGGATCTCGGCCCTGGTAAGCGTTATGCCGAGTTTGAGAGCATGGAATTCCGCAATC